>Ga0136655_1000009_pt1 | contig 79572 bp, 117 predicted proteins | sample CPBDNA_2_FD_94863 | JGI IMG/M metagenome (GOLD analysis project Ga0136655, IMG submission 94863) | Freshwater to marine salinity gradient microbial communities from Chesapeake Bay, USA - CPBay_Spr_15_0.8_DNA (version 2) | ecosystem: Environmental > Aquatic > Marine > Coastal | place: USA... | reverse complement strand
ATGCAGGTTTGTTATACCGGTGGTGCTGCTGGCACATATGATTATAGAATTATTAGTGCAGATAACACTGTTGTGTCTCTAAACTCAACAGGAACGACCGCTACCATGGTTACTACTGCGGTACATGGTAAGTCACCCGGTGACCCTATTACGGTCGCGGGTGCCAACCAGAGTGAATATAACGGCACCTTCTCGGTTGCCACGGCACCAACAACTACCAGTTTGACATATGTCATGGATAGTGACCCTGCGGTTTCACCAGCAACCGGAACATCAATTAGATTTGGGCCAGTTTCAGTAAATGATAAAGTCAAATTCTATGATGGTGCTGGAAATGCTTCTGCCCCGGCGAATGGACTCGTCGTATACATTCAATCAGTAGAGAATTTGATCGCATCGTTTAACTAATGACAACCAAGATAACTAAACCACTATTAGCGGATGACTCCGTTGGCACTGACCAAATCGAAGATGCAGCGGTAACTCCTGATAAGCTTGCCACTGATTCTGTCATTACTGATAAAATCGCAGATGATCAGGTCACACAGCCCAAAATTGGACCTGCGGCAGTGGGTCCAACTGAATTAGCTGATGAGTCAGTCACTGGTCCGAAATATGCTGATGCTTCTATTCCAACAGCTGCGTATATCGATGAGTCTATTCCAACGACTGCATTAGCTAATCAATCTGTTACTGAAGAAAAGTTAGGCGCTCAATCCGTCACCACACCCAAATTAGGTCTTCAGTCTGTTGATACGGTTAACTATGTAGCTTCAAGTATTAATTCAACAGCACTCCAAAATTCATCGGTTATCACTGACAAGATTGATGACAATGCTGTAACTTTAGGAAAATTCCAACAAAGCGCAGAAGGCACATTGATTACATATGATGATCAATCTGCTGCTATTGTTTTGCCCGCTGGTGCAGAGGGATCAATATTATCAATTCAAAATAGCCGACCTGCGTGGACGGGTTCAACTCTACCTACAGGAACAATTATTGACTACTTTGGAACAGCTGCACCCGATGGTTGGATTGTCATTGATGGTTCAACAATTGGTTCTGCTGGTTCAACGGCTGATTATGCTAGTGATACTATGGAAGGCATATATTATCATTTGTGGAATAATTTCGCCAATAGTATTATTGCTGTTTCTGGTGGTCGCGGCGCTTCAGCCGGTGATGATTGGGCCGCCGATAAAACTATTACTCTTCCGAACTTCATTGGACGAACAACTGTTATGGCCGATATGAATACTGAAACCCCATCAGGTATCATTACTTCGGCAACATTCACCAACGGTGTTTCACAGATTGGTGGAACAGGTGGAACAGAGACGATAGCTTTAGCCGCTGGTAACATCCCAGATCACAAACACTATGCCTTTAGGACCGCTACCACAACAAATCCTGTTTGGTCACAGCCCGCGATCACACCAACATCAACTATAAATGATCAGGTTTCAAAATGGGATGGTAATATCAGTAGTGAAGATCATCACCAGCATTCATATAGAATGTATTACAACAATTCATATATTGCCCCAACCACGGGTATGTCATCTTCGCCAGTAGACGCGAGTGGTGATGCTATATCGACCGGAACCGCTGTCAACAAAATGCAACCATCCGTGCTTGTATTGAAAATTATGAAAATTTAAGTTGACTTATAAGTCAATGCCTATATAAATGGCATTATGAGTTATATTCTTTTCTTAGACGATGAACGTGACCCGGATCAAACGTATCCGTGGTTTGCTGATGATCCACGTGAAGTTGTGGTTGCTCGTGGTATGCGAGATTTTCATAACGCGCTGAAAGACAGAGGATGTCCTTCGTTTATCGGTTTTGATTTTTATTTGGGGTTTGGGGGCAATGCTGACAACGCCGTATATGATTTAATGCACATGTATGGTAAATCAGATGATGTGCCAATCGATTTCACATATAATGTGCATTCATCTAGTAGCGACGGCGTTGAGTTAATAACTCAACTTATGGATGATTTTTTTAAAATCCGAGAGAAATATTTGCTCTCTAAAGAGGATACCACCGGGTAACGCATTGCATCACCCGGTGTATCACATTACTCAGCCCAACGAGGACCAGCGGCTTTAGCCGGTGCTGTATTAGCACGTGGGGTCTTATCGCGCTTATCGGCACCCTTGCGGTCTACAAGCTTCTCTGCGTTTTTACCCGGTGCTGCTTTCGGTGAAAACACCGTAGCACCTAGATCACGCTTTTTCGTGGAAGCCTTTAGTTTATCAACCTTTGGCTTAAGAGCGGCAGTCTGTGTGCCCGTCTTATAACCGAAGCCCGCTGATTTGAAACCTTCAGGCATGTCATCGAACTTCAAAGCTTTTGATAGAAGACTGGATGCATCTTCTGCAACATATTTTTTCGAACCAATATAACCATAGTTAAATCTTGCTGATGGGCCATACTCAGAAGCAATTTCTTCTACAGCAGAATGCATTGCTACATTCTCATTCAATGCACTTGTAACAACATCAACGATTTCAACACCATGCTTGGTTTTGATATTCATTGTTACTTCGTATGGCTGTAGGTGTGATTCATAAATTCGTTTGAAATCACCATATGCTTGTTTGAAAGCTGGTGCTAGGCATTCAGCTACCCACTTCTTTTTGGAACGGTTATGAAATACAACATACTGATTCTCAAGCAGAGTGCGGAAACGACTATAAGCTTCAGCTAATTTCTTCTTGTGAACTAGATCAACGTCCAATGCTTTAGCATGAATGGATTCTAGTAATGATGTCACCAAACGTTTATCAGCATATGATTCACGAAGACCAACCTTGATATCAACTGTTACCGGTTGACCGACATTGGCATAATTATGAACCATGTTACGGATCATCTCAACTGATGCTGCTTCAAAGGTGTGCTTACGGGAACCGACCGAGACTGTCGTTGTGCCGTTGATTACGCCTTCTTTGATAGCCTTCAGGGATACGTTTACTTTTTTCATTGTTGGTGATTGGCTTACTGAAATCATTTCACCGGTAGGAACAATGCCATAATTGATATTTGGCTTGGATACATTGATCTTGATTTTAGGCACAGACCCTTGTGACATACCCTTCATCACAGCACCAATCAGATGTTTCGTATCACCCGATGTAGAGCTTGACCATTTAAGGGGTTCAGCTTCAGATCGTTTGACTTTATTAGCATCAACGAACGGGCTTCTGGATTTTGAACCCGATGCCTTCATTGCTGGTGCCGAAATCTTCTTAGCAGGGGTTTGAGTTGTGGTTCCGGGTATCTTCTTAGCAGATGGACTTGCAGCAGGTCCAGAATTTGGCGATGGCTTACGATCACCAGCTTTTTTAGGAAGCGCTGGTTTTGTCCGCGCTTTTTTTGCTGATTTATCATATGATGGAGTTGACATCGCACCGCCGCTTGAGGCTTTTTGCTTCAGGTTTGGTTTGAACGGTTGTCCAACATCCGCTTTACCCTGTGGCATATCTTCCATCAGGATTTTAGAAATTTGTCTTAGGTTTAATTTGTTAGTCATGAAAAAATGCCTCGATCCACAATCGTCTTGTGTATATTTATGATGAAAGTCTAATCTGATGAGCAAAAAGCTTATAACATTATCAGATCGTTACATTACCACCGCTGGTGAAGTCGTTTTCACCTATAATGGATTACTGCAACTAGCCAGAGATGGCCGCGATTTTCATAACTATTTAGTGGAATTTAATGAGTATACATCAGTATATAATCGGTTCGGCACAAATAAATTAAAAGAATTCACCGAAACAGATGTTGATGCAGAATTTACATACGATTGGAATACACCAGAACCCTTTGCTAGTGATGATATCGAATCCAAATGTGCTATTCGCTTGTCAGAACTCAAATTAGATAATGAAATTTATATAAATCGATTATCATTCGAACTGATTGAAATCGAAAAAAGACATATGACCGATCTGATAAGACACCTACTTTATATGATCAACCACTTCATCACAAATGATGTGGTATGGGGAGTAGGAAGAGGATCAAGTTGTGCAAGCCTAGTCTTATTCCTGTTGGGAATAAATAAAATCGATCCGATAAAATACGACATACCAGTTAGTGAGTTTTTAAGATGACAGATAATGTATTTGAGAAATTGAACGAACAAACCGGGATTTTAGGGAATAACAGGAGTTCTTCTGTTGGGGCAATGCTATTTGAAAAATATATGAACGAATATCTTATGGAAAATCCGTATAATTTTGAATTAACCCATGTTATTACTGATACTATTAAAAATAATCCACCGGAGAATGTTAATAATCAAAGAATAGAAGAACAACATATATCACAATACATGCCACAACTTATAAAACGTTGGGATTATCTATTTGAAGAACTCGCCGAGAATACAATCTCTCGCATGCAATCATATAATCCGGTTGTTTATATCGATGCTACAGATGGGATTTTACCAATCGATGGTAATTTTATAAGCGATAGGTCAATACTATTGGAACCAGAGACAACTGTTGATTTAAACATGGGGTTGAAAATTTCTATTCCCAATGAGTTTATATTACAGATGAAGCTTGCTCCTGATATTAGCAAACATATAACATTAATCAATCCTACCTTTGATAGTTCCGACACGCATTTGATATTCAGGCTTTATAATAAAAGCTCAACACAGCGACTAAGTATTACAAACGGAAGCATAATAGCTTCTGGAAAATTATTACGCCATCATGATATGCAAATAGAACAAATGATCCTTGGCGGAACACACGAGGAATAAATTAATGGCTAGAAAAGATTGGTCTTCATCAAAATCGGGCCAAGCACATATTTTGAATTGCTTGAAAAACAGTGAAGGTGAAACAGAAAGTAAACTTAATACCCATCATGACCCAGTTATGATTGGGCAAATATTAAGTATGCTTGTGGAACGTGGTGTCATCACCATGAAAATTAATAATGATGCTGTTGGTCCAAATCGACGCATATATACACTTGGAGAAGGAATTAAATTATGAGTACTGTACGATCTGCCCGTGGCCGAATGATTGATTTTGAAAAGCTACGTAAGAATACATTAAACCGAGCATCCCAAGAAGCGGACGCTGGTGAAACATCTGGATTGGCTCGACCGGAAGACACGTTTGTTCCTTCGGAATCGAAACCAGTATCAAAACGAGTCGCAGAGAAGACTGTCGAAAAGGTTGCTGAAAAGCCACGCAAGGCACGAACCGAAAAATCAGTTGCTGATGATATTCTCAAAGACTTGAATTGATTGCTTGACTTCTCAATATATCCTGTTACATTGTAAGAATGCTTTATTACGCTATTGGTGACATTCACGGAATGGATGATTTGCTTGGGGATATCCTTGAGCAGATTAAAACCCATCATGCCGAAAACTTCCCGGCTGTTGATAAACAATTAATCTTTTTGGGGGATTACGTTGATCGTGGCCCTAAATCCAAAGATGTGATTGACCGGGTGATGGCACTTGATAATCCTATCATTCTTCCCGGTAATCATGAGGACATGATGCTCAGTATGTTTACCAGCATCAATGATAACTCGTTCGAACAAGACATGATGTGGTGGGGGTCCAACGGTGGCTTTCAAACTCTTCAATCATATTTTGGTCCAGACCACGAGTCTAGTGATCCAAAAAATTGGCATAACCGATCTATGTGTGTTGCATGGATGAAGGAATTCGCTAAGAACTTCCCGACCCATTTTGAATTCCTAGTGAATTGTGTTGGTAATAAATATTCACCAACGGGTAAAACCCATCATATTGATGTCGCAGATCGCATCATGTTCGTTCATGCTGGTGTTCAACCACACAAATTATTGGATGATCAAACATCACAAACCTTTTTGTGGACCCGCGACTCCGATTTCCTACATGATCGCGTGAAATGGATTGAACCATCTGTTGATATGGTGGTCCACGGTCATACGCCTATGTCTGAAGGTATGTTTGCCAAACATCGTACCGGTCTTGATATCGGGTCCGTATTCACGTCGCATCTACTGTGTGGTGTATTTCTTGATGGTAAACTCGTTGATAAGATCATGGCGACTGGCACCAAAACGCCATACCATGCGGCCAGATTCTAATAATAGTCCACATCGCTGATTAAATCGAACGGCATCCTTGTATAAGGGTGCCGTTTGTCATATTTAAAAGGTATAGCACACACTTTTTAAGAGGATGACGATGACCGATTTCCCGATTGAGCCGACCCAAGACTGGATTGCAACCCATATTTCCGACAAGGGGGCACAGATCACCGCAGGTGGTATCATTCAACTAGATGATAACATGAAATCAGCGGGTATTCGTCCACGTTGGGCAAAGGTGTTAGCGGTTGGACCAGAGGTTCGCGAGCAAGATAATATTGAAATCGGTGATTACATTCTCTTAGAACATCTTGGGTGGGTTCGTGGAATGGAAATTGATATCGCCGGTAAATCCACAACCGTTCATTGGACCAATCCCAGTAAGATTTTATTGGTTGGTGATGGTCTTACCGAAGATACTCTACCACAAATAAGCAAAGCGTCATGATTCCTGATCTATGGGTTGATAAATATAAACCAATGTCACTGGATGAATACGTTTTCCAGAGTGACGATGATCGAGTCCGTGTAACCAACTGGATCAAACAAGGATGGATTGATAATCTGTTACTGGTTGGTCCTGCTGGAACCGGTAAGACTTCCTTGGCGCGAATCATTATGAATGAACTCGCCGTGGATGATAACGATTTCCTTAAGGTCAACGCTGCTCGTGAGGGCAATGTTGAAACTCTACGTCATAAGGTCACAGATTTCATTCAAACGGGCGGCTGGGGGTCACTGTATCGCTATATCCTATTGAATGAAGCCGATGGTATGACTGTTGTTGCTCAACCCATGCTTAACGATGATATGGAAGAGTATACTAATTCCATTCGATGGATATTGACGGCAAACCGATTACACAAGATTATCCATCCGGTACAAGACCGCTGCACTGTTATCAAGATCGATGCACCGGATCACGAAGGGTTGATCAATCGGCTTCTCTTCATACTCGATCAGGAAAAGATTGATGTGGATGATACCGGATTAGACATCATTGCACAAATAGTAGATGACAATTATCCATCTATTCGAAAATGTATACGAACTCTCCAATCCAGTGTGGTTAATAACAAACTGGTTATGAAAATCCGAACAACGGAGAGTGAAGATTGGAAATCAGATATAGTGAAGTTGTTTATTTCAAATGATATCACTGGTGGGAGAAATCTGATTAAAGAGAGTATGACCCGTGAAGAGATTGAAGGGTACATCATATGGCTCTCTAATAATCTTCATTTTTTCAAAGATGAACGAAGCGCATTATTCCAATTAAAGACCGCATTGGTTGACAATCCATCAGTGGCCGATCCAGAAATCAACCTTTCTGCCACATTGGGCGTCATTACACAGTCATGAACGAGCTGTTCATATCACGCTGTATTCATTTGATTAATAAGGATATTCACCACTAGAATACAGATAATGGTAAATAGATTATATCCACAATAGGATTATATATACACATGTGTGAATTCACAGGAAACAAAATGTACGATGGACTCTCTCCCTCTGAAGCACTAAGGCTTCTCAATAATCGCTACATTCGTAAGCCGGAATGTAAGTCGATGCTTACTAAAGTGGCACAATATATAGAAGAGATGGAAACAGTAAATATTGTGGATTCAATGGATCGTAATTTAGAAACCCTGTCCACCAAATTTGACGACCTATCACAAAATATTATTAGCATTGAAAAACAACTACATGCCATAGAAACAGCATAATATTCCTATTGCATATTTGGAGCGCTGTTAAATATCCATGTGAGCAAAAAAATACTACCCTTCCAGAAGGCTAAGAATAAAAGCTTCGATCATCGATCCAAGCATGCTCGCGATATTAACCCCCAAAAATCAAGGATATGCGATATGTCAAGGAAAAAAGTCGCTCGCGCTTTTCGCGAGGATACTTCTATGTGCGTAATTACGCCTAGAACACGCACTCAAAAGCAATTTATGGATTCAATTAACCACAACAAAATAACATTTGGTGTCGGTTCTGCTGGATCGGGTAAGACATACTTGGCTACAATGATGGCGGCTGATGCACTCCAACGTGGTCTATGTAGGAAGATCATTGTGTGCCGACCTATTATTGAAGCCGGTGGAGAGAAACTAGGTTTCTTACCCGGAACACTGGAAGAAAAATGTGAACCATATTTGAAACCAATCTTTGATGTATTTGAAATGTACTGGTATAAAACAACAGGTCACTTCCGTCACCTAATGCAAACCGGAATTATTGAAGTATGTCCATTAGCCTATATGCGTGGTCGTAACTTTGAGGATGTTTGGATTTTATGTGATGAAGCACAGAACATGAATTCAGACATGATGAAAATGTTACTAACCCGTGTCTCTTCAAATTCAAAACTCATCATCACCGGTGATCCACGTCAACGTGATCGCAAAGATGCCGATGGCTTTGAAAAGGCTCAGAAATTTCTGAAGGGTTGCCCTGATCTTGGCTTTGCCGAGTTCGCCAATATTGACATTCAGCGTGAACAAGTAGTGAAGGATATACTAGACCGCTGGGAAGATTAATAATTACGGGCCGTGTGAATTGCTCATACGGCCCGTAATGCTATAAATATATTCATGACCGAGTTTGATATATTAATTGAAGCACTCAGTAATGGTGCTCCCGAAGAAGAAATAACTGATTTACTCACAGAAAGTAAGTTTGGTGATGAACATCGAGAATCACAAAACTTCTATTTGTTGATGTTTGAACAATACCTTGACGAATGTTCTGCCTATTCTTTTGAAGGATGGGATGACATGAGTGTTTATGGTTCCCCTATTATTGAAAAGTTTTGGTTTGAGTTACAACTATTAACCCCCATCAAGTTTGATTATAGTGGTGGGATCAAGCGGGTTCTGGGTCTTAACAATGAGAACAAAGCAACATCAAAAAAATTAAGTGATGGCCGCACCGTTCTGAAAATCAGAATCTTGCGTTCTATCTTGGATGAAATCGAAGACAACAATCGCAAGATTGCTCGTAAAGAAGCCGAAGATCAAGGCTATGCACCAAAAGAAGATGAAGAAGATCAACAAAACGATCAAGATGATGGTTTTGGCAATGATCCATTTTAATGGAGATTTCAGATGATAGAAATTACACAAAACTCATTTTATATCAAATCGACCAAAACAGGTGAACCGGTTTTCCGTAAATGTTTCGAAAATTTAGGCCAAGCTAAAGCCTTTATGAATAAACAAATCATCAAAGAGTATTTCGCGGTTGATTTCAATAATGATTCGCCCCGCATTAGGAAAATATTGACCGAAGGTTTGGGTAACGGTGATCTTCGTGATCTATTGAAACCAGTGGTATCATTTGATGAATACGTTTCTAAGAATCAAAACAATAATATTGTTCTAGCGTTCTTCGTATTAAATGAACCACTCGCCGTCGAACCGTTAGAAAACTTTTGTTCCAAAACACCCGGTGTTGTTGATGTTGATTCGTCTGACTCCGATACAGTCCCTAATGCGAGTATCGTTTATGTCGAGCTGAAGAGACACGAGAACTCCAAAGAAGTTATTCGTGGGTTGATCAAGGACATATCAACCATTTCTGACATTCCATTAGAAGATTTTTCTGTTACATTCCCAAATAGTGATGAAAAATATCAATACACCGATGATGTTGTAGATATATTCTTCGCGAAGATGGTGTGATATGTTTGGACTAGGATCAATCATTCTGTCATTCTTTGGAAAAATACCCGGCGTCGGTAAGTTTCTCGGAAGTAAGTGGTTCTGGATCATCATCGCCGTTGTTGGATCACTGTGGTTTATTGAACACTCTATTGACAAGTATGGTGATTCTATTAGAAATCAGATAACAACACAGTTACGAGCTAATGAATATAAAAATCAAGTAGATACAATGCGGATTGAAATTGAAGGCATGCAAGAATTGCGTGAAACCCAAGATGAACGCATTAGTGAGTTGACACAGCAACGAGAAGCTGATGGAATAGCCTTTAGACGTAGACTTGCTGCTTTACAAAATTCCACACTTCAAGGTGGAATCGTTGGTGAGTTTTTAACAGAAGCATCACGTCAAGCGACCCGCGAAGACGGAATACCTTTTGAGGATTATATTGATGGCTCTACTCCCCCGCCTAATTAAACTTGTTGCTGTGGTTTCGTGTGCATTGGTACTATCTGGTTGCGCTGGGTTGTTTAGCCGACTGTTCGCTCCTGTTGAAGAACCACCCGTTGTATATCAAACTGAATTTCGGGCAGTATCTATTCCTTCATCCTTTTTTGATGGCTGTCCACGGTATGTAAACCCACCACGTAGTGTTAGTGATGGCATTGAGAATGAAGAAGATGAACGTCAACTTGGATTATGGATGACTGTCAATAATGAAAACTACGCTCAATGTGAAATCACAATAAGAAATGCGGCCAATGAAAATGATGCGATCACTGAAACCATCAACGAGCTGAATACCCGTCTCGAACAAAACGCTGTTGATCAAAAAAATTAATGTAGACTTTTACGAATCTTTGTAATATAGTGATATACAAGAAGTTTTGTGGAGATAATATTAATGAATCGTCGAACACCAATCGTTTTTGAATCCGGTAAACATGGTGAGCAAGCCTATGATATTTTCTCATGGCTATCCCGTAAAAAGCAAATCATCTACATCGATGATGTAATTACTGATGATACGGCTAATTGTTTCATGGCGCAATTGTATTGCAATCAAACCCAAGGCCAAAATGAAGTAGAACTAATCATCAATAGTCCGGGTGGTTCAGTTCACGCACTATTCACCATCCTTGATGGCATTGATATGGCCCATGCGGCTGGTATGACCATTAAGACCACCTGTGTGGGCATGGCAGCATCAGCAGCGGCAATTTTGTTATGTTATGGTACACCGGGTCACCGATCCGCTACTAAGCGGGCATCTATCATGCTCCATGATATTTCAAGCCGTGCGGCTGGAACATCTAAAGACATTGAGCGACAGCACGCCGAAACAATGCGTATGAGAAATGAGATTGCGGCGGTTCTTGTAGGAAAAACGCTCATCACCAATCCTGAAGAATATATGGATCGTGATGAATATATTGTAACCAATCGGGCAATTGATCTTGGAATTATTGATCACGTCAAAGAGGATATGTGATGTCTGACGAAACAGAAGTAACGAACGCGGATGATGATGACTTCTGGGACAAGGTTGGTGAAGACCATGACCCAGTTAAATTCTTCACGAAGATGGTCAAGAAGTGTGGTGCGGAAATTTTCGTATTACCTGATGGATACATCGAAATCGTTGGTGGGTGTGACAACCTTGTTCTGCACGAATCGGAAAACTTTCGGGAAGTGTTTTGTGGGAAATGTGGTGCTGCGGTTTCCGTAGACGATGTTAAAGACCTGCACGGCGGAAGCCTTCTATCGGCAGCAGATATCGAAACGTTGGATAATACCAACAACGGTGATGATGTTGCCGATGAAACTAGTAACCCGGATGATATGGACGAGTTCTTATCACGGGTTGACGATGAAGACGATGAAGACGAAACCGAGACGGAATTTGGTTAATGGATATTTTTGCGGGTTTTCCGTATAAGGAAATACGGGACCAACAGGCAGAAATCCTTCGGTTCATTAAACGTAATGAAGACAAACGGGTATTCCTTCTCAACGCCCCAACAGGCGTTGGGAAGTCCGGTCTTGCTATAGCCATCGCTAAATATTTCGGCAAAAATGCTTGGTTACTTACCGATACTAAAGCACTTCAAGACCAATATGAAACCGAATTCCCAAAAGATGTTCGCCTGATTAAAGGCAAGTCTAGCTACACCTGTAATCTTAATAGGGCATTCATGGTGGACCAAGCACCATGTGTTGGACATCCCGAAACCAAAAAGGGATGTATCACTCGTAGCTTTTGTGATTATTATAGTGCGTTCAATAGAGCTATCGAAGCAAAGATAGCTGTAACCAACTATGATTTCCTTTTTGGATTATCTGAAATCAATAATAATGAAATCACCGCCCGTGATGTTGTTATTTGTGATGAAGGCCACGTGCTTGAAGATAAATTAGTCAAGTCGGCCTCGTTTGATATCAACCCTAGAGCTTTGTACGAAAAGTATAAAGTTGATGTTGATCCAGCTCTTAATTTTCTTGATTTCGAAGATGTACCATCTGTATGTAAACACATATATGCATGTATCCAAACGCGTCTCACCGAGATAGCGACCGAAATAGCTAAGTTACCAGAAACCAATCTCAACTCAAACGGTCAACGCACCGAAGTCAATGTGGCCGAACTGCGTCTACTTCGTGTTGAGAAATATTTAAGATCATTGACAAAACGCATATCATCTTATTCCTTTGAACAAGATATAGAAAACAAATGGGTTACCGATATGGATGAGGCTGGTACAGTCTTGACTATATCCCCGTTAAGAGCCGATGAACTCTTTCTTTCCTATTTTGATTTCAAACTCACCAATGATATTACCGATAGCAAAATTATAATCATGTCTGCTACACTGGGTGACCCAGATACAATTATATCCGAACTAGGACTTGATCCTGAATACACGTGTTATATTGATGTCGATACACCCTTCGATCCAGTTAAATCGCCGGTAGTAATGATCCCCCGGTTCAAACTCGGATACAAAGATTTCAATTACAATAAACGTGCACTGGTAAACCAGATTGACGAATTATTGGAGATGCATGAAAATGAAAAAGGTATTATTCATAGTGGTAACTATAGAGTTGCCGAATACATAGCCAAAACAACTAAACACAAAGATAGACTTATATTCAAAGAACAAGGATCAATAACATCTAATAATGATCTATTCCTTATTCATTGTATGGATGATCGTCCTACTGTTTTGATTTCGCCATCAATGCACACGGGTGTTGATTTGAAAGGCGAATTGTCTGGTTTCCAAATAATCGCAAAATTACCATTTGCCAATCTTATGGATGCCCGTGTTAAGGCAAAAATGGAAGCAGACAAGTTATGGTATTCCAACCAAACGTGGATGAAGGTTATTCAGGCATGCGGTCGTTCAACTAGAACCAGTGATGATGAATCAATAACCTATATTCTGGATGCGGCTGTAAAGTACCAATATGAAAGCTTTAAGTCACACCTACCCACATGGTTTAAGAAGCGAGTACAATTTCTATGATTACGGTATGGGATCATCGTCATTTAAAATTGGCACGAGAAGTTGCCAGCTGGTCCAAAGACCCTCGCCGCAAAGTCGGATGCTTCATGGTTACAAAAAAACATGAACCGATATCATATGGTTACAATGGATTTCCGAGTGAAATAGATGATTCGTCTGACAACTTAACCAATGATGATTTCCGTAGAAAGTTTATGATCCACGCAGAAACTAATGCGATACGGTTGGGTGACCGTGACCGTCTTCGTGGAGCCACGGCTTACATCTGGCCATTCCTACCCTGTCAACCCTGTACATCGATGCTGTTGGGCGCTGGTATTGATCGAATCGTTACAACCGAATATGCACCAGAACATTGGGTATCCGCCTTTTCTGATTCTAAAAAAGTTTTAGGAGAACGGGTGGTGATTTATCAAATGTCTGATATTCGCCAGCAAACGACACCATATGATCCGGCATTTCCGTTGAATTAAATATTGACCGCTCGTTGTTGTCCGTATATAACTAATAAAGAACAAAGGATATCAGCGATGAAAAGTGTATTTGGTGCGGTTACAGGATCATTCCTGTTTGGAACTTCTGTTAGTGGAAGTGACCTTGATGTGCGTGGTGTTCATATCCCGTCTCGAAATGATATTGCCTTTCAAAGGGTTTCTGCATCTAATACTCTATACAGTGGTGAGAGTGACGCTTTAGCCGAAGCTCGTGCTGTATCATTGGCTTATAATAACAATGCGGATACATCCAAGGTCGATATCCTGTCGATGCCTTTGCACCAGTTTCTTATGCTGGTGGCCGGTGGTGAAGTCACGTCGATGGATTTATGTTTTGCTCCATCGGCGTTTTGGATCAATTCAATGGTGGATACAAATGTATGGGATGTAGTTACTGCACTCCGTCCGAAGATTGTTACATCAAATGTGACACGTGCTTATGGATTTTGCCGTAATACTGCACTTCAGTTCGGTGTTAGAGCCGACCGGTTGAGTTCCGCTATTGTGGCACGGGATATGTTTGAAGGATTGGTTCGCGAATTCGGTGGATATACAACTCTTGTTGCGGTTAAGGATCGCATTCTTGAGTTAACCAAGCTAAAACACATCGAATATGTTGATGATGATACAACAGATCATTTTGTTCCGTTGTTACGTGTATGTGATCGTGGTCTTCAGCTTACATCCCCACTGAAACATGCTCTGGAAATCCTTCAGGGGTTGGTCACGGGTTATGGAAAGCGTGCCCAACAATCTCAAAATCCTCAAAAGCAGGATTGGAAATCGGTTATGCATGCTCAACGAGTAGCAACACAGATGGTTGAACTACTCGAAACAGGTAACATCACGTTTCCTAGACCGGATGCACCCGAATTGCTCAAGATTCGTAATGGTGACTATGATATGAAGATGTTGACGGCACAGTTGGAAGATCAGATGAAACTTCTACACGAACTGTCTGCCAAGTCTTCGCTTCCGGCTACACCGGATATGGAAGCATTAGAAGCACTGGTTACTGATTTGTATATGGAATAAGTCACCCATATCAGCAATAGAAATGATAATGGCCTCAACTGTAATCCCGGTTGAGGCCATTATTTTATTCTTTGTCGTCTCTATATCTAGAAAAATTACCAAAACGAAATGCGTAGTAATCGTTTTTATCGGATTTCGTCAATCCGTCTGCTTCAACTTCAATTATATGTCCAATCCCTAAACTCGGATCATTCCAAATAGCATCACGAAGTGCATCTGGCATACCCGCCACACGTGATTTAATGCGTTTGCCGTCAACCACATCGTCAACCACTAGTGCACCCAGTGTGTTTTCATATTTCTTACCCGGAGCACCAGCTTCGATACCAACCACCATAACGTCATAAGTTTCCGTTGGTTTCATTTTAAACCATGATCCATCACGACAGAAATTATAAGTTGAGTCAGCATCCTTGACTACGGCACCTTCAAGCTTGGCTTCCACAAATCCTCGATATAGTTCTAATATCTCATCCATGTCAGTCTGTGCATTTATGCCCTTGTGAGCATATGATAGATCAACCGCACAATTCGCACCAACCGTATGTTTCAGAAAAGCCACAAGGTCTTCAAGAACATTTCTACGATCTTCCAATATCATGTCTGATTTCTTAGCATAAAACTCATCCAACGGTAAAACGTCGAACGCCATCGCAAAGCCCGAGAACGATGCTGATGATTTTCTGCGAGCCTGTTTCATCAATGACTGGAAATCATTTGATAAAACCTCACTATCAATCATTAACCCACAATCAGGAAAACCCGGATATTGTTTAAGGTTTTCAAATACTTCCGAGATTTTACTAAAATTCGTATACTCAATCCCGGTTCGTGAAAAGCATCGGACTGGTCCATCTTTCTGGATTGCCCATAGCGCTCTGGCACCATCATATTTCCCCTCAACGAAAGCATTGGTGGGTAGGTTCTTGTGAGCAACCTTATGAAATGGTTGAGCCAATTGGCAATCGAATGTGTTGATATACCATTTTGCTGGTATGATCTTATTAATCGTTGATGTTTTTATACCACATCGTAAGTCTTTTCTTAAGATGTGATAATACCAATTGTTCCATTGTTCCTCAGTGCATGATGAAGCCAAGGCCAAAACTGTATCACGTGCATTATTGCCTGTGATTTCTCTATTGGTGAGGGCATTCAATAATTTAACAAAGGTGGGCCACTTAACACCGGTTCCGTATTCCATTGGTTCCGGCATCTTCTTGATGTGATACATCTTGAATGGATCAAGAGCATAGGATGCCCCTTGCCAGAATTCATTATCTTCATCATCAGCAATGGTTTGTAGTATCGCCATCTTGTCATTACGACCCGGCGTATCGCTTATTAATTCAAGTAGTTCCCAAGGGCGCATAATCATTACCAATCAAATACATCGTTAGCGGTTGTAGCAGGGGGATCGAAATCCCAATTAAACATATCGAAAATATTGGTAAGCTTTCTGGTCACCAATCCCTCGTATGCAAGGGTTACGCTTAGTGGCAGTTCTTTAATCCAGCCGGTGTGATCTTTTAATCCAACCGGAATAGCTATAATTCTAAACCCTAATGGATTTCCATGAAGATCATTTTCATTCAAGTACATTACTTCTACTTTATCACCATCTGATATAGGTGGTATTTGCATGTCTTGATGATACTTCAGATAAGCATTGAAGTTGAGAGATGCCTGAATGACATAATATACAAGAGGCTTTTTCTCTAACTTGTCTGCTTCGAATAGTTCAAGCTCGTGTGTTTTCTTTTGTAAGTTCTTAACTCTCTTTGGTGAACCAAGTTGCCACGCATCCTTTTCGTAGAATTTGGTTCTAAACGCCATGATCATATCAACCAGTGTATCTTCACCCTCTCCCCGTTGAACAACAGACTTCAAGCATTCTAATAGAAAGTTCTGAATCCATTTTGGTGTATCCGAACGCTGTGTTTCCAAGCCCATGATTTTGAGTTTGTCTACTTTTTTGCCTTCATCATCCACCACGTGTAGAGCGTATCTCTTTTTGGTATCGGATTTAAAGATGCCACGGCGAGCAACCACTTCACGACCAGATTCAATAACCGTACCGCTTTCCTGTGACACGAAGAATGATTCAACCATCTTACCGGGATAAGATTGGTTAATCAGATCACCAACATGGTCTGCTAATTCAATGATGTCTTCCAATGGGGTTGTATCGGTTATCAGTTTAGCCAATGACATGTACACGGAGTCAGTATCTGAATAGATAGCAGACTCGCCAAAATTATATTTGCCGTCAATGATTTCACATGCTTTCCGAATCATATGCTTGGTGACAACGCGACCGGACAGGGTAACAGATTGACCGAAGCGTGGATCATAGAAGCGGAAAAATCTATTGAGCAAGGCACCATATGTGGAATTCAGGAATAGTTTGCGAGCCTGTTGGATTGTATCCCAATATTCGGCCTGTTCCTTATTACCATCAATATAATATTCTTTGGATTTTGCCTTAAACTCGACCCGTTCGTTATACCATTTTTCAAGACAGTATGGAATAATACCTTGTTCTTCTGTGAAAAAGACAGTCCCGTTGGCACTGACATTGACAGGGTTTGATTCGAGCCAATCTTTCCAGTCCGAACCACTCATTGTTTCGGTATCACCATCCTCGTAAACCAATTTGATATCTTCAAACTGATTACCCTCTTGGATGTCGTGATATTCAAGAACGCCCGTGAAGTTATGCCATGCTTCGGTTGTATCCTTGGCAGTCTTCGAAGCAATAAGTTCATCAATCTTTCTAGTTGTTCGTGATATATCAAATTGGCCTACCACCGTCTCTGGTGAAATGTTCAACATGCGGATCACAGAGGGGTACAGAGAGTTGATATCGAACGATGTGATCCATTCGTACATGCCACCCACGGGAAGCTTCACGAAGGCTCCTGCGACCTTCCCGGCTTGTTCCACGTGCTTCTTATCTGGTGCTACTAGATTTCTTTTGTGAAGTTCGCACAGAATAGCGTGTTCAATGATCACCACCGAGCCAAGAGTGTCTTTTAAAAGAACACAGGCGGTATGTGCCATCTGGTTAGCGAGGATGATGAATTTTCGTTTATCATCTACCTTGCTAAGACCAATCGTATCCTGTCGGTTATAAAGTGTGTGAGTTCGAAAGTCATTCCGCCAAAGTTCATCAAGTGATCCTTCGTATTCAACTTTCTTTTCATCAATCTCAACTTCAAGAACATAGTCTAGCTTATAACTATGAAGTTCGGTGAAGCTGAATTTCGTATAAAGGTCAAGATAATCCAGATGCACCTTGCCCTTGAGCACAAACATCCATTCATCAGCGCCATATCGTTCAACCGTGCGTGGAACTGGTATTTCACCAAACAGACACAGTTTTGACAGATGCGACCTTGACAGATCAGAAACTTCATACACTTCAAGATTACTAACAGCTTCAAGACTTTCGCCACCAAGGGTGATACGAATACGCTGAATGATCATGGGAAGATCGTAAAATTCACTATTCCATCCGCTGATTACATCCGCATCTTCTAAAATTTCCAACGTGAATAGAAGTAATTCCTCTTCTGTTTCAACGACATAGGTATTATCCATGTCTTTGATGAGTTCTTCAGCTTCTTCTAATGTTAGTGTTGGTGGTTTTACCGTTACGGTGATGACTTCGTTGAGCCATTTTCTATCGATTGTGATAGCCGTGATGATCGAATACGGGTTTGTAGGCCGTGACCACCCACGGGATAATTCTCTATCGGACTCGATATCGAGAATGGCTATGTGTAATTGTGGTGGTTTGGCGTTAACATACTGGTCTTCAAGGTATCGATATTCTGATTTAATATCTGATTCAAATGTTTCTACGTTGTTATCTTGAAATTCTTCAATAGAATGTTTGAAATTTGCAAACGAATTCTCTGTAACCTTGGCCAACTTGTGACCAAACATAGACTTATATGTGCCGTCTGGATGATTGATATAATAATAGAATGGTGCGGGCGCACGTTTTTCAATTCGTTTGCCCGCACTGTTCCGTTCTGACACGCATATGTAATTTCCGCGTCTGAATGCATCGATGTATGTCATGTTTTCTCCTGTCTATTTAGAATATGACATACCCGTGATGAATCAAATGTCGATTGTGATGTTCGGCCCTATCAGATCAAACAATTTGAGATAATCGCCATCGATATCAACCATCACGTCAATCGAGTTGTTGTCCTTGGTTGGTGGATGACCATTATCCGCCAAATACTCCACGAGGGCTTTTTTAAGATCATCGTGATCCAGAGTTACTGTTACTTTCATTGTACTGTTCCTTTTTCTTTTGCTCGCCATTTGTTACCACGCATTGTGATAATGGAGCGTTTACCATTTTCATAAGTGACGATCAGTGATCTAGACCAGCTAGACGGACCATCATTGTATCCCATATCCATATCAGCCATCACACCGGCCTGATAAGCGCCACGAGTGATACCAGCAGTATGACTATGACCGATGTTGACCTTGTTACCACTCTTACAGAGATTGACCATGGAACCACGGGAACCATTCGGCCCTCTATCACCATGAAGATCACATTCGATATTCAGTTTGATATATTCTTCATTCTTCCGAAGAAATTTGACATCAGACTTCAGTCCGAGCTTTTTACAAACATCTTCCAATAGATGGAAGCTTTTGTTCTTGTCACGGGTTGCCTTATATACTGATAATTGTAATTCTAGGAAGGTGATAGCGTTGATCGGGTCTTTGGCATATGCATCGGGTTTATCGACCAACCATTTCCGAAGATGATCATCATGATTGGAATAAACCACAACCGGTTTCATCCAAGGCCGGTCCATTTCATTAAAGAATGCGACCAGTCGTGATAATTCGCCCTCGACGCTTTCGCACCCGTTGATGAACTTATCGAACATTAGTTGATGATCTTTAAGATCGTGGTGTGATCTTGACTGGAAATCTAAACAATCATGATAATGAATTTCATTTGGTCTGAAATCATCAATCATTCCGTGCATCGCTCGACGGATATTATCGTCTAACAAATCCACATGTATATCACCCGGCGTCAGTATTTCGATTTCGCCATTATGATATACTTTGCCGCCAACCACGCGATAATTCATATCTTGGAATGAACCATCATCATCACGTGACGAAACCTGTCTGACAAACCAGTCACCATCACTATCAACTTCCACAATAAGGAAACCGTATACATGATTCCAACTAGCTTTATGTCCTGCCTTCGTCTTGGTATAATTACGCTTTGTAACCGTACCGGTTGTATAAAGCATTTTGGGGTCTTGGTATTTTGCTGTAGGTACGGTTCGCATTGAAATTGTAGATGATGGGAAAATCAATGAGTTCAAACCTCGGTAATCATCAAACCCGGATAATGGGGTTTGTGCAGTAACCGAAATTTGCTGTTCACCACACCATATCAATCCCGGTGCGAGTTGAACGGTTCGATCCATAATATAGTCTTGAACTTGTGGATCGAACCAATTCTCATCGGTGGTGGAACCGTGGGTTGAAGCACCGGGTTTTTCACCAGTGCCCCTGTTACGATACCCGGTTAGATTATACGTGCTGCGGCAGATATATATCTTGGCATCCATCTCATCGGCAAATGCCAAGATATTTTTCATGAATCGTTCGTGCACATAGGTATTGTTTTGAGCTGATGTTAAAATATAACGAAACACTTCACCTTTTTCTGGAAGAGGGTTCTTTTCTGGTTCTTCCATCTTGTAGTCACCACCCGCGAGTGGCTTATTCTTCTTATCAAGAGCAAAATTGTTTTTTTCTCGATGGGTATTCAATCCGGCTTGCTTAAGCTGCTTGCGAACAGTTGATTCGTCCTTACCAAGAAGCCGCGCTGCGCCCCGAATTGATCCCGCCTCGTAAAAAGCATCAATCGCTTGTTCGCGTGGTGTAAGGTTTCTATATTTGCTATCACTCATATGGTTGCTCCAATATATATGTGCTGGTAGTTATCTGCTATTCGCTCTCGATTGAAGAACGATTGGTTTTTTCAAGCAGTAGTTCGACAATTTCGTTTTCATAACGAACATCATCTGTTTTGTTATTGGCATAGATGGTGGCAGCTTTACGAACGAAGCGTTTGATATCCTTGGCCGCATCTTTATCGGCCTTCATATCAGCGGCTAAGCTTTCAAGAGTTTCCTTGACAGCTTCACCAATTTCCTTTCGCTCAAGGTTATATGCTGCTAGTGTGCTCACCGCAGTGACGAGCTTGTTTAGGTCTTCAGCACTAAGCTGATGAAAATCGAGGGATTGGCCTTCAGACATGGATCAGTTTCCTTAACTGGTTAACAAAAAATACTGAACGCTCACTGTGATGCGTTGCTGATTTATACTATGTATATGACATGCGCAGAATTTTTGGAGGACGCATTGAAAAATATCCTGAAGACCACTTTAGCAAACATGACCCAGTTCAAGGCGCTAGAGTTCATTATCATCGCTAACAATGAAGAGGGTGAAACAATCGCCACCGGCATTGATCCAACCAAATCGATGATGATCACCGCAAACATGGGATCATTTACCGAATTCGACACAATGATGTGTCTCGGTAATCTGAATTTCTTGAAGAAAATATTCGACCAAGAACAAATCATGGGCAGCAAAGGCACGATGGAATTACTAGAAGGTGAAAGTTTTCAAGGCGATGACATATTCACTGGAATTAAATTCGCCGGTCCACGCCTGACTATCAATTATAGTGCTGTCGATCCACGGGTTCTAAAGGAACGCGCCAGACTTAAGAAATTCCCCCCACTCATTAATAAGATGGAAGGCGATTTAGTATTCTCAGTGGAACCCACCATCGCTGAAGAGTTTAGACAAGCCGCCATGCTACAAAAAATGATGGCAACAAAAGATGATGCGGTTGTTAAAATTATTCATGATGGGGATAATCTGGTTTTCAGACTTCCTTATAGTTCCAATTCGATTGATTTGATTATGACCACTGGTGTTAAGGATGACACTATTGTGAATGATCTTCGATTTGATGCTGAAAAGATGGAACGTGTTATTGGATCAATTCTTAATTATGCGAATGGTGATCTAACCATTGGTGGTTCGTTCTTGGATATCAAATATACGGGTGATGGCGTTTCATATCATATTCGCCTGCCTAAGAAAACAATAGGAGTTCAAGTATAATGAGTAAAGATGATGACGATGACGCCGTTGATTTGCCTGTTTTGAAAAGGGTAGAACGATTTTTCTGTGATATATTTGGATGGCCATTCATTTATACTGACTTCAAATATGATCGCCGAGCCGAAATGGTTGTCGTGGTGTTCGATTATAATAACCCCATGTTGAATAGAGTTCGTGAGGGTGGTTTTGATGATGATGATCCTGACGATGCAATTCGCCATTATATACAACGCGTTATGATCACAAATCATGATGCATATGATAATATTGAACCAGCAGAAGACACCAGTGATCCTGACTATGATGACGATGCAGCTGGAACATATGTTCACAAGCGTGGAAACAACTGATGAAATTCTGTTTAATCGATGCCAACAATATGATTCATAGAGCACGTCACGTTCAGCAAACGAACGATATTGATGATGTCGTGCCGATGTGTCTACATACCACCTTTATGTCACTCAATCGGGTGTTCCATAAATTCAACACAGATCATGTAGTTGCGTGCTTCGACACATCATCGTGGCGTAAAATCTTTTATGAGCAATATAAAGCACATAGAAAAGAAAACCTGACCGCTATTGATGAAAAGGTTAATGAAAGCATTTATCGAGTAGTGGATGAATTAAGTGAATTCTTGGACAAACGCACAAACGTAACAATGCTTCGTAATGATTTGATCGAGGCAGATGACTTCATTGCCCGTTGGATCGCCCTTCATCCCAACGATGAGCACATTATTATTTCTGCTGATGCTGATTTCAAACAACTGATTTCGGAAAACGTTAATATATACAACGGCGTAAACGGTGAGCTGATTACGGTTGATGGGGTCTTTTTTCAAGATGGACAACAGGATAAGAAATACCCACGTCGAAAATATTACGGTGAGACGTGGAAACAGAAACTTATCAAAACCAAAACTGAAATCACGGATGATCCCGTTGTCATTGAACCGGAATGGGAACTCTTTCTGAAAATCATGAAGGGTGATAAGTCCGATAATATTCCAGCAGCGCATATTCCTAGATATAGAACCACCAAAATACGTGAAGCATTTGATAATCCGGGTGGTGCAGCATGGTCAAACATGATGGACGGCATCTACGAACGAGTAGTTTATAAGGATGAGTCTGGGTTGAACTTTGTGAAAGATATCAAAGTACAAGATTTGTATGAACGTAATAAACTTTTGGTTGATCTTACTCTACAACCAGCAGAGATTGTTGGTTTGATAGATGAAGTCATTGAACGTCAAACAAGTAAGGCCGACATTAAACAAGTTGGTTTTCATTTTCTTAGATATTGCTCTATGAATAATTTGATAAAATTGGCTGAACACGCCACACCATACGGAACAATGCTTGCAGCGAGATACAATCATGATTAAGACTTTATATTCAGTAGATATTAAATTCAAAGATAATATTAGTATATCTGAAGATATGAACCAGCAGCTTAATATCAAATCACACTTGTCTAAGTACAATGATCAATATTATCATCACGGTACAATGATACAATTTTTGAAGAAGGAAGATGCAGAAGCATTTAGCTTTTGGCTAAAGGATATTGATGATTACAAATTATCATCCAACACCCTATTCAGATCAGAAAAAGATATGATCAGGGAAACTGGTTCACTTGATGCCGGATGTTACTTGGATATTGATGAGAGAAAACGCATTACAATGAAACCAGCCATAATAACACCTGTCATATTTAAGTTTTGGGAAACAGTGAATATGTTCACTGGTAAAATATGGGTATTGGATTTCATGAATGGTCAGGTTGTCGCGTTTGAAAAGCAATCCGATATGCCGATGATGTCAGCTTTGATGTCTTCCTATGAGGATTCGAAATATCCGTTTTATACTCATACGTTTTCGGCTAGCGGGTCTGGTACTATATATACTAATTCAACTACATTGATTGGAAATACAAATCTTTCTATTGATCTTGATAATGTAACGTTTACTAAAAACGGTGCCAATGTGACAGTTCAAACCGTATAATTATTTGTTGGGGTGATAGTATTGCACGAATGGGTTTGGATGGGTGTGTTCGATGCTCCTTTATTTTGTAAAGACTTTGGTATGTCTTACTATTCAATAGTTGACTTAATCCGTGGTAGGCGAAAATCATTCGAGGGATGGACTTTTGTTTCTAAGATGGTCGATAATACATAAGGTTAGGGCTTTCGTCGGGTTTTAATGCATTTGCTATGGTAAAATAGAACCAACTGTAGTTGTGCCTTGGTGAAGAATCGTTTTCTCGTTTCTCAAACCATCTTGGTCTTTTTAGAAGCACGATCTTACTATGGAAGTATGGACAATTTGCAAAAAGGTCCATTCTTCCACTTGCACTATCCCATTCATTGCGCATCAACATCGCTACTGATATAACCTTATTGTCCTCAATCATCTTCACCGCGTGTCGGACAAACGCTTCGGCATCTTTTTTAGCATATGGCGGATTGGTGATTATATGCATACCTTGTGCGACCTTGGTATGTGTGAAGTCTTCTACCGCCAATAGATCATGATATCCCCAATCTTTGATGTCGGTGGATTTTACATTGTATCCCCAACGTTTGAGAACATCAGTCATGTGACCGGCTCCACATGCTGGTTCCCATATGGTTTCATTCTTGGGATAACGATCACCAAGCGTTTTTAATAATGCGTCAGTGCACCATTCCTCAATGGTGAAATATGCATCATTTTCAATCCGGTCATAACCGGAAATAGACATAGCTTTATCTTTCATACATATAATTATCGACCAGTGATCCTAAAACGTAGACCATATATGATAAAAATCATTACTGATATAAGTGCTTGACAATACTGATAAAACCTGATACAATACTATTGTATCAGGGAGAGATATTATGAGCAAGCAAGACACAATGAATGAATGGGGCGAGATGAAGCCTGATCAGGCTATCCTGCCCGTGATGACTCCGGTGCCTTATGGTGCCAAGGGTTCGACCTTTGGTGCATGTGGAATTCGTATCGACGGTAATCCGGCATTTGTTAATGCGGTTATGTCCCGTCTTCAAGACCTGATGGAAGGCGAGAATGCCAACACCCGTCTTTCGCTTTCACGTCAATCAGTGAAGTCTGATAAGGATCGTGACTTTGGTAACAGCACCAGTGAATCGGAAGTCTGTTACATCCGTCTGCACCAGCGTGGACGCGTTAAGAAGTCACTCGTCTAACGATTTGAATTGATAGCTTGAATAATCATATGAGGCCGGGGTAGAGAATCAATCTCTATCTCGGTTTCTGATGATGCGGACGAACTAACTTCGATTCGACCGATGCCCATAACCCGCTGCCATACAGTTTGTTTGCATCTGAACTTAGTAATATCCTTAATGAAAATCTGCGTAGTGTCTTGATCAAAGATACCAGTAATAACCCTGATATAACTATTGGTTATGATGACTCTGGTCTGTACGGTTTTCCAAATCCAATCAAATATGGCTATCGAGGATAAAACAAATACCCCGATAGAAAACATAAACAACGGATTCCAAAACCACGGAAGGATAACCGAAGATGCAAATAATAGAGCGAGTGCAATGAATCTCAACGGCGCATCACGAAACATGGCCGGTGACGAGCAATACAATATATCTATGTTGTCGGATTTTTCAATATGCTCGTTCATACCACTTAATTATCATATCAACCATACCATCGTCAAGTGATAAATAATAAAATAATCTGGACGAGAAGCATTATGAAACTATTAGATATTTTTGAAGCTAGGACCGATCCTAATAAAGTTCGTAATTGGCGATACAAGCTTTGTAAATCAAAAAGGAACGGAAAACAGGCTACAAGAAGAGGCACAAAACGTGGCACACGTGCACAGGCGTATGCGTTCGCACAAGATTTGGCCGACCGTTGGGGCGGATCAGTTTGTGATTTCAATGATGGTACGCTAGGTTAATTCAATAAGTTGGAGGCGCGGGTGGGATTTGAACCCACATAAACCAGATTTGCAATCTAGTGCCTAAGCCATTCGGACCACCGCGCCATCTGAATTACTTATAGATGTTTTGGTATATGATGTCAAATTGTTTATTGACATTAGTTTCATAATTTCATACCAAGGGGAAATCAACCTTGGAGACACCGATATGAAATTATGGGAAATCAAAAAAGGTAGCATGATGCACAATATTCTATTGGGCGCTGTAACCTTCAATTCACACGCATATGAAAGTAAAATAAGACATGAATTCTCACCAGATGGTGAATACGGTGAATACATCGAATATAAAATGAACCCTCTGTTGGGACGTTTTTCTGGCAACAAGATGAATTTCTGTGAAGTGTGTCGCCATTTGGTGTGGGCCGTGCTATATGCATTGGTGCCAATCCTACTCATTGCAATCCCCCTGACAGCTGTTTTCATATATCCTGCCGCAACGGGCCATATGGGAACATATATGTATTACCTTTATGCCACCATTATAGTTCTTTTCGTCATTGGTGGGTTGTGGTTATTTTCTGCGGGTAGCGATATGATTTCGCATCAACGTCTGAAGAAACGCCATGGTCGTATCGAACCTGATTTCCGTGATAAATCAGAAACCACAGATTCAAAGTTTATGGATATTATGGCGACTGGATTTCTACGCGTTGTGAAATTTGTTGGCTGGGTTCTATCCTTGTTTGGATTAATTCCGGTCATTGCATCGTTCGTGGCCATGGTTTATACCATGTTCAAGGATAATTTCTGTCCAATCGTTACCATCGTTTCCGATGATGATGCAGTAGAAGGTCAACCGTAATGAATTTTTCCTACTTCCTGTTAAAACGCACTAGTATTCCCCCCGCGTTTGCTATCGTCATCGTTGTGTCACTGGTTTGGATTCTTTTATTCAACAATTTCCTTCCATGGTCTACTTCCAAGTGGGAAACCGAAGAAACCCGCGAATGCCCAATCGCCGTAACACTAAACGGTGGTTCACTTCGTGTTCGTGTTGATTGTGGTGATGGTCTTACCCGGACATATACTTCAGACCATTCAGCTTTAGTCCGTATTCTGTACGTTCGGCCAGACACCTTATCGTGTGCGGTCCAGCGAAACAGTAACAGTGGTGAACAACGTATCAGTTGTTCAACCCCTACGTAGGAGTTCTGGTACTTCGCCTGCGTAGAAGAGAGCGGCCAGCCGGTTCACATCGGTTGGCCGCTTTATTATATTGACTATGCTATAAAACACGTATACATATATATTATGGAATTTGTTATTGATAAAGATAAAAATGTTAGAGCCATTGGTGATGTTCACGGTGGGTTTGACGAATTTGAAGCAATGGTCACGGAAGCCGTTGAACAGGACAGGTATGTTCTGCAACTGGGTGACCTTGAAGACCGTGGACCAGACCCTGCTAAATGCATTGAACTGATGATGGACCTGAATGACCAAGGTAAAGGTCATGTGGTTATGTCCAATCACGGTTGGAAGCATTACCGATTCTATCAGGGTCGGCCTGTATCTGTATCAGAAACGCATAAGCTGACCCGAATCGATATTGATGCGAAGGGTGAAGCGTTTGTTGAACGGTACAAGACATTCATGGGCAATATCCCTTGGTATGTGAATTATGGGAAGAATTTCTTCGCCCATGCTTCTTACCACCCTATCGCCGATGAAACAGAGCGATCCAAGAAGGAAGAAGACATCCTGAGAAGCCGTTTGGTCTATGGAATGACCAATGGCGTTATCGGGGAGAATGGGCTTCCTATGCGCCTACTGGATTGGTTTGATTATATCCCTGAAGGCCGCAACGTTTTCATTGGTCACCACATCTTGTCGATGAATGATATTCTGTCTTTCACCACCGATGGCGGTACAGCTCATTTCGTTGATCTAGGTCACCAAACCTATGAAGGCGGCAAACTGGCCTATGTGGATTTTGATGCTGGTGAAATCGTGGGAACGTCACATGCTATTAAGATTGTTGATGATCCCAGAGAATATGGTGCATATCGGATTGAAGAATAACTCCGATATGCACCATTACTTAAATTCGCCTAACGGATCATTCATTCGGCGACACATACGAGACTTGAATTCATCAACTCCCAATATGTAAACCATTACACCGATGCGTGAACCTTCTGGTCGTCCTGTCAACATCAGGTAACAATCACGGAAAAATGCACGAAGGTTTTGTGGACCTCCGTAATATTCCTTACCAACATCATAAAAATGAGTCTGAAGTTCAACTTCACCCATATCGCTGTTGATGCGACCGAATAAATCCAGTATAGAATCAATGAAAGTCTGTGCATGCAGAAGCGCGTCTTCGGCAGACAGATCACCTGTCTGGTCAAAGTTCTCGTCGCTATAACGAGCTAGTAAGAAAAAGGCGGCAGTTTCGTTAGCAAACATAATACAAGTATTATATCAACGTGTTTCTAATTAGTCAATATGTTATTTGTTTTAAGTATATGCTGTATATGAGACGAATGAACACACTGAAACATTGTGAAGGCTGTTTTGGGATTGAAAATAATAGGTTCTTCGGTACAATCCAATCCGATTGTATAGATCGACGTTCCCTTCAGCGCCGAAGCAAACCCGGTCCATGATTGTAATCCGGGCGACTCTGAATCTATTACGATGTGTCTGTTTTGATTATTGACTTCCACCTTTAAGGATTTCTTAACAGAAGCATATGCGGCTTTAGGATCGCGCAAATAATCGTAATCAGAGAATGATAAGAAGGTGGCTGTGATATTATTAACATCGGTGTTCAGTAAGGACATCAATTCAGCAACGACCGGCTTTCTTAGATTGTCTGGACCACGTGTTAATATAAGCGTTCTCATCTGATAACATCCTCATAAATCAATGAGGCGACAATTCTTGGTCCGATGATATCAATCTCGAACGCTTCGCCTTCATCATCTAATAATATGACATTTACGCTGTGTGTTGGATATTCTTTTAATATTCGGTTTTCAATTTGTTCTTCACTCTTTCCCCGTAAAGACAAACTCATGAGAAAAGACATGAAATCTCTGATGCTATTATTATTTTTTCGCTGTGGGTTGCTGAATTTTAATTGATAATTCTTCGTTGGGTAGCGAGAATTCATGGCAATCATGAATTGTTCGTCTTCTTCACCTTGTTCCATTTTAATATTTCCTCATATAACACATCCCCGTCATTGCTAGAATAAGCAGCTTCGGTCATTTTAGATTGTTTATCTTCCGTATTATCTTTGCCATGTTTGGAATTATGGTTATGCTTGATGTATTGTGCTAGGTCAGATGTAAAGAACGGGAATGATCTTAGTGATCTGTTCAAATGTTTACACACAATACCACGTTGTTTGGGGTTTCTGATTTTGGGTAAACGGTCTTCTGGTACTAGGGCAGCATCAATTTGAGTTAGAAGATATTGATATCCCCAATAAAGAAACGATGGACAGGTACAATGAACCATCAAATCATCTTCCATCATCATCAATCTAGCACGCTCGATTGGATTGAATTCTGTTTCATCCACAAAGGCATCCCATGAATTCAATTTAAAAGCATTGGTGTAGGTTATATTATTGTCTTTGTGGAGACTGGATTTGATGTTGAACATGATGGTTCCATCTTCAACACCCTTCCATCTAACGCCTTCAAGAGCATTTGCACGAACCCGTTGTTTCAAAAAGTCATTATCGATGAACATTTGAATATCTTTATATGTCGCTTCCTTCAGAATACTTTCGTCCGGTCGCGAAATATGGTGTTCGCATAGATCGTGATAATTTGTTACTAGGAATGGTTTGCCATCTACTAGTTTAACGTTCATCTACTTCTTGTCCATCAGGTGAATGTGATCTATTAATCAACGAGTTTGTAATATTTTCAAGCGAGGGAACAGTTGGACTACTTGGAGCTGGTGGTAAATTCGCAAGTGTTGTGTCTCGTTGATATTCAATATGTCTACGATATGCGTAGTTCAACATAGTAGCAGCTGATGATGCAGATGCACCAATGACGGCTACCAGTTGGTCTGGATAATATCCTAACACAACTAGCATCACAACGATATTAATCCAGACCAATGCTTTTGATAGACTCAGAACGGCACGACCGGGTTCCAGAAGGTTGAAGAATCTCAACCACTTGAATGCAAAATTATTCTTCCAATAAAGGTTTTTATCTTCTTCAAGGGGTGTTCCGTGGGATTTGGGCATGCTTTCATCTCTTTGGTTTGAACCACCGTTGGAAAAAACCGCCGAGTGTTCTACCACTATTTAGTGGTGGTAGTTCTCGGGGATGTAATATCGTGGAATTAGTCGGTTGATCAGCTGCACCCTGTGTATCGATATGGAACACACGTCTGATTGGTGCATCTTGAATAATCGTTACTTCTTCCTCTACATCAGCTTTGTCATCATCGCGGCTTGCTATAATGCCTCTGATGCGGTCTATCTGTGACAATGGACCCGGATCACGTTTTCGTGATGTTATTTCATCGTGGCCTACTAACTTAGAACCATACGTCGCATTGATGGTCTTGGTTAATCCTATCATCACGTTGATTTGTTCTTTGGAATAAGGAATCCAACCCTTTATTGGTTCATTGGGATAAAGATTATGGGTTGATTCTACGATATCAACTCGTTCACGATATCCACGATCACGTAATGCTTTGGTGTTGATGATCAATGAGTTGAAATATACATCCCCGTACCAAGTTTTATAAACACCGGGAGAAATAATATCTAATGGACCGGGGTTAATGACTTCTATGCCACACGAATAACTATTCAATCCAGTATAACCTTCATAGGCAGATCGCCCGGCATGCCAACATTTTTCGTTGAGGGGTGCTAGTTGAACCACACGACCACCAGTATCTAATATCAAGTGAACATCGGCTTGGGTGTCTTTATCACGCAAGAAGGCTGTAACCCCATCGATACCGTAACGACCAGCTGTATAATGGTATACAAAGTATTTTGGTTCAATGGTGGCTCGACCGGCACGTTTCTCGTGTGGTAGATATGGGATTTGAACCCCGTTCCGATAAACCATGTGATCAACGATAGTGAACACATCACCACCGTCTATATCTTTCATCTCTGGTAATTCACTAATTCCCATAGTACTATTCCTTCAAAGAATAGTACTTATCAACCACCAGATAAAAATCTAACAAGTAGACCAACAATTAATGCTGTTGCAGCACCGGCGATTGCCCCAAAGATGGTATTCGTGATCTTACCCGTATTAGCGGTGACCGCTAATGCTTTATTAATATCGATTATTTTTTTATCCATGGAATCGATCTTGCCCGAATTGGATGGTACTTGTTTTAGTCTTTCATCAATACGCGCAACCAGAACGGTCATGGAATTAACTTGTTCTTCCATTTTACTGATCTTGGTATCCATCTTTTCCATAACATATGCCTGTTGTTTGAAGAGTTCGATTTCTGTTGACATGTTACCCTCCATTACTATCAGTCTCTTTTTTTGTAATTTTATTCTTTAAATTAGCCCGTTCATCTAATTCCTTTGTGGATTTTCGTATAAATTCGGCAGCACCTTCTGGTAAAGCTGAAATACACGGTATCAACATACCACATACAAAATCACGTCCGCTTGAAACAGGCCATTTGTAACTGAATATCTGTTTTGGTGGCGGCGTGTCTGTTCGGTTTTGTAATATGGCATCGATATCAGGTATTTCTTCGATGACGAGTTCTGGTTGTTTGGTTTGCCAAATTCGTTCATCTTTTGACAAGAAATCGGCAGCTACTTCTGGTCCCCATACTTCTTCGTCGGTTTTATTCAAATAGGTTGTGGCATCATTATTAAGAAACTGTCTAGCGTATTCTCTGTTAACGAACCACATCCGCCAATTACCATCACTCAGGCGTTCCTTTGCCCAAAATGGTAAGGGTGCGTTTTGAACAATGGAGAATAACTCATAATTGGTATTGGTTTCATCCTCAACTTTCGCACGAGCAATTTCTGCTTGATCGATCATATAATGTAGTACTTTAAATTCGTCTTTCATAAACCGATTCCTAATAGCCAACAGGTATTTACTATAAATGCAAATACCCACTGCTAATATATACGAATCGTATTATATTTATTTATTTATTTAAAGAATTTTGTAATTCCATATACCCACCAATATAGGTATCGCCTTGGAATATTTGTGGTACTGTGCGTGGTTCTGGGTGTCCTGATCTAACAACTCGTTCGATTAAGATATCTCGGTTGGTTGAAGCTTCGACTTCTTCGAACAGAAGACCGTTGGTTTCCAATAATGATTTGGCTTTAGTGCAATAACCACAGTTGTCACGTGAATAGATGGTATACATGTTTTTTCCTTTATAGTTCCATATCTGTAAATGAGTCTGAATCAACATCTTGGTCAACCTTACCAATAACGTATGACTCGACTTCGGTTTCTTGTGGCGCGACCTGACGGCTACGCGATGAAATCCACGATTCGGTCCAAGGCAATGGATTTGCTGCCGGAAAATCGTGACGTGGTTTTAGTCCAACTGCTCGAATGCGCTGTGCACCAATATAATCCACATAGTTTTTCAAAATAGGTTCATTCAAACCAAGGATCGACCCATCTTTGAAAAGATATTCGGCCCAATCTTTTTCTTGGTTCATGGCTGTCTCGTACATACCAAGACACTCTTCGGTAGTATCATCCTTGATTTGCTGAAAGATTGGATCATCCGCGATCATCAGGTTTCGTAATAGTTTTTGGGAAATGGACAAATGCAAATTCTCATCACGTGCGATGAATTTGATGATCTTAGCATTGCCTTCCATCCGTTTGTTTTCAGCGAAAGCCCATGAACAAGCAAACGATACATAGAACCGAATACCTTCAAGGATATTAATAGCTGTCAGACAGAGCCATAATTTCTTCTTCAGCTCATACTCGGTGATGTTATGAGTGGTCGTGGTGTAAACGTTTGCAACCGATGAAGATTTAATCTCATGTATACCATATCCAAACGAACTCCATAGTTTCGCATATTCAATGAAGCTATCGTAATATTTGGTGATATCATCAGCGCAATCTAAAATCTCTTTAATATCAGTGACTTCATCAAATACAACAGAGGGGTCAGGGTAAACTCCACGAATGATATGTGTATACGAATCACTGTGTAGGGTTTCAAAAGCACCCCACCACGAAATCAGTGGTTCCATTTCAGGAAGCGTCACATAGGGTAGCAAGGCAATACTGACTGCACGACCCTGAATACTATCCAACAGAATCTGACGCTTGAGATTTGACGTGAAGATGTGTTTCTCGTGATCACTCAGTTGTAAGAAGTCTTTCTTATCGGTTGAGGTATCAACTTCGTCCGGTGTCCAAATGAAACTGCGCATCTTACGATACAACATATCCAAGTCTTTGTACTTCACGGTTTCATAACGAGCCACGTCAACACCACCATTAGGGTCAAAGAACATCTTTGTATCTAAATGACTAATACTACGTGGTTTGAACATTGAATTCATTGGTAAGTTCTTTCTATATTAGAGGATACAAGATTCGCATTCTTCTTCATCTTCGATGACTTCTTGCGCATCCGCTTTGTTTTCTTCTTCGGCAGCATCATATGTATTTTGATAATACAAGGTTTTACCACCATATTTGTAATGCTCAAGAATATCACCAATCATTTCAGTCATTGATAAAGAACCGTTTTCTCGCAGTTCTGGATTATAACTCACGTTGACCGAAATAGCTTGATCGATGTATTTTTGTAGCACAGCTGTTATGTGCAAATATCCTTTTGGTGATACTTGATCCCATAACAGATCGTATTTGTTTTTGAGTTTGCCAATTTCAGGAACCACCTGCTTGAAAACACCATGCTTTGAAACCTTCTCAGACACAAGCGCCCTTGGTGGTTCAATGCCGTTGGTCGCATTAGCAATTTGAGCACTGGTTTCGCTAGGCATAAGTGCCATCACTGTAGCATTACGAATCCCATGCTCTTTCAACATGCCGCGAAGCCATTCCCAATCAACTCGCTCTTGGTGTGGAACTAATTGATCAACTGATTTTTTATAAGTGTCGATAGGTAGAATACCTTGAGCATATTTAGTGTGCTCAACCATAAGACAAGGACCGCGCTCAATAGCTAATTCCATTGACGCCTTGATCAGATGGAAGGACCATGCTTCTGCATATTCTTGTACGAGTTCCAAGGCATTGTCATCATAACGACAATCGTTCTTAGCCAAAAAGTATGCAAGATTGATCATACCAATACCAAGTGGGCGGTAATCCATAGTATGTTTCTTGGCCGCTAATACCGGGTAGTCTTGATAATCCAATAGGTTATCAAGTGCCCGAACCGTCAAACGCGCAATACGTTCAAATTGATCCGTTGATTTGATCTTTCCGAGATTGTGTGCAGATAGGGTACAAAGAGCGATCAACCCATCAGGGTCTTCGATGCCTTGCATTGGTCTTGTTGGTTGCGTTATTTCAACACATAAATTGGTTTGTCTGATTGGTGCTACTTCTGGAATATATGAGCCATGTGAATTACAGTGATCGATGTTCTGAATATAGATACGACCAGTTTCTTTACGTTGGGTCATCAGGGTTGTAAAGAATTCAATCGCCGATATAGAATAACTACGAATGGATGGATCGTTTTCGTATTTGGCATACAGGGACTCAAACAAATCATTATCACCAGCATGGAAAGCTTCGATCAATCCCGGTGCTTCGGATGGAGAGAAGAATGAAATATCACCACCCTTGATAAGACGGGTATACAGCAAGCGATTTGCTTGAACGCAATAATCCAACATACGGATACGATCTTTTTCAATACCCTTGGATGATTTGAGCATCACGAGAGATTCAAACTCAGCGTGCCAAAATGGATAAGTGATCGTTGCGGAGCCACCACGAATACCACCCTGTGAACAAGACTTCACCGCACCCTGAAATGATCTAAGAAATGGCTGAAGTCCGGTAGATTCAGTTTCACCACCACGGATACCCGAGCCGACTGATCTAATAGGCCCAACATCGATCCCTAAGCCTGCTCTACGTGAGATGTAACGGTAGATGGCTGACGTGGTAGCTTCGATGCTCATCATCGTGTCACCGGTCGCTATGAGGACACAGGACGCAAATTGACGAGTAGGTGTTCTGACACCAGCCATCACCGGTGTTGGTAAAGAAATATCATGAAGGGAGATTGCATCATAATATTCCTTGATCCAAACCATACGATCAATAGGTTCGTTAATAAACATGGTGGCGGCAATCATCAAATATGCGACCTGTGGTGTTTCGTGAAAAGTTTCATTCACCCGGTTCTTTACTAGATACTTTCCACGGAATTGTTCAACCGCTGCATACACCAACGAGAAATCACGATTATGTTTGATAATATTTTCAAACTCTTCAAACTCTTCGTCCGTGAAAGTCAAAAGACTCTTATCATAAACACCGAGCGTGACGTTACGTTCAACAATTTTACGAATAGGCCACGGTTCGTGTTCACCATAGAGTTCTTTCCGTAATTGGTAGTTAACCAAGCGGGCCGCAACGTATTGATAATTAGGGGTATTTTCTGAAATCAAATCAGCCGCAGATCGGATCAGGGTGTTATGTATTTCAGATGTTTTGATACCGGTTGTAAATTGTAATTTGGCGCTTAGTTCAATTTTCGAAACAGATACACCGGTGATGTCTTCACACGCCCAGAATAATACTTTATGAATTTTGTCTAGGTCTAGTGGTTCTTTAGAACCATTGCGCTTTGTTACGATTATATTAGAGGTAGTGGGCATACTCGTTTTCTCCGGTATATGAACTAAGGTGTCATTACCAGAATATGATATTCTCGCGTCCATTAAATGCTCCGAGTGCTATAAATTATCTTAGGATGTGAATTTACTTACAGCAGAGCGGTATCCTTATTATGAATGAATCGGCACCAGATTTAGTATTGGCTGACAATGATACACACAGTATAGTGGGTAAGATTATTGAGCACATGCCAGCATCACTTATGACACAACTTGTTAAGAATCATTTAATAGAAACATCCGATGGAATCATTATTGGACGAAACTCAACTAGACTTAATATAGAATGCGCGCTTTATAATAACGAATTATCGCGCGCTGACTTTTTTGCAACGGGTGGTGTGTCAAATGGGTTTCATTTTAAAGCTGATGGAATATTTTGGTTTAAAAGAGATAATGAGTATGGCGGAATACTATTACACGGCCAACGGGTAAAACCCATTGACCGTGTAAGAAAGACGGTAGCAGTTTTTTGTAAATCACCGTGGTCGGTTTTCGATGATCGAATTTGGTTTTCTACCGAGGAAGATACCAAAATTTGTTACTTGATGATTTGATTATTCGTACTCATCATAATTAATTGTGACGCCCCAAGACGGTACTGGGAGATTGCCACCCCAACTTTGAACAATCACCCAAATCATTTTAGTGATCCACGACTTGTGATCTTCACACCAACCTTCACCATATCCATCAGTGAAGAAAACAATGGCATCATATGGATCACCAGCTTCTAGTGATTTGTCCTTCATCCATTGTACGGCTGGTTCGAAGATCGTGCCACCACCACCATGGAATGGGTATTGAAGAATTTCATCACCGTTATCCAAATCATAATGACGATGATTATAAACTTGAGTATCACACGAGATGACATCGATATCATAAGAGTCAAACTGACTGATGATACCATATAGTTCACCAAGCACTTTGCGCAGGTCTTCTTCACCGATTGATCCAGATGTATCAACGATAACACCGATACGAACCGATGTTTCATATTCCATGCCTTCTAGAGTAATGCCGCTAGAAAACATACGAGGATCAACCCGAAGTGGGGAATAATCAGAAACCCGAAGCGAATCCATTTCAGCGGTGATATAGCTAGCCCACGGAACACGTGGTTTGATCCATTCGTCAATCAGTCGCAAAATACCGGCTGGAATGTCGCCACGACCTTGACCACGTTCCTTGGCCTCATTAGCTGCTTGAAGCGTGGTTGATCGAGCTTGACGCGCAATCTCTTTCTTATCTTCTTCGTCCAACTCATCCATGAGATGTGTATCAATGGTTTGTTTATCACGATGAAGACCAGAACCCGATCCACCCTTCTGTCCTTCGTCTTCTTCCAACAGAACTTCATATACTTGTTCAGCAGAAAGACCGGCGAAGCGAGTATCATACAATCCAATGTAATCAGTATCGCTTTTGCCGAACGCTTCGTTCATCTTCTCAACCATTTCCAGATGTTCTGGATCGATATACTTTTTGGTTTCTTCAATGGCAGCTTGCATTACATCGAGACGAGGCATAGGCATACCGAATTCAACCAAGGTTTGATTGATTACATAATCGGTAGCAACATTCCATAACTGCGGATCACGAGAACCACGACGACCCATGGAATCAAAAACGACATGCATGATTTCATGACAGAACACGAACTTCTGCTCATCGTTGGTAATTTTGCCAGACTTCGGATTCAACAGATGCATAAACAGTGCATTGAAATAAAAGTTGAATCCATCAGTAGCAGCCGTCGAAATCAATGGATGACCCGGTGCACAAATAACCGTAGGATATGAGATAACGAAATTGGCAAAGAATGGCATATCGTTGCTGATCGAGATACGCAATCTGGTCAATTCGCTATACGGATCAAACCCTAACTTATCCACATCCAATTTTGGTTGGTTGGGGTTAAGAAAGTTTTTGATAATTGTTTTCGGGTCCATGATTAACCTGCCTTTCGCAGATCAGAAGAGTTCATCACTTTTGAAAGCTCGTTCTGCATCGTGATCCAGTGACCACCAGCATCACCAAGAACTTCAGTGTAAATTTGTGTGATCTTGGGATCATCGGTATCAATATAGAATGAAGTTGTCCGCTTGATGAGCATCATAGCCCATTCAGCATCTTCAATTCCTTTTTTGTTGATGAAGGCGGCAACATTTTGTGCCGACTCAACCGTGAAGCTCTTAGTCATCGTGCTAATCAACGAATTGATGAAGGCAAACTTCATAGAAAGCGCTTTAGATTTAATCTGGCGATCATTAGACACGTTGCCTGATTTCTTCACGACCGCTTCGAAGTCAATATCCTTGACCTTGCCGCTCAACACCGTTTCTGGCTTAGGAAGATGGACATAAATATCAACCCAAGCCATGAAGTCAGCAGCAACACCTTCACCAAGTGTGCCCGACAGAACTGCTTCTGTGATTGTACGAAGGTCTTTCTCGGAATCCGGTAACATCTTGATATCTTTATAAATATCAGAAGCCATTTCCCAAGTACGAGGACAAGGGTACGAAGATGAACCGCCGCGACCAGCCATTGTGTTGGCATCGAATTCAAAAATCATTTCTGGTTTAAAGTTCAAGAAGCCAAGAACTTCTGGAACGACATCATTAGCAAAAGCCCAATGACGCCATTTGTTATATGTTGGTTCATCGATGTGGATGTGAGTCATACGAGAAACCAGAGCCGGTGACATCGCTGTGGCACCAACCTTGTCTTCAACCCGATTACCAGCGGCAACCATGTCCACATTTTCCGGCAACATATATTCACCAACTGCACGATCCAGAACCAATTGAAGTGCAGCACCTTGAACCAATTTCGGAGCAAGGGACAATTCGTCAAGGAAAACAACAGCATGTTGATCGTGTAGACCGGATAGAATACGCGGCATCAAACGGTTGATCATGTCGGCATCGGCCAACAGATTACCATGAGCGTCAACACGGGTGATACGTTCGATCAGTTCTTCCAAGCGCTTGGGTGACATCGGGAAGTTATTGGTAGCCAACCATTCGGCTTCTTCCTTTTGTGCATTGAATACAGGAAGACCCTTAATATCGGTAGGGTTCATCAATAGAAGACGATTATCAAATACCCGACGACCCTTGAATGTTTTACCACAAACGTCTTTGAACGTTTCATGAAAATGCTTAAGAAGCCGTTCGTCAATTTGTACGGTATAATATTGCTCTGAAGCAATTTCACGAATCATAACGGATTTACCAACACCCGGTGGACCCCAAATCATGGCCACTTTGTTGGACTTCCATAATACTGCCAGAATACCGGGTACTTTATCAATTGATACGCGGGAAAGATTTTGCATAATTTGATGAACCTTGATTAATTGCCGTAATTCATCATAGCACGGCGGATATATAAGTCAACAATCAATCATCATCAGATAACAGTTTATCTAACATCACCGTGCGTGGAACTAAATCGACAGTCAGTATGCAATCAAGCCCTGATGCAATATCCTGAAGAGTCGTCAATGATAAACTTTTATTTTCATGATTTTCAATTCTACTAATAGCGGGCTGTTTCAAACCCACCGATTCTGCAAGATCAGATTGCTTCATCTTCATAGATTTGCGTTGACGCTTAATTTTATCTTTGAAGGAAAATAGAAAAGCTTGGTTTAAAATTTCCAATGCTTCTTCTTTTGATCGCTTTAACCGGTTCACATCTTCGGGAATATAATCTTTAACACTCATTATTGTATCCAATATACTTATTAGGTATATTTAGGGACCAAATCAGATAAACGCAATTGGAAGCACCGCACCGGGTCTTCGAACCATAATATTATCTTCACCCGTTACGAAACCGAAACTTTGAAGTTTACGTTTCATGGATGATTTGATTCCATCAATAACAACAGCGAGTGGTAAATTCTGCTCGTCTTGTCTTTTACAAATATATTGTAGCACTTCTAACATAGCATCACTTTTATTAGATGCTTCATCATCGAGTTCAATCTGGATGATGGTCGCATCACTGATGACAATCTTACATACCATATCAGTCTTCTCACCGCGAGAAATAGCAAGGACCACGATATTCTCGCCCTGTGCTTTTTCTTCGATGTCGAACTTGTTGGTGCTATTTTCTAATAAGTCTACAATACGCATATTCTTATTTATCGAACTTTGAGGTTCTTTAGCTCTTTTAATTCTGAAGCGAACACATTGCGGCGTTTTGTATTAGACATCACCAATCCTTTATATTTGGAAATGTCATTTTTCAAACGAGTGATTTCAGAAATAATCTTTTGATATGCTTCCTGAGTCCATGAATATGATGCTCGTGCCGATATACGATCAGCAATATCATCACTAGCCATAAGACCATCACGACTCGCACAATTAATGATGTCAGATTTCATGTCAGCTCGATTTTTCTTTTTTGAAATTCGATCTGGCATCTTGTGATCAAAGCACGCCTTGATGCAAAGAAGATAAAGAAGTTCAGCTTCCGCCAGCTTGATCAGGTTTTCATATCGAACAAGATATTGACTGAACCGCCACTTGGTCCATTCGCGAAGATATCGTTCAACAGGATCAGCATATTTCTGTTTAGCATCATGAATATATTGAACAATGCCCTTGCCATCAAACGTGGTAACGACAAACGTTTCACTCGCTTCTTTACGAAGTTTGAGAAAGGTGATCGCGTCTTCTTCTGTCCATGTGCGACAACGGCCACGACGAAGTTTGATTTCAATGTTGATGGTTCGGGATGAAAAATCTTTAACATCATTGATTTCACCAGCATCCATCATCTCGTTTAATTGTTCTTTAAACGAATCAATGGTGAGATTCATCGCTGGCAATTCAGTAACCACCAGTGTGCTCGCGTCTTTCACTTCGACCTTACCAGTGAATACCCAAACCATGCCACCGGATTTATTATATCCCTTGAATACACCGCGTTGATTGTTCATAAAATCAAACGATGGTGCCAACCGTGGAAACTCTTCGGATTTATCATCACGAAGACAAACGGAGATAGCATCGATTAAGTCATTGAGATTGCGAGGGAAAACCCGATCACTGTAACCAACACCGATTCCTTCTGCACCGTTCAACAGGTGAGTTGGCACCATCGGGAAAAATGTTTCTGGCATCAATCGAGAACCATCATGATTCTCAACCATTGGAATAATATCGGCATCCATGTAAAGCAAACTGTTGGTATATTCGGGTTTCTTCACATAGGTATAACGTGCACTAGCGAACGCGGTTGGTTTCAGAAGTGATCCGAACGAACCCTTACCGAGAAGCAAGGGCACATTGTTCTTGAACGGTCCAGCCAATTGTGAAATTGAATCCGCAGCAGCCGTATCACCATGAACATAAAGTTCTTCAGCGATCATTGTGCCTGCAAGAGCAATCGTTTTAATTTTGTCGCGCCGATTTCGCATAAGGTACAACGCAATACGTTGCCCTTGTTTCAAACCATCGCGAGCATCAGGGATTGCCCGATTCTTATTAACGTAAACAGCGAACCCGTGATACGCTTCTTCCAAAAATATGGTATTGGCTGACATGTTCACTGAAATCCTTTGTTGACAATTCGACATAACTACTATACCGTTCCCTTTCATAAGTCAAGCGGGAATTCACACATGGCACGTACCCCATCATCCCCAAAGCAACGCCAAAACAAAGAGTTGAGTGATTGGCAACACGTGCGTCTTAAGACTGAGATGTATCTTGGATCACGTGATATCTCGACCGATACCATCGTTAACTATACCGGTAAGAAACTTGAACTCCAAGAAGTTCAATATGTTCCGGCACTTATGACCGCGTTTCGGGAATTGCTAGATAATGCCATGGATGAAATCGTTGGTCATGGTAATGGTAATATTATCAAAGTAACGTTTGACCCGAATACTTTAACTATGTCGGTGCAAGATAACGGTGCTGGTATTCCTGTTGATCAGGTTGAAATGGTTTTTACTCGCCTTCGTGCCGGTTCGAATTTTAATGACCGTGAACAAGTAGTGGGTACAAATGGTATTGGTGCTTCTGCTGTCAACTTCGTATCTTCAAACTTTAAAGTTGATGTTTGGGCTAATAGTGTTCATTACGAACAATCATATGAAGAAGATAATATTAACAACGAAGAAATTGTAATCAAACCACCACGTAAGAGTCCTGTTGGGCGCAAACGTGGTACGCGTGTACAATTCACTCCATCGTCAACCGTCTTCAAACATATGGTGTTGCCAGAAGGATTGATTCGTGCCCGAATTCACGAATTGTCTTTCATCTATCCGAAAATCAAATTTTATTTTAATAATCAAATTATCAAAACGACTGATCTGTTCAAAGGACATGAATTCATTCGGGTTGATGTGAATTTGCCTGATAAGAAATTCTATAACACCTTTTATATTGTTCCAAACTTCCACGATGGGAATGAGGAACATATGCATGCGGTTGTTAATGGTATCTGTGCATTCACTGGTGGCGAACACGTCAAGGCATTTCGTGCGAAGTTCTTTTCATCGATGCTTACCAACATCGCCAAGGAAGCCAAACAGCGTAAGGTCGTTCCTAACCGTTCTGATGTCGCTGCTGGACTATTGGTGTTCGCGGTCACTCATATGGATGCACCAAACTTTAATTCACAGTCGAAACATTTTCTTGTGAACGCTGCTGCTGGTAAATGGATCACACAGGGCTTGGATGAAAAAGTCTTTGCCACCATTAAGCGCAAGCATCCTAAGTGGATCGAATCAATTATTGATCGTGCTGCTGTTCGTTCAAGCGCAAAAGATATCAAGGACGCACAATCGTTCACCAAAAAAGCTGGTAAGACTAATGTTGTCAAATTGATTGATGCCACTGGTCGTGATCGGTCCAAATGTATTTTGATTATTGGTGAAGGCGATTCAGCTGTCAACCTTATCACCAGTGAACGGATCAATGCGATTCATGGTATCCTTCCATTGCGAGGGAAGATCATGAATGTTCACGGCGTCAAAGTTTCTGATGCTGTGAAATCGCCAGCGCTGGCCGATATTATTTCAGCTCTTGGTTTGGTATACGGTAAGACGGCAAAACGACATGAGTTGCGATATGGTCAAATTCATATTGCGACAGACGAAGATCATGACGGTTATCATATCTTGTGTCTCTTTATCAACTTCCTGTATACGTATTGGCCTGAACTATTCGCCGATAAGAATAAACCATTCGCTTCGAAGATCATGACGCCCTTCATCATTTTGAAGAAAGGTGATCAGCGGAAATATGTTTATCAAACCGATTATCATAAATTCGATCCATCAAAATATAAGGGATGGGAAATCACTCGTGCTAAGGGGCTTGGTACGCTTGAAAGCCCGGAGTGGAAAGATATTCTAGGTAACCCGAAACTGATTTCCTTCTGGGAAAATGGGAAAATGAAAGAAACATTAGATTTGATGTTTAATGGTAAACGTGCAGATGATCGTAAAGATTGGTTAGAGGTCGCTATCTGATGAATAAGATTTCCCAACGATACAAACGAATTCCGTATTCACCAAGAAGCAATATGGGTGAAGACCTTTGGAAACTTATTGATCAACAATTTACAATCGAACTCATTCGTATGTTGGTCAAGGGCGAAACTACCATGCTATGGAACATGTATTCTGATTCCAAACTCATTGTTGAACTTCACACGTCTCTTAATAATACAAAATCAATAAACATCATGTTAATAAAACAAACTGCATAAAAATGCATTTTGTTGAAAAAACCGTTTGACATTCTGATTTCAACCGGCTATACATATAAGCATAGGAAGACGGGGTGACCTGTTAACTGAAAACAAGACGAAGAAAACGTTCATTTCTTCACGACTGAGATATGGTTAGGACTATTGGAAAGACATATAAAGTTGTACTTTATATATTCAATGGTGCTGACACTCGATAACTTCTTTAATGAAGACCGACGAAAGACCGATGATAAGGGTGAATGCGGATTGAGTAGAACACCATAGGTAAATGTCGAACAAACGGACGTGACTGGTAAGAGAGTTACTTGGGAGAGGTATAAGGGGCGTCACCCCTTGCCTCTCCCAAACTTTATGTATAAGTATATCATTGGAAGATAGGAAGGCTTGGTGCCTTAACGGGTTTCGAAAGCCCGCCCACCTTACGGTTGATGGTTCGAATCCATTATCTTCCGCCACATTGGCTATGGATAGGCAATCCGATTGGCGACGGAGCCGGTTTTGAACACCGTGTGAGCGTGAAAGCGCCTTGGGGGTTCGACTCCCTCCCTATCCGCCAAGTCTTTTTACTTGACAAATACTATTGAACCGTTTAAGTTAAACTTAACACGGGAGAGAATATATTATGTCTGACACACGCACTCTGGATATTGATGACTTCGGTATGCGCTTCCAAGTGTTTACTCGCAAGTATGCTGACTCTAAGTGGTCTGTTGCCATGTTCAATCTGTTTCAGTTGATCGATAATCGGATTTGGTCAGACTATATCAAGCACGTGCGGGCAAAGCTGCAATCTTCCGATATTCCTGAAAATAAGAGCTATCGATATTATCCATTTGATGCTGAAGCCGGTTGTACACAACGAAAGCTCACGGTTGGTGATCAGCGGGAAATGTTGAAACATATTTTGTATGAAGCCATGCAAACATATGAATTTAATCTTATGACACATCCCGAATGGGGAATGGTGGGTGGCTATCCTATACCAGATAAATCATCAGACCATGTTGCTCTCACCGACACGGCCAAACATATCGCGTTGACTTTCTTTGCGACTATCGCAACAATGCCGATGACAGAATTCGAAGGCTTTTTCAATTGTATGTTTGTCGATCCCGGCTGGGAAGGCGTGCGGGCACAACCATGGGCCAAGTTTATCGAAAAGGAACTAGCAGCATGAACAGTTTCGCAATCGTCAATGGACAACGTGTTCAAATTCCCAATGGTAGTGAAGTCTCTATCGTTGGAAGTAAACTCTACATTGATGGTAAAGAATATAAAGCGGATGGTTCAGAGCCACTGATTTCTATTACCATTGAAGGTGATGTCGGTTCTCTCAAGGTTGATAAGGGCGACGTTTCGGTTCTGGGTAGTGTGAACGGTAATGTTGAAGCCGGTGGTTCCGTTGGTTGTGGTCAGGTTGATGGTCATGTTGTAGCAGGTGGATCGATCACCTGTGGTAACATTGATGGTCCAGTTGATTCTGGTGGTTCTGTGAACTGTATGAATATTACCGGTAATGTTGATTCTGGTGGTTCTGTGAACTGTATGAATATTGAAGGATCAGTTGATGCTGGTGGTTCTGTGAGATATAGCAAGGAAACTGATGATGGCAACGGAACCCTGCGTTAAGAAGTGGCTTGTAATATACAAAGGTCACAATCCGGCAAAAGCAGAAAATATAATTCGGGTTGTGGAAGCTACACATAAACCCGGTGGTAATACATATGATGTTTGGTATGTAGAGAACCATAAAGCGTATATCGGCGACGTGTTGTGGTATTTGCATGAATCTAGTCATGGTGCTGATCTTAGCTATGTTATGGAGGATGACTTTGACACTCCTGCGGATTTTATAAATTTGGTAAATCAATTTATCCGAAATGATCGTGCCAGACTTGAATTTCTGTTCAAAGAACACTGTATGGTTTGTGATAAAATCGCACACAATATGAAAAGAGCAAACCCATGACCAACCGTGCTCATATACAGATACATACCACTGGCACAAACATTTGCTTTGTGTCTGATTATCCATATGGAATCATGTCTGATTTCGGTGAGAAGATCAAAGCATATCTATCCGAAGTGGTCACAGCTGCTGAAGGATTGGAACCAGCACAATATCATAGTGTTGATGATGTCGTTAAATGGTTCATGCAATTTGGTTTAACCTTTTCAGAAACATGCAATATGGGTAAAGTTTATTGGTACAAGATTGATATCAAACCAGAATGTCGTGGGATTGATCTTCGTTATTGCTCTCGCTGGTTGGATAATTGGGATGAATCAGATTTTGCCCTAAGTAATAGACTATTGACATCCGATCCTATCCTTAGTACACCGTGATTATATGCCGTCATAGCTCAGTTGGCAGAGCGCCTGCCTTGTAAGCAGGATGTCCGGGGTTCGAATCCTCGTGGCGGCACCATTCCCCTCATGAAAGGTTTTTCATGTCAGACCCGTATGTAGAATATCAAAACCTAAAAGCCCGCCACCAGAAAGAGTTGGTTGAGTGGATTCATTCGACGCCCGCAAATCTAGCTGCTTTTCAAGAAGATACGGGTTATGATACACCAGAAGAATATCTTGATGAATACGGATATAAGTTCTGCATCATAGCTCATATAGCACAAGATTTACGTCATCCTGATTATGAAACGTGGCGAGATGAATACATCCCGTATCATTTCTTGGAAGACCGATTCCATTAACCGATTGAGTATATGATGTTAAAACGACACAAAGACACAGCATTTACTATAACCTTCATGCCCTTAAGGTGGAAATGGGGTTGCACCGATGCCATGGGGTGTAAATCATTTACAATGGGTCCGTTTCGGTTTGGGTATTATAATCCACATTCTGCGAACAAGTCATATAATTTCACAACCAAACTCTACGACAAATAGCGGGCAGGACTCTGGTAGGGAAACCGCTGCGGCGTTAATGAACAAATGCAAACCCCATGGGTTCAATTCCCATCCTGTCCACCATTAATGAGTATATTATGCTTGATGATCATCCGTTAATTCCGCAATTAAAAGAATATATGAAGCAATCAGTATCTGCTGATGGTGAACAACGTATTGGTGAATATTTCTGGTCTTCTGAATTGCCATCATATGATTTCACAAAAGAAGTTCTTGAACCGGGTTGTAGTGAAACCTTACCCGAAGGTGCAACAGGATTGAGAGTCGATGATGACTTCTGGATCGTTGGCATTATTCCCTACGAGTATAAAGATGTTCCAACCCGTGAACTGGTCGATGTGTTGTATCCATGGATACCAGAAGGAAAAGTAATTATACTTTCCGAATGATGGTTATAAGTAAGTTCATGAAAGAACTTACTCTTGCAGTTCGACACGATAATAATCTAGCCTTTGCGGAATTTGATGAAGATGGTAACATCTTACATTGGAAGGTGAAGACTCAAGCAAAGTTCATAGAAGAATCACTTGGTCGAGAATTACCGTACACATGGGTATTGGTCGTTGGCAAAGAAGAAAAAGATCAAACCATCATCTGTGAAGTTTTAGAGACTTTTCCAATGGACGAGTATGGTGATACAATTAATATCCTAAACGAGCCGATGTTCCAGTTACAAGCAAGCGAGTTACTAATATCATATATGAAAGATCATAGATGTGATGTATCAGCTGAAACTATTAATTGACATTGATGGTTCACCCTGTATATTGATGTCTTCAACGGCTGGTTAGCTTAATTGGTCAAAGTCGGAGCCTCTAAAACTCCCAGATATGGGTTCAAGTCCCATACCAGCCACCAAATTTTACAGAGCGATGAATATGTCAAAAGATAAAACAACTGACCGGGTTTACACTCTTGATGAGTGGAGAAACAGTGTCGCCAGAATGTGGTGGGCAATTATTCCATCTTCGAAGTCTGATCTTGAAAAAATCAAGGATTGGGTTCTGAAGAACAGCAAAACCCTTGGTGATAACGTTTTCTTCCTCACAGATGATAAAACGGTTAAGATCAGCTGTCCTGATGGATTTCGTAAACTTTGCGGAATCGTTAAAGATGAACTGAACATCCAATTCAAGGTCAAGCCTTATGGCGACAACGATCTTGAACTTTAAAGTGTTTTTGGATTCATACGCAGCTTCATATAATTGGGCAGCAATTGTTTTCCCAATGAGTGATTTCGAATTAGCTATAGCATTCAAAGAGTTAGCAGAACCATACCTAACTGACCAAGTTGTTTTATTGGGATGTGAAGTTCGCTGCATTGATAATCTATTAATGCTTAAAATTGTTGAGGCAGCGAAAGCCAAAGGAATTGATATCAAGTCGATTCAATTAAAATATGCAGGATGTGATATACTGATGGGTTGACAACCCTAATACATCTTGATAACTATATAATATGACAACCACAGGAGATAGTCATGACGTAGATTACTAAACAAGAACTACTTAAGAATAACACGAACGAAGTGTCGGATAATAATCTTTATCTTTACGCTATCATTCGCAAAGACCTTGAAATGCCTTCGGGCAAGCTTGCGTCCCAAGCTGGTCATGCTTTCACTGACAGTCTTTGTCAGGCTTTAGATCAATCACCTGAACGGTTTCATAATTACCGTACCGGCCATGGTGGATCGAAAGTCGTTCTGAAAGCCAAGGGCGAAACCCAACTCATCAATACCTATAATCGAATTCGCGAATCTGGCATTCCTTGTGCCTTGATCGTGGATCAGAAACATATCATGCCGCCGCACTTTGATGGTAATCCCATCATCACGGCGCTTGGTATTGGTCCGTGTCGCCGCGAAGAGATTTACCCGATCATTAAAAAGTTTGGGTGCGTGTGATGGCCAAGGATTATACGAAAATCAAAAATATTGATGAACTTGGATGCATGATGATGAAATGCAAACAGTTCAAGGATCAAGATGTGTTGGAACACGGATATTCAATCTATGATTACTTCCGTGATCTTCAGGATCATATACTTTATGATTCACCTACAACATATGAATGGAAATTACCTAATTGGATTTATAATGAAAAGTTATGGGATCAACTATTAGATCACAAGACGATTCGTACATATCAAATCTATCACGATTGTGGTAAACCATTCTGTAGAACCATCGATACGGAAGGTCGTCACCATTTCCCAGATCATGCTAATATATCAGCTGATCTATGGATGCATCTAATGGGTGATCAACAGATTTCCGATTTGATGCGAATGGATATGGATATTCATTTGATGCGTGCAGATGGGATTGAAGAATTCGCATCTCGTAAAGAGGCAGCAACGTTGCTTATAACGGGTTTATGTGAACTTCACAGCAATGCGCGTATGTTTGGTGGAATCTCATCCACGGGCTTCAAAATCAAGTGGAAGGCCATGAACAAGTATGGTGGTCGCATTGCCGAAATACTTTGTCAAAAATGATTGTTCGGGGAGTCTTAACCGGCTCCCCGATATCATATATAGACGTTGACATTGATACATAAGTACTGTAACATGTTAATAATGCCGATTTCGTCCAATGGCTAAGATGTCTGTTTCGTACTCAGGAGATAACAGTTCGATTCTGTTAATCGGCTCCATTAATAGGTGATGCATGTTCAAGATTAAACAAAAGCCCAAGTTCAAAGAGCTTCCTGATGAAGTTATTGAAGTACATCTTAGTCGTGCTTATGGCAGTGATGAGTTCACTCTTGAAGAGATTGTTAAACAACTGCTTGATAAGATGCATGAGTTTAATAAACGTCACGAAAATATTGTGATACCGGACCCGATTGATGTTTATAAATTAAAATTTGAAGCAGATAATGATGATTATGAATATGATTGTCATGCTTCCCCACATCTAGAAGTTCGATGCATGGTTCGCCCGTCTGATCGTTTATGTGAAGCCCATCTACTCGCATACGAAAAGAAACTCAAAGTGTTTGAGAAATGGGAAGAAGACAACAAGGACAAGATCGCTGCTGAATTGGTGCGTCGAGTTGAACAGGAAAAGCTTGATAAGATTCGCGCCAAGGATCAGACACAGGTGAAATTGAACGAAGAACGTGAGCGTTTGCAAAAACGATTGGCAGAAATAGAAAAGAAATTATAAAATGTATTTTGCAAAAATATTATTGTCAGCCAACAGTACCGATTTAGCGTGCTTGTGTGATGCTTACTATCCAAATCAGGATGGTCAATGGTTTGACTGTGGTGATACCGATATGGCAACGCGCCTATATAATGCTTGTCTGGTGAACCGTTCGGCTGATCCTGATTCTAGTATGATCAAGCTAACGGAAAATGGTGAAGATTTCTTAGTGGAAGTCGCTCGACGTGCCTTGGCACAAGGTATGTTCTTATCCCCTGAATTGAGCCGCGACGAACTTGATTACATCAAAACTATGAAAGATGCACAGGCGGAAGGAATTGTATTAGCCGAAGCAGCAGCAAAGAAGAAAGAAGACCGTGCTGCTGGCCAACGTGCATTAGCCAAGGCAGGTCAATAGATGGTGGATTTCATACTCAGTATAGTAAGTGGCAGCATGGCCGTGTTGTTCTTTTATATGAGTGTGGAATCCCTTTTCATGCCTAATCGTGCCAAACGAAGATATGAAAAGTATTTGAACCAACGAATTAATGTTTGTTATGTTGACAGAAATAATAAAATAGTGTTTCTAAGAACAGTTGCCGAGAAGATGGAACACGACCGAATTCAAAACCGAGACTGGTGGCGAGCCATTATTAGACATTCGCTATAAGTATTAACAAGATTGCCGTCTTAGCTCAGTTGGCAGAGCGTTACATTGGTATTGTAAAGGTCACTGGTTCGACTCCAGTAGACGGCACCAAATTAATACTTGACAAGAACAAGGTAAACGTATAATGTCATTTGTGTCGGTACTAAAGAAATTAAACGAGGATGCTATGAGCGATATTGAACAACTCCTGATCGAAGCCAACGAACAACTCAATAATTCGAAGATCACCCGTATGTCCGGTGATGACCTCATCCGCGAGAACCTTCGCTTGATCGAGGAAATGGAAAACGAGTCCCAGAAGAACGTTCTCACCGCCTAATCCGTTTTTAATCATCAACGATTGATCATACTATGAGCAATAGGTATATTAAATCGAGGGAAGCCATCTCCAAGGCTGACCCTATTTTCAGGAAAAACGTCAGCATATTCGAAAAGCTAATTATTAAGGGTCACAATAGGACGCCCGAAGAAGAAGACCTATTAAAACGATTCAATCCACATGTGATCAAACATGCCAATACCCGAAAGGGTAAAGCGTTATTCAAACAACATCAGCGTGGCAATTTTCGTATATGGCAAGCGCACATCCCATCATCGGGTAGCAATACTCAACACATCGTGGCTATGGCAATCGATGCTAAATCGAAGGTAGTCAGGTTTCTTCTAGTCGGGACACACGCCGATACATCTGGTTGATAAATAACCATATGAGATTGGTAGATTTATTTGAAAAGAATAAAAAGAAACCGGTGCAACCACAGCAACCGGTTTCTTCTGTATTTGCGGTTGAGTTGACCAACAAGTATGAGAAAACCAAAGAGACGCTATCAAAAAGTGATCCTATTCTCAAAAAGAATATTCTCGTATTTGAAATGCTGGCTACCAAGGGACCAACGCGTTCACCCGAGGAAGAAGAATTATATAAAAATCGGTTCAATGCTCATATTGTTAAATTTTCTAACTCTCGTAAGGGACAAGCATTATTCAATCGACATAATCAAGCCGGGTTTCGTATGTGGCAAGCCCATATCCCTTCTACTCAAACCAAAGGTAGATATGTTATGGCGTACTCGATCAACAATAAGAGCAAAATTATAAGATTTATTTTAGTTGGAACTCACGATGATACGACCGGTGGATGATTTTTATTCTCGGTTGATTGTAATCGTTTGAAGGTCATCGCCTTGATGTCAGCTGTTCGCACACGTTCATGCTTTCGGAAATATACATAATTTCCTTTCTTGCTTTCCCATTGATCGAGAAAGTTTGTTCCATCTTTCAACTTCACAAACACGTGTGCTGATTTGGGAAAAGTGGTGTGTGGTGACTTAGCCATAACATTAATTATAAATACTACTACGATTGGATGCGCAATGAAAAAACTATTGAATTACATTTTGACAGAAAGCGAAAATGCAGAGTTTGATTTCAAACCATTTATTGCATTCGCTACCAAACACTTAAAGCTGGATGAAGAACCGAAGATCGACATCGTTGATGTTATCGAAGGACTCACCGCGTTCGGGTGTCATAATCTAATGGATAGAAGCATCACCGTTGCCAAAGGTGGGCGTCACCAGATTGATGTGATGAGAACCATAGCACATGAGATGGTTCACTACAAACAATCAGCGACGTACACACCGGATGGTCAAACTGGATCAGATGATGAAAACGAAGCGAATGCAGTTGCCGGAATCATTTTGAGAGATTACGCACAAACTGCATTCAACGATTAAACCAATTTATTACTAATGATTAACGCAGATCGCGTTTCTCTGAATTCCGAATCGGTTTGTTCGGCTTGATATTCTTCCGCGACTTCGATGTCAGAATAAGACTGGCAAAGTTCTGGCATAAGACTGCTTCCGCGACCGGTCACAAACTTATATACCAAGACGGTGTGAATTCGCTGCATTGGATTCTCCGATTAATGTTTAACACATTAATACCATATGACATTAATCGGAAAATACGAGGGACCAATCCCGTGACAAGATTTCAAGAACATCCATATAAAGGAAACGGTTACCTTCGGTGAGAACACCAAGCAGTAACACCTTCTCTTTAAAATAGACCCGTGCGAAATCACGATCATTCTTAACAATATCTTTGAGATTTGATTTCAAATCTGCCAGTTTGATCGTCTTGACTTCGGGTGGTGCCGACGCGATGAACTCACGGTCACGCTTCTTGCGTTCGGCCCGGCTCAACTTCAACCCGTTACTGACATCGGTCAGATAGACCACATAATCAGAAACCGTTTTACCGAATTCTTGATACACCAGTGGATGTGACCAATGGGTGTCTTCCACAATATCGTGAAGATAAGCTGCTGCAACCTGTTCAGCAGTTCCACCATGGAACTCGACACTCTTAGCAACTTCTTCAACATGTGTGAAATATGGAAGGCTCGTGTACTTTCGTACTTGTCCTTCGTGCGCTTCTAAGGCTGTAGCGCGTGCCTTTTCTACTATATTCATTTTCTTTTCCTTTATAAGCCGAATTGCTTATCATTTCTAGATTTTCTCTATTGGTGTTATTTATCATGTCATTCCATATGAGTCAATAATAAAAAGTTCTTGCTATAGGACAAACACTCTGCTATAAGTAAGTTGTACGTAATTGATCGTATGGGGATGTGGCGGAATTGGTAGACGCCCCAGATTTAGGTTCTGGTGTTGCAAGACGTGGGAGTTCGAGTCTCTCCATCCCTACCATCATTTAAGAAAGAATATTTCTAATGTTGTGTAATGTTGAAATCAAAACGGTTGATGATTTTCTTGATCCAATGGATAAAGAAGGGGTTCAATCCTTGCTGGATTATATTCAAAAACATACTGACTTTACTGGTATCCAGACCTTTGTTGAAAATCATTTATGGAACGAAAACCCAACCGAGGGTGTCTACATCTGTGATCTGAATTATTCATACAACATCAAGACGAAGCTCATTAATTATCCCGAGGATGTTGATTTTCCATCCTATGGCGTTGCTGATAATTATGAACAGATCATTGATAAATATCATGAACTAACCAGTTTGAGCCAACGTAAATTTTGCATCCTGTGCACACCAATGCGCAAATCTGAACAATATTCAGAAGGTGGATGGCGTTGGCATAAATGGGGTGAGTACATCGGTACAGAAGAGCCGACATGTGAATACCTTTATGACGAACCCGTCATCGAAGAAGTCTATGTTTTTCACATTTACGAAATCAATGAGTAGGAACACCGATGCCCGAAGTCGATTTTGGACCCGAAGTAATAGTTAACCGACAGAAGAAACTTTTTTATAAGAAGTATCGCTATTCTGTAGTCGTTAGTTATGGATGGGGTCCAGATTACACCCATGGGTTTATCACTCAGGAAATGTCAGATTGGCGTGATGCTATTGCTGCACGTATCCGTGCAGCGTTGAAGGAAGGCCAACTACCAACCATTGTTGGTAATAATCATTCTCGCAATTTTGGAGAATACGGGCCGCATAAAAGAATATACACAAACGATATCAACGAAGTTAACACTATCATCGGTTATATTCTTGACATGAATGTCAGACCAGAGATTGGTGTAGCAACAGAAGATACATCATGTCCAAAACAATCAAATTTACCCCACTGGAAGATAAAGTAGTTCGAATAAAACTGAGAACTGGTAAATCCGGTTGGCCATTAGCACCATCCGGGTTAGTTATAAGTTATATTCCAACCGGGTTCGACCAGCTTCCAACCCAATGGTTTTATTCTGATTATCAGGGTGGTGTTACGGGTCCATTCATATCTTCGGGTCAAGCAATTTATGAATTCTACAATTATGTCATGGATAAACATCGTGATTATCATGATGATCCGGGCGAAGGGGGATGGGTTCATTATAAGGGCAATCGGATACCACCTGTATATAAAGGCAGACCATTGAAACTTTATGTTTGACGCATACGACTTTCATGATAAGTAAATCTACTGGAAGGTAGGAAGGCACGGTGCCTTAACGAGCTTGGAAAGCTTGCCCACCCTTACGGGTTGATGGTTCGAGTCCATTACCTTCCGCCACTACTTGTCGTCGTGTAGCTCAATGGCTAGAGCAGATACCTTATAAGTGTCAGATGCGAGTTCAATTCTCGTCGCGACAACCATCCCATCAGCATATTCAGGAGTGTTCCAATGACCGAAGTCGAAATTCTGGCAATGGAAACCGAATTAAATAGATTGAGTGATGCTTTTGATGAACGGGTTCGCATCGTGCGTGGTGAACATACTTGGCCTTGCCGCATTTGTGATGAGTCGTCAAAATTTAAAGACATCACCATCTATTCCACGCAATGGTACACTTCGCCTCATGGATGTACTGGTGGTGATTACTGGAACATCAATGATGAAGAAGTTGTGTGGCAATGTGGATTATGCGAATCAGTAAACCGGATGCTATTTCAATCATGGTATGATAATAAACCGGCTAGTCTCCCACGTAAAAAAATCAAAACATTAGAACCGTTCATGCGTAGATTTGAAAGATCATTCAAAGACCGAAAGGTTTTGAACGGTCATTTCTGTAGTAACGGGTTTCGATCTTATAACAATTATTACATGTATGATCCGGCGATTTACAAAGAACTCATACCAGATTTCAAACATGATTTACCGAAAATTAATAAACACTCAATAAATCCTGTTGGTGGTGATCCATCAGTTATAAAGAAACCCAATCCTGTTCAACTATGTGACCATACAGAATAATTATTGATTGGATTCAATTTGGTGTTGAATACTATCATAATCAGATTGAGCACGTGCCAGTAAGGTTACGAGTATTTGGTGTTCTGGTGTATTATCCATATTTTGGTTAATATTTTTTTGAATTAAAGTGTTCAAATCTGCTATCTGTTCAATGGCGGCTCGACGACTTTCGTTCAAATCAACAAACTGAATGGTCCAATTACGAATATTGCCTTCTAACATTATACCGCGTTCGCGCAATGTGGTACTATCACGAAGGCGATTGTTTTCTTCTAACCGGGCGTCAACCCAACCCTTTTGTGCCAATGCGAACGGCGAGGATTGAAATGCAATTACAGCTGAAACGATGACAACCACAGAACCAACAATGCTGGCAATGATACCAAGCTTGGATTGTATCATTTGGATTATTGATTGTTCTTCCATAATAAATTCCCTTAGATGTAATATTTATATCTAGAAGGTTATACAGGTGCGCCATGAGAGTTTTAGTTTGCGGTGGTCGAAATTTTGACGACTCAGTAATGTTAGATCAAGCTTTACGAACCATACATGATAATGTTGGTATCAGTTGCATAATCCATGGTGCCGCTAAAGGTGCAGACCTTATGGGTGCAGGATGGGGTTCAAAGAATCACATTGAATCTATCTCAGCGTTTGTAGCATTATGGAATGAACATGGTAAAAAGGCAGGCGTGTTACGAAACACTCAAATGATTAAAGAAGGTCATCCTGATATCATTGTCGCATTCCCCGGTGGAGTGGGTACTGAAAATATGAAAAGACAGGGTAGACAAAATAATATTATGGTGGTAGAAGTATCGAAAGATGATAACGGCACCGTTTGTTTCGGAGAGTTCTAAATGAAGACCGAAGATTACCCAGTTCAGATTATTCTGATGCGATCCGATTTGGCTTCTATGACTCCGGGTCGTGGCATGGCCCAAGCTGCACATGCATCAAGCGTTCTTGCAGCGGCCCTACCAAGTTTCACAGACGAAATGAGTAAGGCATACGATAAATGGGAAAACACCACCACTCAAGGTTTCGGCACCTGTCTGGTGTTTGATGCCCACAATGAAGAAACAATCAAGAATATCGTGGATGATGTTCAAAAAGAATTAACCAAAACTGTGTTCGCGGCAATGGTGAATGATCCAACATATCCAATTCATGATGGCTCATTCATTCATCTGGCCAGCGTCAATACATGCGGTGTGCTCTTCGGAATGAAATCCCAAATTGATATTATTCTTCAACAATGGACTATCGATCTTCATCGTACTGGGTATGGGATTTAATAATGTTTGAGTTCTTTGCCGCACTACCAGTATATGCAAAACCAGCCGCATTGATGGGCTTTATATTATTCATATATTTTGGAAACATGTTTTTCTGGTGGTTGGTTTTTCAAGCTATGAAACAAATCATGATTGGTATGGAAATCAATCATCATGAATTTTTCACCGGTAGTTCTCGTTCAGACAGTCCAAAGAAGGATGTGTTTCAGTGCTTCATGGTGATTCCGGGTTACTCGATATACTTCGCAATCAAATGGATTGTCGCAAATTGGTTGATACTGATTGGTAAAACCATCAAACGAGTGGTTAAATAAATCATGGAACCGGAACCACTCAACCTAATCCCATTTATTGTACTAGGTAGTTATGCCGGTATGATATTTGTTCATATGCTGTTTTGGAATATGCTGAAAGGTATTTTACGAGAAGTGACAGGATCAAACAGTGCATATATTGATCGTTACTGTGTGACAAAATGGGGGGAATCAGGATATAACCCTAGTCACTTCGTCGTGATATCGTGTTTTTTCCCACCTTTGTTATGGGGATGGATCATCACTAAGATATTTTACTTCATTGGTAAGATCATTGGTGCTTGGTGTAGAATATTAATGAGCTGTCTTCCGAAACACTAACATATCGGCACGTAGCATAGCGATCTAATGCCGTCAGCTCATAACTGATTGATCGCAGGTTTGAATCCTGCCGTGCCGACCACTTTTTAGGAATGCCCGATGTTTGAATGGCTTATCACTACCAATAATGAAATAGTGACGCAATACATACGGGCGTTCATTGATAGTATAGGTGTATCTGAATTCTGGTTCGGTGTATGGGTTTTATGGACAGTGATAGTGGTCGTCTTTATAACGGTTATGTTCAAACTGTCACCACCAGAGAAACACGATTTCTCTCCCGATGTGGTTTGGGGCGGGTTCGTTTTATATCTTATTTTCGGTGGAATGTTTGGTGGGATTGTTGTTCTACTCACTAATATCCCGATGTTTATATTGGGATTGGCGATTATGGCCTTGTTTCTCTTCTATATTTCAAATGCCACATCAATGATAGTAAACATCATGACTGATCCTGTAGACAGTTCAACCGATAACGAGTAGTGTTCAAAACGGTTATCGTATATAAGGGAATACTGAAATGTTTGAATGGTTGACTAGAATGAATGCCGAATGGGTTACCAAGGTAGCTAGACCGTTTATAACCACCGTTGGTGCTGCTGAATTGTTGGTGATATGGATAATTGTGTGGACAATAATTATTGCATCTCTCATCAACTTACACAAAATACAAAATGGTAACCGACCAATTACAGATGATGGTGATGCCCTCATGGCTATTATAGTGGGTTATTTTGTTGGCGGTATAATAATGTTTATCATACTGACCGGCGTGTTGTACAGCTTTGTGTTTAGTGTGGCTGGTGTTGTTGGTATTCTATTATTGATTTGTATTTTCATGGGTACTGATAGAATAGCTAAAACCTTTATTACTGATAATGATGCTTGACAAATAGTTCTCTCCCGTTTATAAGTTATATCAACAACGGGAGAGATTATTATGAAGTATTTTAATCGACTTGTTATTTTGATTGGTGCTATGCTGGTTTCTCTGATGATCGGAGGCGCGCTGGCCATCTTCTATCCACTTGATATCACCGAATCCGAACCACTCCCAATGGCACGGATGATTGGTTATGGTTTTGTCGAGTATGGTGAATTCGGTGACCAACCGGAATACCAAACACTTGGATCAGTGAATGATACTGATCGATACGGTCGTTTGGATGTTCGTATTGGTGGAACGACTCCAGTAGAATATGTCACCATGGCTCATTGTCGATATACCCAAGAAGCGGTGATGATATTGGACCGCCGTCCTGAAGAATATCGTTCCTTTGTTATTTGTTTACGGGTAATACAAAACGAAGATGGTACTTTTCGCCAACCCCGTATCAATGAATAGTGTAATTACTACTTGACTAATATTACATCACGTATATAGTAATACAAGTTGAGGGAGAGATTATTATGATGAAAACTTATCTGGTTGGCGGCGCTGTCCGTGATAGCATGATGAACCGGAAATCAAAGGACAACGATTTCGTTGTTGTTGGTTCCACTCCTGAACAAATGCTTTCCAATGGTTTCACCAAGGTTGGTGCAGACTTTCCAGTCTTCCTTCATCCTGAAACCAAGGACGAATACGCACTGGCACGTCGCGAGCGCAAGACTGGTACGGGCTACAACGGGTTTGAAGTTGTCTTTGATCCTTCGGTAACCCTGATCGAAGATTTGGCTCGTCGTGACCTGACCATCAATGCAATCGCTATGGATGACGATGGCGTGGTTGTTGATCCGTTTAACGGGCAACGTGATATCTATGATCGTGTTCTTCGTCCGGTTAGCCGCGAAGCATTTGCTGAAGACCCGGTTCGTGCTCTTCGTGTTCTTCGGTTCCTTGCCCGGTTTGGTAACAACTGGAAGATGGCTGATGAACTGGTCGAGCTGCTGGTTGATATGCGTGATTCAGGTGAGTTTGAACATCTGGTCAAGGAACGTGTTCTTGCTGAAATGATGAAGGCGATGTCAGAACCACATTGGTATCTCTTCTTCACCACCAAGATCATGGGTCGGCCACTGTTTGAAGAAATCATCGAACAGATGGTTCCGGTGAATTTTAAAGTCAACATGGGCCATCTTGACCTGTCACGCGCTGAGTTGATTCAGGTTAAACGAATAAAAACCAACAAACATCGTTTTTCGTGTGCCGTTGAAATGGTTCATGGTTTCGAAGACCTGTTGAAGTTCCTGAAGGCATCAACTGCTACACATAATCAAGTCAAAGCTGACATGGCCATCCAATGTGTACACAGGGTATACTGGGGTGATAAAGTATCCCCGGCGGAAATGGCCAAAATAGCGGTCGATAAACTCGAACTGTTTGATGATCAAAGTCCGATTTTTCGTTTTGTTCAAAATCATGCTGATAACCAATTGGTATCGATGATGTTGAAAGCACGTGAAAAAGCCATGATGGTCAAATTTCATAATGCTATACTGCCGGGTGACACGAACCAAGAAGCGGCACAACGTCTTCATGATTTTAGACTGGCGGTAATGTGTCGGGAAATAGCGAACGCTACTGATAATGAAGTGTAATACGAAAGAGCCGGTGTAAAAACCGGCTCTTTTGCTTATTATTTTATACCGCGTAATGCACGTGGCCGTCTATCAATGACATAGTAATCACTTTTTCTATTAAAAATCAACACGTTGTACTGCCAGTAATATTCTTTGGTATCGGTGTGTTTGTTACTAATACTAACATCTGGACGCTTGAGTCTAAGCTTGATCGCACTCAACATGGATTCTTTATCATAAAAATAATCAATCAAGTCTAATTTATTTTTATTGTTCTTTTTATAAAATCCCCATGACTTCATGATATCATACATTTCGCTGATGGTTTCTTTATCAGTCTTGTTTTCAGAAACTTTTGCTTTCTTCTTTGAAACATTTCTCTTCGGTGGAAATTTACGAAGTTGAGCCTTTACGGTGCCAGTTTCGTTTTCATCATCCGAACCCCAATGTGCAACATCAATACGACCGTGGCGATCTAGTTTTGCGGATTCATTAACAACATCTTCAAAAACATCATCAGTGTCTTCCGGCTTTGCTAACAATGAGGCAAAACCGCTGCGTCTCATATACATACCAATGATGCTATCTACTGCATCTTCAGCTCTATCATAACCCATGTTCTCATGATAAAATTCAGCGGTTTGTCTTGCTGCTTCTTCAATGTTCTCTGGATTAACTGCACCAAGATCACTCAACGCACCATTCATGTAATCCATGGCAGCTGTCCAATCAGATGAACCCCAATCTTCAACCAATTCGTTTTCAACAATCCGATTCAGTTTCTTAGAAGTGACAGGGCCAGTATCACCACGTGATGTCGGTTTAATCGAACCATCTAGAATACCATTGAGATTTTTAGATGTAGGCTTACGCATTAAACTCTTCCTCGTCTTGTTCTTCTTTGCTAATAGGACCGGGTTTATTACCGGCTTCACGTTCACGGCGACGTTTCATTGTTCCGGGCACTGATTCACCAAGGGCGTCAGCAATATTAAAATCTTCATCATCGGTATCAACCGTGTGAGTATTACCGCCAGCCATCCCGTCATCATACGTTTTACCCTCAGTTTCTAGGAAACGTATAATTAATTCCATATACTGTTCGCGTGAAATTGTGCCGCGCATTTCTTCAACAAGCCGGTCGCCGCGCGCTTTGGCGTCATCTAGTGATGCATAACCGCGTGATGCACTCTTTGGTCCAATCTGAACATACCATTCCTCATCGAACAACAATACGGCTAAATGTTCAATTTGTCTCACTGCCGATGGCATCGGTTTACCATCACTACCGATATCCAATGTCTGTTTCATTGCCTCACTCATGCTACTGAATGGCCCACGTATATCTTGTCCTTCGGGTTTGTCCGCGAAATAGATATAATAACCGGGTTGAGAATTAGCACCACCATCGTGTTCTGGCCGTTCTTGTTCAAATAGGATTGAATTTAATTTACTGCGAAACATATCGGTCATGAGTTATTCCTTGAGAAACGGGTTTGGTTTATTTATGCCTGTCATATGATAAGGGTGATATGAAACCATCCATTCAACAACATCTTCTTTCGCTCAACGATGATGAACCATCTCATATGGTTACATTAACTCTTGAATCACCCGACAAGATAAATGATGTGGTCAAATGGAATCATACAATCTGTAACGAATACACCACCCATACTAATCATGTTGCCAATATCATAAAGAGAACTTCGGGACTGCGCAACCAAAATATAAAAATGTTGGTGACGCGCGAAACACATGATAAGTATGAAAACATCAAACCCGTCCACTACCATGGATTACTGTTTCTTACTGAAGACCAAACCATCATATTCGATAGTAAAACACCCATCGTCAAACAACTGCTGTGTAACAAATTCAAAAATGATTTTCCAAATTGTCAGACCGATATCAGAAAACTCGTAAATTCAGATCGTGCAATATCGTATGTCCTTAAAGATGTGAACAATCACATCGAATGTGTCTTCCTCTCGTAAATCCCCCATGTTCAAATTCCACCACTAGGCAATGTCGGGTGGAATTTACCCCGCAATATCAAATACTTAGTGTTATGTGGATCGCCCATAACAGATGATAGGGTAATGGTTAAACGCTATACATCCTTTAAGTGACCAGTTTTTGATAAATACTATAAAAGGTGATTATCAAATGACTACAAAGGTTCCCGGTACATTAATAATCGACGGTTCTATCACGAGTACTCAACTCGGAACGGCCAGTGTCACATCTACAAAGGTTGGCACAGGTGCTATCGTCGAAGCAGCGTATGCCGCTACCAGTATTCCAACAGCGGCATATAAAGTCGGTTCGGTAAATGATGTTGCATTAGGAGCATCCGCTGTAACCAGTGCTAAGATAGCCGCAGCTGCAATTATTGAAAACCATTATGGTGCAGTATCTATCCCATCGGGTGCATATAAGATTGGTTCTATTGGAACTACCGCTTTAGCAGATCGGGCTGTTACTCAAATCAAACATGCATTATTATCTGTTGGCACCCCTGAATTGATAGACGGTAGTGTGACGCGTTTGAAACTGGCAGCAAGTGCGGTTGGCACGACTGAGATAGAAGATTTCTCAATAACCCCTACCGATTATGTAAAGGGCACGAAGGGTGATATCTTTGTGGCTACAGAAACTGATGGAACATGGACACGTGTACCAGTTGGAACCGCTGATTCGGTATTAGCGGTAAAGAATGGTTTACCTACATGGTCTGGTAACATTTTACCGGCAGGTGTTATGATGGATTATTGTGGAATTGCTGCACCGAGTGGATGGGTATTAGCGAATGGTCGAACGATTGGTAATGCCGCCTCTGGTGCAACGGGACGAGCAAACGCTGATACGAGCGCATTGTTTACTGTGTTGTGGGATAACTTTGCTGATGCTCAAGCTGCCGTTTCTGGTGGCCGTGGTGCTTCGGCTACAGCAGACTTTAGTGCGAATAAGACAATCGCCTTACCGGACCTTAGAGGGCGTATGAGTGCTGGTCGTGATAATATGGAAGCCACGTCTACTAATCGTCTAACAACGGCTACAGCGACCGCTGGTGGTAATGTGTTGGGTGCTTCTGGTGGTAGTGAAACTCATATTCTAACAGCTGCCCAATTACCGGCTCATAAGCATTACACGGTTACGGACAATGGTATTGACCAAGACCTAGCGAGTGGTGCAACATCGGCTTTCCCTTCTACGACCTTATCAATCCATCGTCGTGGTTCGGGTAGTGATAGAAACTATGTATTGTTTGCTGATGGTGCACATCCAACCTTGACCCCAACCAAGTCACCAACATCCGTGATTGGTTCTGGTACAGCACATAGTAACATGTCGCCATTTCTGGTAGTTAGCAAGATTGTGAAATTATAATGTATATTAAAGATTTATTTGAAGCGTATACTGCGACTGAAGGACAGGACATTATTCAGAATGTTTCTAATTTTCTAGAATGGCGTGAAGGTATCATTCCTGAAGTTCGGGAATTGCGTAATAGATATATGGCTGAGTTGAGTGCCCATCGTGAAACCGTCAAGGCAGACAATGATGCCAAGCGTGCACATAATGCGGATGCTAAGCAGACCAAGGCAGCAACCGGTGAGAAGCCTGACAAGTATGAAGGTTTAACTAAGGAAGAACGCCGAACGCCTAATTTTTATTCCCAACCATTGGAGAATCGGATAGCCCGTTATGGTCGTGTTGGTATTGCATTTATTAGTAGTGCTGAAGGCGGTGAGTATTGTGGCCGTACTGAGTTACCGGGACTTGGATCATTCAATTGTTATAATGGAATGTATTCGGCTTTATCTTATTCTGGGTCACCGGGACAATTCACCTTATTGAATTCGAATGCGTTTAGTGTATTATTTCACGAATGGTGGCATTCGACACAATCGGTATTTGATGATCAGAAGATACCGCATGGTAAATTGATTCATGAAATTGAAGCGGTTGTTGCAACCTCGTTGGCCAAGTTTGTTGCCACGATGTTACAACAAGGGAATGGGAATGCGGCTGGATTTATGAAGAAGCGTGGGTTCAGAGATGATTATGGTCATTTCGTCAGAGAATTTTTACCGGACAGGTTATCGTTTGTGAAGAACATATTATCCCATACGGGTGGTGGCAGTGATCCGGGTGCGTATATAACCCAAGACAAGGGTCGGGCGATGGCGATTCATAAAATGTTCTTTGCATATTTCAGAGCATTTTATCGGGGTGAGTATCATGAGGGTATGAATTTCCCTGCGGATTATTGGAAAGATCGCGAGGGTCGAACCAGAGGGAAGCACTAATGGGTAATATCAAGCGGCGTGTGAACATCATTCTTACTGAAGACGTGAGTGATGGTATGACGGTAAGGATGACACATGATGAATGTGTTGTTTACCGTACTGTGTCATTGATTGGTAGTGGAATAATGGAATTCATTTCTGGTGTTGCGACAACAGTAAAAGATAATACTACATCGGTTAATGACAAGGTAATCTTTATAAAGGAACCATTGTTTGTTAGTGGGGTTCGGCGTGAAGGATATGATGAAGCATTACAAGCTGATATTTCATCCATTCCTGAAGTCAAGTTGAGCAAGGGTTATGTTTATTTGTCATATGATGGTAATGGTGAACCTTATATGTTTGAAGCCATCATTGGTGAGAGGACAATGGATTTCACTATTATTGATAATATCGAAACTCCACAAATATTATTAACGCTTGATAAAGGTATCAACCCGAAAGAGATTATCAAGCGTGTTGCCCATAGTCTCGATACTACAGCGGTTATACCGGGCAATGGTAGTGAACCAGATAAGCCTATTGGTATGTTGAGTGATAAGACCAAGATGATGGGTGCAAAGAAGACTGTGATATATCATGGTGTGCCCGTGAATATTGTTAGTACTATTTTTAAAGCTGGCGGTGAATATAAGTTACGCATTACGGCGACCTTAGCGTATTCGGCTGGCACCGCTGATGTGGTTCGTTCTGCTATTACTGCGATACGGTCAGTCATATGATTACGCGTTCGGTTCTTCAGTCTATTTTATTAGAGGGTGATTTTGATTGGGATGCCATTGAGCGTGGTATCATTCAGGTTCATGATCTATCCGAGTTGTTACCATTGATACCAGAAAACAGATTCATGTCTGTCTGGTGGAATGTTAAAACGCGTGAGTGTTGGGCGCATACGATTGCTATACGTGTACACCATACGCAGATGGCACCATTCGTTGATAATACGATCAAGGACAAGTTGACGGTTGATTATGATATAGCGACCATTAATAAGATGTTTGGTAATGGTTGGGTTCGGGTAAGTCTTGGATATAACAATGATCGCATAACAGATGATGCTGTATCGCTGTGCATCCATCATTCTGACATGGGATACATCAAACGTACTGGTCGCGTCTTTGGTCCATTGTTCCGCGTTATCAATGATCTTGTTTTAGAGACATCCATGACTGGTTATACGGTGATTGATGATCAGGATGATATTAGTGCATTTATTTCCAGTGGTAAGCTACCGCGTCGTATGCCTGCTCTTACAGAATCTGATGATGGTCAATATGATGGTCGTAGTGGTTGGGTTTCCATAGAGAAATTTCCAATTACTCGTGAGGGTAAGTTTTGGATGAATGCTACTACGGGCGTCATATATATGTGGCATGATTCTCGGATTGAGCATTCGGGGATAGCGAGTGATTTAGATAATCGAGTTGATTCGACAACGAGTCCTTGGGATGATGCAGTTTTGGATGCGATGTTTGGTTTCAAGTGGGTTCGTGGACTTATGTGGCAGAATGATGATGGCACCACTATTGGTTTGCATGGTGATTCATTACCGATACGCAAATCAATGAAGGTGTTTGAAGATCAATTCAGTAAGATGATTGATGTTTATACATTGGATTTACGTATTACTGGTAATGTGAAAGGTGTTCGTTTCTACAAGAACGAGAGCGTTGATGCTATTCCTCTCTTTATAAAACGAGGCATTATACCACGACCAGACATGATGCGTGAAGACATCAGCTAATTTTATCACCACCGGATATATAACCTTTTTCCAGAAATGCATTCAGTGCTTTGTCTTCTAGTAGATAGACATCGATATCATCATGGTTAACGCCAAGCCGTTTCACAATAATCAAATGGATGATTGGGGATTTTGATTGAATCCATTGTGCGGTGGAATGAATTACTTTTTTATCGGTGCCTTCGATACGTATTTTTTCATCACTTGCTATTGTATTGGTGAATATTTTTGTCCAGCCTTGATTTAGAGCATTATAACATAATTCATTATCATCATCCGTGAAGTGTAAATCAAAGTGTTCTTGGTTGTTTCTAATTAGTTCTGCAAATGAGTCTTTGTGTGCTGATGGTATTATTATTCCTTTATCAATATTACATAATAGTTGTCTGTATGATAATATAGAATAGGTTTCCATATTGGGTAGATTGTCTTCGAAGAGATTCATAATCATAATAATCCTCCGGTTCTTAGACCGGTGATGGCGCGGGGGTTTGGCCGCTATCACAAAAGGATTTTAATGATCCATCATGATGATGTAGAGTGTGTACTACTCTACTGCTATCATCTTTGCTTTGTCTGATTATAATAGACAGGGTTAATATGATAACTTTAGAATTGATCCATTGTGCGGTTTGTATTAGGTCATCTATGTTGACGCCTTCGATTGATGAATGAATGTGTGGTTTGTTGATATCGATTAAGACTCTGACTGCACCACGTTTCATCGCCGCATATAGGATTGGTCCGTAATATTCTGGTATTTCCGTTCTTCGGAATTTTTTTGTTATTTTGAAATATTTTTGATCAAGTAGTACCACCCGTGAATGGCTTAAGGTGGGTGGATATGCTGGCACGGTGCAGCATTCATTGGCTTTTGGAAGATGCCATATTCTAGACGTTTCGCGGCTCTTTCCGAGTGCGATTTTATCGTCTTTTATAATCAATGGCTTATGTGACTTATCAAAAATCATAGTTATATATTTATTATTCCGGTGTATGTCTCTTACGAATGCCTGTAATTATCATATGATAATCATGTTGGCGACCTTTATGTAAGCCCAACGAGGCCATGAAGAAATCGAATTAGGCAGCGATTGAAATACCCTTGGTCTTCCCTTTGTTAGATTTGTGGTTGGTAGACCCACATCGTGTTGTGCCTGCAACAAGCTCATGCAATAGACGGACTTCATTGTTAAGATGTGAGTATGAGTTCGATTGTGATATTGTGTTAGTATGTTAGTGTTGAACATCAGCCGTCAAGACCTTAGATAAGAAAACGGGTTTCATTTTTCTGATGTTCAAACACGCCTTGACTACTAGCATTTATTATGACTAAATATCCACTGGTTATGGGGATATGGTGGAACTGGTAGACACGACAGATTCAAAATCTGTTGCCGCAAGGCGTGGGGGTTCGATTCCCTCTATCCCTACCAACAAAGGAAGAATGATATGAAACTTATTGCAACTGGTAATGTGTTTATGGGCCATGCCGACCACGTAAAAGACTGTGTTGTTATCTTACCTGCATCATTGGTCTTTACTGATATTATTGCTTATGGCGGTGCGGGTGATTCGGTAACAGATGATATTTTGGTAATTGGCGATGCTGGTATCTTATATCCCATTAAAGATGATATAAATTCATAAATAAACCCATGAATGTTCAATCTTTACAATACCGATTTCTTAAAGTCGATGAATTCAAAAAGCGCGATTTACCATTGCCTCGATTTTATGATGGTGTTCATGATCATCATAATAATGAAACCTTTGGTGAATTTATTTGTATTACCCCTGACTTTGATTGGGATCATAAGGTTTCAAAAGAGATATATGGTGTCATCACTTATGGAATATATAATAATGAAGAAACCATTATTAAGATGATAGAAACCAATGAGATATATCGTGGTCTTGGTATTGCTGCTGAGATGGTCAGTCAGCTTTCATTGAGACATAAGACTAAAATTGTAATGAGTCACACGACTGAAGATGGTGCCAAGTTGGTAGATTTTCTGAATGCAAATGGTTTTGAATTATAATTGACAAGCTTCAATTATTAATCTATAAGTACAGTATTGGATGGGTGACCGAGAGGCTTAAGGTGCTCGCCTGCTAAGTGAGTGAGCGATGAAAATTGTTCCGAGGGTTCGAATCCCTCCCCATCCGCCAAGCTTCACGAGTTCCCTTCATGAAAAAACCACAAAAAGATGAGCCGGGTAGATATAAAGTCTATTCGTGTCCTTGTTGTGAAACATGTCGCTTTGATTTGAAATTCAATAGATGTGTTCAAGGTGGTCCATACAAAGGTTATGTCAATGTCGGAGAAACCAGTGATCATTTGGTGGAAACCGGGGATGCGGTCATCAACGATTGATAATAAGGTAAAACACAGTCGTATATTTGATCGACCAATTCATCTTTATATTCATATTGATGTCCATGCTGGTATAAGTCAGAGTCGTATATTTGATATTATCCCTAGTCGGTGTGGGTATACGTGTGACGTGATTTTAATATATCATGGTGGGTTCGACCTCGTATTAAAAAACCGCTATTCTCCCCCTGAAGGATTACAGATTTTCAAACGATCAATGGTTCGTGGTAATTTTATAAAGCTTCCTACCAGTTTCAAGATAAAATAAAACCCGCTGGATTGCTCCAACGGGTTTTATCTTTGTGGTGGTTCAGTAGTTACCGAACGAATTCAGCCATTACCGATGGTGCGTTAGCATCAAATCCAACGATGTCGAGCATGCCCGGATCGTCTGGGTTAGCAATAGTGAACTCCGTTGCAGTCATACCAACAACAACCAGCTTTGCGTTGATGCCGGTCTTCTTGCGATAGTCACGAAGTGCTTCATGTGGATGAATGCCACCAGCCCATGTTTCATTATCCGTGTAGATAACAAAGACATCAACTTCAATACCATTATCCATTGCATAAAGCATTGGTGCTGCGCAATCGGTTCCACCGAATGGAAGACCACTGACCTTGCTAATCACGCCACTAAGCGTTGACGCCCGGCCAAAGTTTAGTGGCGTGACACCACGATCACCTACCGAAGACGATCCACGACCCCAACCACCACGTGAAGGACTCGTGAAAGAAACAGTATGAGTAACCGGTTCTGTCTTCATTGTGATGAGAGCCATTGCAGCTGAAGCATCACGTGCAGTCAGATTGGTATTCATAATGTTTTCCCAACCCATTGAGCCGGAAACATCAAGTGCAAGCAGATGACGCTTTCCAGTAGGAACAACATTCTTGAAGGCCAACATAAATGCTTCTTCAAGAGCGGACGTAATGTTTCCATTAACATTCCATGTGTTATTACCACGGAAACCCTTACCACTTTCGTAAGTCTTCAGAGCAAGAAGCACCGCCATTGGGTGGATACGTGACTTATGGATCAAATTTTGGTCCGTAAGACGACGCACTGCTTCTTGTTCAAACTCGGACATTGGCTTGAATAGATTGATCTTATCCGAAGACATATTTCCGAGATTACGGATCATAGCGGTCATTGGCATCTTATCAAAAAGAGCTTCCCAAACCTTTGGTTCGTTCAACATTTCCGTTGGAAGTGCTTCACGAGGCAGGTTAGCGTTCTTGATCAGATCAATCGTTTCCTTCACTGTTGCTGTCTTCACCATTTCGTATGCAGTGATGATAGCAGGCAGGTTAGCGGCATCTACTGGACGCCCGGACAGCCAACGGAAGAGCGAGTTACGCTCTGTGTCGTCTGTCTTAGGGTGTGCCAGACGAAGCAGGTCAAGGTGTGTCCAACCTTCGCGTTGACGATACTTCGTTGTCTGATAGGCAAGATCATCAACCGTTTGGTTGATATACCAATTACCGACAGCACGACGAAGCGCTGGACCCCAACCACGGAACTGTTCTATGAATTCCGCGAACTGGAACAGGTGTGTACCGATACGAGCAACACGAGGCAGAGCCGCAAGAGCGTATGCAGCAACCTTTGGGTTAGCTGGATCACAAGCCATTGCGAGTGCAAACAGAGCTGCATCGTTACGATATGCACGACCGTTAACAGAAACGTCAACAATAAGATCGACTGCACGGAAACCATTTTCAGCGATTGCCGTCTTCATGGAGTCTGCATTGCTAAGCGTGAGTTCACGAGCGGATGCATAATATGATGGTGCATCCGATCCAAGAATCAGGAATCGTTCAAGACGACCGAAGCTATCCAGCGTGAACGAATATCCGCCCGCGTTGTTTTCCGCCTGCTTAGGGGAAGCTGCTTCTGTTTGTGGGGTTTGTCGGTTACGAGTTCCGACATTCTTATATGCAGTTGCCATAATATTATTTCCTTCTCTCTTATACTTTCTCTTTAATAAGACAATATAAGACGAAGCGGATATCTTAACGAGCAAATGAGTTGCAGTGGATATGGTTTGTCAAAGTATGAGTCTGATTATGATAATCCATTACATCCGGCACGTTAATATTACTATATTACTAATATGGCTTTGTGAGCAAATGTATAGAAAATAGGGTTTAAGCGCTCTACCGCTGAGCTACCAAGCCGCGAACGACCTGAGTTGGATTCGAACCAACGACCTCTCCATTACAAGTGGATAACCTATTTTCATCCGGCTCACAAAGCCATTTTAGTAAGACGAGTAAATGAAATGACAAAGGGATAATATACAGTTGCGTCTACCAATTCCGCCACTCCCCGTTAGATTGGTCGGGGAGACAGGACTTGAACCTGTAATACTCACTGTTCCTTAGATAACCCTAAATCTCCGACACGTCTTAAATCATTTCCTTCTTTGTTCAGTCGTTAGTAGTTACGAGCAAATTGTTGAAAATGGGGGTTCATCAACAAAAGATAACCCACTCTCATCCGGCACGTAACCGCTTTAGTACTGCGAGCAAATTGTTTGAAATGGGGGTTCATCGTTGCAAGATAACCCACTTCATCCGGCCCGCAGTCTTATTGCGATGTGGATATACTTAAGGGTAATAATTCGGGGTGTCAAACGGTTTTATGATTTTTCTGCATTTTTCTCTTTTTTGTTGCACATGGAGTGAAACGTGCTATAAGTATTATCTTGCGGGTTAGAGAAGTTGGTCATCTCGTTAGACTCATAATCTGAAAACCGGTGGTTCGAGTCCACCACCCGCTCCCAGTTTTACGTAGGAATAATTATGAACAGAAAAGTAGAATTATTCCCAACGATTCATATCACCGAAGAAACTGTAGCTGACTTGAAAGAAATATATGATTTCGATGTCACGGCACCCATTGTTATTCCATGGGGTGATGGAGACACGATTACTATAACACTGAAAGTTGTCACTGAGAATACTTGACATATAGTTGTAGACCTATTAGAGTGATAGCATAATCACTTAGGGAACTACTATGTCTAGCAATCCTTTTGAATTTGTGAAGTTTTCAACCAATTATATGGTGCCCCTGACAAATGAACAACGGCGGGTGCTGTTCCAACGGGGTGATCGGTTTCATAATAACAACTCGCCAGATGCAGACATTATGGCCATCGAGGGCGTCGAAGAGTTCCGTCTTCAGTGTTTGGTCTATGTTGTGGAAATCAATGTCAATCATGATACACCCGAAACACATTTGGCCGTTTCTAACATGATACGCAAACATCTGGCCGCTTGATAAATACCTTCATGATATATGTAATAATTATTGGTTGTATTGTTGCCGTGATTGTGTTACCACTAGCACATTATGTGGTGTTCGGTAAAAATCCACTGGACAAATTTATATAAAGAACCAGTACGATGAAAATTGTTTCGAAATTCCAAGACTACTATGATTGTGGTCTGGCATACGGTGTTGACGAAAATATCGTTTATACTCGTACCGAACATGTTGAACGTATCAAGATGGTGAATGGTTCGAACACACGCGAGGTCCGGCTTCGTGATAATCGCCCAACTCGCTATGGTATTAATAGTCCCAGCTGGTATCGATTACAACCGAATTATCTTCACTTCTGTGGTATGGTGTATCCATTCTATCGTCTTTTCAAATCTGAAAAGATCGGTCGTGACCGTAAGACTGGCGAGGATGTGATACGAGAGTGGACTGAATATTATTGGGATAATGAATCAGTATCGAAGGAATATTCAGTTAGCCGTGAAAAAAGTCGGCATGCATACAATCCCGGTGAGCCATTCGATATGGCCAATGAATGGAATGTAATTATCGATGATGAATTGAATCAACGATATCAGTCACCCATTGTTGTTGAAGTTTTTGGTACAATCGAACAACGCCAAGCTTTTAGACCAATATATCATGATGTTAGTGAAGTTAATCATATCATCAACCCGTGTCTGAAAGATTATGGGTTCGGTAATCTAATCGATCCATATACCGCCTTCCAAGAAATCAGTATGTATCTTGGTATGTTGCAGAACCCGGAAGATAAAGACTTGGACCCGACTGCAACCGATGTCGAAAAAATCAACCAACATGGAATGGACCCAGTTTATGGCTTCAGAAAACCACCAGTTTCAAAATGATATTGGCACAGCCACTGAAGAATTTCGATCTATGGTCGAAAAGTGGTATCGAGATATTATCATTCCTGCTGTAGCAGCAGATCAACCGAGAAATAATTGTCGGATCGTGGTCATGTTGATTCGCGATGATGAGAAAGATGCCGAACGAGGCGTTATTATGGATCGTATTAAAATCATGGAAAATATGGAAATAGGAGCTGGACATGAATAAATCGGATTATAATAAAACTGTCGTGTATAGTGTGGCGATTATCGGTGTCATTATTGTTCTATCGGGTTTTACTGTGTCCGATATAATGCGAAATAAAGCTATGAGTGAAGTGGGAATTGCCGGTATGGAATTACAACAGGCGTGTGTGGAACATGATATTCCGCTGGCCGAATGTCGAGTGCGTATCAGATAACGTTGATTCGTTCCCGGTGTGCCATCCATAGTGTTCCCAAAACGTTGTATCCAACCCAACCAGTAGCCGGTTGGGATGGATAATCAGTCAACATCGATTTGTTCCATTGCGTCAAAGATTTTATCTGTCCAGTATATATCATATTTCTTTAACGTTTTCAATAGATGAAAACATTTTGCTGCTAATAACTCTCGGTCTTTTAAATTATATGCTCTATAACAAGCACATGAAGCTGCAATGATTCTGGAAGTATAAAGATACGCATTACCATCGAAATTCCAATTGGTAAGACATTTCTTTAAGACGGTGAACTTATCATCATTGGTTTCGGCAAAATCAGTTTCACACGCGATTCGTAATCCACAATCCAATATAACGCTGCATAGAAATTCAATTCGATACATTGGTGCACCGAGAATCACCCGTTTGATTTCTGTCTGCGGATCAAACATCTCCTTCAGATCATTATCTAATTCATCGGTATCCAAAAAATCTTCCATGATTAATTTATAGCTGCAAAATTATAATTGACAAGGAAAATCATTCTGCCTATAAGTAATATTAACGAGACACTGCTGAAGGCGTCTTGGCTATAATAACATGGAGTGTGTTATGTCCAAACTAACAGGGGTTGATCCCCGTGCCGTATATAATGACGGAAAAATCCTAACCGATTCTCTCGGGCCGGATCAAAAGCATGACCTGTTGGTATTCATTGGCCGTTTTCAGCCATTGCATTATGGACACATGCGAGTAATCGATATTGCTCTTACTCGCGCCAAGCAAACATTGATCTTGGTAGGTTCGGCAAATGTCGGACGAACTCTTTACAACACCTTTACATATCAAGAACGCTACGCGATGATTGCTTCCCAATATCAGGAAGCGATTGATGATGGCCGTCTTGTGCTTCGTCCACTGGATGATCACACCTACGCTGATGCCGATTGGCTCGAACAGGTTCAAGATATCGTTGAACACGATGTTCTCAAGAATAAAACTGCAAAGACTATCAGTCTGATTGGTTGTGAGAAAGATCACACCAGTTATTACCTTGGTCTGTTTCCGCAGTGGGGCAACATTGGTGTTGAATTCAAGGTGCCGTTGAACAGTACTGATGTTCGCAAAGCTGTATTCCTTCAAAAGAATAGTTATAATCCCGGTCCCGGTTCTGGTCGCATCATTAATGAAGAATACGAGTTTATTCATAAAGCGTGTCCTCCTGAAATCGCACGGTTGCTGTATGCCTTTACGATGCGATCTGAGTATGAAGACATCAAAGAAGAATGGGGTTTTATCAACACGTATCGTAACAACCGCCAAAAAGGTAATGAATATCCCGTCATCGATCATACGGTTGATGCATGTGTTGTTCAGTCGGGTCACGTGTTGGTTGTTCAACGTCGCTGGCGTCCGGGTAAAGGACTGTTTGCTCTTCCGGGTGGCTTCCTTAATGAATTTGAACCGGTTGATCATGCCATCCTTCGGGAACTTCGTGAAGAAACTCAAATTGATGTGAGTGATACGGTTCTTCGTGCCGGTTTTGTGAAACGTGAACAGTTCAGTGATCCACGCCGGTCTGATCGTGGCCGCATCATTACTGAGTGTGGTTTGTTCAAACTTCAAGATCGCGCCAAGCTTCCAACGGTTAAGGGTGCCGATGATGCCGCCTGTGCATTCTGGTTGCCATTGAATAAAGTTGATCCAAGTGCATTTTTTGAAGACCATGCATTCATCATTCGCAAACTGACAAAAGATTTGTGAGGAGAACACTATGGAAGATGACACCTATCAAATCATTCAAAAACTGAAAGATATGGTTGATGAAATCGATCTATATGAAATTGAAATCGCCGCTGCTCGCGAGCGTATCACACAGAACCGGCTGGTAATCAAAGCATTGAAGGCCGAAACCGAAAAAGAAAAAGGAAATTAATATCATGACCATCATTGTAAACGTAAATGAAATCGAACGCATTCTTTCCAATCCGATTCTTATGTCAGATTCGTATAAGTTTTCACATTGGAAGCAATACCCACAAAAATCTTTGTATGTGAATAGCTACATTGAATCTCGCGGCATGTGTACCGAATTGGTCAACAGTGGCCTCGACAACGAGTTGGTATTCTTTGGTATCCAAGGATTTATCAAGCGTTACCTGTCTCGCCAAATCACACCCCAACATATTGATGAAGCTGAAAAATTCTGCAAGAATCATGGTGAACCATTCAATCGTCGTGGCTTTGAAATAATCGTGAATGATTACAACGGCTATTACCCTGTCAGTATTCAGGCTATTCCAGAAGGAACAGTCATCAGTGCACACAATGTTATGGTTCAAGTAATCAATACTGACTCTCGGTTGTACTGGTTGACCTCGTTTCTGGAAACTGCATTGCTTCGCGCCGTGTGGTATCCAGTTTCCGTGGCTACCAAGAGCCGGGAAATCAAAAAGGTTATTGCCAAATATATGGATGATACGGTTGGCAATCGTGATGGTTTGGAATTCAAACTTCATGATTTCGGTGCCCGTGGTGTTTCTTCTCAAGAATCGGCCATGATTGGTGGCGCTGCCCATCTGGTGAACTTCATGGGAACTGATACCGTTGAAGCCGCTGTATGGCTCTCTGCACTGTATAGTGAGCCTATGGCCGGGTTCTCGGTGCCAGCCGCTGAGCATAGCACCACGACGACTTGGGGTGGACCGGAAGGCGAAGAAGCTAGTTTCTTGAATATGCTGGAACAATTCCAAGGCAACTACCCGATTATCTCGGTGGTATCTGATAGCTATGACATTTACAATGCGATCACCAATCTTTGGGGTGGCACATTGAAGGAAGCTGTTATCGCTGCTTCAAAAATGGGTAGCAAGTTGGTCGTTCGTCCAGACAGTGGTGATCCAACAACGGTTCCTATCGATTGTGTTAAACTACTGATGGAAGTCTTTGGATACACGACTAATGATCTTGGGTATAAGGTATTGCCACCATATATCGGTGTGCTTCAGGGTGATGGTATCAACATCAATTCCATTCGTGCCATTCTTGAAAACATGAAGCGTGCTGGACTGTCGGTGGAAAACATTGTGTTCGGTATGGGCGGTGAGTTGCTTCAGGGTCATATGCGTGATGATCACAAATTCGCCATGAAGGCTTCTGAGATTCGGGTTGGTGATGAAGTTCGGGATGTGTTCAAGCAGCCGGTTACGGATGCTATGAAAATTTCAAAGAAGGGTCGATTGGCACTTATTGAAACCAGCGGCGTTGGTTCTCGTGGCTACAACACATTGCGTGAATGTAATTTGGGCTACTTGGATAAAAACCTACTGCGGGAAATTTACCGTAATGGTGAAATTTTAATCGATGACACCTTTACAACCATTCGGAAGCGTGCCAGTATCTGATTGTCATACTGGCGTGGTTAGCTGTATGACGGTACTTCATGTTCTGATTATCCTTTGCGTAGAAGGGTCAGCGAAAGAATTTAAACACCTTTCGCTGACCCTGATATGTCTACACCATTAGATAATATTTGTTTGCATAAACGCTGTTGGGTTTCAGTTTTAAAACGATCCCAACCACTGTCCGATCCGGTATAAAACGCAAAATCCAAACCTTCGAATCGGTATCTACCTTGTAAGTTGGTGGATGAATACTTCCATTCGCTCGGGGTTGGTTCTTGGTTTTGCGGTGTTACGAAACCCATCGCATATGGGATACCCATATTAAAACTGTACCCTTCTTGTTTCTCAAGTACGTTTAATATGGTTAGATGAGTACCAAGACCAGCCGCAAACAGAAACATGGTATTATCATAAACTAGAAACCGGCCTTCGTTTAATCGGAAGCTAGGTAAAACGCTTTTGACCTTAAACCAAGACGGGTCAATATAAATTGTGATATCAACCTGACCGTCCTTGGTTTTAATAAAACTGCGTTCTAAAAGTTTATTGAGCTTCATTACTCATATTGCTTTCTGGGCCGGGTTTGAGTTTTTTATATTTTATTTTACTGATGAACATATCAACGGTTAGTTGTTGTTTTTGCTTCTCGTTACCATTGCCTTTCACTATAAGTGATGGTTCCATTTTAAATTTATTAATATATTGTTTGAACAGTTCGGAGATAGCTTTTCTTGCGAGCGTCATTATTTTGTCTTTTTCTATAACGGTTGGTTCAGAATAAGCTTGAACGATGATCATGCAATCGTTGTTTAACATAGTTGCGGCTAGGGCAGCAATCTCTGACGCAGCGGCATTCTTGTTGAGTGCTTTAGCAACACTCTGCATATTCCGCTGATTCATTTTTTCTATTTCGGCATCGGTCCATTTTATTAAGGCTTGAACTCCCCTCTCTTTCGCGGCAGCTTCTCTTTCGTCATTCTTGGCAGAACGCTCTTTTTGTTCTAGATCGGCCACGTTCATATTATTACCATGGGCTAGTTTTTTCTTTTTCAAACTTTTAATGGCGGCTGAATTACCGGGGTATAGGTTTTCGGTTTTCTCGATAACTTCGCCGGTCGCATCAATTGTAAGAACGCGTTTTTCTTTAGTGATGCCCTTAATTACCCATCCGGCATCGGATGTCTGTACTTCGTAGATCGCAATGATGTTGTAACCAACGTCTAATAGGCGGGTGAATAGTGGAGTGTCATACATCATTGTTATGTTATCAATGCCGAAGAATTCTAACATTTCTCTTTGAGTGCTAAAGGTTTTCATTATCTTCCACCTGCTTTGACTACAACGGAGCGTTTCTTATTGAAGTTCTTATCAATATTATAAACATTACGACTGACCGCAAAATAGCACCCAAGGTAAACACCTTTAGGATCACTATCTATAAAGATTTGATCTGGAAAGGTTTCACCTTCCCCCCATATTTCTTTATATTTTTCACTTAATGGGATTGCCATCACGTTTTTAGCACCGAATGCTGCAACGAGTGATGCTTCGTCGGCAAATGGCTTTAGTTCCGCCCGTGATAAGAATTTTTTAATTTTACGACCAGCGGTCTTTACCATTTCTGGCATCTCATCAAGTTGTTCAGACTCGATGATCAATTTGATTTTTTGTTTTATTTCATCCATAAGAAAAACACCCGTTGCTTTTACTATTTAGTAAGCAACGGGTGTTTCGTGGTTCTAATATCCGAGTGCTTCTACACCAACTGGTTCACACTCTGGACCGGATATTTGAAATGTCGATCCATTACTATTACGAATGAACAATGGACCTTCCCAATTTAGATATTCTTCCCATCCAGATTTCTCAGGAATGATAAGCTTTCTCTTCTTCATCTTGTTTGCAAGATCGAAGTAATCGGGCTTGTATGGCTTATGAATCGGACCCTTCTTCCCAGATGGACCAACCCATGTTTCGCTGTTGCCTTTTTTGCGATTACAAACATCACAAGCCGACACAATGTTATACCAATCGGTTCCACCGCCCTTTGAGCGAGGGATAACGTGGTCAAACGTCAATTCGGAACCAGAGAAATGCTTACTGCAATACTGGCAGGTATAATTGTCTCGCAGGAAGATATTCTTCTTGCTAAACGGAAGTGTTTGTTCCGGCTTCTGATATTTCTTGACGGCCACGATGGATGGCAGCGGAACAGAAATTGATGGTGACCTGATAGCCACGTTCTGATATTCCGCAACTACATCATACTTTTCCGTGATGACGCCAACCACAGCTTCGCGCCAACCGATAGCAGATATCGGAATTACGCTAAATGGGTTGTAATCGGCATTCAGAACAAGAATTCTGAAATGGTCAAGGTGACCAAGTTGTCCAGCAGTAGCAGCAAGGACTTCTTGATACGTCATCTTGTCAAACGGCAAGCTCATGATAATCTCCTATGCTTAAATTATATTTACACGGTGAAACTCTTCTTGTCAACCCGGTTGGTTATATGTATGATAAATCTAAGATGAGGATAATATTATGAAAATGTATGCCATCGTTCTTAACGAAGCACTTGCTGTCATGGGTGATAATCGTGGAAAGATTGCCGCCCAATGCGGACACGCGTTTGTTACGGTTGCCATGAAATGCAAATCCAGTGATCCGAAACGCTGGAAAGAATATGATGAATCAAGCTATCATGGCAAAGTTGTATTGAAGGCTGATATGGAAGAAGTTCAATCTTTGATGGATGAACTTAAAGGCAAAGTACCGATGCAACTTATTCGTGATGCTGGTCTAACTGTGTTTGATGGTCCTACAAATACTGTATTAGGCATCGGTCCTATTCGAGATAGTGAACAGCCTAAGAGCTTGAAAGAATTGAAGTTACTCAGATAACATTAATCCCAGACGGAACTCATTTCATCGTGGAGTCTATTTTCGAAACTTTCTTTAGCAGCGTCTTCATCATGACCTGACCAACCGTGATATGGTTCATCAATATTAATAACTTTTTCATCGCTTCCATTGAATTCTGACAAATCTTCAAATCCGTGTTCAATCCAATGATCAGAAAAATATGCATCATTGAATACTTTTAATATATCTTTCTTCGGGAAGATAACCCATACTGTTGAATCAATGGAGTATTCCTTGGATAATGTTTTCATTGATATATCTTTCTTTTTACCGGCATCTTTGTCTTGATACGGTTGTTCGTGGAACATAACGGTAGCCGACAACCCGCCCGATACAGGATGTTCAACACCGCCATTTAGTGCTGATCGAAGTGTTTCATAAACTTCATTCTCGGCACCGACGCTAGCATCATCCATCGCCGCCATATGTGCTGCTGCCTTAAACTCTTCAATGAATTCCAATGCAAAATCAATAACTAATCGCTTGTTATCCAGATCAACGCCTTCTTCTTCAACTTCATCTTCCATATTGGTTTTAATGTAGTCTAGTAGCTTCGCGTAATCTGCGTCAGTTATCCAATTTTCCACT
>Ga0136655_1000008_pt1 | contig 82823 bp, 58 predicted proteins | sample CPBDNA_2_FD_94863 | JGI IMG/M metagenome (GOLD analysis project Ga0136655, IMG submission 94863) | Freshwater to marine salinity gradient microbial communities from Chesapeake Bay, USA - CPBay_Spr_15_0.8_DNA (version 2) | ecosystem: Environmental > Aquatic > Marine > Coastal | place: USA... | reverse complement strand
TAGCTGACTTTGTTCCACGGACATCTATAGAAACCGAATTTCTGACACAGGTTAATTCCTCAGGCAAAATAATTTTAAGATCTCTACTATAGTATTTAAGTTTCACATTCACCAAACTATCACAACCAGATATTGCCGACAGTTTAACTAAAAAAGCACCTTCTTTTCTAAAAGTAGAATCACCTACCTGAAATGTCTCTTTTGGACAAATGAAGTCTATAAATTTAATATTAAGTTCTGTTATGCTATCACAGGCCCCTATTTTGGGGATAACCTGCTTATAAACACCTTCTTGTTTCAAAAACTTTCCATCAAAAAGAATGCTATCTCCTTTTGGAAGGATCCAGGTTAACTTTTTAACACAGTTGGCAGGCTTTAGATTAAACACGTACTCACCGTTAGAAAGAGCGCCACAGGTATCCTTTTTTGTCAATGGATTTTGTAAAATAGCCAGAACCTCTGAAGAGGTTTTTTTACCAATGAAAGATTGGAAAATGGAAATAGAATCTTTTATAAAAGAAAATCCCTTCGCTTTATAATTTCCCGGAGGAAGGTTTCTAAGATCTCTGTTGGCCGACACGTCAAAAACGGTATCATTTCTATAAATCATGTATCCGTAACCATATAAAGTGGTATCGGGTATATCTGTTGCACTGGCATAGGCAGGACCAGGCAAAGTAACAAGTTCAGTATTGCCGGCACAAGCATTGATGATGGTATCCTTAATCTCCCCCGCATTGGCTTTACAGCAATTATCCCCATCGATAATAGCAAAATGGATTTTAACGTCCCGAATGCTGTTTAAATCACCACTGATTTCATTTTCAGTACCTTTCGTATTAACAAGTAATTTCCAAGTACCATTTACCTTTCCTGTAAAACCCTGCAAATCATTTTTAAAAGGAAAATACACCCCATTTGGTGGAATGCCGGGATAATCATTTTGCCATCGAAAAGTATCCGTTGACATACTTGTTGGAATAAAAGTTAGTCTGTAAATGCCCCCTAAAATATCATTTTCAACATAATCATTGATTGGCCCTACTAAAAAAACAGTATCACCTTTGGGAGAAATGAGCGAAATAGAAAGTTTTGATAATTCAGGTGAGATAAAGCGCAAAGTTATGCTATCTATTTTTTGACTACCCGATAAATCATCGTTTATATAATCAAATACATTGATATCATAAGTAAAAATGGAGTCAAAATAAATAGGTCTAGGCCCTTGAAAACCGCAGTTTTGAGCCTTTGCATTAAAAAAAAACGAAATGGAGAACAATAAAACTAAACAATGTCTCATTGCATTAATATTGTGTCATGGGATAATAACGACAGACCATAAAATTTATTCCTTTCTGTTTTTTCAATTGAAGGTGTAAATTACAGTCTTTTTTGGAATTAGACTTAATCAACGACTAAAAGAAAAGTAAACCAAACAACATGAATGCTACAAAATGTTTATTTATTGGAATAATTTTTGTTTTAAAATTATCGGATGTAATCGGACAGGCAAGTTCTGGCTTAAAGTATCAAAAACAACCTACGAAAGAACCTAGTGTTGTGTCCACAAAAATCTGGTATGGCGGGGGATTAAATTTAGGTTTTTCAGGACAATCCGGCCTAAACGTGCTACAACTTGGGGCGAGTCCAATGGTTGGATACAAGATTTTACCCAGATGGAGCGTGGGTCCCAGAGTTAGTTTTCTTGCGTCGAGATATTCAGGACGTTCTTTCATTAACAAGATAACACCTGTAAATTGGGGGGTGGGTGCATTCACCCGGGTAAAAGTTATCTCTGCCATCTTTGCTCATGCAGAATATGAAATAGCTAATCAAGCCTTTGTTTCTTTTGACGGTGTGAAATTATACGCCGACAGGTTGCAACAAAACAATGTCTATGTAGGTGGTGGCTATAGCAGTGGACAAGGCAACACTAAATTTGAAATTGTTGCCTTGTACAACCTGCAGACGCCGGAATCTAATCTTTATGTTATTTCACCTTTCACCTTCAGATTTGGATTTACGGTAAATTTTTAATTAAAATCCAAATTCAAAACCAACGAAAAAATGTCTTCCCGCTTGTGGATATACGCCAATATCGCTTTGCAATTTACCATTCAGGAAACTGCTGTACACCCAGCCATTACTAAAATAACGATGATTTAACACATTGAAAATATTTCCAGAAATGGTTATATTCTTCTTTAACTGAAATCTGACGGAGGCATCATTAATAAAGAAAGATGGAATTACGTTTTGATTATTCCCTGTATTATCTAAATACTGCCGGCTTACGTATTTAGCATTCCAAATGACCTCCAATGGATTTTCCAAAAAGAAAGGGAGCTGAGAAAAAAGTGACCATTTAACCTCTGCCTCTGCGATGATTCCTGGCGAAAAAGCAATATCTGTGCCGGTAAATGGTAAAGCCACCTGCCCCTGCCATTCCCAATTTGTGTCATAATCGTCAATAAAAGCGGTATAAGAACCTATTTTATTCGCACTCACTGCCAGATTAGATTTTATTTCAAGCACTGAGTTTATTTGCCAGCCGGCTTGCCATTCAACCCCAATACGATAAGCATCAGGCATATTTTCCCTGATATATGCACCTACATCATTTAGCCTTCCTGTTTGTACCAATTGGTTCTTATATTTCATGTAAAAGCCATTTACTTCCCATTGAAAGGCCTTGTTTGAGGCCCGAAAACCCAATTCTATGTCTTGTAAATTTTCAGCTTTTGGTCTGAATGACTTTAAATTATCTACATAATCGTCTCTGTTTGGTTCTCTATTTGCAATAGCGTAGGAAATAAACAGATTGTAATTTGGTTTAAATTCCCAGAACAGACCTGCTTTAGGATTAAAAAAAGTTAATTTTTCAACGGAGGGAATACGCAGACCCGAGTCATTAAATCCTTCGAATTCATAATTAATGTGTCGAAGTTGAAAGTCAGTCCAGGCGGAAACATTGGGTAAAATCTCAATATTATTTTTCCAGTAAGCATTTGCCTCAAATTTTGTTGCCAAATTATCGTAATACCTATGGTCAGGAAATGTACTACCAGCTATGGATGCCCAGGTGAGTTCTCCAAAATGCTGACCTTCATAATTATGCACTGCGCCTCCAAAAACGGATTGCATTTTAGTATCTTTATAGGTAACCGAGAAAATACCACCATAGAAATCATTATCGAGCCAGCGACGACGGATCACATCAATATTGGTTGAAGGATCTATACCCTGAGGTAGAGAAAAAGAGTAATCGGATGCATTTTGATTACTTCGAAATTGCTCAAAATAGCCCCTGCCTTTTGTATAATGTAAAGCAATATTGGAGCTAAATTTAGATGACCATAATCTATCGTAATGCCATTGATAATGCGTTTGGCGGTAGTTATCAATCTCATCGGGATGAGGAGAACCCTGTCTTTCTGCTCCGGCAGAATTAAATGTCCTGGTATTCCAATCAGCTTCCAGGGAGAGCGGAACACCATTCCATGCCTGATAGGTCCTTTCACTTCCGTCAATAATAGAGAACCTCATTACTGAATTATTTTGTTTCCAGGTTCCAAACAAGGAATAGCTATTTAAATCAGCTTTGGCCCTGTCAATGTAACCGTCCGAAGAAATTTTCGACAATCTGGCATCAAATGAAAAACCATTACCTATATTTCCGGTACCCATCTTAAGGTTTCTCTTCCAGGAATTAAATGAGCCAAAAGATTGATGAGAAGAAACATAAGCTTTTTCACTATTTACGTTGGTATTCAAATGAATAGAGGCACCAAAAGCCCCACTACCATTTGTAGAAGTACCCACTCCCCGTTGTATTTGCAAATCGGAGATAGAGCTGGCCAAATCGGGCATATTCACCCAAAATACACCATGCGATTCTGCATCATTCACTGGAATACCGTTTAGGGTAACATTGATCCTGGTAATATCAGCACCTCTGATTCTCATGCCCGTGTAGCCAATCCCCGCACCTGCATCTGAATTAACTACCAGCGACGGGGTAAATCGCAGAAGATAGGGTAAATCCTGACCTTGATTATGATCTTTTATATCTTCCGCTGAAATAGACTGATAAGCCACGGGGGTTTCGTTTGTCGCGCGCGTGCTAACTATACCAATTTCATTGAGCAAATAGCTCTCAGGAGATAGCGCTACCCGAAGGTTTATCGGCTTTTCAGTCAACCTCAATTTTTCCTTATAGGTAGTATAACCGATAGCAGAAATTACTATCGTATAATCACCAAAAGGGATTTTGTCAATTAAAAAATCGCCTTTGCTATTGGATGCAACGCCAAATGAGACATTTTCTAAAGAAATAGACACCCCTTCCATGGGATTTCCATTTTCATCTCTAATATTTCCAGCGACAGAACCTTGAGAAAATAAATAAAAGGAAAAACCCAGCGTAAGGTAAATAGAAAATAGAATCTTCATTTTTAATAAAATATTAAAATTAAAAATAACGATCCATTGGGGTTCGGAAAGTTCGTTCAGCAGGCACCGCGAACGATGCTCATTTTCCTTTCCGGAATTACCCGGCCAGGTTCAATGGGTATAATCTCAGCGTACCAAAATGGTAGCACCCCAAATGAGAGAATGCAAATGTATAAAAAAAGAGGATTAAAAAAATAATTATGGTAATATTTTCTTTAAATGATCCAAAGCACAGCGAAATCTATCCTCTTCGTGTTGGCCTTCAATGATATAGTAATTTTTCCCGAATTGATTTAAAAGAGATACAAAAGAATCAAATATTTGAGGTCTTTGATGAGGTGTCTCACGTAAAGGATCATCCACCCAGGAAATATCTGGTTTACATAACAAATAAAAACAATCCTCATCGGCAGTGAAAAGCTCCCGTATCTGGGCATCGATGTCACCAAAACGATATTGAAACCAAATATCTATCGCTTCCACGCCAGTATCACAAAGGAGTACTTTGTTAGCATTTGACTTATATAATTGATGCCAATAAAGCTGCCCCAGAGCTATGTCCACCAGATTCGCTGCTGTATATGATTCTTTCAAAGCAGGTATAAAATAACGCGAGAATTCTGGAACAAAAGGTTCCTTAAGGTAGTTAGATAGACTTTTAGCCAGCGTTGATTTTCCCGTTGATTCTGGCCCAGTGATTATAATTTTTATCATTTTTATCGATATTAGGGAGATTTTCAAAAATTAAATACCTAAAGATATGCATGATATTGAACCTTTTTTCAAATGGATTGACGATTACTCTGCATCGAAAGACGAAAGGTCGCCTTTTTTTAACACAACTTATAATGAATTTTATTATGATAATAAAATCTATAATTATCTAATTCACCCGCAGTGGGATGATATGGGTTCGGAGACCTTATACCTTAAAATCTTATGGGTTGATTACGATTTAAAATTTACCATCATTGAATTTTTAGGTGAATGGAATGATTGTATCGAGGAAGATTGTCAGGTTTTAAAAAGGACTGTTATTGATAAAATGTTAGCGTTGGGCATTGTACATTATATACTCATAGGAGAAAATATATTAACGTTTCACAGTGGCGATGACGATTATTATCAGGAATGGGTAGAAGAAGTATCAGAGGAAGGAGGTTGGGTAGCCTTATTGAATCTGCCGAAACATGTTTACAACGATTTCAAGGATGCGCGCATTCATCACCTGTTTTTTATGGGTTCCGATTATAATACTTTCAACTGGCGAATATTCAAACCACCCTATATTTTCAAATTACTGGAGGAGCGAATTGAAGGTTCCATAAAATCTTTACCCTCAATGTAGGTTTAAAGTTATTCGAATGATTACCTTTGCAGAATGTTCAAAAGCGGTTTTGTAAATATTATTGGTAAACCCAATGTGGGTAAATCAACACTAATGAATGCCTTAGTGGGAGAAAAGATGTCCATCATTACACCTAAACCCCAAACGACAAGACACAGAATATTAGGCATTTTAAGTGGTGAAAATTTCCAACTCATTTTTTCTGATACCCCTGGTTTCATTGATAATCCTGCCTACAGGATGCAAAAAACAATGAACAGTTCTGTCCGGGGAAGTTTTGAGGATGCTGATTTATTGGTTTGGGTATCAGAGTTTTCAGAACCTGACAATAGTTTGGAGGCACTTCATGAATCATTAAATACCTTAGAAATCCCCTTAGTTTTAGTTTTAAATAAAATAGATTTACTCACCCGCGATGAAATTTTGGGCTGGATTGAGAGGAAGAGAAATATATTTCCCAATGCTCATTTTTTCGCCGTTTCTGCCCTCAGGCAAACCCAAACGGAAGATTTATTGACTTTTATCAAGGAAAATCTTCCTGAAGGTCCTGAATATTACCCCGCTGATCAACTAACCGATAGAAATGAGCGATTTTTTGTGGCAGAGATTATACGCGAGAAAATTTTACTTCAATACAAGCAAGAAATACCTTATTCTGTGGAAGTTCGGGTGGAGTCTTTCAAAGAAGACGTAACCACCTCGGGAAAACCCATTGTAATGATACAAGCCACCATTTTTGCTTCCCGAAAAAGCCAGAAACCCATTTTAATTGGTCGGGGGGGAAGTTCCTTAAAGGCATTGGGTGAGGCATCGAGAATGGATATTGAAAAGTTTTTAGCCTCTAAAGTTTATTTAGAGCTGTTCGTTAAAATAAGAGAGAATTGGCGCGATGATGAACACTCATTAAAGCAGTTCGGATATGAAGGATAATTGGGGTATAATACGTATTTTTACCCTTTCATTTAGTTTTTGAAAAGTCAAACATGAATAATATAGTGGCCATTGTTGGCCGACCCAATGTAGGAAAATCAACCCTATACAATCGTTTAATTGGTGAGAGAAAAGCCATTATTGATAACGTTTCAGGCGTAACCAGAGACAGACAATATGGTCCAAGTTACTGGAACGGTAAAAATTTTACCGTCGTTGATACTGGCGGATTTGTTAAGCATTCCCAGGATATTTTTGAATCGGCCATCAGAACGCAAGTAAAAATTGCTATCGACGAAGCTGCAGCCATCATTTTTATGGTTGACGTAACTACCGGTATTACTGACCTTGATGATGAGGTAGCTGATATGTTGCGAAGAACAGACAAACCTGTTTTTCTGGCCATTAATAAAGTCGATAATGGCACCCGTTTGTTAGAGGCTAATGAATTTTATGCCCTTGGTTTCGAAAATGTCTTCTTCCTTTCTTCCATCACAGGTTCGGGAACGGGGGAAATCCTGGATGCCGTGGTGGAGCATATTCATGAAGAGGAAGCACCCACAGACGAGATTCCCCGTTTTGCTATTGTCGGTCAGCCAAATGCAGGAAAATCTTCGCTAACCAATGCTTTTTTGGGAGAAGATAGAAATATTGTTACTGAAATTGCCGGAACTACCCGTGATGCCATAGATAGTCATTACAAGAAATTTGGTAAGGAATTTATTCTCATTGACACTGCAGGTATAAGAAAAAAAGGAAAGGTACATGAAGACCTTGAATTTTATTCAGTTATGCGCGCTATTAAAGCAATGGAAGAATGTGATGTCTGTATCTTATTGGTTGACGCCACCTTAGGTATGGAATCGCAAGATGTTAATATCTTTGCCCTGGCTCAAAAAAGACAAAAAGGTATTGTCATCCTCATTAATAAATGGGATTTAATAAATAAAGAGACGAATACTTCCCGTGATTTGGAAAAAGAAATTCGTGAAAGAATCGCTCCTTTTACCGACGTTCCTATTCTGTTTATTTCGGCTACTGAAAAAGTAAGAATTTTTCAAGGGCTCGAAGCCGCGTTATCTGTCTATGAAAATAGATCACGCAAGATAAAGACGTCAGAATTAAACGACACCCTTTTACCTATTATAGAAAATATGCCTCCGCCAGCACATAGAGGAAAATATATTAAAATAAAATATATCACTCAGCTGCCAACGAGGAACCCTTCTTTTGTGTTTTTCTGTAACCACCCTACACATATTAAAGACCATTATCGGAATTTTCTGGAAAATCAAATGCGTAAACATTTTAATTTTACCGGCGTTCCCATTCACATATTGTTCAGACAAAAATAAGGGTGCCCTTTTTAATATTATGAAGTGTTTTGAAACGCCTATTGCCGGACTTTTGCTTTTCGAACCCACTGTTTATCCTGACGACAGAGGATATTTCTTTGAAGCTTTTCGCGATGATTTTTTAAGAAAACAAGGAATTCATACTGCTTTTGTTCAAGACAATCAATCAAGATCTACCCAGGGTGTCCTTCGTGGATTGCATTATCAGACAGGTGAATTTTCTCAATCTAAATTAATTCGCGTATTAAGGGGAGAAATTTTAGATGTAGCCGTTGACTTGAGAGAAAATTCACCCTTCTTCGGAAGGTCATACAGTGTTGTTCTTAGTGAAGAGAATCACAGACAATTATATATTCCCAAAGGGTTTGCTCATGGATTTTTAACGCTGAGTCCTACTGCTGATATTTTATACAAATGCGATACTTATTATCATAAAAATGCGGAAGCGGGCATAAGATATAATGACCCGGAATTGAAAATCGACTGGAGTTTTTCCGCTTCGCAGCTTATTTTATCTGAAAAGGATACTATACTTCCCCTTTTAGGGAAACATTCCTCTTCTGAAATACCTTTTATCCCATGAGAAAATCAGTCTTAGTAAGTGGATCAAACGGACAGTTAGGAAAAGCTTTACAAGAAGCTTCCCTTCATTTTCCTGATCTTAAGATTGATTTTCTGGATAGATACCAACTCGATTTATCACAAATAGGGACGAAAGGTGTAGAAATAGCCTGGCCTAATGAATTATTAGGAACTCATTATGATTATTATATCCATGCTGCAGCTTATACGGCAGTAGATCAGGCTGAAAAGGATGTAAAATTATGTTTTCAGGTGAATGCCATGTCGGTAAAGCATTTGGCACAATATTTATCCTTAAAAAATACGAAGTTTATCTACATTTCATCAGATTACGTTTACCATAGTTTACAAAACACGCCTTTTACAGAAAAGGATTTGCCTCAACCCAAAGGAGTTTATGCCAGATCTAAATTAGCGGGCGAAGAGGCGGTAAAACAAAACAGCTCAGACTATTTAATTTTCCGTACTTCCTGGGTTTACGGAGAACATGGTAAAAACTTTGTGAAAACGATGGATCGATTGGGCAAAGAAAGAGAGGAAATTAACGTTGTTTTTGATCAGATTGGTTCTCCAACCTGGGTCTATGATTTAGCAAATATGCTATTAACCATTATAGACAACGGAAAAGCCGGAGAAGCAAAAGGCATATTTAATTACTCGAACGAGGGTATATGCAGCTGGTATGACTTTGCACTATCTATCATGCAATTCCGTGGGCATTCGACTAAAATCACTCCCGTTAGGACTACCTCTTTTCCCCTACCTGCACCGCGACCACCGTTTAGTGCTATGGATAAGTCACATTTCAAGGAAGTTTTCGGATTGGACATTCCACATTGGCGCGCTGCTCTACAAAAATGTTTAAATAGATTCCACGATTAATCAAATATTGAACTAAAGCCTTCATTTTTCTATTTATATAAAAAAATAATCGGCGTTAACCAATAAAATTGTATATTGGAATAAACGCATAATAATAGAACGATGCCGAATAAATTCAACTGTTTTTTCCAGTCAGACTTTCGGAATAATGTCCTTCAAAGGGGTCTTTTTTTACTCGTCCTTTTTGTAATATTTATTCCTAACATATATGCTACCCATAATAGAGCAGGCGAAATCTCTATTTCACAAGTAGGCGATTGTACCTCCAGTCTTACCATAAGAGCCACAATTACTACTTATACAAAGACCAGTAGTATTCAGGCAGACAGAGATACTCTTTTCATTTGCTGGGGTGACGGAAAATGCGAAAAAGTAGGCCGTTCCAACGGAGGTGGAAGCGTTCCAAAGGGAGAACCTCTTGAAAATGATACAAAAAGGAATATTTATATTGCATATCATACCTTTCCGTCCAGAGGTACTTATGTAATTTCAACCACGGATCCGAACAGAAATGGAGGTATTTTAAATGTTAATTATCCCAATTCTGAACAGATCAGATTTCACATCCAAACCACCTACTCTTTTCCAAATCCTCAATTCCAGGGTTGTAACAATACCCCGGTACTTTTACAACCTCCAATTGATATAGGTTGTGTAGGACAGAAATTCATACACAATCCTAATGCTTATGATAGTGACGGTGATAGTTTATCGTATCATTTTTCTGTTCCTCTGCAAGATGTAGGATTAGCGGTCCCAAATTATATATTCCCAAGTAATATCAGCCCGGGACCTAAAAATAATTTGACCCTCAATTCAGTTACAGGCGATATTGTATGGGACGCTCCTCAGCGCGCGGGTGAATATAACTTGTCCATTTTTATTGTAGAATACCGCGATGGTTTCCCTATTGATACCATCATAAGGGATATGCAAATACTTATAAAGAATTGCGATAATCTGCCCCCTGAGATCGAAGTTCCATTTGACGAAATATGCGTCATTGCGGGAGAAACCCTGCGTTTTGAGGTTACTGCAACAGCACCATTGATTGAAACAAATCAAAGAGTAAAACTGACTGCCTTAGGAGGACCTTTTGTGGTTCAGCCGAGTCCAGCCACTTTTCTACCCCCAGGCCGTTTCTTTGAACAAGATCCAGTAACCAAGGTGTTCACCTGGAAAACCTCCTGTGAACATATTTCAGAGCAATATTACTCTGTCGTCTTCAAAGCTCAAGACAACTTTTTTCCCGATTCCTCCGGATTGGCTATTCTAAAAACAGTACGGATAAAGGTAGTAGGCCCGCCCCCAAAGGACCTCCAGATAAAAAGTAATCCACAATCAATTCTCTTAAGCTGGGGGAAACCCTACGCCTGTGATACAGTGGGTGGAAATTACTTTAGAGGATTTACGGTATGGAGAAAAGTAAATACCAGCCAGTTTCCGCTCGATACCTGTCAACCCGGTCTTGCTGGCAAAGGTTATACGCAATTAACCGATTTCAGTATCCTTAACATTCAAAATAATCGATATGTTTATGAGGATAAATCTATTGAATCAGGTAAAACCTATTGCTACAGGATTCTCGCAGAATTTGCAAGAACCACGCCTAATGGTCGATATGCTTACAACCTGGTGGAAAGTTTACCCTCAGAAGAGATATGTATTCAACTTGGAAGGGATTTACCCCTACCTATTGAGGTAAATGTTAAAAAAACGGCTGTAAATGGGCTGATGAAAATTTGCTGGATAAGGCCAAAAGCTGATGTATTAGACACCATTAATAATCCTCCGCCTTACACCTTTGTTTTAACCAGAGGGACAGGTAATAATCCAGCGACTTTCAGTGAAATTTGGAGAAGTACCCCTGCTTTATCTTTTTTTACCCTAAGTGATACCTGTTTTGAGGATGCTTCGGTGGATACTGAAAAAAATGCCTATTCTTATAAAATAACCCTTGTAACTGGTCCAAATAATCGTATTCAGGGTACTACTAATCCTACCTCATCTGTATTTTTAACGGGTTCAGGGTCAGATAAATCTTCTTTTCTTGGTTGGAATTTTCAAACAACCTGGGAAAATTATGGATTTACCATTTACAGGAAGAATAATGCCGGTGTTTTTGATTCTATTGGATTTACAAATCAAAAAACGTTCACCGATGAGAATCTGACGAATGGGAGATCCTATTGTTATTTGATTAAAAGTTGGGGAACCTACGGCGTGTCTGGCTTACCAGACCCTATAATTAATTTTTCACAGGAAATATGTGTTACACCCAGGGACAATGTTCCTCCTTGTCCGCCTGTTTTAAAGGTGAATAATTTTTGCGAAACGGGGAATTATCCCGATTGCGATGAAATCGCCTCAACGGGTAATGAGTTAAACTGGACTAAAACGCCGGGTTGTAACGATACGGATATTGCTGGCTATTACCTTTATTATTCTACAGGTGTTGGAAAACCAGAGGAAAAGGTTAAAACAATCACCGGAGCCAATGTGAGTTCCACCAGACATGCTCCTGTAAATGGGCTTGCTGGTTGTTACCGATTGACGGCTTTCGATAATAATGGTAATGAAAGTAAGCCAAGCAGCCAGGTTTGTTCCGTTAATTGCCCCGTTTATGACCTTCCCAACGCGTTTACGCCTAACGATGACGGTAATAATGACTTTTTTAAACCAAGAAAGTCATGTTTTATTGCTTCTGTCGATTTTAAGGTGTTTAACAGATGGGGGCAACTTGTTTTTCAAACAACAGATCCGGCTATTAACTGGAATGGCAATCAGCTACAAGGACAAAAATTACCCTCGGGCACTTATTACTATGTTTGTAAAGTTTTTGAAAATGGAACCGATGGTGTTGTTCCATTTGGAGGCACCCTGAGTGGATATATTGAATTACAAAACGGAAACGATTAAAGAAATTTATGTTTACAGGAATTATAGAAACCATGGGCATAGTGGAAGAAATCAGGCTGAATGGCTCTAATAAAGAATTCACCATTTCCTCCGCTATATCCAATGAATTAAAAGTGGATCAAAGTCTTGCACACAATGGCGTTTGCCTTACCGTTACTGCCATAGAAAATGGTAAACACCATGTTACTTCTATTGACGAAACCTTACTAAGAAGCAATCTGGGTGCTTTGAAAATGGGTGAATCTATCAATTTGGAAAGAGCCATGTCTGGTTTATCTCGCTTTGACGGCCATTTGGTCCAAGGTCACGTAGATACGGTGGGCATCGTAAATAGTGTATTAGATAAAGATGGTTCCTGGATTTTCACTTTCAACTTTCCCGAAGAGAACAAGCATTTATTGGTCGATAAAGGGTCAGTATGCATCAACGGGGTAAGTTTAACGGTTATAAATCCTACTTCATCTGCTTTTCAAGTAGCCATTATTCCCTACACTTATGAAAATACGAGTTTTAAATCTTTACAAGAAGGCGATCCCGTAAATCTTGAATTTGATATTTTAGGAAAGTATATCGCAAGATACGCCGCAGCGTATAAGATATAAAAAATGGGCTGTGAAGCCAACAAGCCTTTAAAGAGCGACTACCCTCGCGAAAGGATACCAGCCCTTCGATAATAGGAAAAATAAAATACTAAGCACGCATGCTTGGGTGGAAATTTTGCGCGCAGCAGCCAATTGTTTGAATCAGGATTTTCAGGATTTCCAGGATTAAACATAACGTCGTTGGTTTGATTCGAAAGATTATTTTTAAATCTTGCTTTCATTTACCGGCCCCTCGCCGATGCGTTACGCATCGGCGAAAAGAAGGATGTAAAGTAATAATCTACAAATCACCATTACTTTAAAAACGAAGACGTCCTCTGTAATCCTGGAAATCCTGTAAATCCTGATTCAAAATTAGTTACAGGAAACATCCCCCAAAAACAAGCAACTCCCTCAGTCTTAGTGGGAAATTTTGCGCGCAGCAGCCATTGGTTTGAATCAGGATTTTCAGGATTTCGAGGATTAACTATAACGTCGTTGGTTTGATTCGAAAGGTTATTTTTAAATAGTGTCCTGACCCCGGAGGGGTCACATGTCTATTGTGAATTATTCGTTTCCTGTTCGGGGAGCCGATTCTGTTCCCATGCTATTTATAGCTTTAGGGAAGAAAATGGCGTTGGCGAATAACTTATTTGTCCCGAACCAATGTTCTCTGAAATTAGGATTATCAGCCATCATAATTATTTTTCCAGTACCTACACTTCCTACAATAATTCCTGCAGTACCTCCCATTTTACCAATGTATTTTCTTGGTAAATAGCCACTTAACAATGGATTTTGTGTATAGACCAGTGGGGATGCATAAAGATTTTTTGAAGGCTCAAGAATTAAATCACCATCTCTAAAAACGGGAATTTTACTTTGTCTGTAGCCAAATCCAAGAGGATGTGAAATATCTAAATCTGCTTCAAAAATAGTACCTGGAATTTCAAGGGAAAACAAATCGTTTGTCATAGCGCTGTAAGGTCTGCGATTTTTTTCGCTGTTGGGAACTTCACGGTAAGTAACAGATACTAAATTTTGGCTTTTCAACCAGTTTATAGCGTTTTGAATACCTACTACAGTACCCCCACCCTGGACAAATTCTTTTATTTGTGCAGCACCCGCTGTTCCCAGGCCCTGGTAAGAACCCCCACCTAATACAATGACATTATACCTGGACAAATCAGACCTTGAAAGCCTGTTTACCTCTAATTTATTCACTACCATGCCATATCTTTGATCCAGAAGATGCCAAACCTCACCTACAGTAGAAGAGGTAGTTCCCTCCCCAACGATTATAGCCACTTTAGGCATTTCCAGGGTTGTCAAACCATTACTTCCCAAATCAATTCCTTTAATGGTAAAACCAGTATTCACCGCTTCAATAACAACCTTACTGCTATTTGATGCTTCAGCAAGGACAGCATGTATTTTTTCTGGCGACAATACCTGATTTTGTACAGGAATCATAATCGTTCCCGGTTGATATTTTTTATCTCCCAGCGTCATACCCTCTCTAAATACTTTTGTTCTGATTCCCGCCTTCTGAATATGATACAATGCTTTGGGCGCATAATAATTATCCCATTCCATCAAATAGGCATACTGAGACATTGAAACTGCGGGCAGAGGATTCATATCCGGTGTTAATCCGACGATTTCCTTACCAAACAAGGCATTATCAAATCCAGCTTTTGGCAAATACTGATAAGCAAGATTAAATGCATGAGGTAAAGTCCAGGTAGAGATATCGTAAAAAATACTATCCTCAAATTGATTTAACACCTGAAAAGCGCCTAATATCAGCTTATATTGATCCTGTTCCATTGGAATAATGAAAGAGGAAGAAGGCTCGAACGATTTACCATCAACTGCCACTGGTTTAGCCAGATGATGAACTTTAATTTGCTGCCTTCTCAATATTTCGATAAAATGATTTACCCTGGCCGGATCAAATTTATCACCAAAAACAATGGCCTTTCTCGTATCTGCTGCTGCCTCCTTTTTTGCGATCTGGAAGAATTCCCTTTGATGCTCTAACAACTCAACGCGCAATTCAGACGCAGCTTCCAGGGAAGAAAGCGCGGTAACTACCTGATTTCTTATAGTAAAGGGAAAAGCAAGAGGTCCATTTTCCGATTGTTGCAAATGTCCTCTCGAGCTGGCCTGTTCAAAAAGAATGCCGATACATCCGTTGGCATCTGGAAAAGTAGAACCTTTACCGTAGTAAAAATCGTCATATCCTTCCTCTGAATAATAAAGAGAACCTATTTTATCTAAGGCCTTCACGTGATACTGACCAATTTTAGCTGTTAGTTGTTGATTTTTCTTTGGCGTATTAGGATTTACTCTACTCGGCACACCGGGCATAAAGAAAAAAGTCGCATTGGTACCCATTTCATGATGATCTGTTAAAACATTAGGTTTCCAGTGATGAAAAATGGAAATTCTACCCCTACTTTCCGGGTGAGCCATGGACAACCAGTCTCTATTCAAATCAAACCAATAATGATTAGAACGACCACCAGGCCAGGTTTCATTATATTCTCTGTCTTGATTATCACCTGTTAAATTTTCATTTTTATGCATATTTGCCCAGGTAGAAAAACGTTGCGCACCATCTGGATTTAAACTTGGGTCAAAAATGAGAATACATTTTTCCAGGAATTTGTCAATAGACTGACTTTTGCCAGCCAGCATATAATAGGCGACCAATGGACCGGCATTGAATCCACTGGCTTCATTCCCGTGGATGGCATTTCCCAGATAAAAAACGAGCGGTACCTCCTCAAGATTCAACTTTGCAGATTGTTCCGGATTAGTATTAGCCACGTGTTTTAAACGAAGAGCTTCCAGATTTTTGTGATTCTCCTCCGAGGTAATAACCAAGTGAATCAAAGGTCTTCCCTCGTAGGTTCTGCCATGTTCAACCCATTTCGCTTTAGAAGAAAGCGAAGAAATGTGTTTGAGGTATGACACAAGCTGGTCATGAGAAAGATGCCAGTCACCCACCTGAAAACCAAAAAATGCTTCAGGAGTAGGAATATTTGCCTGGTATTCTATTTCAGGCAAATAATAAGATAAAGGTACTTTTTGGCCTGCTAACCCGCCTAAAAAAGTAAGTGACAATAGAAATGAGATAAATAGTTGCTTCATAATATTAAAATAAGGTTTGTGAAAATTAAAAGTAATAAAAATGTGTCAGAATGTAAAAAGCCTTTCTTTTTTAGATAATTTTTACCATATTTATGAAAGCTGATAAAAACAAGCAAATAACAATGTTAAGCAAAGAATACCCAAATAAACCATCTATTGCCATCATTGGGGCAGGTTGTTCAGGACTTACGACCTTAAAAAACATGATTCAAGCCAATGTTGGTAAAGTTATTTGTTTTGAACAAAATGATCAAATTGGGGGAAACTGGCTTTTCTCTGAAAAGGAATCTCATTCCAGTGTGTGTGAAACCACCCACATTATAAGTTCGAAAACGATGTCGTCCTTTGAGGATTTCCCCATGCCCGAAAATTATCCGGACTATCCGTCACACCAACAAGTATGGCGTTATTTTCATGATTATGCTACCCATTTTAATTTATTCCCTCATATTCAATTTAATACGCGGGTCATAGAGGCAAAAATCCAGGAGAATGAACGATGGGAACTCACTTTGAGTACTGGCGAGATTAGAATGTTTGATTACCTGCTTATTGCCAATGGTCATCATTCAAAACCGAGAATTCCAGAGGAACTTACCTCTTTTAAAGGAGAATTAATACATTCGCACCTTTATAAGACAAATAAACCGTTTACGGAAAAAAAAGTCTTAGTCGTTGGAGCGGGAAATTCAGGATGTGACTGTGCTGTTGAAATAAGCCGGGTGGCCGAATACACTGCCATTTCTGTTAGAAATCCTCAATATATCATTCCCAAATTTTTTCTTGGAAAACCTACAGATACTTTTAATAAGGGCATGGCATGGCTTCCCACCTTTATATCCAATCCTCTCCGGCGATTGTCTGTTTTTATTCAGGTTGGGCGATACAAAGATTATGGGCTACCCGAGCCAGATTTTGCAGTGACTAAGGTTCATCCAACCCTAAATTCTGAATTATTATATAAAATAAGACACGGAAAGGTTACCCCAAGGACTGGCATCAAAAAAATCGAAGATAAAGAAGTATATTTTCAAGATGGTAAACATGAAAATTTTGATACTATCATAGCTGCTACAGGTTATAAAATTAGTTTCCCCTTTTTTAGTAAACAGTTCATTCAATGGGAAGAGGGAGATAGCGTGCCGCTCTATTTGAGAATGTTTCACCCTGATTATAAAAACTTGATTTTCATTGGTTTATTTCAACCACAAGGCGCTGTTTGGCCCTTAAGTGATTATCAGGCTAAATTAGCAGCGAAGTATATTATGAAAAAATGGAAGCCAGAGGGTGATTTAAAATTATTAGCAGAAAAGGATGCAAATGACATTTCAAAAGAATTCCTTTCAGCAAAAAGACACACCATAGAAGTGCATTATCAGTCTTTTATGAATAAATTAAAAAAAGAATTAAGAAAAAATAAATTTGAAACGGCATGATTTTCAGAGATGATTTGTTTAAAAATAAGTCTGTTTTAGTAACGGGTGGCGGAACGGGAATTGGTAAAGAAATTGCCGCTCAGTTTCTAAAAGCAGGGGCAACCGTATTTATTTGTGGACGAAAAGAAGCCAAATTAAAGGCGGCCATAGAGGAACTAAGCCTTTTGGGCACTTGTTTTGAGAAAACGACAGATATTAGGGAAACAGCACAAATCTTAGATTTAGCCAATTTCATTAAAGAAAAAACCGGTCGATTAGATATATTAATAAATAACGCGGGGGGCCAATTCCTCTCGCCTGCAGAAGATATTACTGAAAAAGGCTGGCTCGCTGTCATTAATAATAATTTAAATGGCACCTGGTTTATGACCCAGACCATGGCAAATCAATTTTTCATCCCTCAAAAAGAAGGAAAAATCGTCACTATTATCGTAAACATTTACAGAGGATTTCCAGGAATGGTTCATACTGGTGCCGCGAGAGCTGGTGTGGATAATCTAACTAAATCGCTGGCCGTAGAATGGAGTAAATACAATATTCAAATTAACGCCATTGCCCCTGGGATCATTTTATCATCCGGCCTGGACAACTATCCACCACAAATGTTACATGGCCTGGCAGAAAATATTCCCGCCAAGAGATTGGGTCGAGTGGACGAAGTAGCATCCTTAACGCTTTTTTTAAGTACACAAGCCGCTGATTATCTGACCGGTGATACTATTTACCTGGACGGAGGACAACATTTACACGGTAGTCCTTATTTGCTTTAATCTCATTTCAAACCTTAAATCCCCAGTTTCTTATAGATTAGATGGAAAATACAACCCTTGAAACAAACAGATTATCCTTGCTGGAATATTTTTATGAATGGGAAGAGTTACAGCCCAATCGTATATTTCTTCGTCAACCCGAAGGTAAAAAATGGAAGGATATAAGTTGGAAAGAAACCGGATCTCAGGCAAGAAGAATGGCCGCTGCGCTTCTTGATATGGGCCTGGTACCTGGCGATAACGTAGGCATTCTTTCAAAAAATTGTTACCACTGGATTATCACCGATCTCGCGTTGATGATGTCTGGTCTGATCTCTGTCCCATTTTATCCGAATCAAACGGCTGATCAATTATCAGAAGTTATTGAAGCTGGTAAAATAAAACTCCTTTTTATAGGAAAATTAGACGATTGGGAAAACCAGCAAAAGGGGGTTCCCACAGATCTTCCGGTGATTTCATTTCCCCATTATGCAGGTAATAGTTTAGTTTCCAATGGCTTTCAATGGGATGTTTTGATCAATAGATATCAGCCCCTGTTGGGCAACCCGTTGCCCGCATTAAATGATATCTGGACCATCCTTTTTACATCGGGAACTACAGGTAAACCCAAAGGGGTTATGATCGATTTTGATGGTCCTGCCGCTCTTATGCAATTAGAAAAAGAAACCAATTTTTTAGGGCTAGCCCACACAAAACACCATCGCTTTTTTTCCTACTTACCTTTAAATCATATTGCAGAGAGGCTTATTGTCGCTGCAGCTGCGATACACACCGGTGGAAGTATTTCCTTTGGTGAGTCCCTGCAAACTTTTATTTATAATCTGAAACAGACACAGCCAACTGTTTTTATGGCTGTTCCAAGAATTTGGACAAAATTTAGAATGGGAATTGTATCAAAAATTCCGGAACCATTGCTTTTTAACCTCGTGAAAATTCCTTTTCTGGGTGATTTTTTAAAGTATTTGCTCAAGAAAAACTTAGGTCTTTCCAATGCTAAAATCCGGCTCACAGGTGCTGCTCCTGCTTCAGATAGTTTAAAAGTTTTTTTTGACAAATTAGGCATTCCTATTCAGGAGGTTTATGCGATGACTGAGAACTGCGGAGGCTGCACGCTCATGCCACAAAATGTTCAAAAAAATGGCACAGTGGGTAAAGCCGTGCCTGGCGTTAAATTAAAAATAGATCCGGAAAACAGTGAAATATTAATGCAAGCTCCCTGGCTAATGAGGGGCTATTTCGAGGACGATTCTTTAACCAACACAGTTATTGAGAATAATTGGTTACATACCGGTGACATGGGAAAAATAGATGATGAGGGTTATCTATACATTACCGGACGATTATCAGAAACATTTAAATCGGCAAAAGGTAAATTTATTTCGCCCGCTACCCTTGAATTCCCCTTTGCTGTCAATGATCTTATTGAACAAGTTTGTGTGGTCGGTATTGGGCTTCCTCAGCCACTAGCGCTTATAAATTTATCTGAATTTGCTCAAACTTTACCCAAAGAAGATATAAATAAGCGTTTGGAAAGTACGCTCAATGCAGTTAACCAGCTAGTCTCGAATTTTGAAAAAATATCCTCCGTTGTGATTCTTTCAGAACCCTGGGATGTTTCAAACGGCGTATTAACCCCAACCCTAAAAATAAAGAGACATCATTTAAATCAGCTATTTAGCCATAAATTTGACGCATGGAGCCAATCTGACCTTCCTATCATTTGGGAATGATTTAAAATAACATATATTTATAACAAAATGTAAAAACATGACTATTTCAACAAATACCACCGACGATCTTCAGTTAGTTTTCCAAAATTTAAAATCGAAGGCTCGCATTACTTCCCGCACATCTGTTAAGGAAAGAATCGACAAATTAAAAAAACTGGAAGCCTATTTGAGAAACCCGGCAAACATTACATCGTTGGAAACCGCTTTATATGCCGATTTCAAGAAACATCCCGTCGAAGTCATGAGTAGTGAGATAAGTGCTATTATTCAGCAAATAACTCATGTTAAAAAAAATCTCGCGCGTTGGATGGCCAACAAAGTGGTGGATACACCTATCACCCTCGTTGGAACTTCTTCATGGGTTAAATACGAATCGAAGGGGGTTTGCCTGATTCTTTCTCCATGGAATTACCCTTTTAATCTGTCCATTCTTCCCTTAATCTATGCCATAGCCGCTGGAAATACGGTTCTTTTAAAACCATCAGAACTCGCTGCGCACACAGCTCATTTTATTAACAATATGCTATCAGAACTTTATCCACAAGATGAAGTTACTGTCTTGGAAGGAGATGCCTCTCTGGCAAGCCGACTATTATCTCTGCCTTTCAATCATATTTATTTCACAGGAAGTCCTCAAATTGGAAAAGTAGTGATGGCCGCAGCTGCCCAACACCTTTCTTCAGTTACCCTGGAACTGGGTGGAAAATCTCCTGCCATCATTGAAAAATCAGCACCAATATCTGATGCTGCAGAAAAATGTGTGTGGGCAAAACATTTTAATAATGGTCAGACATGCATCGCTCCCGATTATTTATTAGTTCAGGAAAGCGTCGCTGAAGAATTTACTAAAGCATATCAAAAAAGTATAAACGCATTTTATAATCCTGAAAATAAAGGAATTAAAAACTCTCCTGATTATTGCAGAATCATAAATAACAGGCATTTTAACAGAATAAAAGCATTATTTGATGATGCAATCTCTAAAGGAGCCAAAGTACTGGCCGGAGGAGAATTTGATGAAACAGACCGATTTATTTCCCCTACCCTCCTTGGAAATGTTTCTCATGATATGAAAATCATGGAGGAAGAAATTTTCGGCCCGGTTATGCCTATGATGACATTCAAGGATATAAATGAGGTGGTAGAGATTATTTACGAAAAACCTAAACCACTTTCTCTTTATGTTGCCTCAAAAAACAACGCATTCATCAACGAGATAATTAGTAAAACGTCCTCCGGTGGAACGGTGATAAATGATTATTTACTTGGATACCTGAATCCGGACCTTCCTTTCGGTGGCGTTAATAACAGTGGGATTGGCAAAGCGATGGGATTTCATTCTTTTGTTGATTTCTCCAATGAGCGGGGTATTGTTAAAAGAAATTTTGGAACCCTATCCTTTATTTATCCTCCTTACAATGGGTTTAAACAGAAACTGGTTTCTTTTCTTGCCTTCAAATTGTCTTGATTTTACATGAAAAAAATGCTCATTACTGGCGGTTCCCAAGGCATTGGACTTGAACTTGCCAATGCATTTGCACGAGAAGGGAACGCTTTGTTTTTAGTGGCTAAGGAAGACGGATTACTTCCTTTGGCCATAGAAAATCTCAAAAAAGATTTTCCAAATCTGCAATTTATCGGTCTAGAAATTGACCTGACGCTTCCGGAAAGTGCCCTATCGGTATATCAACAGGCCTTAAAAGCCGATTTTGTTCCTGATATCCTGGTAAATAACGCTGGATTTGGCACCTACGGCTATGTTTGGGAAACAGATCAGGAGAGCGAATTTAAAATGCTTCAGTTAAACATGTTGAATGTTTACCAGTTAACCCGTTTTTTTTTGAAAGATATGATTCAGCGCAATAGTGGTTGGATAATAAACATTTCCTCCATTTCAGCCTTCCAGCCAAACCCTCGTTTAGGAACTTATGGTGCAACTAAAAGTTTTGTTTTGCAGTTTACCCGATCTATTGATTTTGAATTAAGAGAAGCGGGGTTTGCTGTTCGTACGATGGCCGTTTGTCCAACGCCCGTAGTAAACACAGGATTTATGGAACGGGCGGGAATGGAAAAGTCCAGAACCTTCAAAAACTGGATGGTAGTAACGCCCGACACGGTAGTTAGAGATATTCTTAAGGGTATTAAAAATGGCAAAAATCTGGTTGTCCCAGGTAAAGGACTATCTTTTTTACTTTCAATTATGAAAAGATTACCCGAAGCTGTCGTTATTTGGATGTCTGCATATTACCTTCGCGAAAATAGAAAATGAGCCGATGAAAATTGTTAAGATATTACTTTATACTACCATTGTTTTAGAAGGAGGAATAGCCATATTATGCTGGTTTTTCCCTTTGTACCTAAAATTTATTTCCGCCTTACAGCCTTTACACGGTGAAAATACACCGAAAATGTTATTGGCTATGTATGGTTCTGCCGCTATGCTGCCTGTAGCCATTTCTTTTTGGGCCCTACGGGAAGTTCCGGGAAGCGCCCAACGAAATGGACTGATAATTTTACTCATCCTTTTTCATACCCTGCTCAGTCTAAGTCAGTTTATTTATAATCCTGATGCTCGGGCAGGTTCTTTACACCTTCTTATAGCTGCCGGATTAAGTTCAGGTTGGAAAAAAGAAAAAGAATTAAATAAATGAGTTTATTCCTTACCCTATTTATCATTATTACGCTGCTCTTTTTAAGCATGCTCTTCCTATCCTTTTATTTTCGTGTCAAGGTTTTAAATAACTATCAAATCCTGGTTCGTCATAAGGTAGAATTCAATGCGATGGATGTTTTTCATCCAGATAAACTGGAAAGGGAAGTTATACCACGATATCCAAATCAGGCCCAAGCTATTAGAGATTTCTCAAAATATATAAGATTAGCCATTAAAATGGCCTCTGTTTTGATGGTACTTATCACCCTCTTGGGGGCTGTTTTAATGTATTTTAGAGAATAACCGTGGCTATGATTACAGTTGGAGTCATTGGTGCAGGTCATTTAGGGAAGTTAATATTAAAACAACTCAATGAATTACCTGAATGGTTCACCGTCGCTGGATTTCACGATAATGACCCACAAATAGGCGACTCATCGCCTGATTTATCCCAATGGACCTCTTTTAACAATGCAGCTTCCTTAATTGAAGCTTCTGACGCCATTATTTTGTCTGTCCCAACCTCTTTTCATTATTTTTATGCAAAACAGGTTTTATCCTATGATAAACATTTATTCATTGAAAAACCCATAACGGATACGCTGGAGGAAGCTATTTCCTTAAAAAACTGGTTCAATGATAAACAAACTTACCCCGTAGTTCAGGTTGGACATATCGAACGCTTCAATCCTGCCTGGTTAAGTGTCAAAGATCTCGGATTACATCCGATGTTTATAGAAGTCCATAGACTGGCACCTTTCAATGCACGGGGAACTGATGTTTCCGTTGTTTTAGATTTGATGATTCATGATTTAGACCTTATATTACAACTTATTCCCTTCGAAATCACAGATATCAGAGCAAATGGGGTAGCTATTTTAAGTCCTACTCCTGACATTGCCAATGCAAGAATTGAATTTGCAAATGGTGCAGTAGCCAATGTAACCTCCTCTCGAATTTCGATGAAAAAAATGCGGAAAATGCGTTTGTTTCAACCTGATGCTTACATTAGCATGGATTTTTTAGAGAAAAAAAGCCAGATTATCTCACGTTCATCTTTACATTATGAAACAGAAATGCCTGTTTTTTTGCATCATAATGCCTTGAAGGAAGAATTGCGTTCCTTTGCAGAAGCTATATTTTATAAGAAACAGCCCGTTGTTACAGTAAATGATGGGGTAAAAGCTTTGCAACTTGCTCAGCAGATTATCGATAACCTAAAATCCAGACCATCTTAAATTTAATCCTCTTAAAAATACTTAAACACAGGATAGTCAACGGGTGAAAATGGCATATTGGAACCTTTCAAAATATGGTCGAAAAAATTCCAGGAAAGCAGCCCATCATCAGATTGAGGTTCAAGCATATAAAATATAAGATTAGCTAATGGTTGAGCCATATTAACGATAAAATCGCCTTTTTTTGCCAACATTTCCCTGGCATTAAATGTACCTTCTACGGATACCATATTGTGTCCTTCAAATTTCCTTGGAGATTTATTCCATTTTTCTATAAAAAAAGATTCCCCTGAAAAACGTTGATTTTTTTCAAGCGTTGTGACTTTTACCCCTTGTTGTCGAAGAAGTTCAACGATAGTATCTAAACCCGATGGAATGATGTATCCTCTTGGCAATAAAGCACTTACAGTATCTTTGAAGGCAGCATAATAGGTTATATTATCATAATAAACTACTTTGCCTGTTCTTAATAAAGTCGTTGTTCCATCCTCTTTTAAGAAATTTTCATAATCGTAAGTTCTAAAATGTTGGAGAGGTTTATCGGTAGGTACCATTTTAAAACGAACGCCTTTTTTAAGGGTACCAGCTTGATTTTTAACCTTTTCAATGGCGGACCATTCTGCCTGTTTATTGATTTTTATAATTTCTTCCGAATGATTATTACAATGATTCAAAATTTCATACACAAAATGATAAGTACTATGAATACGTTGATAAAAACGTTCGTGAGCAAAAGATTCACTTAGAATAGACATTCTATTTCTAAGGCCAATTTGATTAATAATATATCTTGGATGATGATTATAGGTATAAAATTTTTTCAATGGCCAACCCTCTCTGGTACTAAAATCGCCAAATGGGCCCAAATTAAGATCGTATTTTTCTTTTGCATTTTTTGTTATTAAAGGAAGCATCACCTCATTTAAATAATTATAAGGACCCGATTCACCTGAGGACAAATAACCAGGCGCCCAGGTCAGGGAATATCCGTGCCAGGTTCCATTGGTTGTATGTAAATCGACCGTAAGCTGAGGATCCCAAAGATTTAAAACGTTAGCAATCATTCCTTTAGTTTCAGGGGCTTCCATTTTAACGCCATCTCTATTTAAATCGAGCCCTTGACCATTTTCCCTGGTACCTGTTTCTAAGGGGCTATTTTCCTGTGATGCCCTTAAACCCTTTTCCATCTTATCATTTCCGTCCACATTATAAATAGGTACAAAAATGATAATCTGGTTTTGGAGTAAATCCATTTTGTCACCCAATAAAATATCTCTCATCAACATCATAGCTACCTCTTTTCCTTCCACTTCCCCGGCATGAATATTTGCCTGAATATAAACTACTGGTTTCCCTGACGCATTAGCCTGATCTGCATTTGAAATCATTGGATTTGCCAAAACCGCCATAGGAATATCTAATCCCGAGGTACTTTTACCTATGTTATGCAAAGAAATATAAGGACTAAGCTGTTTAATTGCGTTTAAAAAAGACATTACATCAGAATAGGTAGAGGTTTTTTCAAAATTTGTTTTTTCAGGAACAAGTAATAAAGAAACCGGGAAGGTGGTCTTTGTCTGCGCTGAAAGGGAAAGAGCAAAAAGGAAAAATACGACGGAAAAAATTGATTTCATGAGTTGATATTAAGGATATGAAAAACGAATGACCTCAGCCACCACAAAGGTACTCCCTCCGACATAGACTACATCGGAAGGCGTTGCTTTTCTTTTAGCAGCTTTGAGCGCATTTTTCACAGATGAGTATGCTTTTCCATATAATCCAAAGCTATGTGCCTGTTCTTTTAACTTGAGGGCATTTAAGCCCCTCGGTAGGTCAGGTCTGGCAAAATAATAAGTAGCGTTTTTAGGTAAAAGGGAGAGCATACCAGCAATATCCTTATCGGAAACGACACCAATGACCAGATGAAGCGCCGTTGCGGATAATTCTTTTAATTGATTCATTGCCAGGGTTAAACCCTCTATATTATGGGCACTATCGGCAATAATGAGAGGATCATCACCCAGTTTCTGCCACCGCCCCATAAACCGGGTCAAACGTTTCAGGTGTAATAACCCTTCAATGATAGCTGCATTTTCCACCTTAAAAAATGGCCTTAGTTTATCGATGGCACACAAAGCGGTCCTTACATTTTTCAACTGATATCCGCCTGCTAAATTTACTTTTAAGTCATTGAACCACAAATCATTACTACCAATTTTCCTGACATTATAAGTAGCATAAAGGAGATTAGCGTCGAGACATTGTACATAAAAACATTCATCGGCGAAAAAGATAGGAGCCTCATTCATTTCCGAAAAATAGTTAAAAACAGGGGTTGTTTCCTCTTGCTTTTCACCAATGACAACGGGAACGCCAGGTTTAATAATACCAGCTTTTTCAGTGGCAATTTTAGGCAGCGTGTCTCCTAAAAAGGCCGTATGATCCATACCTATGTTAGTAATTACACTTAAAACAGGAGTTATCACATTGGTACTATCCAATCTTCCGCCCAGCCCGGTTTCTATGACCGCCACATCAACTTTTGACTTTTCGAACCAGGCGAGCGCCATGACCCAGGTAATTTCAAAAAACGAGGGATTAATTTCATCCAGTAAGGGCTTTACCCTTTCAGTGAAATCGATGACAAAACGTTTTGAAACCAGCTGACCATTTATTCTGATTCTTTCTCTAAAATCTACATAATGAGGAGAAATATATAAGCCTGTTTTATACCCTTGTGCCGTCAGCATAGCTGCTATAAGATGGGCGGTAGAACCTTTTCCATTCGTACCTGCTATATGAATGGTAGGAAACTTATTAAGTTCCATATTCAAGCCAGCCAATAGATTAAGGATATTTGTCAGGTCTGCTCTAAAAGCGATGGAGCCAACCCGTTGAAACATAGGTAACCTGGAAAATAAAAAATCCAGGGTAGCTGCATACCTTTCGGTTAATGCCATTTGAAATAAATTATTGGATTTTAAAAGAATAGGTAATATTACCGCACTGTCGCTCTTCATTGCCAGGTTTAAAACGCCATTGACGAGCATTACTCACGGCAAGATCCCTTAATTTCCCCGAGGTAATGGTAGAGCCTTGCAATTGAAATTTTGCTTCGGTAACATTACCTTCCTTATCGAGACAAATAGCAACTACGACACTTCCCCTATTATTCGAATCATCTTTTAAAGCGGGAGAAGAAACGACACCCCTTCCACCCAAACCACCGCCAACCATTCCGGTTCCGGTAGAAATCCCCTCTTCCACCTTTCCATTTTCATCGCCATTAGCTTGTCCGCCTTTGCCTGGTTTACCTGAGGAACCCCCTGAACCCTTTTTAATATTTTTAATTAATTCAGCAGCTTCCTGCTGTTCCTTATCTATCGCCTCTTGTTTTTCCTTTGCTAATCTTACTCTTTCAGCAGCTTCCTCTTTTTCTTTAATATCCCGCTCCTCTTTTTCTTTTTTTTCCGCTGCTTTTCTTCTATTAATTTCGAACTCCTTCTCTGAAACTAACGGATCAGTTGTTTTTACTTTCTCCTTAGGTTTAACTTCCTCCACAGGTTTAGGTTCGGGCTTAGGCTCCTCAATGGGTTCTGCGGGAGTAGGTTCCTCTGGACCTCCGGGTTCTATAGGCCCGGTGCCTTCATCAGGATTACCCAAAGCAATTAGGATACCGTCTTGACCGGGAGGAGGATCTGGATATTCTAAAAGAGGGAGCATAAGCAGAATGATAGCTCCCAGATGGAAAAAGAAGCTAAGTATCATTGCTCTTCTCTTTTCCTTTTTCTCCTTTTCTACATGCAAAACCTGCATAACATATTATTTAAAGGCAAAAAATAAATCTTATTCAACGGGAGCGGTAGCCAAAACCCCATTAATTTTAAGTCTTAAGGCAATATCCATAATAGATACAACAAATTCGACCGGTGTTTCTCTTTCTGGTTGAATGATAAAACTAAAATCCTCGGGTTTATCCATTGACTTTTCCAACAAAAACGCTTCAATTTCTGGTAAAGATTTGACTTTCCCATTTAACTCAAAAACGCCTGACTTCGATATAAAAACCTCATCGTAGTCTTCTTGTTGCGTTGCCTTCTTCTGACTTGTCCCTGGTAATTTAAGATTTAATGCATTGGGGGCAACGATAGACGACGTAAGCATAAAGAAAATCAACAAAAGGAAAATAATGTCAGTCAAAGAAGACATATTAAACTCGGCCGAAATTTTCGATTTTTTCTTGATAGGCATAATTAAGCACTTAATTTTTTCTGGGCTGGGTGGCCAAAATAGCTTTAACTTTCATTTTTTCTGCCAGCGTCATTAATCTTACTACTCTTTCAAACGGGGTACCTTTTTCAGCCACTATCGTCACGGTAAAATCAGTTGAAGCCCCTGATTCCTGGTATTTATTTCTCAATACATTTTCTAACTGCAATTCCTCAATTTCTGCTGATTCAATTTTATAGATTCCAGATTGATATAACATAACTGCAACTGACACTGGGGCGACCGTTTTCGAATCAGATTCTGGTAAATCTACTGCCTCGATTTTCACCAGAGTAGAAGTGAGCATAAAGAAAATGAGTAAAAGAAATATAATATCAGTTAGTGAGGACATACTAAATTCAGCACTAATCTTACTTCTTTTTTTTAAAGCCATGTTATGATATTTTAGGCCAATAAATTATTCATGCAACATGTCCATAAATTCTGTGGTGGTTCTTTCCATCATATAAATGACCTTATCTACTTTGGCAACCAAAAGATTATAGCCAACGAAGGCAAAAATACCGATAGCCAGTCCAAAAGCGGTAGTAAGCAACGCTTGATAGATACCACCTGCAAGCAAAGAAGGGGTAACATTTTGTTGAGAGGCCATGTTGTAGAAAGCCAGGATCATACCTGTCACCGTTCCAAAGAAACCGACCATAGGAGCGGCTCCGGCAATACTTGCGAGGGAAGATAAATTTTTTTCTAACCTGAAAACCTCCAGATTTCCGGCATTTTCCACTGCGGCATCAATATCTCTCAAAGGTTTTCCAATGCGTTGAAGTCCTTTTTCGACCAACCTCGAAACCGGAGAATCAGTAGCCTGACAAAGCGCTCTGGCTGCTGTAATATTTCCGGCAGCAACATTCGACCTGATATTATTCATAAAATGCTGATCAATTTTCTCCGATCTATTGATAGCACTATACCTTTCAAAAAATATATAAACAGCTATAATAGATAAAATTAACAGAACTACATAAATAAAAATACCTATCAGTCCGCCAGAAACTAATATAGACATAGGACTTTGCGAAACCATTACCGTTTCTACACTTTCTGCGTTTTCTAACGTTGGCGTTGCTTGTAAAAATAATGCCGACCCTTTTAGGAACATACCTTTAGTTTTTCAAATGTTGAAATAAAATATTTATGTGAAGGTAACGCTTTTGATTACGGACTTTGTATGTTTCTAATTATAAATTCTTTAAAAAAGGATAAAAAAAATAAGTACTCAAAAAATATTATTTTTAGCTTTTTAACGGGACAACATATATATGCCAATTAGTCGACTTCATTTGATTTTACCTTGCTTTAATCCAATAAAGGATTGGGAAATGAGAGTTTGCCAGCATTTAGAAAGCCTTCAGTTAATTCTTAGTGATATTTCTATTGAACCCATTCTCATCAATGATGGTAGTGTTGTCGGTGTGGAACAAAAACATATTGATTATATCAAAGAAAGAATTCCCGCGATTCGAATGATAGAATACATTGAAAATCAAGGAAAGGGGTTTGCAGTCAGAGAAGGATTTAAGTTGGCAACCGCAGAATTTATCATTTTTACAGATATTGATTTCCCTTATGTTGAAGCTGATTTTGTAAGATTATTCCGAAAGTTGCAAAATGAAGAAATTGATATTCTGGTGGGTATCCGACAGGCAGATTACTATCAACAAACACCCTGGTACCGCGCGGCAATCTCCAGATTATTGAAATTTTTTATTGGCAAGTTTTTAAAAGTAAAAATAACTGATACCCAGGGAGGCTTAAAGGGGTTTAGCCAAAAAGGACGGCAGATATTATTAAAAACAAAGATAAATAGATATCTTTTCGATTTAGAAGTCATAAAACTAGCTTCAAACACCCCAGGAATAAAAATGGAGGCCATGCCTGTGGAGCTGCGCAAAGATGTGCAGTTTGCTTCCCTGAGCTGGGTGATTTTAAAGAGAGAATTTCTTAATTTCGTAAAAATATATTTTTCGAAAAATACCTAGCATCTCATAGCTTTTATATGGAAATGCTTTGTATTTTTGTACGTAGCGAAATTTCGCTAAATTTATAAACCTAATGAAATAAATCGATGGGGATGACAAAAAGAATAAGAAAAGCGGCGGTCCTTGGTTCCGGGGTCATGGGATCGGGTATTGCCTGTCACTTGGCCAATATAGGTGTCGACGTCTTGTTATTAGACATTATTCCAAATAATTTGTCTGATGATGAAAAAAAACAACCCAAAGCCAGGAATAAAATAGCAGACCAGGCTTTAATGGCTTCAATTAAATCTAAACCTGCGCCTTTGTATGACGCAGCCTTTGCAAAAAGGATCAAAACGGGAAATTTTGAAGATGATTTTTCAAAAATATCCGATTGTGACTGGGTTATTGAGGTGGTGGTTGAGCGCCTGGATATCAAAAAAGAGATTTTTGCTAAAGTGGATACTTTTAGAAAAAGTGGCTCTCTGATAACCAGCAATACTTCAGGAATACCTATTCATCTTATGGGTGAGGGGCGGTCGGAAGATTTTAAAAAGCATTTTTGTGGCACCCATTTTTTTAATCCGCCGCGATATTTACGCCTCTTAGAGGTTATTCCCACCCAGGATACACTGCCCGAAGTTATTGATTTCTTTATGCATTACGGAGATCACTATCTGGGGAAAACAACCGTTTTATGCAAGGACACTCCTGCTTTTATCGGCAATAGAATTGGCGTTTTTGCTATGGCAAAAGTGTTCCAACTCACCTCAAAATATAATCTTCGCATTGAGGAGGTAGATGCGCTAACCGGACCAGTTATTGGAAGACCTAAAACAGGCACCTTCCGATTAGGTGATCTGGTAGGTCATGATACCTCAGGAAATGTTATTCGAGGTTTAAAGGCGAACTGCGCCAACGACGAACAAGTTTCCTCCTTTGAGGTTCCTCCCTATCTTGATTTTTTACTCGAGAATAAATTCCTGGGCAATAAATCGGGTCAGGGATTTTATAAAAAAACGAATGAGAAAGACGAAAAGGGCAAACCTGTCATTTTAGCTTTAAATCTGAATACTCTGACTTACGAACCAAGTATTCGTCCTGATATTCCCAGCTTAAAAGCAGCAAAACAGATGGATGATCTTCCAAGGAGAATCAGACATTTTTTTGATGCTCAGGATAATGGGGCTGCTTTAATAAAAGAATCATTGGTTTCTCTATTTTCTTATGCAAGCAATAGAATACCTGAAATAGCCGATAGTTTCTTCAGAATTGATGATGCCATTCGCGCCGGGTTTGCCTGGGAATTAGGCCCTTTCGAGTATTGGGATATTATCGGACTTGAAAAAGGGGTTCAGCTCATTAAAGAATCAGGGGAGAAAGTACCTTCCTGGGTCAATGAAATGATAAGCGCCGGGTTCACTTCCTTTTATTCAAAGCAAGACGGTAAAAAATTATACTACGACCAGATACTGAAGGCTTATCAGCCTATTCCTGGTCAGGATAGCTTAGTAATACTTGATAATTACAGAAGTAAATCACCGGTTCACAAAACATCCGAAACCATTCTTCATGATATTGGCGAAGGGGTGTTATGTCTGGAATTCACCAGTCCACATAACTCCATTGGAGAAGGAGTGTTAATGGGTATTCAGGAATCCATTCAACTGGCCGAAGATGGCGGTTGGAAAGGGTTGGTTATTGGTAATCAAGCTACTAATTTTTCTGTAGGAGCTAATTTGATGATGATTGGCATGCTCGCCTATCAGCAAGATTTCGATCAGTTAAATATGGCTGTCAACGCCTTCCAACAAACTACACTGCGTTGCAGGTATTCTGCTATTCCTGTTGTTGCAGCCACTCAAGGTTATGTATTTGGCGGTGGGTGCGAAATTTTAATGCATTGTGATGCTGCTGTTGTTAGTGCAGAATCCTACATAGGATTAGTAGAAGCGGGCATAGGCCTTATCCCTGGCGGTGGAGGTACCAAAGAATATGCCCTTCGAGCTTCAGATTTATTTTTTGAGGGTGACGTTCAAATTCCTACCCTCATAGAAAAATTTAAAGCCATTGCCCTGGCTTCTGTGGCTACCAGTGCTTATGAAGGATTCAAATATGGCAGCTTAATTAAAGGACGCGACGAAGTAGTGCTAAATAAAGATAGAGCCATTGCTTATGCTCAGCAAAAAGTACTTCAATTAGCAAGGAATTACACGCAGCCTATATTACGTGACGATATCACTGTTCTTGGCCGAACGGGTCTTGCTCCCTTGTATTTAGCGGCAAATGAGTTGAAATTGGGTCATTTTGCCTCTGAACATGACATTAAAATTGCGCAGAAAATAGCTTATGTGTTGTGTGGAGGTGACCTTTCAGGAACACAACAAGTCAGTGAACAATATCTGCTTGATGTGGAAAGAGAAGCATTCTTATCCTTGTGTGGCGAACAAAAAACACAGGAAAGGATTCAATATATGCTTCAGAACAATAAACCTCTCAGAAACTAATTTTCTCATTCACAAAAGAAAAATTCATGGAAGCATATATCATAAAAGCCTATAGATCAGCTGTAGGAAAAGCAAAAAAAGGAAGTTTTAAAAATTTCAGATCTGACGACATTGCCGTAAAGGTCATTGAACATCTTATGGCTCAGGTGCCGGAACTCGATCCACATATCGTTGATGACGTTATAGTAGGTTGCGCCAACCCCGAAGGAGAACAAGGTTTTCAAATTGGAAGGCAAATCTCTTTACGTGCCCTGGGTATTCCTGTGCCCGGAGTAACCGTTAACAGATATTGTGCCTCAGGATTGGAATCTATTTCCATGGCGGTGGCAAAAATTCGCGCGGGAATGGGGCATATTTTTATTGCCGGTGGGGCAGAAAGTATGAGCCAAATTCCAATGACAGGGTATAAGTTAGCGCCCAATTATGATGTGGCTAACCAAACACCTAATTATCTTACAGGGATGGGCATTACCGCTGAGGCCGTGGCTAAAAAATATGGAATAAGCAGGGAGGATGCAGATACATTTTCTGTTAGCTCTCACCAAAAGGCCGCAAAAGCCATCCAGGAAGGTAAATTCAAAGATGAAATCGTTCCCATCGAGGTTACGGATGTTTCTGTAAGAAATAATAAAAGAGTCGAAACTTCTACCTTAGTGTCGGTAGATGAAGGGGTAAGACCCGATACTACCCTGGCTTCATTAGCAGCACTTAAACCTGTTTTTGATACCAAAGGAATTATAACCGCTGGTAATGCTTCTCAGACATCAGACGGTGCAGCCTTTGTGCTGGTTGCCAGTGAGGAAATGGTGAAATTATTTAATTGGCAACCCATTGCCAGAATGGTTTCCTGTTCTGTTGGTGGTGTGGATCCTTTGTATATGGGTATGGGGCCTTGTGCTGCAATTCCTAAAGCACTTAAATCAGCTGGTTTATCCCTTTCCGATATAGATCTGGTGGAGCTTAACGAAGCCTTTGCCGCTCAGGCTCTTGCTGTAATTAAAGAAGGCTGTCTGAACCCTGAATCTGTAAATGTTAACGGTGGAGCCGTTGCATTGGGTCACCCACTGGGTTGTACAGGTGCGAAACTGACTACCCAGCTAATCAATGAACTCGGAAGACAAAATAAAAAATACGGGATGGTCACTGCCTGTGTAGGCGGAGGCCAGGGTATTGCGGGTATCTACGAAAAACTATAATGCAGATCTTATAAATAAAGTTGCATAAAAAAAGGTTTCGCAAATTTTACTTTGCGAAACCTTTTTTATTCATGGGCTAAAACCAGATTACCGAATAATCGTTACATCTCCTTTTTCAATTTTACCATTTGGAACATTCAATCTGAGTATATAATAATAGGTTCCATCGGGCAGCGGCTGATTCATAGAATTCACCCCTCTCCATTCATTTTTGTAAGGTCTTTGAGTAAACACAATATCTCCCCATCTATTAAAAACTATTAACTCCGCATCAGGATAGTCAGCTGGAAATTCATCTAAAATTTCAAAGGCAAGCGCATCATTTTTACCGTCATCATTCGGTGTGATGGTATTAGGAATGATTGGCAGCGGCGCATCAGGATCGAAAGCTATGGTAACCCTTACCGCTGCTGTGTCACACAAAGTAGGGCAGGCATCATTGCATAGTTTGTAAGAAAAATTATCATCTCCACTTCCCCCTGGCTTCACTTTGTAGTTGATAATACCTCCTGAAACAGAATCAATTAAACCTTTAACCGGTTGATTCAACACAGACAGTTTAAAACCACCCAACTTGCTCACCTGATCATTTTGAATGGCCACTAAAACAGCCTTTCTTGTCCCCGTAGGAATAGAGAGTAAATCGTCCACTGCAACAGGATTGGTTTCGCGGGTAATAGTGACAGAATCAACACTATAAGCCTCACAACTTCCCGTAGAAATAGTCCAGGTGAAATTATTTTTACCTACTTTTAATCCAAAAGCAAAACTACCTGCATCATCGGGAAGCTCGACCTGAGGTCCTCCGGATACAGTCCATTTTCCGGTGTTTAAAGAAGATAATTTAGCATTAAGATTAATATTTTCCCCACAACTAATAGTATCAACCCCTGCATTGGCCAATGGTAAAGCCGGATCGAGGATAAACACCACGGTATCTTTCGAGGTACATCCTGAAAAAGAATTAACTATGTCTAAAGTGTATGTACCAACTTGTTTTACCTGTCCGTTTAATTGGGTATTATTTGTTACTGTATCTTTTCCAGTCAAGGTTTTCCACAAATACTTGAATGAAGCCCCACTGCTTGTACCCTTTGTGTCTATCAAAGTAAATTTACCTGGACACGCCAAGGGTTGAGGGGTAACTAAATTAACTAATGGACGTTGCGTCGAATCGGGAATATTGATTTTTGTACTACCTACACAACCATTTCTTTTGTCCTTTATATCCAGAGAATAATTTCCTGGTTTATTGACTTTTACCAAATAGGCATCAGTGGTTAACTGCACAGCATTTACCTGATTGTCTAAGGGAACCCATGACACCTGATAATCAGACCCGACGGAAGAACCATTCTGACCGTTAATTTCTACTACTGGATTATTACAAGTTATTGGGCCCGATAAAACCGCAAAGGCGTCTGGCAACCTTTTATTCTCTGTAATAATAATTGAATCAACAGACTGGCAACCCGTAAAATTATTTGTAGCGATGAGTTGATAAGTCCCCTCTTTTTTAACTTTATAAATAAGACTGGAATCTAATTTTAAAGGATCACTCTTGGAATCGAGCCATGCATAAGAATCTCTTGCTGCATTATTGTTAGTGGTCATTACCTTCAATTCTATCGAATCGCGAGTACAGGTAATCTGGGTTTCGTTAAATACAATTTTTGCCTCCGGTGCTAATTTATCTAAGCCCACTAAAACATCAATACCACCCTCACAAAGTGTTGTCTTATTCTGAATTTGCAGAATATAGGTTCCACTGGTAGCCACTTTTGGGTTGGGAGAGTCAAAGCCAGAAGCGATGGTACCGTCTAAGGTCAACCAATTATAGGAATAATCTGCTGCTGGGGAAACAGCAACGGATATATTTCCCTGAGGATACTTACACGTAATTTTAGGGTCGGTTATTAGGGTAACTTTTGGAGAATCTAATTGTGATATAATTCTAACCGAATCTATTCCTTCACAAAAACTAACCTTATTTATTGCTTTAAATGAAAATAATCCACCTGCTTTTGCCTCAATATCCAAGGTATCTTTAGCGAGTTGATTGCCATTTAAAAACCAAAAATATTGTAAGTCTTTATTTTCAGTATCCGCTACCCCTTCCAATAGCATTTTAGGATCCTTACAAGTTAGGGTATCTCCATATTTTATAATATCAGCCTGAACTACCTCCCTGATATCATTTAACAAGGTACTATCTGAAAGCACGCAACCGGTAACAAGATTAGTTGTTTTGATGGTATAAATACCTGTTTTTTCAACCTTAGGTTGTTGCATAGTATCTTGTCCCACAGGAAGAATGCCCCCGGCATTGGCAGTCCACAGAATACTATATTTATCTCTTTGTGTATTGAATGCAGCCTTTAAGGTAGCTTTTGGCTCGAGACAAGTCCAGGCTGTTGTATCTGCCAGAGTAAATCGGGCATAATCGGCATTTGGCAAAATATTTATGGTATCTCTTGTAGAACAACCCGATGCTACATCACGGACTAAAACAGAATAACTTCCCAACTTACTTACTACCACCGAAGAATTCAACCCTAAAAATGAACCACTGAGTGTTTCCCATAAATAATCTAAAGGATTGGGATGTGGTTGTGCTGTTGCTTTAAGGGTTACTGACTCACCTTTACAACCCGTTTCTATATCATTACCAACACTAACTATGGGTTTCAGTACATTGTTGGTAACCATAACCGTATCGGAACTAGTACAAAAACTCTTTGTATTTCTAACAGTTACGATATAAGTACCGCCAAAAGTAACGGTTGGAGTATCCAGTTTTTCCTGTCCTGCGTCTAGTTGACCGCCATTAATGGCTTTCCAGGTTACCGTCAAAGAATCTCCTTTCGTTAAAATAGGAACGCCTATAAACGATGTTGGTACATCACAAGTCAATCTTTTGTCTTGTCCTGCATCTGCCTTATAAAAGGGAATAGAAGTAATTACAATGGTATCTTTTGCTATACAACCAATCGCGTTTTCCACCTGATAGATATATAATCCAGGTTCAGTAATAGTTACTACAGATTGCTCATTGTTACCTTCAATAATACCATTGGGGGTTGTCCATTTTACATTAATTCCAGACCCTGGTGTTGAGGAAGTACCTGTACCTGTAAGCGTTAATGAACGGGGAAGACACTTTAACAGCGCATCAGGTCCCGCAATGGCCGTTGGTTGTCCTGGTGCAACACCAATGTTTATAGTGTCTGTACCTCTAACACTTGGATTGGATAAATCAATGACCGTTAATAAAATTCTGCCAGCGGGTAAATTTTTAATGGCATTGCCGGAACCCAGATTCCTTCCTGTTGCAAGGGATATCCAACTATAAATAAATGGACCCTTTCCACCTGACGTTACAAATACCTGCGCGGTACCGTCATTCAGGTTGGTACAAGAAACATTAGACGAATTTTTCGCTATAAGCAAAGTGTCGGTAATACAAACGGGAATATCATTATAGAATAACTGACCTGGACCTGTTAAGGTGGTTACGGTAGAAGGTAGCGCCTTATCGACTTTAATAAGATAGCAGGTATCCGCATCTCCTATAACATCGTAACATATTGAAAATAAGGTAGTGCTATCTACCAGTGTTTTTCCTGCGGGATTGAGCCAGTTGAACTCCAAAACACCAAAACTTGCCTCGCTAACATCAAAATTTGTCGTCAAACTTAAATTTATATCTGCATTCAGATTTTTTAAACCTGTGTAAGTCAGTCCAGCTGGCGACCAGTTTAAAATAAAATCGGCTTTCGTAATATCCTTGAAATCATTGACTTTAAAGTCGACGCAATGACTTGATTTTCTTTTTGCTTCATTTTTTTCACTAAAAAGCACAAAACCCTCCGGATTCAAAATACATATATCCCCGGGATCATTAACCACGCTATTTTCAAGCCTTTGACCGCCAAGGAGCGGACTGGTTGAATAATTAGAGCCAATGGCTACTAATTCTATCGAAGAGCAATTGGTAGCATCGTCAGTTTCAAAGGGAGACTTACCTATCAGTTCAAAACAAATCTTAAATATTTCCGCTTTATCTACGGCGAGAGATACATCAGATGGGGTCGCACTTTCCCATGATAAACCCAATAATCCAGATTCAAATGCATTAACGTCATCAAATTTAAGTCCGGTCAATTTTGTATCCTTAATATTGACAAATTTTAATCTGGAATTATCCCAAAATAGATTAAATGTCAAACTATCTTTTTTATTAAAATTTGACACAGACACGGGAACACAAATGGTTTCCCCTTTTTTTCCTTCCCCATCGCCAATAGTAAAAACTACTCCCGGAGGTTGCTTTATTTGAATTGCACAATTGGTTGCATTCAATTCATAATTAATAGGAAAGTCGCTGTCATAAAAGACAATAGCCCCCGAATTAATTATTTTTAAGGGCGTAACTTTGACGCCAACACCCAGCACATCAAAACAAACTTTATACAGCGTATCCCCTTTGTTGATAGACCTACTGCCTGTCTTATTTACCCAATCTAATGCCACTACTCCGTTTCTTATGGTGAATTTTGAGGCACTCAGAGAAGGAAGCTTTGATGAGAATTTTTCAGTACGAACAAAGCTTAAAATTTCAGGGTCGTAAGTCATCTGGTATTTCAGGGTGTTGACATTGAGTAAATCCTGATCAGCGATAATAGCAACACATCTCTCGACACCAACCTCAACCTCCGGACCACATTCAACGTGGAGTTTAAGCCCATCGGGGTCGCACTTATCTATAGTAGCAACAATTTCATCGCCCACCAATGCGATTACATCCAGTCTGAAAGTATCTTTTCCTGAAGGTAAAAACACCCTACCTTCTGAAGTAGCCTCCATTTTAGGGACAAAATCAATAGTAGTTATTTTTTGGCAGGCAGCACTATCAATTTTAAAACAAACTTTAAATATTTCAGAATTATCTAAAAGAGAAACTGGTTTACCAGAACTATTCCATGAAAAAACCAATGAATTTGATTTCTTAGTATCCTCTGGCAATCCAAAGCTACTTTTTGAAAGCCCGGTAATTGGTGTATTTTTAAGATCTAAATCGACAAATTCAAGAAGTGTATCTTGCCATTGCATCACAAATTGAAGCCCTGAAATACTATCGATACCGGTAACTTTTACAGGTGTACAAATAATTTCATTCCCTTTACCACTCATTGGTTCTCCTGAAATAGTCACAGCACGAACACAAGTTGAGATATTACCTCGCTTTGATGTTGCACCTACATTTGTGCAGCCTGCTCTATATTTTAAAATCCTGATAGGTTCGAGATCGTTATTTTTCAAAATATCCTCATCATCCGTGATATCAATGGAAGTGTACCCACCATAATCGCTCAATACCTCAAAGCATAATGAAAATATTATTTTGCCATCCTGAAGTTGACCAAGATCTTTGGTAATATCAGGATTATCACAATTATCAATTTCCCACTTAAAAAACAAAATACCTTCCTTTTCGGCTCTTGTAGAATCAAAAATGGCTACATTTTTAATATTGGGAATTAAATTTCCAAAATTAATTTTCTTTAATCTAACAATTTTTGGATCCCATTTTATTGGCATTTTTACTGAATAAATATTCGAAAAATCCATTGTAGTTACATCTACACACGCCTCTCCACCACAAGGAGCAACAGAGGAGAATAAAAAAGTAACTGCAGCCTCTTGTGAAAGAGCCCGAACCGAAAAAAATGAAAGAAAGAAAAGAAGTTTTATACTACGCTTCATTATAGAGTGTAAATAAGAATGATTCAAAAGATTATTTATTTAGGGAGTAGGAAATATTGATTTCGTGTCCTCCACCGACATAAGGGCCAAAGGTTTTAAAACTGTATCCATATCCGTAGCCAATTCTAATAGAATTATCGAGTCCGAGATTTTCACCTAAAAGTACGCCAGCTTCAATATGCAATGTACCAGAAGTTGACCCTCCGGTTCCAATCCAGAGGCTTCCCGGCATCTGATAACGAACGTTAACATCGACATTCACAGGAGCATTCGGAGCATATTTTACCCAAACGGATGGTTCTATAAAACTATTATCATCAAAAAACAGATACATTCCCATCAATCCATATAGATGCCTGACCCTTTGGAGATAATAATCGCTTGAGGTATTTTGGACCTTCAAATCGAGACCTAATACTTGCGGCATGGATAGCCCGCCGTAAACATAAGAGGAACCCGATCGTCCTGTGGACAAATATCTGTAAGCATAAACACCTACCCCGACGTCGGGGAATAGTTGATTTTGACCAGCCATCGCTAAATCGTCTGTTTTATCTCTGACAATGATATTATCCGTGTTTATACCAAACTGAACCAAACCTGCTGTAAGTCCTAAAATGACACCACCCAGGGTAGGATCGGAAGTAATAACCCCGGCAATTCTACCATAAGCTCCGGTAAAACTAATAGGCCCTGTTTGATCTCTCATCAAATAACCACCACCCATCATCGTCACACCAGCGTAATCATCGGCATAATAGGTAGCACGGATGGTCATGGTTCTCGGAGCGCCAGAAAGCCCGTTCCATTGAGAGCGGTAAGACGCACCCACGGTAAAATTGTTAGCATAAGCCAGATAGTCGGGTTCAAGTGCCGCAGGATTAATCAATCCCGTATTTTCACGATATTGCGTAAATAAGGGGAGTTGTTGACCCGTAAGCTTATTTAAAAAACAAAAAAGGATACTCACCATCAAAAAAGTTATTTTGTTGGAATAACCCAGGACATAACCATGCTTTATTTGGAATGAATTAGCATTCAGTCGTTCAAGTTTTTTGTTTAACATCATAGACAGTGATATAATAAAAGTATAAGTTTAATCAAAATAGGTAGTTAACCACAAATTTAAATAAAGTGCGTCAAAATTTAGCTTTTTTAACACGTTTACCGACAAAATAACAATGCGAATTTTACTATTTTATTTTAGAATAGTCACCAAAAAGATTAAAAAACCCTGTATTTAAGATAATTTAACTAAAAAGTCCTTGTTGAAAATAATCAACAAGGACTTTTAGCCAGGTACAAATAAAATTTATTGTCTCATGGCCACCACGGCATCCATTTTTGAGGCTTGGGAAGCGGGTATCATTCCCGCGAGAATACCAATAAATATGGACAGACCGAGGCCGAGTAATATATTATTCAAAGAGAGAACAAATTCGAAGGAAGTAAGACCATAAGAAAGGGCAAACATAGCTATATAAACCAGCGCCAGGCCGAATACACCACCAACAATGCAAAGGATGACTGATTCAATTAAAAATTCAAGCAGAATCATATATCTTTTGGCACCCAGTGCTTTTTTGATACCAATGATTCTGGTTCTTTCCTTAACAGAAACGAACATAATATTAGCTACGCTAAACATACCAACCAGGGTAGCAAAGCCCCCGAGGAAAATGCCCAAAATATTTAATGCGTCAAAAAAGCCATTTAGGAATTTAGAAATGATAGAAAGTTGGTTCAATGAAAAATCATCTTCTTCAATTGGCCTCAATCTGCGTTGAGCCCTCATTGCAGCGATGAGATTGTCTTCCAGTTCATTTAATGAAACTCCATCTTTTGCTTTTACCCCAACAGATGAATCAGGCCAGAAAGAGTTTTGATTTAAGTTAGCGATTTTGCGCGCCAGGGGATAGGAGATGATAACGATATCATCGAAATTCATAACATTTATAATACTTTCACCTGATTTTTCTAAAACCCCTACTACTTCCAGATTTCTACCACTCAGTCGGATTATTTTACCAATAGGATCGATAGGACCAAAAAGTTCTTCTGCTGAATTGAAACCTAAAATCACTTTATTGGCACCAAAATTATACTCAGAGGGAGAAAAAAATCTACCCTGAGAATAATTCAGATTAAAAAGGGCGCCACATTCTTCAGAAAAAGCCATGGTATAAGCCCCCTCAATGGAGTTATTTCTATATTTAACGATTTTCGAGCCTATGCCCATCCAATAACCGACGACATCAGCATTTTTCATTCTTTTCTTAACCCCTTCATAATCAGCATAATTAATATTAGGTCGACGCATCCATTTAAAATAATTCTCGCCCGGATCTTCTGCCCAAGAGAATTTTTGGATATAAATTACCTCTTCGCCCAGTTTAGCGATACTTTTACGGATGTTATTTTCAAGCGAATCTACGGCAGAAAATACGCCTATGATACAAAAAATACCAATGGTGATACCTAATAGAGAGAGGAAACTGCGTAGTTTATTGCCTACAAGTTGTTGAACTGCCTGTGAAATACTTTCAATGATTACTTTTATAATCGTCTGCATAACATTTATTTTTCTCCAAATGGTTAAACTACAAAGGTACGTTGGGAAATATTATAAATGCATTAGTTTAGATGAACGATAATAATTAATCTATAAAATTCAACTGAAATCATTTTTTTTGAAAATAAATCAAACTATTTTTTTTTCTTAAGCGTTAGTATAAATTGATTAAAAATGTTAATTTTGCACACCAAAAGTCAAAAACCGTTTCATGCGAACCAAACTATCCCAATTTAGTTTTGATTATACCGAAACCCAAGTTGCCTCCTACCCTGCCCCAAATCGCGATGAATCCAGATTGATGGTGATTGACAGAAAAACAGGTAAAATCGAACACAAAATATTCAAAGATTTGATTGACTATTTTGACGAGGGAGATGTCCTGCTATACAATAATACCAAAGTTTTTCCTGCCAGATTGTACGGCAGAAAGGAAAAAACAGGGGCAAAAATTGAAGTTTTTCTATTAAGAGAACTCAATCATGACACTCACTTATGGGACGTGCTGGTTGATCCTGCCAGAAAAATCCGCGTTGGTAATAAGTTATACTTTAGCGATGATGATGACAATGATGTTCTCATAGCTGAAGTGGTTGACAACACCACTTCGCGCGGCAGAACCATACGTTTTTTATTTGATGGTACAGACGACGAATTTCAGGAAGCCCTTAATTTTCTGGGCAATACTCCCCTGCCGAAATATATAAACAGACCATGTGAAGCAGGGGACAGGGAATGGTATCAAACTATTTTCGCTAAAGATATCGGCGCGGTCGCGGCCCCCACTGCCGGCATGCATTTCAGCAAAGAATTGATGAAACGTATGGAAATAAAAGGGGTGGAATTTGCACCCATCACCCTCCATCTTGGTTTGGGTACTTTCCGAACTATTGACGTAGAGGATTTATCCAAGCACAAAATGGATGCTGAGTTTTACAGAGTTCCACCAGAAACGGTGAATAAGGTTAATGTAGCCAAGAATAAAGAAAGAACGAGCAGAAATAAGGTATGTGCTATTGGTACCACCTCCTTGCGTGCGGTAGAATCAGCCGTTTCAGCAGATGGTCAACTCAAGACCGTTGAGTCAGGCTGGACTAATAAGTTCATATTTCCTCCTTTCGATTTCAATATTGCGGATAGCCTGATCTCAAATTTTCATCTTCCAAAATCAAGCTTGCTTATTATGGTCGCCGCTTTCGGTGGTCATGAACTTATAATGCACGCCTACGAAGAAGCACTCAAGGAAGATTATAGACTTTTCAGTTACGGTGATGCTATGTTTATTAAGTAATTATCCAAAAGTATAGATTTTCTTACTTTTGTGGAAGAGCAAATTATTTTTCATTAAATTGAATTAAACCAAAATATTATGTACTGGACTTTAGAACTCGCTTATCACCTGGAGGAAGCACCTTGGCCTGCCACTCGCGATGAATTAATTGATTATGCTATTCGTTCCGGTGCACCTATTGAGGTGATTGAGAACTTACAGCAAATGGAGGACGAAGGTGAAATATATGAAGGAATTGAAGATATTTGGCCTGATTACCCAAGGAAAGATGACTTTTTATTTAATGAGGACGAATATTAATTTTATTGTAACATAATACCAAAAAGAGGCTATTCAAAATGGAATGAGCCTCTTTTTTTATATCTTGAATTTTTCACCATGGGCATAAGTATAGCAATTGATGGATTTTCATCCTGCGGAAAATCAACTTTAGCCAAAGCAATGGCAGAATCACTCCAATGCTTATTTGTAGATTCCGGCGCTATGTACAGAGCTGTAACGTATTATTTTTTGAAAAATGAGGTTTCTATTCATCAGCCTAACGAAATACTCAATGCTTTGCAGCGCATTAATATAACCCTGGAGCCTTCTCCAAATGGTAATTTAACTTTCCTGAATGGTGAAGATATTAGCTTAGATATCAGAGACATGGCTGTAGCTGAAATGGTAAGTAAGGTTGCTGCCATTTCCAGCGTGAGAACGGCCATGGTGGAACAACAAAGACAAATGTCTTCGCATAATAATCTCATTATGGATGGAAGAGACATAGGCACTGTGGTTTTCCCTAATGCCGTATTGAAAATATTTCTTACAGCAGATATTGAGGTTAGGGTCAACCGCAGATATCTTGATCTTATCTCAAAAAACGCCCACGTTTCTCTTCCTGACATCAGAAGAAATCTTTTTTTGAGAGATTACATTGATTCTACCAGAACGGACAGCCCTCTTTTGAGAGCAGAGGATGCTATAGTTCTAAACAACAGTAATTTAAGTAGAGAGGAACAATTAGAAATATGCTTATTGCTCGCTAAAAAAAGAATGAAATAAAAATTTATTAATTAAATATCTCTTACTGAATGTCTATCTAAAAGGACATCTTTTAACTCTTTAATCCATTTATATTGTTGAGGCATTACTTTTTTTAATGCATCCTTCACCCTAAGATAAGTTCCTGTTTCATCGGAAATAAACTTATCGGAAATATTTTTTGCATCCTCATAAAGCAACCATTTTAAAGAAGGGATATCCTCCTCCTCTATTTCTAAAGCCCAGGTTTCTTCTTCTACCCCAGATTCATGTATATCATTAGATATGAGTGTTGCCTGACCCTTAAATTTATCAGAGAGAAAAGAACCTTTATCTTCCTGAGGAAGGGATAAAGATGGAGAATCATCGGCATCCAATAGGAATATTTCTAATCCACGCTCTCTAAATCTGTATAAAATAAGGGTAATTTTTCTTATAAAATCCATGGTAGGCTTTAAATTAAATTTTCCATTTTTCCTTCCAGAATAAAATCATACTCATAGCCAGAATCGTTGCTTGTTCTTCTACTGATATAGATTGATTTAGCACTACGAAAGCTCTCTTTGACATTTGTTTGGCGTCCTTAAATATATCTTTAGGAAACAAAACCATTTCTTTATCTTGAATATAGAGGCTGCTACCTTGAGAAGGTTGTTCTTTAAAATATAACAGAGTAGCGCCTGTTCTAACTCCTTTGAGAACTTTTTCATCCATTAGAAAAACGCCTAATGCCTGACTATCAATCACTATTTCAATTTCATTTGATTTGAATAAAAATCTATACACATGATTTTTATCTTTTGCGACCACCATAGCTTTAAAGTCAGCAGCTCCAAATTTTTTAAAAGCGAAAGCGATTCCGGCTTCTTCAAAAAGGGTGGCTATGATACCTGTTTCGATACCAGACACCTTTGATTTGGCGGCACCTTTTAATTCATTGGCCGAAAGAAGTTCAATATTAATTTCACCCAATGGAGCCAAATCACTTTGTTTCATTGGAACGGCCTGATCTAATTGTAAAAAAATCTCCTCTATTTTTTTAACCCCAGGTTTTAAGTCACTGAGATTATTTCTCATCAAAATGAAGCCGGAACCCACAAGAATTAGCGCAGACAGAGCTAATAAACCCATATAATTTTAATTTAAGGACAATATACGTAAAAGGTATTTAACGCAAAGGATTTACGAAGAAAAACAAGCGAATGAGCCTTAAAGATATGATTTGAGGGCATTTCTATTATAGGATTTTCTTAATCGTCGTATAGCCCTTTCCTTAATTTGGCGCACACGTTCTCTTGTTAGTTGTAAAAACTCACCTATTTCCTCTAAAGTCAGCGGTTTTTGACCATCGAGACCATAATATGAAGAAATGACTTCCACTTCCTTTTCGGACAAAATACTCAGACCTTCCTTTAAATCTTCCTTCATGGATTGCGCCATAAGATTTTTATCCGGCTCGTTTTCCGCTAAATTGGGCATAGTTTCAAGCATTGTTAGTTCGCTATCTTCCTGGCCAATTGGCGCATCCATGGAAATATGTCTGGCATTACTGCGCTGCATATTGAGTACATCCTTAGGAGAAATGTCTAATATAGCCGCCAATTCATCGGTACTGGGTTCCCTTTCAAACTTCTGAATAAAATTGAGCACCGCCTCGTTAATTTTATTGTAGGTGCCCACTTTATTGAGGGGTAGTCTAACAATCCTTGAGTGATCTACGATAGCCTGAAGAATAGACTGTCTGATCCACCACACGGCATAAGATATAAATTTAAAACCTTTGGTTTCATCAAACCTTTTTGCCGCCTTCATTAAGCCGACATTTCCTTCGTTAATCAAGTCACTTAAAGAAAGTCCCTGATTTTGATATTGTTTAGACACAGAAACGACGAAACGAAGATTTGACCTAATCAGTTGATTTAAAGCCTCTTCGTCATTTTCCCTAATTCGTTGAGCCAACTTAATTTCATCATCGCCAACCAACATAGGAATTTTAGAAATATCCTGTAGATATTTTTCAAGAGAGAGACTTTCTCTGTTGGTAATTTTATTAGTAATTTTTAACTGTCGCATGGGGTTATTCATTTACAATACCTATATATACGAAAAAATACCCCTAAAAGTTTCCTTTTTTTGAAAAATTTTACTAACAAACCCTTTTTTTGACAATTTCCAGCACTTTATCTACTTCATCAGAGGATGTATAGGCGGAAATACCCATTCTTACCACACCGTCTTTTGCTCTTAAGCCTAATATTTCCACGGTTCTCAAAGCGTAGAAATGACCGTTCCAGGCAAAAACACCATTTTCCCCTAAATAACTACAAAAATGATCAGGTTTTTCATTTAACACACTGAATGATAAGGTCGGCGCTCTATCAATGATATCCGGAGGTAAACCCCATAACTGAATGCCCTCCATGGCTTCCAATCCGCGATATAATTTTATAAATAACCCCTTTTCGTGCTCATGAATCATTTCCATAGCACTAACCAACCGCTCTCTTTTAGTTTGCCCTGAACCCTGGCTTTCCAGAAAATTTACTGCGGCAGAAACACCAGCAAAGGCGGCAAAATTGGGCGTTCCCGTTTCAATGGAATCAGGTGCTACCTGACCAGCAGTGCGCAATCTATCCGTTGGTAATCGATCTAGCAGACCTTCTCTTGCGTAAAGAATACCTACATGAGGGCCATAGAATTTATAGGCAGAACATAGTAAAAAATCACAATCCAACGCTTTGACATCCAAGCTAAAGTGTGGTGCCCCATGGACGGCATCGACTAAAAGCCAGGCCCCCACCTGATGACTAAGATCTCTTATTTTTTTTAAATCATTGACCGTGCCTAAAATATTAGACGAAAATCCTACTGCTACCAATCTGGTACGTTCATTTATTTTAGATTCAAAATCTTCATAATCAAGTCGTCCTTCGGGTAAAAGCCGAACCTCCCTAACGATAATACCCCTTTCGCGAAGGGCGAGCCACGGTCCTCTGTTTCCTTCGTGATCCAGTTGAGTAATCAACACCTCATCGCCGGGTTGAAATAAGCGGGCAAAGGCGCGGGAAAGGGAAAAGGCTAAACTCGTCATGTTGGCTCCTAAAGAAATTTCTCCCCCATGATTTGCGCCTAAAAAACAGGCCATGGTCGCTCTGGTTTCATCTACCACGGCATCGGTTAGTGATGATGTTATAAACTGCCCATGCGAATTGGCATTTTTATGCAAGTAATAACCTGAAATAGCGTTTATTACTTGAGCGGGCACTTGTGTTCCTGCGGGGCCGTCCATAAACACATAAGGGGCACCGTTCTTCATTGTTCCCTGAAGAGAGGGAAAATTTGACCTAAAGCTTACATTCATTATTTCGCTTTTTGATAATCATTGCGTTTGTTTGCCTAATTTTAGCGCTTAAACCAATAAAATGAAGTTAATTAATATTTTGCTGACAATATCGTTTATTTCTCAAAATATGTGGGGGCAATCTGATACTTTAATTTCTCTCAACCAGGTAGAAATTATGGCAGACCGGTTGGCTACCCTATTTTCCAAGTCGGCCAGAACGATACAATTGCTTTCTAAAGAGGACATTAGCCGTTTGCCAGCTAACCAAATAGCTGAAATTCTTTCTTATTTACCTGGCTTGGATGTCAGACAGCGCGGACCTCAGGGCGTTCAGGCAGATTTGTCAATCAGAGGAGGATCTTTTGACCAAAGCCTGGTCCTCATCAATGGCATTAAGTTGAGTGACCCTCAAACTGGTCATCATTTGTTGAATTTGGTTCTTCAACCGGAACAAATCGAACGGATTGAAGTCTTAAAAGGTCCGGGAACCAGAATTTATGGCCCAAATGCCTTTGCTGGCGCTGTTAATATTATTACCAAAGTACCCGATAAAAATCAACTATCCGGCACGGTCTCTTTAGGTGAATATGGATTAAAAAGAGCCGATGTATCCCTTAGTTTGCCCTTCGGAAAATGGAAGCAATCTGTTTCGGGTGGTTTTAGTGAAGGGGATGGTTACAGATATAACACCGATTTTAAGCAGCAAAATATTCTTTATCAATCTCAATTATCCTTAGCTCAAGGTACCTTGCGTATTTTGGCGGGATTCAATAATAAGGCTTTTGGTGCAAATGGTTTTTATGCGAATGAAAATGCAAAAGATCAATACGAAGAGACCCAAACCATGATGTTTTCTATCGCTTACAAACTGGAAAAAGACTGGGGAAGGTTCAATTTTAATGCCTATCACAGAGATCACCAGGATATTTACATTTATCTAAGGCAAAATCCTTCTTTTTACAAAAATATTCACAATACAAAAGTTAGTGGATTGGAGGGCAATTTTCAACTTAATAATGCTTTAGGTATTGGTGCTATTGGATTTGAAATACGCCGGGAACAAATAGAGAGCAATAATCTGGGTAATCATTTTCGCGATCACGTGGGAATTTATCTGGAGGAGAGAATTACCCTGGGAAAATTCCAGGTTAACCCTGGCATATTTAATCATTATATGAATGATTATGGATTGAAATTCTATCCGGGTATAGACGTAAGTTATACTCAAAATGATCATTTTTCCGTATTCTCGAATCTTGCCAGGTCGTTTAGAGTGCCTACTTATACCGATTTATATTATGTGGGTCCTTCCAATATTGGAAACATAACTTTACTCCCGGAATCGGCATGGACTTATGAAATGGGTGGTCGTTTCGATAAAGGAAACGCGCATTTGACGGCCTCCATTTTTCATCGCGATGCTTCCAGAATAATTGAATGGGTTCGAATTTCCAATGCAGAAAAATGGAAACCTGAGAATTACCTGAATGTAATGACCAGGGGGGCAGAACTTACTTTTAAATATGACTTTCAACGCGGATTGATTCATTCAATTCAGCTGAATTATGCCTGGTTGCAAGCTGATATGGAGCTGATTCCAGGGTATCAATCCCGATATATTTTTGAAAATCTTAAGTACCAGAGTAGTGCCATAATTGCCTTTAATCTACCCGGAAAGATTCAGGCAACTACCGCTTTCCGATACTTTCAGCGGATAAACAATGAAAAATCTACCTTTTTAACGGACGTTCAAGCCAACAGATCCTGGGGAAAGTCATTCAATACCTTCCTCCAGATAACCAATTTTTTTGATCTGGAATACAGAGAAATTGGCACCGTTCCCATGCCGGGAAAATGGGTAAGAGCAGGTATAAAATTTAATTTATAAGCTCAATTTTCTTTTATCCATTTCCGATTTCCTATAGTTAGAGCCAAAACATCTTTGCCATTTAAACTTAATTCGAAAATTATTTTTTCATCATCAAACCAAAAGAAATCAAGATATTTTCCATTAAATTCCTTTTCGTTGATAGCGTTGAGTGTTAAGGTAAGTATTGGGGTTAGATGAAGTAACACTTTATTTTCCTTTGTTTTTTCTACTTTAATTTTCCCATAAAGGGAATGGAAATAGGTGCCTATAAACGAGGTTATACTGCCCCTCTCATCCCTCTTATTATAAGGAACATTCTCTTTCCTATTACTATCTGCGATTTGTTGGTAAAGCGATTTAATTTCATCATTCCAATCTCTTGAACCTTCAACATTTTCACCTAAAAGGTCTAAAACCTTAAACATAATAGCATGCCTCAATTCTGCATGATCTAGATTTCCTAAAACAAAAACACCCAGACTATCGGAGGGTAGAAGGCCTAAAATGGCAATATTCCCATCGATACTACCTGTATGAAAATGAAGTGTTTTGCCTCTATAATCTTGTTGAAACCAACCTAACCCGTAAGTAGTCCAGGTCGGCAGCGTCAAACTGGTTGTAGGATAAAAATCCTTTGGTGGAATCACCGTTTGGGGGGTAAATAACTCGTCAAAATTATTTTCAGAAATTAATTCTCTACCATTTATTTTGCCCTTATTGAGGAGGAAATGCATCCATTTAGCCATATCGTGTGCGCTCGACCAAACCGCTCCGGCAGGAGCTATCTGATCAATGACCATATATGGAATGGGGGATATTTTATCTGAGATTCTAAAATGGGGAAACATCCTGTTTTTGTAGAACAGGGAAGATTTATAGGTAGGAAAGGATTCCTTCATATCTAATGGATCAAAAACTCTTAGTTGGAGAAAAGTTGTCCAAGGCATACCACTTATTGATTCAACCAATTCTCCAGCAATGGCATACATCACATTTTGATAAGTATAACCTCCTCTGATAGGATAAGCCTGATTAACAAATTTCAATCGCTGAATCATCTCTTTCACCTCTAAGTTATTGGCATACCATAAAAAATCGAGATTTGGCAGACCTGCATTATGTGTTAGCAAATCCTTCACCCGAATTTGATTAGTCCAGTCATCTGAAGCTAATTTGAAATGGGGTAAATATTTGACAACAGGATCGTTCCAATTCAGTTTATTTTCATCGACCAGCATAGCTAAAGTTAATGCCGTCATAGCCTTAGTAGTAGAACAAATACCAAAGATAGAATGCTCATTTACTGCTTCCGTCAAATACATATTTTTCAAACCAAACCCCTTCTGATAAATCGTTTTTCCATTTTTAACGACAGAAACTGACAGCCCTGGAATTTTCCAATCGGCCATTCCTTTTTCGATAAAGGAGGTCAATTCATTTAATTTATTTAGTTCTGTTTGAGAAAAAGCGGACAAACAGCAGCATAAAAAAGGAAGAATGAGGAATTGAAATTTTTTCATAGCTAACACAATCAAAAAAAGAATAATGTAGGAATTAGAAACCTTTTTGATAGCCAGGTCCTTTGATAAAGCGTCCAGGTCTTTCCTCTGTAGGCTCCCCATTTAATAGCACCAATTTACCATTTACCCAAACATTTTTCACACCGACCGCATACTGATGAGGATTTTGAAAATCAGCTACATCGGCTATTTCTTTAGGATCGAAAAGGACAAGGTCTGCAAAATATCCTTTTTTCAAATAACCCCTTTGTGCAATCCCCAGTCGTTCACAAGGCAGCGCAGCTAATTTTCTCACTGCCTCTTCGAGTTTAATGACCTTTTCATCACGTACATATTTCCCAAGTAGTCTGGCAAAATTTCCATAAGCACGCGGATGAGTGCTTGACTTAAGAAATACCCCTTCTGAAGCAGGAGCGCCAGCATCAGAACCAAAACTAACCCATGGCAACTTAATTTGTTTTTTTACATTCTCCTCATTCATTAAAAAATAAACAGTACCTACGCGGGAACTATCTTGAATCACCAGATCAATTGCTGTTTCTTCGGGACTTTTCCCTCTTAAAGTTGCCACCTCTGCCAATGTTTTACCAGTATATTTTTTTAAGGAATCTTGTCTGAAATCGACTAATAAAAGCTTATCAGGAGAACCAGCGGAGGCATATAAATTTTCCCAGTCATTAGCATTTATTTTCATTTGGGCAATTACCTTTTTCCTAATATTGAGATCCTTTAATCTTTTTGCCCACTCCCCAAAACCACCCTCCTGAACCCATGGAGGCATTGCTGCATCAAGGCCTGTAGCCCCAGCGATATAATTATACATATTAGCAGCAATATCAATTCCTTGATTTCTAGCCTTATTGATACTTGTAATTACTTTGTCCATTTTTGACCAATTATCTATACCTGCAGCTTTCAGATGATATATTTCAGCCTTCACTTTTGCCTTTTCTGCTAGTTTAATGACACTTTGAACAGACTCCTCCAATCTATTTCCTTCACTTTTCATGTGGGTAATATACAAACCATTGTAAGGAGCCATAGCCTGACAAAGGGCTAAAATCTCCTCTTCGTCAGCATAAAAAGCGGGGGCATAAATAAGCGCAGAAGATAAACCCATTGCACCTTCATTCATTGCTTGTTTAACAAGGAGTTGCATGTTTTTTAACTCCCCATTTGTGGGTTTCCTATTTTCATAACCTAATTCATGAATTCTTAGGGAGGTAGCACCAACAAAAGAAGCAATATTTGGAGAAACGCCTTTTTTTTCGAGGCCAGTTAAATATTCCCCTAATGTACGCCAATAGACCTCATATTTAATATCTCCCTGACCATCTAATTCTTCCTTTCTCATGGCTTCATTCAAAGGTCCCATGGAATTTCCTTCTCCCATTACTTCGAGTGTAACCCCTTGTTTTATATCACTCATTGCTCTGCCATCAGCGAGTAAGGAGACCGTTGCCCAAGAAAGCATATTGACAAAACCGGGACTAATAGCCAGACCTTTGGCATCAAATTCTTTTTTGCCCTTGTTCAATTTTAAGTCTCCAATAAAGGCTATCGTATCTTTATTAATGGCAATATCCCCTTTAACCGGAGTATTACCAGTGCCATCAAAAATGACCGCATTCCTGATGATTACATCATATTCAAGTTCTGATGAACAAGACTGAAAAAACAAACTTAAGAGCAATATGGAGAAGCTCAAAAAATTATCTGCCTTCATTTTTTTAAAATAAATGGTTCAAAATGTAAAAGACCATTGAAAATAGACAAAAAAAAATTAATTTTAGTATTTAAGTTAATAAATGATGTTAAAATGAGCCCAAGATTTCTCCTTCAAATATTTTTTATCCTAAATATTCATTTCATTTATGCTCAAAAGGGTAAGCCCGCAAATATTGAAATGACCGTTATGTCCGGCATATCAGAAGATTATTTTGATGCGGTAAAATGGAGACAACTAGGGCCTTTTAGAGGTGGCCGTTCCTGTACAGCCACTGGAGTGCCCAGCAAACCAAATCTTTATTACATGGGTACAGTAGGCGGAGGCGTGTGGCGTACCAACGATGGCGGAGGAACCTGGGAGTGTATTTCAGATGGCTATTTTGGGGGTTCCATAGGTGCCGTAGCCGTTGCGGAAAGTGACCCAAATGTGATTTATGTCGGAGAGGGCGAACAAACCCTCCGCGGAAATGTATCGCCTGGAAAAGGGTTATGGCGTTCCACCGATGCCGGGAAAACATGGAAATACATGGGCTTGCCTCAATCACAACACATTAGCCGTATCAGAATTCATCCTACCAATCCAGACCTGATCTATGTTGGTGTATTAGGGAATCTTTGGAAATCATCGACTGAAAGAGGCCTTTATAGAAGTAAAGATGGTGGAAAAAACTGGGAAAAGATTTTATATGAAAATGATCGTGCCGGTTGTGGCGATGTAGTTTTTGACCCGGGAAATCCCCGCATTATTTTTGCCAGCACCTGGGAAATGAAACGAAATGGCTATCGAATGGATTCAGGGGGTGAGGGCTCGCATTTATATAAAAGCACAGATGGCGGCGATACCTGGATTAATATTTCTAAAAATAAAGGCTTGCCAGGCGGCCTTTGGGGAATAGCCGGATTAACGATTTCTCCCGCAAATCCAGAAAGAATCTGGGCTTGTATCGAAGCGGAGGATGGCGGTTTATTCCGTTCCGATAATGGTGGACAAAGCTGGATTAAAACAAGCGAAGATCGTGAATTAAGACAAAGAGCCTGGTATTATTCCAGAATTACCGCTGATTCGGAAAATCCTGATGTTGTTTATGCGCTGAATGTTCCTTTCTTAAAATCTACAGACGGTGGAAGGACGTTCAAAGAAATGGAGACCCCCCATAGCGATCATCACGACCTATGGATTGACCCCGCGAATAATCAACGGATGATTGTTGCCAATGACGGTGGCGCACAAGTATCTACCGATGGGGGCGTTAACTGGACCACTTATCACAATCAGCCAACAGCACAATTTTATCGGGTAACTACAGATCAATCATTTCCATTTAAAATATTAGGCGCTCAACAAGATAATTCTACCGTTCGCATTTCGCATCGGTCCACTGGTTCAACCTTAACTGATAAAGACTGGGAAATTTCAGCCGGTGGGGAAAGTGCACATTTAGCTCCCGATCCCAATAATCCCGAGGTAGTTTATGCAGGAACTTACAAAGGATATATGAGTCGATTTGACCATACTACAGGGCAAGAGAGAAGCACCAATGTATGGCCTTTTAATCCGGCTGGCTCCGGAGTAGAGGTAATGAAATATAGATTTAACTGGAATTTTCCGCTCCTTTTTAGCCCCCATAATCCTAAAAAATTATACGCCGGTTCAAATTATTTGCATGTCACCACCAATGAAGGACAAAGCTGGGAGGTCATTAGTCCCGATTTAACAAGAAATGACCCTGAAACACTTAAATCTTCTGGTGGGCCCATCACACAGGATAATACGGGCGTTGAATTTTATGGGAATATTTTTGTCATCGCTGAATCCCCTAAAGAAGAAGGGGTCATTTGGACAGGAAGTGACGACGGCCTGTTGCATATTACCAGAGATGGCGGAAAAACCTGGCAAAATGTTACCCCTCCTGGTTCACCAAAATGGAATATGTTTAATTGTATAGATGTTAACCCGCATCAACCCGGCAGTGCTTATGTTGCCGCTACCCATTATAAATTTGGCGATTATACCCCCTATCTTTATAAAACGGTGGATTATGGCAAAACCTGGACAACCATTACGAAAGGAATAGATAATACGCATTATACCAGGGCCATCAGAGTAGATCCGACAAGGAAAGGCCTGTTATACGCTGGTACTGAATGGGGTATGTATATTTCATTTGATGATGGTAATTTTTGGCAACCTTTCAAATTGAACCTTCCCATCGTCTCTATTCATGATTTGCACATCAGAGATAATACTTTAATTGCTGCCACACATGGAAGAAGCTTTTGGATGATAGACGATTTGAGTCCCATTCAGGAAATGAACAGCGAAATCAAAGCAAAAGATTTTCACTTATTTACATCTAAACCAACCTATAGATTAGCACAGGAGAATAATGCCCCTTCCAGCTTAAAGGAAGGTGAGAATCACCCAAATGGGGCTGTTTTCCATTTTTATATCAATGATTTAGCAATTAAATCACCCGCTATTTCTTTGGAAATTTTTGACGATAGTGGCAAATCAATACAAAAATGGAGCAAGGACAGTAAAAATTCAAAACAAAAACTTAATGTAACGGCGGGTGGAAATCGATTTGTCTGGGACCTAAGATATCCTGGATTCACTGAATTCCCTGGCATGGTTTTTTATTCATCTCCAAATAAAGGACCTAAAGTAATGCCGGGAAATTATCAGGCCACACTTTCTGTAGATGGAAAAAAATCGAGCATCGATTTTATTGTTTTGCCTGATCCCCGATTAAAAAACACGCAGGAAGATTATAAGAAACAACTGGATTATTTGCTAAAAGTTCGCGATAAAGTCAGCGAGGCAAATCAAGCCATTCTGGATATCAGGACGATCAAAAAAGACCTTATTTATATCAAGGAAAAATTGGGTAGTCAAAGTTTATACAAAGATTTACTGTTACAAGCTGAGGAACTGGAAAGGGAAATTACAAAAATTGAAAATCAGATTCACCAGACTAAAAATATTGCCCGTCAAGATGCGCTTAATTATGGCATAAAAGTCAATAACAGACTAGCTTTTTTATTGGCCGACCAGCAACTGGGTGATTTCCCCCCTACTGACCAGGCCGAAGAGGTTTATGATGTACTTGCAAAAGAATTGGACGGGTATTTGAATCAGCTCAAGCCCTTAATTAAATCGGGAGTAGAGACCTTAAATGCAGAAGCTCAAAAAAGACAGATTCCTCTGCTGAAGGAAAAAGGATGATAACATAGATTTTATTTTTCAACCATTTGGCGCTTATTAGTCAAATAAAACAATTTTTTGCACACTTTTTTACCTGATTAACCTATTTTTAACGGCTACGAAACCTTAGTATTTACTTTATAAGACATTACTATGAAAAACACATTGACCCTATTGCTCAGTATTTTACTGATCACCCCATTTTTCCTGAACAGCCAAACGGCGGCAGAAAAGGCATTTGAAAAAAGAAAAGCCTCATTAAAAGCTGAGGTACAGGCAAATGTTGAAAAGCAAGCTAAATTGGCTCAAGTCATGGTAGATAAAGTTTTTAGTTTTTCTGAACTGGGATTTCAGGAAGTAGAAACATCAAAATATCTGACAAAAATTTTGGAAGAAAATGGTTTTACCGTAAAATATGGAATTTCAGGCGTACCAACGGCCTGGTGGGCTACCTGGGGAAGTGGAAAACCAGTTATATCTTTGGGCTCCGATTTAGATTGCATACCAAAGGCTTCACAAAAACCGGGGGTTGCCTATCATGATCCGATTGTAGAAGGTGCGCCGGGACATGGTGAGGGTCATAACTCTGGCATGCCTTTAAATATATTGGCTGCTATTGAAACCAAGAAAATAATGGAGCGGGAAAAAATTCAAGGCACCCTTGTTTTGTGGCCCGGTGTAGCGGAGGAATTGGTAGGAACGAAAGCTTATTATACGCGGGATGGTTATTTTGACGATGTCGATTTGTGTCTGTTTACCCACGTTGGTAATAACCTGAGCGTAAGTCACGGGCAGGCACGCGGCACAGGGCTCATCTCTGTACTATATGAATTTGAAGGTGAAGCCGCCCATGCCGCGGGAGCACCATGGAGAGGAAGAAGTGCCCTCGATGCGGTGGAATTAATGAGTATTGGCTGGCAATATAACCGGGAACATCTCGATCCATTACAAAGAAGTCACCACGTTATAAAAAATGGGGGTGACCAACCTAATGTGGTACCTTCCAAAGCCTCTATCTGGTTTTATTTAAGACATGTGACGTATCCTAAAATTATGGAACTCTACGAACGTGCAAATAAAATAGCCGAGGGAGCAGCACTGATGAGTAATACAGCCGTAACAAAAAAGATATTAGGCTCGGCCTGGCCCAGGCATTTTAATAAAGTCATCGCTGAAACGATGTACCAGAATATAGTCAAAGTTGGTCTGCCTACCTGGTCTCCTGAAGACAACGCGCTGGCATCTGGTATTCAGCAAGAGGTAAAAGCACCGGACGATGTGAAGGGACTACCCACGAAATTAGATACTTTGGAGGCTCCTTCCCTATCTTTTGTTAGTGGCGGCTCTGATGATATTGGTGATATTTCATGGAAATTACCTACTGTTACGCTGGTTTATCCATCAAATATTCCGGGATTACCAGGTCATCACTGGGCCAATGCCGTATCTATGGCAACCCCTATTGCTCATAAAGGCGTAGTGGCCGGAGCAAAAGTACAGGCAATGACGCTTTTAGACCTTTTCCTTGATACAAAAACCATCGATAAAGCCTGGGATTATTTTAAAAATGAGCAGGGTATGAAACAAAAATATGTTCCCATGGTTAGTGAGAATGACAAACCTGCCATTCATTTGAATACTGAAATACAAAATGAATTCAGAGAGTCATTGAAAAAATACTACTATGATGAAACTAAATATTCATCCTACCTTGAACAATTAGGCATAAAATATCCTACAGTCAAAGCCAAAACGCCTGAAAAATAAATTTTAGACATAGTAAATCCTATCATTATAAATAATTTATAATGATAGGATTAATGAATTTAATTTAACTTGACAAAATGTATTTCATTTCATAATTTTAACTAATTTCGCCAACATGTAAAAAAATATTTTGTTAGAGTAAATTATTCCTAAATTTATACCTTTCCCATAAATCAAGTACCACATGTTTTCACGAAGTTTTTTATCTGTAGGCATTGATGATATTGCAGCCCACCTGCCTCATATTTATTTGAAAATTGAAGACTTATCTGTTGCCAGAAACATAGAATACGCTAAGTTGAATAAAGGATTAGGATTAACGAATATGAGTCTTGCTGATGTTCATGAGGATGCTGCGACGATGGCAGCCAATGCAGTAAGAAAGCTCATTGAGCAAAACGACCTCAATCCAAGTCATATAGGAAGAATTTATTTAGGTACAGAAAGCGCCCTCGATGGTTCCAAACCCACCGCTTCCTACGCTTTAGATATGCTGAACCATTATTTTTCACCAAAATATGGTCCCGATTGCTTTTTACATTGTGATGTGGTCGATTTAACCTTTGCCTGTATAGGTGCGGTGGATGCTCTTCAAAATTCATTGGACTGGGTAAGAACAGGAGAAGATAGAATAGCTATTGTCATTGGCTCAGATGTAGCTAAATATGAATTGGCCTCCACTGGAGAATATACCCAAGGTGCTGGTGCCATTGCACTTCTTGTAAAAGAAAATCCTCGATTACTTGCTTTTGACGAACAATGGGGTGTTGCCACACGTCCCGTTCATGATTTCTTTAAACCTATCAGAACGGTTCAAAAAAATCAGCTATTAACAGAAATTGAAGAAAAGGGTATTGGGCAAAACCTGAATTTCGATCACCTTGAAAATGCCATTTTTCAGAAATTAGATCAGTCAGGATTTTGGGATACTAACGAAACTAACGTTCATATACATAAGGTAACGCCCGTTTTTGACGGCCCCTACTCTAATTCCTGTTATCAGGAAAGAATCAAAGAAGCCCTGCAACATTATATTTCACAAAATGGCTTGCCTATAAATGAAGCAGCCACAGATAACTGGCGCAGATTGATTTTCCACCTTCCTTACGCTTATCAGGCACGACGCATGTTTTCTGAAATATTTTATGCCGAAGCCAAAAAAAGAGGTGATCATGATGTATTAATACAGGAACTAGGTCAAACTGAACCATTAGTTCATCAATTCGAGGAAGACTCGGCCTATCAGGAAGCTTTTTCTAAATTTTTAACCGCTATTACCAAAACTGAAAGATATAAAAGATTTATTGCTGAAAAAATTGAAAAGGGAGAAAGAGCCTCCTCTTTAATGGGAAATCTTTATACCGCTTCCATTTTTCTTTCTTTAATGAGTACCCTTGCCATCGATTTGGACAATGATATTGAATTAACTGATGCGAGAATTGGTTTCTTCGCCTACGGAAGTGGATCAAAATCAAAGGTTTTTACAGCAACCATTCAAGCCTCCTGGCGAGAAATTACGCATAGATTCCAATTGTTTAATCAATTAGAAAACAGGCAAGCTGTTTCTTACAACGAATATGAGGCACTACACAGAGAAAATTTAACTCAAAGTATCAAACAAGTGGAGGGTGAATTTTATCTGGCTTCTATTTGTTCCGAAAAGGGCGTAAAAGAAGGCGCCAGACGCTACGGTTGGCGTCCTGCAAAAGTTCCCGTATCAGTAAAAATGTAAAAGTAAACCAGGTTTTCCTACAGGTTATTTAATGTTATATAGGGTAATAGTTTAATGTAAATGGAGTCGCTCACTATGGGGAGCTTCTTTAAGTCTTCCATGCGTTGAAATAATCCATTGTTTTCCCTATATAAACAGATAGCCCTGGCTAGTTTGTACCTTACATAAGGGTGTTTTGAAAGCCCTTCCTGATTTGTATAGTTAATTGAAATACATGGTTTCAAGCTATTTTCTATGGTTAAACAAGTTTTAATAGATTGAAATACAGAGTCTCTTAATCCATACGTTTCTTTCACTTGATCGACAGATACAAATCCGCAGAGCGATTCTCTAAAAGTTATGATCCTTTTGGCCAGATAAGGGCCAATACCATAAAGAGCTTCCCATTGAGCAGAATCCGCTTCATTTATGTCTATTGTTTTACACCGATAGACTCTATTTTCCTTGAAAAAAGGTTTGCGCTGCTTTTCTTCAGCCTCTTTTACATATAAATATTTTGATATACTATTATATAGCGGCTCGGACATACCGTAAAGCTTTTTAACATCCCCCACCCCTTTAAAACTACCTCCATTCTCCAAATATTTCACCCAGCGCCTGCCTAAAAAATCGGGTATAGATAATATATCCAGTGATTGAAGATCCGCTTCATTGATATTTAATCTAAAATCCTTGGGAATTTTTATTTGTTTAACTGGCTGTTTTTCCGCCTTAAACACAGAGTAAACGGGTATTTTTTCATTTGCATCTAAAAAACTTAAAGCCCACAATTGCCTGCTTAACAGACACCATACCAATAAGAAGAGTGCAAGAAATCCATTTCGCAATGAAGTTGGGAATTGGAAAAAGGTAGAAAATTTATTTTTCATTGATTAATTTTTAAGAAGATCAAAAGCCCCTGACACGCCAATATCGTAAACCTCTATGTTTAATTTTTCAGCTAAATCCAGTAGTTTTCGTTTTAAATAAAAAGGAACATCGGCATTTAATATCAATAATTTGGGGGGACATTCCCCCAGCCATTTTTCCCAGGGACCGTTAAAAGAGCTTGCTACCCACCAATGAGTGCCAAAGGGAATAAAATCATTAGTCTTTCCTCCATTAAGCAGAACAATGGTCTGCTGTTGTATATTGAAAAAAATAACAGATTCCGGTAAAATAGTATAATGACCCTTTGTTGCCCATTTTTTTAAATACAAGATGTCCTGCCGCTTTTTATCGATAGGTTTATTAGAAAAAACAAAAAAAGAAGGTCCTTTTCGAATAGTTAAAACGGCGTTTCCTCTTTCAGATAAAATATAAGCATGTTCTTCTTTATTGTAGTATAAAAATGAAACTTGAAAAAGGGTAAATAGTAAACAGGTGGAAATAATAAAAACATTTCGCTTTCGGTATTCAATGGATAATGCTATAAGAAAAACAATGATAACAAGGCATATAATAGCAGCATCTGGCAGATAAATACCTTCTGAAACTGCCCAGGTAACATCACTTAAAAAGGACATGATCCAACGAAATAAAAAAACAGAAAATTCGAGGAACCAACCAATAAAAGTATTCAACAAAGGTATGCCAGATAATGAGATATAAAGTAAGGCTACCGCGAGAATGAAGGTAGATAGTGGAATAGCTACCCAACCTGTAATAAGGAAAAGCCATGAAAACTGCTGAAAATGAAATAATAAAAGGGGTAAAGTAACCCATTGCGCTGCAAAACCCATGACGGTCATCTCCCAAAAATACTGCATTAGTTTATTGGAAAACGTGTACCTGCCCACCCACGACTTATAGCATCCTATGATCCCCGCCACAGCCAGAAAGGATAATTGAAAACCAATATGAAAAAAGAAGTTTGGATCCAGCAGGAGTAAAAAACAAGCCATAGCAAACAAATTATTCCAGGCATTGGCAGTTTTCTGGAATATTCTGGCCAATATCATTAGAATGGAACCACCTACCGCCCTGAGTATTGCCGGCTCAAAATGAGTTAACCAGGCGAAAAGAACAAGAAAAATGATAAAGAAGACTGAAGTAAAAACCTTTCCTCCTCTGCTGTAAACAGGAAGTAAACCAAGAATAAATTGAATGATACCTGCCAATATTCCAACATGGAGTCCACTGACAGCGAGTATATGCATCGCACCCGTTCGCTTAAAATCAGTCATAATATCAGCGCTAAGACCCGATTTATTACCCAGTAACAAGGCATCCATCAATCCTAAAGAAATACTATCTTTTAAAGCTCTTCCTAATATATTAGAGATATATTGCTGCGCTTTATCTCTGTAAAACAAAGATCCCGAAGCAGCTTTTATTTCTTTCCAATGGGCTCTGCTTCCATACGCTTTATGATAAATTCTCTTTGTAGACCAATATTTCTGTTGATTAAATGAACCTGGATTATATTCGTTGGGTATGGGGAGAAGCTGATAAATCTCCCCCTGAACTATAGAACCAGAGGAAAACGCAGGCAAATCGGATGCTGAAAGATACAGTAATATAAGCCCTGACGATGTAATGGCCTTATTTTCTTTGTTAAAAGAATTCGAGATATCCAAAACATACCTATGTCCCCCATTTATCCTGGGCTTACTTTTAAGTACTTTTCCCTGAAATTTAACAGCAGATACATCGCTTCCTAAATAGCTCCTTTTATTCGTTGGGTTCAAAGAGGCCATTCTGAAAAAAAGAATAGTTATAATAAGGAGGGTGAAAAATGGATAAAAGACAACGGTTGATAATTTCTCATTTTTATACATAAGAAAGCCTACACCTATAAAAATGGTGCTGATCAACCAAAGTCCTAGTATATTTTCAATGTTAAAATAAGGGTATAGTAGTATCCCAGCTACTAATCCAATAAACAATTTTAGAAATGGTATTTCATGAAAACGCATACTAACTTTACTTAAAAGCAAAAGTCGTTGATATTTTTATGGTTTACAGGTAATTCATTGGACAGAAGTAACCATTTCCCAACTTATCAGGTTATATATAAAATTAAATTTAGAAGCTAGAAAGTTCTTATTTTGTGCTTTTCAAAAATCACCTCAAATATGCTTACAGAAAATTTCATCGATGCTGATTTATATGCTATTGAAACAGCTATTTTAGGTAAAAAGGTACTCATTAGAAGGTTACGGGAGGGCGACGGAAAGGTTTTTTATGACCTGGTTGCAGAAAATAATAGTTTGATAAGTGAATATTTTCCGGTGATTACCTCGGCTTTATCTACTTTAGATGGTGCAGAACTTTATGTAAGAAAAACAATTATCTCTTGGTTAAAACAGGAATCATTCAGTTTTGGCCTCTGGGATAAAGATAAATTGTGCTTGGTGGGTTATCTTGATATTTCAAGAAGAATGCCAGAAAATATAGGTGAATTAAGATTTTTTACAGATAAAAACCGAATGGGTGAAGGCATTATGTCTGATACCTTACAAACCATGATTCCCTATTTTTTCAACCAGCTTCTTTTAAATAAAATTACCATAAAAGCATCCACTGAAAATTTTACCTTACCTACATTGGCAAGAAAATTCGGATTTTTACGCGAAGGGGAGCTCCGGGGGGAAATTTATAAACTGTCAGGAGATCGCGGAGATGTCTGGGTTTATGGCTTATTAAAAAACATGTACAAATAAAACAATAACTTTGATTTCATATATTAACTTATTTCTGGAATGGGGTAAAACCCTGCCAATCAGTAAACAAAATGAATTAATAGCTTTGTTCAAAGCTGTCGATAATGAAATTTCTCAGGAGGAATTTGAAAAACGTTTACTTACCTTTCGCAACGCAGAAGTGAATCCGTTGGCAAACTATCCATCATTTTCAGGAAATCATAAACACATAGTACCTAATTTAATAGGTCATAGTTTGGCTGCTTTCCATAATCTTCCTACCTTATTTAACCCCAATAGCCAGCTTTTTCTTAAAGAATTTTTGCGCTATTTTTTAATTCAGGAAAATTTTATCAAGGGAAAAGATATTCTTTCCGACGTATTAAACGTTGGATTAATTTCACACGAAGCCACGGATTCATTTCAACAAGATTCGGCCCAATACTCCAGGCTAATGGAGCAATTATTCACCTTTATCCTGTTAAAAAAAGAGGAATTTCCTGGTGAAAGCACCCATCTGCTTTTTTACAAAGAAGCCGTTACTACTACCCTTGGATTATCCTTTTTTCGGTATTTAGATGAGGCGAGCGTGCATTTAACCTTGGAAAGAGTCTATTTTGTCTATCAACATATTCCCCTGGAGGCAAAAGACAGGCTGTTTGTATTTGATGTATTCCTGCGTATTGCCTTTGAAAGCGCTGGAAATCAACAGGAAAACAATAAACTTATCAGTCCGCTTCTGAGCTGGTACAAAAAAGGAGAAAACAAAGGAATTCAAGATGTAATTGCGGGAAGATTCTTAACCCTTTCTTTAGAAAAGGGCATCGTTAATATTGCGTACTTAACAGAAAAATTCCCTGTTATTAGTGTTGCCATGCAAGCGATCTGGCAATTTAATGAGAAAAATATACTTTCAAATGCTTTAGAAAGTAAAGAATTATTTCTCGAAAATGCCGGGAAAATATTGGACGTCATTATTAAATTCCCCTATTTAGTTACCCCAGATACTCAAAATACGGCGCCTATTTATCAATTACTTCAGGGTTTTGATATAATAAAAGAAAATTTACCCGATGCCATAAAAAGCAATCATGTTTTACATCGCTTTTTGTTGGACAAATATCTTCAATGCGCTGCTGAAAATCCAACCCTTTGGGAGAGCAGTATAGAGAAGATTGGAAATAAAAGTATTTTAGATCGAGGGGTATTATTAGTAATTTCAGCGGCATTTCATCGTCAAAATGAAATGAGTGAGGGAAAAAATATAGCCCTCTTCAGGTCATTAATTTCTTTTACTTTAGAAGAAATTTTACAGACCTACCCTAGTGAGTTAGGTCTGACTTTTATAAAAATTATCGTTTCCCCTGACACAGGATTTGGATTCAGGTATGGTTTTGATCGTCAATGGGCCGATCAAATGGTAGAAGCTGCATTGGCTTTATTTTCACAACATCCGCACCTTATAGCGGCTGAAAATACATGGGATGACTTGTTCTCTGGTGTTTCTGATGCATTGAAAGAATCAAAAATTCAGCAACTCAACCTGCTTCCTGAGTTAACACGCATGATTTTAGAAAAATCTGCATTACAACTAAACCTGAGGGTATCCTTAGAAAATGGGAAAGAAGAATATCTTCTTATTGCAGGATTGAGGGAAATTTTAGCCGCCCTTTCTGCCAATGAAACATCCAATTCAAAGCACCCTCAATTAACCCCGGGGCAATTACTTTCCTTCGTAGAATTATTGCTGGATGCTGTCATAAAAAATCCTAACTGGTTGACTACCTCATTTGAAGGTAATCCCATGATTAGAGAGGTTTTGGCCATTCCATTCCGCACTTTATCGAAAATACCCGCAGATCAACGATTAGGGTATGACTTACTTACTCAGGTCATTGAGTCCGAACTGGAGGCGATAGAAAGAAGTCCCCATTTAATGGATCGGATACAATACGGTGAATCTCCTTCAGAAAAAACAGTATTAGAGCATGCCTTTAATTTAGTAATTGCCTGGTTATTTCCTCCCGGAGAGAGAGCTGGCTTGCATAAAACCAAGCAATTAATGGACGTCATCGCTTATGCCATTGAAGATCTGGTTTCTGAAAATCCAAATACCACTGGCTTAGCTATTTTAGAACTTATATTATCTGATGCGGTAGGATTAGATTTGTCCAATGGCATTATTGAAGACCAGACCGACGAATTGGTTGAAGCCGTGCTGCTTGCCATTGCCACGCAACCTGAATTAATACAAGAGGCACCAGGTTTGAGGGAAATTGCCCAGGAATCAGCCGGGGCCATTCATCTTTTATCTATTGATCATCCGGAAATAGGTTTAGAGATTCTTCGAAATCTCTTTGAAGAAAGCGCGGGACGATTAACCATTTTATTAGAGGTAAATGACACTCAATTCCGCCATTTACTTATAGAGGCTTTGCAGCAATTTGCTACGGCTATAAGTATGGAACGCAAAAATGGAAGATACACTATAAAATTAAGTGAGGACCAGATTCTTGATTTAGTTCAAATTATCTTTGAAGGCGTCGTAGAGCAGCCGGAATGGGTGGAAGATGAATATATCCACCAGATTCTTGATGCTATTCTACAAGCAGTTGATGCGAAAAGTGGAGGGCGAAGAATCCCCTATTTGCTCGTCTCTTTACTATTTCAGGCGCTCCTTCCAATGGCTCAGGAACGATCCGAACTGCTTGAAAAAATAGAATTTGGCGAAAAAAGAGAGGCCATTGCCATTAGTTACGTCGTAGAAAGATTGCTAAATCTGTTGTTGGGCTTAGATCTCAAGGATTGGAGGAAAGTAACTCAGGATGAGGCTATTGAAGCCATCGTTCACTTCTATTTAAACCTGATTAATCAGTGGGATATGAGCGCTGCATCTATTGAAGCCGCTATGACACACCTAAAACAATTGGTAAGACAGTTTGCTACGGGAACCTTATCTCAGGATGAGTTTTTGGATTTATTAAGTGAGGAAGACGATGATGAAGAATAAATGATGAATGCATTAATTATGAATGAATTATTGTACGAAGTTGGAAAGGTTACCTTTATATTGGGCATCTTCAACAACCTAAGATATTTTCTTTTGGCTGGTATTCCTTTCCTGATTTTCTATATTTTCTATTCAAAAAGGTTCCAGAATACTATTCAGGCACGAGGACATTTTAATGAATATCAAGCATCAAATCATATTAACAAAGCATGATCTCCTACGAAAAAATGGTCCTTCAAAATGGGTTAACGGTATTGATGCACGAAGACAAAAATACGCCTATAGCAAGTATTAGCGTACTTTACAAGGTAGGGTCAAGAGACGAGCATCCTGAAAAAACAGGTTTTGCTCATCTTTTTGAGCATTTAATGTTTGGGGGATCAATAAATATTCCTGACTATGATGGTGTTATGCAAAGAGCTGGAGGGGAAAATAATGCTTATACCAATCATGATTACACCCATTTTTTTACTACGTTGCCAGCCATAAATATTGAAACCGCATTATGGTTAGAATCTGACAGAATGTTAGAGATAATGCTTCAAAAAGAAGTCCTTGATGTGCAAAAAAAGGTGGTGGTTGAAGAATTTTATGAAACCTGTCTCAATTTGCCTTACGGTGATGTATGGCATGAATTATCATCATTAAACTATGAAAAACACCCTTACAAATGGCCAACCATCGGTGTACACCCCAGTCACATCGAAAGAGCCAATTTAACTGACGTTAAAAAATTTTACAACAAATATTATCATCCGGGTAATGCTATATTAGTCATTGCCGGACCTATTTCTATAAAAAGAATGAAGGAATTGGCCATGAAATGGTTTAATGACATTCCATCTGGCAAAACGATTAAAAAAAATTATTCCTTAGAACCCCCTAAGAAAGAGGCCAGGCATAAACAAAGTCAGGCGGAAGTTCCCGTTGATGCCATATACATGACCTTTCCATGTCCCGCAAGGGCAGATAAAGCATTTTATGCTGTTGATTTGCTTAGTGATATATTCAGTAATGGTCCATCGTCAAGATTAATACACCGGTTAACCCGAGAAAACAAGTATTTTAATCATATTGATTGTTACGTTACGGGTGATTTTGACCCGGGGCTAATTGTATTTGAAGGAAGGCCTACGGAAAAAATTTCTTTACAGGATGCAGAGGAAATTATAAGTAAGGAGATAAATGTCCTTAAAACCCAGTTGATTGAATCCACTGAACTTCAAAAATGGAAAAACAAAGCAGAAAGCACCTTAGTACTTTCAGAAATGGGTATTCAATCTAAATCGATGAATTTAGGCTTTTTCGAAGCTTTGGGAAACGCCGATTTGATGAATGCGGAATCAGATATATACCAATCTCTGACCGCCGAGGAAATCCAACAGGCGGCGCAGGTATGGCTTAAAGATGATCAAAAATCGGTACTGACTTACAAGGGAAAATAAAAAGCTATTATTTCCCTCCCTGAGTAGATTTTTCAGTAAAAATTTCTGCCAGTTTTCTTTCCAATTCTGCACCTCTTAAATCCCTGGCTATGATCATGCCATTGGGATCCACCAAAAATGTTTTCGGAATAGCTGAAATTTCATATAATTTACTCACCTCATTGGACCATCCTTTTAAGTCACTGGTATGTTTCCAGGTGAGTTTATCTGCCTGAATAGCCTGTAACCAACGCTCTCTATTTTGATCAAGGCTGATACCCAATATCTCAAATCCACTTGTTTTATATTTGTTATATAACTTAACCACATTTGGATTTTCCTTTCTGCAAGGACCACACCAGGATGCCCAAAAATCGAGTAACACATATTTTCCTTTAAAATCAGATAGTTTTACTGGCGTACCTTCGGGAGAAACCTGGGTAAATTCAGGTGCTTTTGCTCCCTCCATCAAACGCATCGTTCTTTCCAACATTTCAGAAATCTCCATCGCAGCGTCAGGCGCTTTGTCTTGATATTCAGTAACGAATCTTTTACCATATTTTGCCAATAAAGGGTGTTTAAGAGATTGCATTACTGCAATGGTTGCACCTAAACATTGCATACGGGCATGAGAACCTTCTGGAATTTTACTAATAATATTCTCAATAAAATACTCCACCTGGTTTTCTACCACTCCGGCATTCACCATAACATTCACATAAGTTCTAAAGGTTTCGTACAACCAAATAAGGTGATTATAGCCAGGATCTGAGAAATCAACTTTCGCAAAAAATTCATTTAAAAAATAACTTAACTCGTCCGGATAACGATTATCCTTATTGTTTAATTGATAACTTTGGTAGGCATTCAAAGCCATCACTCTATATTGAAAAGGATTTACCACCTTAAGGGAATCCAATAATCGAAGTTTTTTAGCATCTAAACCGGCGAGCTGATTTACCAACTGATTTTGATTTGCCGGATTTCCTTCACTTAAGCCCCTTAAAATTTCTCCCATTTCGTTATTGAGGCCACCAATGATATTTTTTAGATTATTATATCCATCATTTTCCATTGAATTTGAAATAACTGCTGAACCAATATTTTCTGCACTGCCAGTTATTTCTACCTTATCTTCCTGCCCGAGAATGACAGGAATAACCTGATCGGAATTTTGACCAATATAAAACATTCTTGGTGTTTGCCGGGGAACATCCATGACAAACTGCCCTGGTTTCTCGGCAGTTACACTATGTTTAGGAGAGAAACCAAAACCATTAAACTCATATAAAAAGAGGGAATTACCCCCTCCGCTTAGGTTACATATTACTTGAATGGTAGATTGACCCGATAGTCCAGTCTGTAAAAGAGCGAACATAATCAAAAAAACGAACCCTGATAATTTACGCATGCTTGAAAATTTTTACAAATATAAACTAAATTTATTTTAGTATAAAACTAAGTGTTGTGATGAAAGTTCTATATCAATAAAACATTATTTAGGAAATGATTATTATATTGTTATCAAAATTTATTAAACATGATTTATCGCAGTTTCAACACCGCAGGAAAATTTCCCTTTTTGGGTTTATTGATAATGGGTTTGTTCTTATTTGTAATTTTTTTATTTCTCAGGGCACTCTTCATTTTGCTTTATTATTTAACGCCGGTCCTTTTTATATTGATATTAGTTTTTGATGCCAAAGTGATACTCAATCATATAAAATATTTGGGCAAAAAAATCAAGGATAATCCTGTTACTGGTCTGATTCAAACTGGTTTATCTATACTATTTCTTCCAATTGTATTAGTTTATTTACTATTCCAGGCACTAATAAACAGACAATTTAAAAAGAATCAAATGAACACTGGGAATAATCAAACGAGTGATTGGGCAGATTTTGAGGAGCTGGAAAGTCAAATACCCATAAAAAAAGCTGATCCAAGAGACTTAGTGTAATGTTTTTTGTGGGTATTACTCTTTGTTTCGTTTTAGGTATCTCTTATTTATATATTATCTACGGCTATCTTAAAAACTGGAATGACCTAAAATATCTACCTGGTAGAAATAATCTGGATAATATTCCTTTTATCTCCGTAGTTGTAGCAGCGAGAAATGAGGAAGAGAATATATCACACTGCATTCAAAGTTTACTTAGACAAGACTACCCAGCCGATAAATTTGAGATTTTAATAGTTGATGATTTTTCGACCGATAAAACAGCCGAATTAATTAAAAAATTTGAGACATCGGTAACGAATCTAAAATATCTTTCTTCAATTGCCATTGAGCAGGGAAATATAATATCCTATAAAAGAGAGGCCATTCAAACTGGTATTAACGCTTCGAAGGGAAAATATATCCTTTTAACCGATGCTGATTGCATCGTTCCAACTACATGGATTAGCACCTATTCTGAACAATTTATGAAAGAAGATTATGTATTTATAGGTGGGCCCGTCATTATTTCAGATGAAAAACCAAAACTTTTGACTTCATTTCAGGGTCTCGATATGATTGGCATGATGGTCATAACGGGAGCTGGCTATCAGTCAGGCAACCAACTTTTAGCAAATGGGGCCAACATGGGCTTTTCAAAACAAGTATTTAACGACTTGGGGGGTTATGCCCAATTTCCCAAAAAGGCTTCAGGAGACGATATGTTTTTGCTTCATCATTTTCACCAATATCACCCAAAAAGGATCCAATTTTTAAAAACTTTGTCGGCCATTGTTGTTACGCAACCTGAACATTCTATAAAATCATTGCTTAGACAAAGAACTAGGTGGGCGAGTAAGAATAATGCTTACAAAGAAATGAACATCAATTTTTCTCTTTCCGTCCTTTTCATAGTATCCCTAACAATTGTCATTTTAGGGGTTCTAAGCATCTTACAAGCCAGCATTTTTTTTCCTATGTTCTATGTACTTTATACATTTAAAATCTTTAGTGACTATCTTTTACAGAGAGAAGCCATAAGATTTTTCAACAAAAGGAAATTAGAAAAGTACTTCTTCCTGTCTCAGAACATACATACAATGTACATTACCTGGGTAGGTATAATGGCCAGTTTATTCCCAGTTTATCAGTGGAAAGGAAGAAAAGTCCGATAAAATCTTTACTCAAATTCGCTAATAAAGTGGAAAGTAATTTCCGGATTATTCTCTTGTAACAACTTCAAAGCCCAGGGAGATTCTGCGAGATACACCCATTTGCCAGATTTATCTTTGGCGAGGTCTCTTTTTCGTCTTTGCAGAAATGACTGAAGATCTGAATCTTTTTCGGCACTTATCCAACAAGCTTTGTAAAGGTTTACTGGTTCAAATTGAACAGAAGCACCATATTCATGTAACAATCTGTATTGAATAACATCAAATTGAAGGGCACCTACCGTACCGATTAGCTTTCTACCGTCAAATTCTTTAGTGAACAATTGAGCGACACCTTCATCCATCAACTGATCCAATCCCTTTGCTAATTGTTTGGTTTTCAATGGATCCACATTATTTACGTATCTGAACATTTCAGGAGAGAACCTTGGAATTCCTTTAAAATGCAGCACTTCTCCTTCTGTTAAGGTATCACCTATTTTAAAATTTCCAGAATCGTAGAGGCCAATAACATCTCCGGGAAAAGCCTCTTCCACTATGGTCTTTTTAGCTGCCATAAAAGACGTTGGATTAGAAAATTTCAGTTTTCTATTCTTTCTTACATGCAAATAATTGGTATTCCGGTGAAAAACGCCTGAACAAATTCTAAGGAAAGCGATTCTATCGCGATGATTGGGATCCATATTTGCGTGTATTTTAAATACAAATCCAGAAAAGCCCGCTTCATTTGGTTCAACAATTCTTTCTTCTGCCTGTCTTGGCAGTGGCTGGGGAGCGATCTGAATAAAACAATCCAACAATTCTCTAACACCAAAATTATTAATAGCGCTACCAAAAAATACTGGAGAAATCATCCCCAGAAGATAATCTTCCCTTTCGAAGGCGGGATAGACTTCAGCAATTAATTTCACCTCCTCCTTCAGTGTTTTAGCATCATGCATACCCACTATTTTCTCCAGGAGGGAATCATTCACGGAGGCAATTTCAATAGTATCCTCTTCATCTTGCTTACCGTGAGGTTTAAATAACTTTAGATTTTTCTCAAAAATACTAAAAACGCCTTTAAAATGCTGTCCCATGCCTATGGGCCAGCTCAGAGGAGTAACCTGAATATCGAGTTTACTTTCTATTTCATCCAAAAGATCAAACGCGTCCTTCCCTTCCCTATCTAATTTATTTACAAAAACTATGATAGGCGTATTTCTCATACGACAAACCTTCACTAATTTTTCGGTTTGACTTTCAACGCCTTTTGCCGCATCGATAACAACAATCACACTATCTACGGCAGTGAGGGTTCTATAGGTATCTTCGGCAAAATCCTCATGACCAGGCGTATCTAAAATATTTACTTTAAGATCTTTATAATCAAAAGCCATCACCGAAGTGGCCACGGAAATACCCCTTTGTTTTTCAATTTCCATGAAATCGGAAGTGGCTGATTTTTTTATTTTATTAGACTTAACGGCACCAGCCACTTGAATAGCGCCTCCGAAAAGGAGCAGCTTTTCAGTAAGGGTCGTTTTTCCCGCATCGGGGTGACTTACAATCCCAAATGTTTTCCGCTTATTAATCTCCAGTTCGTTCATGAAAATAAATTTTCTAATGTAAAATTGATTGCGAAATTAAAGATTTAAATTATCCTTTTGATAAAAATTTTAGTCGTATTTTGCAGTTTTAATTTCTATAAATCCTAAAATAAAATGCCGGTAAACATTCATAATGGATTATACCTAAGGGATCCGAAAGAGACCACTTTAGGTCAAAGTATATTGAAACATTCCATTATTCTTATTGACGATCTAGGTTTTGAACATTTTACGTTTAAAAAATTAGCCGCTAAAATAAATTCAACCGAAGCATCTATTTATAGATATTTTGAAAATAAACACCTACTTCTGGTTTATTTGTCTAATTGGTATTGGGAATATATGTACGTAAATATTCAAAATAAATTAGAACATATTAATTCTCCAGAAGAGAAACTAAAAATTGCCATAGCCGGCATACTGGATAGTATGACGAAAAACGATGGAATTGGCTACATTGATGAAGATATTCTGCATAATATCATGGTAAGTCAAGCGGATAAAGTATATAGAATTAAGGAAGTAACCGAAGAAAATAAAAATGGATTTTTTCTAGCTTACAAAAAAGTGGTCCGTTTTATTTCTGATATCATGCTTGAGGTTGATCCCGATTTCCCTTACGCAAGAATTCTCGCCAGTACATTGACAGAAATGCCAAATCAACAACTTTATTACGCAAAGAACCTACCTTCATTAACAAGTCTTGCGAATCAAAAAGATAACCAGTTAGAACTACAAAAGGTCATGGAAAATATGGCATTTGCATGGATAAAAGCCTACAAATAAATTAATCTAAGGCTTAACAGGCATTACCCCTGCCGCTTCTCCTACGCAACGGATGGTTTGTTGAAACTTTTTTTGCTGTTCCGTAAACAAGGAAACCGTTCTTTTTATGCCACTTTTGTATTGCAACCTGATTTTATCTGTTTTATAATGAGCCAAAGCGTAGTACAAATCGATAGGGAGGACACAAACTGCCTCATATCTTCTCATATTTGATTTTTTATCCAGCGTTCCCCTATCCTCAACTGTATTTAACTTTAAAATACTACCGTTCTCCAGCAGAAGCATTACATTTTCTCCCGCTTCGAGCACCTGATATTCCCATTCCATTAAAGCCAGCGTAAGAAAAAACGACTCAATTGAATCATTTTCGGCATAAGTAACTAATAATTTAGCTTCTTCCACCATTTTATTTCCCTCTTCCACTTCGAAATTAGAAGTGACTAACCCGCCAATGTTTAAAGGTTTATCGTAAATTACCCTCGTACTATCAAATGCATCAGTTTCTATTTTAACCGACGTACATTGTCCAGACAATTTAAAACAAGGCAATAAAAACAACGTAAAAAGTAAAAATCTATTCAGCACCTTATTGAGAATTTTTGCAAATATACAACGTCTTATTTAATTAACGTTACGTTTCCACGTTTGGCAAAATTTCCACCATCCAGGCAACGAACAGTAAGATAATAGCCAAAAACATCAGGTCCCAAATCTTTGCCTTTGTATGTGCCATCCCAACCTTCTAACTGATTATTAGTGGTGAACAGCTCCTGTCCATATCTATTATAAACCACAAATCGAAGGGAGGTTATCCACCGTCCTCTGACAAGTAATACATCGTTATTTCCGTCATTATTAGGTGTGAACGCATTGGGAACAAAGATATTTGGTTCTTCACATTGAACATCATCGACGTTAATTCTTATGATTCCTGTAACAGAACACCCTTGTTTACTGGCAATTACCTTATAAATAGTTGTATCGTTAGGCATGGCAACAACTACACTATCCGTTAAACTATTCAGGGTATTAAAGGGAGACCATATATATTGACAACCTTCACATCCACTGACCCTTATTATAGCCTTATCTCCCTTGTTTTTAATTAATGTTTCAACATCTGCAGTAAGTTTAACCGTAGGATTAATCAAGGTTAACTTTGTGCTTAATGTAGATTCACACCCATACTTATTCATTAACAAAACAGATACTGTAGTATCTTTCGTGATCTGAGCCAAAGCGATGGGACCTTCTAAAGGGTCAGATTTTATTACCCCGTTTGGAGCCCACAAATAATTTAAAAACTGAGAAGAATCGCTATCTGTCACCTGAATTTTTACAGTATCAGAGGGTAAGCAAACAGGATAATTATCTGGCATAGAAGCTGCTATAGGAAATACAAATAATTTGATAGTATCCAGATACACACATTTATCTATATTTTCTCCTCTAACGAACAACGTATTTATGCCCCGTTCGAGGGTATAGTTTATTTTATCTCCTGTTGATAAAATGGTATTAAAAGTTGGTGATTTCGACCAGGTAGGCTGAACCGAAATATTAGAATTTACTTTAATTTCAATACTTCCCAAAGTACATAAAGTACTATCTCTGCCCGTTGAAAAAGTTACGGGAATGCCATTATTAGAAAGAGAAATCTGCGTATTGAGTTCTTTTCTGCATCCATATTGATTAAGGAGGGAAACGCTAACTCTCCCCGAGTCTCGCATTAAAAATTTACCTTCAGGGCTATTAAGCGGATTTAGGAATGTACCTCCTTTAGGAAACCAGTCATAACTTAATATTTGCAGGGAATCAAGGTTCTTCACATTAACTATGGCTGTATCTGGTTGTTTACAAAGAACGAGAGAAGACGGCACGGTCGCCATAATAGATGCTAACCTGATTTGAATGGAATCTGTCAAAACACAACCTATAGTATCCGTTGCTTTTAAAAAAAATGAATTTAATCCTTGATTTAAAACAGTAGAAACTAATTTTCCTGTGCCTATAATTGTATTAAAATTTGCGTCCTTTGACCAACTGTAGGAAATACCGTTTGTCAAACCATTGACCGACAAAGAATACTTATCTATATCACAAAGCGTCGTATCATTTCCCAGGCTAATCTGGTTAAGTAATCCTTTTTTTACAGCGACTTCCTTAACTATTTTACAATTATTGAATGGATTGGTTACTGTTACTTTATAATTTCTGCTTACGGAAGATGAAAATATTGGATTCCCAATAGAGTTACTGCTTAAACCGAAACCTGGAGACCATAGATAAGTATATGACGGATTAAATCCTGGATTTAAAACGACGGGAGACGGTGTACAAGCAGTAATTAAGGTGTCTAAGGCAGGATCGAATGTCTGCGCATTTAAGTTAAAATCCTTCTTGATTGAACACCCCACTGTATTGGTAATGTTTAGTTGAAGGTTTGATGATTTGTCGGTCAAAACAACTATGGCTGAAGAGCCTTGCCCTTCTTTAATAACATTTACCGGCGTCCAGAGATATCTATTTTCATAAGGAGAAGAAAGAGTTTTTATTTCTAATTTAAACTCATTATTTGCACAAATTTTAATAGAATCAGGAGGAAAAGGAGGTAACAAACTAATCTTTCCAGGTATCAATTTTACTGAATCTAGTTTTTCACAGCCCAAAATATTTACCATAGCTACATACGCAAAATGCGCTGATAATGGATAACCAAAGGTTGGAGAAGTCGATGTATCATTTAAAATTCCCTTCTCACTGGAGGTCCATTTTAAACGTAAAAGATCCGAACCGTTTGAAGAGATTGGGGTTAATTTTTTAGCTAACGAATCACAAAAGACTAAAGAATCAGGATAATTAAGGTTAAATGGGATATGAGTTAAAGGACCTAGAGAAAGAATCAAAGTGTCTTTACAACCCAAATTATTTATGGCAACTAATTTGGACGGTCTGTTTGCATACCAGGACAAAGAAATGGGGTTACCCGAAGCAATGACCTTATTCTCATTATTCAACCATAAAATTTCATTTACGGGCAAGGTTGAATTTACTTTTAGAACCAGTGAATCGAGGCATTGATCGACATCATTTATGGATAAATTAAAATCACTTCCTGAAGATGGACTGGTAGTAAACACTCTGGTTATGCTGTCGATACAATTTGAGGCAGTCAACTTTAAAGTAATATTACCTGTAGAACCTAAAGGAATATCAAAAACGGGCGATTTTAGCGTGCTTGTCAACACGCTATTTCCAAAAGATACCGTCCATAAATATTGTGGGGTGGCTATATCATTAGTAACAGAAATATCATTTAAAGAAAAGCGTGAAAAATTTTCACAGAGAAAATCCAGTTTATTGAGGGTAAAATCAACCTCAGTACCAATTACCTGAAAACGACGAGTCTGAGTGCTTTCACAAAATTGACCTTTATCGGTTATTAAGGTAAGCACATAAAATCCAATTTCATTAAACTTCAATTTCACAACAAAATCCCTACTGATTAGCTCTTTATCTTCCCCTTCCCCTAAATACCACTCAAAAGTACTCGCTTCAGGATTTTCCCGAAAAACGGTAAGCTCGGAATTTCTACAAATTTTGTCAGGTAAACTAAATGCAGCATTGGAACCTGTGCAATTCACCACATTATACTGAAAATCTCTTCTTGTTTCTGAAAGTAGCGCTTTAGTTACTTTATCATACTCTTCGATACAAACACCAACGACAAACTGACCCAATGTTTGAGGCACCCCTGACATTATTCCTGTTTGTGAGTCAATAACAAGAGGGAAACTTCCGCCTAACATATTTGACAAACTATAGGTAGGATTGACCCAGACCACTGTGTCATAAGGAGGGCCATCAGGTGGAACAGGCTGTGGAATAGCAAAAGTAGCCCCTTGAAATGGGGTACAGAATTTATAAACTAAAGAATCAAAATTTTCATCCGTAGCTTTTGAATTCACAAGTAAGGGTCTGTTATTACATACATAAACAGGTGGCCAGGAATTGATAACAGGACTTGAATTACAATCTATCATGGCTGCTTCCGTGAGCAGAATGTCAAAAGTGGCGCCTGTTTCCAGCGGATTAATGATATTGACAATCGTTTGATTTCTACAACAGCGCTGATAGACAAATCGGTATCCACCTAACCTCGGAAAGAGATTTATGGTATCCTTATAGGTGGTGGTATGTACACAAACCGGCCTGGAAATGGTGAGACAAGGATCGGAACCTTCACTCAGCGTATCATTACCAATAGGACTTAAAGTGAAAGTAGAAATCAGAATGCCCTCTCTGTTGTAAACACCTATGGTAGCCGGATCATCAAAATAAGCGCCATCAGCAGCATTAAAACAATCTCTGAAGACGCGTAATGTAATTTCAAAATTATTATTTCCAAGACACCTGTAACCTACTTCACCTCCAACAATATGGGTAGCAAATAGTGATTTTGAGAAAAGAAAAAAGAAAAAATACAAAATAACAAGACGATAGGTTGACTTATCATTTGCATAAGAGTAAAACCAACTTTTGTTTATGCTCCCCATTTTGTAGTTTTCATTTTCTCAATTAAGATCAAAAAGACCTTAAAAGCTTATCATCAATATAATTACAAATATACGAATTTTATCTAATATAAAACAGGATGAAAATGTAATGTGTCCGAAAAATGAAAAATGGCAACCAAGGCTGCCATTTTCCAAAGATTATCAATAAATGACCATTCAAATCATTTAATCAGCGTAGTATTTCCCCTTTTCGAGAAAATTTTATTATCCAGACAAGTCACCTGAAGGAAGTAATTATAAACATCGGGTGCCACCTCATTTCCTTTGAAAACGCCGTTCCATCCATTATTTAAATCTGTGGTTGTAAACATCTCTTGTCCCCATCTATTATAGACAACAAATTGAAGTTTTGAAATCCATCTACCCCTTACTTTAAGGACATCATTATTACCATCATTATTAGGAGTAAATGCATTGGGAACAAAAATATTTGGTTCGCCGCAATTCACATTATCTACATTGATACGAATTGTTTTCTCCTCTTTACAACCCTTTTTTGAAACAACCACCTTATAAATCGTAGTATCTTGTGGTGTAGCTCTTACGGATGCTATATTTGTTGCATTTAAACCTGAAGAAGGCATCCAGTCATATTCACAATCGGTACAACCTGTCACTGAAATATTAGCTATTTCATTATTACCTTTTATAAGCGTTTCCTTATCCGCAGCAATATTTACTTTCAAATCTATCAATTCCAACTGAGTATCCAAAGTTTTCTTACAGCCATATTTATTTTCAAAATTAACATTCACCAGTGAGGTTGCGTTTATTTTGTAGATAGCAGAAGGCCCTTCATTTGGTTTTGTAGTCAAAGAATTTACAGGGAACCAGCTATAATTTTTCAAGCCCTGATTTGGATCATTATCCTTAATAGTCACCGTGGTCAAATCGACTGGTTTACAAACCACAAAGTTATCTGGCATAGAAGCTTCAACCGGACCTGCATTAATTACCACGGTATCTCTCCAGAAACAGCCTTTAGCGTCTGTAGCCTTAAGATAAAAAGTATTTTCAGCTCTACTCAAAGTATCTCTTTTTAAGGTAGCCTGATTGCCCAGATTATTAGAAAAATCTGATACTCCAGACCACTGGAAAGAAAGAGGAAGAGAAGACGTAGCCGTCAAAGTATAAGGGCCATAATTACAAAGCGTCGTATCTATACCTGCAGAAATAACCGCCTCAGGACTTACTTGAGCATTTACTTTCCAGACCAGATTACAATTAGTTTTGGGATCAGTAACCTTTACTGTATATAATTGATTGTTCGTTAAAGTAAACGTAGGATTAGCTACATTGGCATTATCCAAGCCCGTTGAAGGAGACCATAAATAGGTCACTAAAGGGCTTTCAGGAAGATTAACCTTTTTGGGAATACCAGGACAAAAATCCAATGTGGTATCTAATTCCACCACGGGAAGCATAGGACTCACCTCAACGCGCACGGTTATTGTAGTATCACAACCAGAGGCAGGATTCTGAATTTTAACCGAGTAAGACATTGATTCTTTTAACATTACCGAAGGGTTACCTTTGTTGGTTTCACTCAGACCTTTTGCCGGACTCCAGGAATAAATCAATGAATTATTAAACTTTGGGTTAATTTGTTTACCAACATTATAGCAAACGGTTGATAAGGTATCAATGCCGGGATCTGCACCAAAAGGTTTGACAATGGCACTAAATGAGATAGTGGTATCACATTTAGTTTCTGGATTAGTAATTTTGACGGAATAGATTTGGCTACTATTCAGCGTTATAACAGGATTTCCAATACTTGGATTACTTAAGCCATTTTGCGGCAACCAACTATAAGAAAGATCTTTATTAAAATTTGCATTGGTAACCGTTGGGACATCTCTACATAATTGAACACCCGAATTTATATTTGATTGAATGGAAGGGTGTATTGCCACTGGAAAAATCAAAGTAGATTTACAACCGAGGGCATTGGAAAGATTGAGGGTAATAAGGGTTGGCGCATCCATTTTAAAGGTAGCTAAAGAAGAGCCCTGACCTGAGACCAGATTTCCATTGGTTTGCCAATCGTAAGTAAGCGACCTGTTCGCCTCTTTATTTTGAATATTTACTTCAAAATTTGCCCCTCTGCAAACCACTGAGTTTTGACCTGCTAAAGGTAAAGAAATGACATCTATTGCAACGGCATCAATAACGACAGAAAAAGTACTCTGGCAAGCAGTTCCTTTTTCGTAGTATAAAGTGATTCTATTTTTACCCGCTGAGGGGAAAGTCAAATTAACTGAATCACCCTTCGCGATCAGGTTTTCAGCACCAGGTTCTCCAAGATACCATTCTACTGATTTTGCCCCTGGTGTACTTTGTTTTAAAGTGAGATTTGAACCTACACATACCTCTTCCGGAGCTTCAAAAGTAGCTTGAGGAACCATACAATTCACAACATTATACTGAAAATCGCGACGAACGACAGACAATAAATTTTTAGAAGATCTATCATACTCCTCTACACAAACAGCCACCACAAATTGTCCCAAAACGGGAGGCACACCTTTCATAACGCCTGAGTTAACGTCGATGGTTAAAGGATTATTCCCACCAAGTACATTGGCTAAAGAATACGTTGGGCTTAACCAAATAACGGGTTGAAAAGGTGGCGCCGTAGGAGGTATAGGTTGAGGTCTTTGAAATGTTCCACCCACTAGAGGGGCACATAATTTATACGCAATGGAATCATTATCTACATCAGTAGCAGCAGAATTTACATTAAGTTCCTGATTGGCACAAACATAAACGGGAGGCCAACGATTTACCACGGGACTTGAATTACATTTTCGCATAGCTGCTTCGGTAAGCAAAATATCATACGTTGCACCAGCCTCGGTAGGATTAACAATATTAGAAATCGTCGTATTACGGCAGCAACGTTGATAGACAAAATGATACCCCCCTACCCTTGGATTCAAGGTAATTACGGATCTGTAAACGGTGGTATGTACACAAACACTATTTATAAAAGAGGTATAACAAGAGTCCAGACCCTCCCTTAATGTATCATTCCCCATAGGTCTGAGTGAAATATTACTTAACCTTAAACCATTTGAAGCGTAAACCCCGATAATGCCTGGATCATCAAAAAAAGCTGTTGGATCGGCATTAAAACAATCTCTAAATACCCTTAATGTTATTTCATATTGATTGCCACCAAGACATCTATAGCCAATTTCACCCCCTACAATATGGGTTGCATCGGCAGTAAAAGGAAGCATAAAAAATAGGCAAGGTAAGAGCAACGTTAATTTTAAACGCAAAGACGTAATAAAATCATGTTTTTTAATTATATTATGTTGATTCATAGCTCTATTTAATTAAGAATTTTTACTAAAATTTCAACTCTTCGCTCGACAGAAGCTACCAGGCTGAAAACAGAATTCCTCTTATCCATGGGATTATCCGACACCTGCTTTTTCGATTTATTCTCACCGTAAGCAGAAGTAATAAACGTCAATTGTCCATTTTTAACAGACTCAGCTAATTTGCCCTGATTACTTTGCAGCAGATAATTTTGTATGGTTTTAATACGTCGATCGCTCAATAATTTATTAGCAGCGGCACTACCCAATGGGCTGGCAAATCCACTTAAGGTAATTTCCAGTTTCTTACCCTCCCCTAACTTAGCGGCTATGGCTTTAGACAAATATTCAAGACTTACCGTACCCATTTTCACTTCCCTGTTAAAGAACAAATCATACTGTTCAGTTAAAATAAATTTCTCGGCTTCGGGAAGCACCTTAGTGAAATTAGAAACGAAAGATTCCTTCTGATTGAAATAGGTATTTGAAAGTTCGATATAATTCTCAGTTCCTTTTATTTTCATTTGCTTCGCCTTTGGTATATCATTATCAAAATATAAGGCAACAGGCGTAGATAAAGGTGGCTTAAGATAGACCTCAATGGTTATTTTTTTTCCTAAACCTTTTACATCACTTAAAGTAAAACTAATGTCCTTTTCAACTGATTCATAATTTTCTTTGTTTGCAATCAACTTATATTTATGGTTCTGAATAACCGAGAAGGTAAAAGAATTGCCCTTCTCATTGGTTTGAATATTGTCCACTGCATTCTTTGTGTCTATCCATTTTAAAAGATTAACTGTTGTGCCATTAAGTGCTTCTTTTGTTCGGTCATCAAAGGTTAAAACCTGAAGTTCTATAATGGCAGGGTTTAAATAAACCTCAACAATAACCGTATCCCCTTCAAAAGGAAAACCTGCAATATTTAGTTCTCCCTGATAAGGATCAAAACCGTCACTTTGGATTCCTACGGCATAATTATCAGAAGAATTCCACAAAAAATAGGGCCAGTTACCGTAAGAAACATCCACTTTTTCTGCTGTTCCGGAAGGCAGACTTTGCACAGAAAGATTAGCGTCTCTGATTAAAGAAGAATCATTTGCATTACGAGCTAAAATTCTCACCTTTCTCATTGGCATATCCCAGGTAACCAGATTATAGCAGCAAGCGTCAGGAACTTCTGTAGTACAGGAACTTCCTTTTTCCCCCCGAACGGTTAACCAACCATTAGTGCCTTTTTCACTAAGTGAAAAAAACAGATCATCTGAGGATGCATTCATTTGCACGCCCATATTCATTGGGTTAGACCAGCCATTTGAAGTTGGCGACGAGGCATAAACATCATAACCTCCAAAAGTAAATCTGCCCTGGGTGCTAAAATAAAGCCGTTGGGTTGGCGTATGAAAGAATGGCGTAACGTCTTCTTCAGACGTATTGAGGGAGGTCAAATTTTCTGGTGCATCCACCTCACCATTTTCTAACACTGCGGCGCGATATAAATCATCTTTACCTTTACCGCCGGGTCTGTTGGAAGAAAAATATAACCATAATTTTCCATTTATATCTTT
>Ga0136655_1000007_pt1 | contig 85429 bp, 101 predicted proteins | sample CPBDNA_2_FD_94863 | JGI IMG/M metagenome (GOLD analysis project Ga0136655, IMG submission 94863) | Freshwater to marine salinity gradient microbial communities from Chesapeake Bay, USA - CPBay_Spr_15_0.8_DNA (version 2) | ecosystem: Environmental > Aquatic > Marine > Coastal | place: USA... | reverse complement strand
GTCCCGGGAGGATTTCCCTTGACCTAGTGTTGGTGGAGTGTTGCAAAGGCTGCCTTGGGGGACTGCCGCGTGATATTTCAGTACTCTAGGGAGATAACAGATTCGAGTTACCAATTTCTGTTATAGTCGCTGTCTCGCGTGCGCCTGGCGGAGAGATTGGTGGGTGCAAACACATGACCCAGTGCCATGCGCCTGGGCTGTATGGTAGACAACGGGCTGGTTGCAAGAGGGACCACCATGTGTCCAAATCTCACCACCAGCTGCTGCACCAGCATGCCGGCATCTGGCAAGCGAGTTGCTTTGCTCAGACAGGGTACTTGCAGTTCTGACACGTCGTAGACACATGGAGTGACGGACCATGTGTGCAGACTCATGGTCCTATTAAAAAAAACACGTAATGCGTCTCTGGGGAGGACAATTTGATTTTTTGGTCAACACGTGGCCCGCGGAAACCCTTCTTTTACCGGAACACATCGTGGCGGCTTGTAAGCCCACATGATGAGAGCAAGGTAGCGACCATACGTCGGGCGACGTTCATATTGCTTCATGTGCCGAAGCAAAAACCCATCTCGCTTCTCCCCCCATGTGGTGCGCACGCTGGAAGCGTGCCGCCTGGGTCCGGCGCCATCCTGCTACATTACACTTGTGACCTCACACAAAAAATGTAGTGACGAAAATACATTACGCTGACGAAAATACATTGAAGCGCTCATACGCGCTCATACAGCTGTTGACGACATTAGTTCCGCTATTCTAACAATGCACAAACAACTCTCTCGACCAGAACGGATCCAAGGGCAACTATCGCGCGTCGTGCAGCGTGCAAACGAAAAAGAATATCACTCAAAAAAAGAGGAAAGGCGAACAAGGGCAACGAGCGCGCACACACGCAGTTTCCACGACGGATGCAAAAGGGAACCTAACAACGAACACAGTCGATGCGAGTTCGCAAGCACATCAGGTTGAGGACGGCCGTACATCGAGAATATTTCGAGCGCAATGATATCACTGTCGTTTTCGGCAGCCACCTTTTGCGAAAAACGCTCAAAGACGACGCAATCGTTCCTCGTAGTTTCAAAAGGGAAACGGCCAGTGAGAAGCCCAAAAAGACAAACACCAGCTGCGAACACGTCACCCGCTAATGGCACGTCACACAGCTCATGCGACCATTCCTCAGGCGCCATATATACAGCTGTTCCCTGAACAGCATACTTTTTCGTCCGTGACTCCTCGCTGTCGAGTACACGTGTCAAGCCGAAGTCGATAAGCTTCACACGTTCAAACACATCGATCATGACGTTATCGAGCTTTACATCACCATGTTTTATGTGTCTGTGGTGCAGCCAAGCTAGTGTGTCGAACAGCTGAACAAACCATGGTACAATGCGCTCCAAATGCAATGCTTCGCTTTTGTTGTAAAGTTGCATCATAGTATATCCGCTTACGTAATCTGTTGCGATAAATGGAAATCGAGGAACATCTGCAAGCCCACAAATTCCAACGTGGCCCCCGTGCGAAAGAATCGTCCTCAAAGCAGCAGACTCCATCTTGTAAGACTGTCGGTCGTTGATAACTTTCACCGCAATCGGCTTCGATGACGCCCATCCGAACATGACCTTTCCAAATGCTCCCTTCCCTATCACTGTATCGGTCACTGTAAGAGTTTTGGAGACCTTAATTTTTGTGTGGCACGAACGATGCGTAGCAACGCACGATTGAAGCATCGTCGACAGACACATGTGTATGGGGCGGGGGTCAGGCAAGCACTGCCAGAAAACGTATGCGTAATATTGAGCAATCGGGGGTCAGGCAAGCACTGCCAGAAAACGTATGCGTAATATTGAGCAATCGTTGTCTTCTACCTACACCACGGCGTGACATACGTACGACACGCACGGAAATTATGCGCACGGTGTTCATAAAATACCGAGGCACGGGTACACGTTATGAGTGCGACAAAGAAGTTCACGTTCTAGCCAAATATAGAAACGGGAAAACGTTCGAAGGTGCAATGGTGAACAACAGAATCACAGGCGCGGGTCGTCTCATGTTTGCAGATGGATATCGACTTACCTGTTCGTGGATCGATGGCAAGCCCAACGGAAAAGGAACCCTAACGCATGACCACGGCTCGTCGTACACCGGCGATTGGGTTGAGGGTGTGTGTCATGGGCAATGTGAGTGTGTTATGGTAAAGGGAGATCTCATGGCAACATATTGCGGCGAAGTGCAAAACAACAAACGCCATGGTAAAGGAACGATGACATCGAACAACGGCATCGTCATTACAGGCTTCTGGCAAAACAATGTCCTGCACGGGTTTGCTGAGTTTCGAAACAAAATCAAAGGCACAGTCTACAAGGGCAACTGGCGAAACAATATGAAGCACGGTGAGGGAGTGCTCACAAAAGAATCTGGAGAGACTATAGTTGGCTCATGGGTGAACGGAAAACTGTCTCTGCCGAGCGAACGAACTATGCCGAACGGTGTCGTGATGACTGCAAACATTGTCGGTGGCATGTTAAACTGGTTTGTCGACTATGACGCCAGCAATATGAATCCTCCCGACGACATAATATGTCCTCTTACGTTATGTGCAATGCACGATCCCGTGATAGCATACGATGGCCACACGTATGAACGTTGTGCTCTTGAAGCATATTTTGCGACTGTAAAAAAAGACGTTGTTGCCAGCCCTATGACACGCGAAACGATTGGGAAAGGTTACATTTCAAACCTCAATATGCGTAAACGCATCGGTGAATTGGCAATGAGTGCATGCAACACATCCGGATCAACAGAAAAACTGAGAGTCAAGAAGCAGAGGACGTTGTAGACTTTGGTCATCTTACCACGTCACACCATGTCCCCTACAATTGCACCGTCGTTCGTCGACCACTCTACGTAGCGCACGACACCACATTTTTTGATGAGGGCGCTGCACCTATCACACGGCCTGGCCATGCGCAGGTTGCCCTGGGGTGACACACGCAAACTCACAAGACGAACACCTTTGCGAATGTCCTGTCGCTTGACCTTTCCATCACACACCATGCGTCGAAAACGAGAAATCGCAGCCTCCTCGGCATGTATCGATCTTTTGGGAAGCTGAATGTTGGACGAGAAGGTCAGCACCGTACCCGACTTACACGACACGATCAAACAAACGTGGTGGTGATTCATGCCGCCTCTGTAGTTAATACAGTTTACAAGGGTGCGAGCATTTGTAGTTTCGAGCACAAGATCGGCACACAACATGAGCGTTTTATGCGTGGTAGCTTACGTATGAGTCAAAAATTAGCGACATTACATTACACAAAAAGTATAACGCTTGCGGGATGAACTTGTCTGTAGTGAACAAACGATGTCGATGCGGCAGACGATTGTATCACTCAACGCTCGAACGGAAACGCAACCGTACAGTACAATTTTAACATCGAAGGGACATAGGTGCGAACGATAATCCATGTATCGCCCCACGGTAGGCTGTATTGCTCACGTATTGTCGTCGCAACCTGTCGCATGATATCCTCAATCAATTCTGGATACAAAGTGTGAGTATGTATCTTGTGTATTGTCGATATTTCGAGTGCTAGCTGCTTAGGTTCCGTTCGGGGTCGCAGAGTGTCATCAACAAATCTTTTGAGCAGTGTCGAGTCATTTCTACATTCCATACCGATTGAGGCCAGTTCCTTCGCAATGATTTCGAAACGCTCCTGCATAACAGCAGTAGATGTTTCGTTCGGAGACATTCAACAATTCTAATACAAGGTATTGAAAAACTGACAGCGTGTCGCCGGAATGTCATCGATCCAAGACGTGTCTGTGGTTCAAATACGAACCGCACTTTCGCATCTGCGACAATCATGGGAACGAAAGTCCTCCATTGCAGTTTTCTCGCTGGCACACTTCCTAACCACAAAGCATACTGTATCGGAGTTTGCTTTCTTGTTTGTTCTGAGCCACCACAGCAGAAGATACGGGCGACGTGCAACGTCAATCACGAGTGCCGAGAATGCCCCCTCACGCATCACCGATAACGACTATGAATGCGAGCAGTCCCTCGACAATCAGAACTGTGAGGATTCAACATGCGATGATCACGGTGGTAACAGTGCGTGCGTTAAATGATTCCGTCATTGTGAAAACATCAAATCCACGACAGCTGATCTGCGGTCACGACAGCTTTACGCAATCTGAAACTGACTCATGGATTCCATCATACGCTTCCACACAGACACCAGAGTCGTAACGGTACTTAATAGGATTTTTGGTGATTTTTAGGATAAATATTATTAATGCTATCGTAAATGAGAGAACGATAGATATTGCAGGAATCCAAAGATTCGACCTTTAAAACCATTTATGAAACAAAACAAAAAGTTGTTGAGGCGCTCATAGCCGTAACGGGATCCAAACACAGCTCCACCGATGGCTTTCAATTAACGTTTTCCTTAGGGATTCGTGGTTGACGTCGACGAAAAATGTCCTGAAGCGCACCGCACCGAACACGTGGAGAGACAGTGTGTCGCGATGTGAGCGGGTGCACATCCCGCTGCTCTACATGCAGTCGCGTTGCACGGCGTCGTCCTCGTTTGGAGCGTTGTCAGCAATTTCTTGTTCGAGCACTGACACTGCTGCCCTGAGCGCACGCAGCACTCGATGCGCACGATCGTCGGCACTTATATGTGACTCTGTTTTGCGACGTTTGACGTTAGCAGCAATAAGCTCGAGAAGGTGCGACCAGGGCACTATAGCGAACGCTTTTGCATTGTTGCGCTTCACAATTACACACGGCACACGTCCCTCACGTGCGTTCGTGGTGGCCTGATCGATCGAGGCCCACAAATTGATACGCTCTTGGTTTTTCGCCTCGAAACTGTATGGGACAACTTTCTCGGCTTCTGACGACAGCAGAACGTCCTCACCGTGAGCTCCCATCGGGTTGGAGCGTACGTCCTGAGCAGTAAGTTCTGGAAACTGCTCCAACAAGTCAGCAACGATCATCTGTTGCAATCGTCTCCCTTTTGCCTTTGCTGACTGGGGGCGCATCGCTGTCTTCGATGGTACTGACAAAAATTTCATCTTCTGCGTCGTCGATTACTGAGCACACCTCGTCGTCTAACCATGCGTCATCGGCTTCCTCCTCGTCGTCATTGACACATGAATCATCGTCTGCACTTTCACTGTCGTCGATATCGTCGTTCCATACGACGTTACAAACCTCGCTTTCTTCCGCCTGTGAGGTTGCGGTTTGAGATGTTACGAGCATTGGTGTGTCGTCCTGGGTCATCAGGTCGACACACGATACCGTGCATATGTCGCTCAGATGTTGGGGAGTCAGCGCTTTATCTGGATCATCGCTGACAAAGATTGCGTCGTGTGGGACAATGTACATGTTGAGTGGTGGGGGAAAGCAGAAGACGTGTACCTGATCTACTGATATGTCTTCTGTAGGATTTATCGTTTTCGACAGCACTCGAACACCGTGTGACTGCATGTGCACAAAGTATTGTTCGTTTGGCAGATATTCACAGGACGTGCATGCTCCATCCTCACCGACACGTGTACCCTGCAACGTCTCAGGCATGACCGTCCGTCGAATGTTTGCTACACTGTTTGGTGAATAAATTGACGGAAAAAAAAATAAGGAGTTGTGCGCTTTTTGTAACACTTAACGACGAAAAAATGTTCGCCATTTTCGTCAGACGGCACATGCCATCGACCCTGCCCTAAGAGACGGTAATCTCTTTGACTCACCGGGCCAGGATGACGAGCAAGCCCGGCCCATGATCATTTAACTGCATTCGAGATACCTCCGATGCCGCGTCAGCTCCCTCTCCTCCTGCGTCATCGCCCGTATTGAACCCTCACCGCATGAAAGCCGCTGGAACTGCACGCCGATGTTGAGGGCTCTCGTGCGGTCGCCAGATTGCAGCCGACGGTGCGGAGCATGCCGCCCGGATCCGGCGCCATGCTGCTACATTACACCTGTGAGCTTACAAAAAATGTCGTAACGAAAACACATTACGCTCACGAAAATACATTGACGCCCTCATACACATCGCCGAGAAAACAATGGCACAGGGAATGGAGTGGCACATGTTTCGGGACAGTACGTGGGAGCGTGTCGATGACGACACAAGCCGCGTGCTCGACCAACTTAAGTTAGGTCACATGGGAGAGACTAAAGGACTCCAAATCGCAATGAAAAAAAACGGCTACATTGCCTTGGTGACGCATAGTTCGGTCACGATTGGTGACCAGACGTTAAGGGGCGTGACAATACTCGGCGACCCGTTTGTAACTCACTCGTACCTATTCAATGAAACGAAGGCGTACCCGCTGTGGTTGCGGTGTACCGATTCACATAATTGGCGTGAATGCACATAGCAGGCATCAGCCGCAATAACGGCAGCACGACATGAAGAGACATGGCAAACTATGCGCAGCCACAATGGAATCGAACGCACTGCAGTAAAAATATTTGCAGACATCAAGATGGTGGTACAATTTACATGGTCATGTACTGGTAGCCGTCTATTTCAGATGCACGAAATAACGACATTCGCGGATCGTATAATTAGTCTCTACGTACTGGCAGGAGTTCGACCAACACTCGTGTTTGACATTGACGGTACTCTAGTCGAACACAACGACGCAGAAGATGTCATTAAGGATACGTGCACACTGCTGAGAAAGTATGTGAAAAAGCTTCCCGTTCTTCTCTGCACTGCCCGACCAGAATCCCTCCGAACGGAAACCGAAAAAATGCTCCGAGCCAGATCTCTTGACGGATATACATCGCTGATCATGAGATCGTCTCACGAAAGAAACGTTGAAGCTTTCAAAACCAGAGAAATAAATCTTTGGCGCGATTCTTTTCACCCGGCACCATGTTTGCGCTTCGGCGACAATATATGGGACATCGTTTCCATGCCGTGCGACAGATACATCGAGCGATTTCAGGCGTCATGTAACGCACGATGTGTTCTTGGAGAACTCTACATAGGCATCCTGCTCCCTGTGGAATCGGAACGTCAGTAAATGAATCTAACGGAGTTTAGTTTTGTTGCACATTTCCAGATCCAAGTTGAAGTGGAGCGGCACATGCATGACATCCGGCGACCGACGAATGAGTGGTGGCGATGTTTGGTCTGTGAATACGAGGTTGTACCTAAGGCCGTAGTAGAGCGCAGGAGTCGCGTCCTCCATTTATTTCCCCTCACTATTCGGCCCCTTATAATTTGTACAAATTCGATATGCTCAGACACATTGAGCCATGCCTTCGAGTCACGGAATAGCCTGCGGAGGAATAGCAGCATCTCTAGTGCGCATGTACTCCTCCACGTCCTTTCCTGATATTTTCGTGCCGTTCGCCACCATATTCGACTCGTCTACGATAGGCTCGAAGTCAAGGTCCGTGCCCGTATGTTTCGTATCAGCGGACGTTGTGGGTATGAAACGCTGGTTGCTTGCTGCAGGCCATCCACGGTCGTAATTTGCACTGCGTTCCTCGAGCTCTTGATCTTGAGCGTTGTCGTCGGAACGTGATACAGTTTTGGAATGAACTTGTGCAGTTGTGCCCGTCTTTGGTTCAGAGGGTCGTTTTCCAAGTTCAAGACCAACGCAAATCAATTCGACGATCGCATCCTCGCCCTTGAATATCGAATGACTCACTGTTGATACAAGCATTGGTGTTCCCGTAAGCCACAATGGAAGCGACTGCACATTATCGTCGGTAAGCAGCACGTCGACATCCTGCACGTCGACCACCTCTCTGAGCTGCGGACACTGATCGATCGTTCGCATACACAATCTGGATCCAGTATCGAAACGTCTACTACTGTATTTGTCCCTGGCAACATACAATACCCACTCTTCGCTCATTTTAGTACGCACGCCGTCCGACTACAAGTAGTGAATCATTTTTTTTAGCAGAATCTGACACATCTAGAGCAAAAAAGTTTGTGATGAGTATGTTACTATGATTAGGAATACCGTTTTGTGCGTTGGACTTTTAGTCGCATCGACGCTCAATGAAAATGCCTCGCAGTCGAATTGCTATTTTTAAAACTACGTAACGAGTACTCTATATACAGGATTCGCAGCTGCGTCTAGCGCTGCACGCATAGCAACGACACTGACTGCGCTAGTCGACGCATGGTATGATGTCGTTCCAACGGTTCCAACGCTTGCGTTCATCACCGCACATATTTTTCACGTTGCCTCACGACTTGTGTATATGTCAGCTACTCTGCTCAGTAATCAGACGTGTAACGAACGAAATTTCGATATGGATGTCAGCGATGCCGCTGTAGTTTGTGCCGTGCAGAGCTTCATGAGTGTAGCCGCAGTAATAGTGTTTTTCGGTTACGCTGTTGCCGTAAACACAGGGATTACTTTTGAGCCGCCAAACCAAGCGGGCGACTCGACGGGGCGCAACAGACGTACAAACGAGGTGACAACACATAATCGACAGCTGCCACGCATACCAGAATTACCACGTGCACGACAACGACCAAGTACACCAAACGTTCTCGAAACGCACCTTTAAACAACTGAGAAGTTTTAAAATCGTTGCATGCTTATGATTAACGGCTCTCTGAGTGAGCATGGCCGTGGCTCCGCCCACGAGCAACGTCTGAAAGTCGGCATTGCTCGTTCACCAGAATATCACGACTGCGTCTCAGGAAGACACTAAAATACTTGGTGCAAAGCATGGCGGTCGGCATGAACGACCAGAAGTATGTGCGATACACCTACCCTGCAGTACTGCACCTATCTGCAAATCGCATATGTCCAGTGTTGTGTGCGTGGCGGATTCTGGGACAAACAAGACATCGCCTGCACGTTGCACAAAGTCGTAGTGTGTATGAGGAATAAACGATGGATCACGCGACTGATTAGAGATCCAGTGTAACGATGTGTATGCGTTCTCATGAACAGCGTGACGGAGTGCAGCATTTTTAATTGCAATAGACTCGTAAAGAATTTTGTCGCGGAGATCACTGTAATCCTGCATAATAACGATTATCCATCGCTTCGAACCCACGGTGAGCACGTTCAGCGTGTCACAGTGGCTGTGGGGAAGACTCCCTCCTCTACGAGTTATTTTCATAGCGAAATCTCCTTTCCTTGACTGCAAAAGAGGATTTTTATCCCATTTTACTAGGTTCATGTACGTCTGCTGTAAAACTGGGATCGGCTTGTTATGCCGCATTCGTTCATCAGCCGACCAACGTCCAGTAAGTGTTATTGGCACGCCACTATCATCATCTATCAATTCTGTGACGCTCATGTTTTTATTTTTGGAAAGCGCAGTCATGTTGTATGACACTGTGTATCTTTCATTGCGTGACATTGGATCGGCAAGAATACTGTCAGCCGTCCATTGTTCAGAAAACAATACGTGCTGTGCGCCGTTCCGAATAAGTAAAGGTTCGGATCTGCCTACTGCTGCTGCAAAAAGTGATGATATGTTGTTGGACCACGTCACTATTGTCACGTTACGACGTGAACGCATCGTGTACGGATGTAGCAGTTCTTCGCGTACGTCCGATCGAATAGAGTTTTTTATTAAACCAGGATTTCGACATACATCCACGAACATCCTACTGTCAGAACCGCATTTTTTTTCAGGTCTCGAGCCAGTGTATCACTCGTGCTGCTGCGACCACAGCACTACTTACTCCCGCTACGACCATACTCATTTTCTGCATCGTTCGTGTACGAAAATCCTGCGGTATGACTCTGAGACACCCAAAGCCGTAAAGTGATCCAAACACAGCTCCACCGATGTGGCTTACGTATGCAGTACGATCGCGTGTCTCCTCGTCCACGAACATAACAACGCTTTCAATAATTACTAACAGCGAAACGGCGATCACTCGTACTTTCGCATACGGCATGACGCTCCAGTTAAGCGCAACGTTGCTCATTTCAGCACCCACGAGTGCATATGTACCTGGCGAAGCGCCTAGCATATAATAAGATCGTAATGGACGAACGATTTCCATTACGAGCACCTGCACCATAGCGCCCAGAATTCCACATATTACAAACAGAAATACCACACTAATAGGACCGTTCAAACTCTCTAGAAGCACACCGGCCGCAAGTACCAGCGCGACGTTGTTCAGCAAATGTGTTACATTAGAATGAGCGAAGAGCAGTGTGAAATACTTCCATGAACGTGAAAAGTTATCGTCCTCTGGAATGTGAATCGCTAACGTGTCGTAGTGTACGGTTGCGTATGTGCATGTGAGCGCAATGCTCAGTCCAAGTACTGCAATCGGTGGTCGTGTATAATAGTTCCATATCGTCGGCACGTGCACGTTTTCAGAAACATGTACCTGACGTGCCATCCTTTCGTGACGTGGCATGCTCACACTTTTACCGTGTCGATTTTTTTGCACTTCAATGAACGTTTTCATATGAATCTGCAACGACGTGCTGAATTGAAAAAGGTTTGCCTGCGAGTTCCCGGCGCTCCCTCACGACCTCTTCGCCACATACGAGCATCATCGGCTGGTTCTTGTAATCGTTCTTCCCGACAAAGCAGATGCAGGCACGCGGCTTACCGAGAGACACCATCCGTGCGTGAAGAAGCGTCGAGACGAGATGCAATCGTTTCGGAAGCTCGCCTTTGAATCCATTTGGTGACTGCGGCGAGCAGGAGACGGTGCAGGGTAGGAGCTGTTGGTCCCACCTTTTGGGGAAGAGCAGTTTCAGGGAGAGGCGGAGCGGTGTCAGAGCAAGGTGGTGAGCTGTGGAAGGGCTTGCGAACGCACCTTGACCACATAGTAGCCCTTAGGGAGGTCCTGCTTGCCTTTTTTATGGCGGAGTCCTTTGCCGCCCGCCTCCGTGTATGCGTCGATCGCCCACTTGGCGATGTTCGCCGGCACGTCAGGACCTTCGATTAATCCAAAGTCTTCGGCGACGGCGCGCAGTAGCTCCTCGGTGTTGTTGGGAAAGTCATCGCAACCTTCCGCTTTCGCCTGTGACCGTCGTCGTGAATCGAGTATTTATTCAGGTGATTCAAGGCATCGTTGATGAGCCCGACTGCCAGTTCGATTTGAGCGACGCGCCCCGAGTTTTTCTCTTTACAATCGCCGTGTGCCATTTCCTCGTGTACGGCACACCGAGGCGTTTCAGTATTACGCAATTTATGAACGCTCGTTACGCAATTTAACGTCAGAAACTGCGTAATACAAGCTTTTTGAGCACGACTCAACAGCACTGACGTTCCGTCGCAGACATGAGCCACGAACACTTCAACGCATCAGTGACGAGGAAGTGCCTCATCACCAAGTACGTAGAGGATAACACAGAGCAAACGTACGAGTTCATGGGAGTCAGTGAGGATGAATACGCCTACTTTCGCCACAAGAAGACCAACACGGGATTGCGGATCAACATTGCGAATATCAAGCTCGAGAAGGCAGAGAGGGCAGTTTCTACCAAGCTCAGTGGATGCAAAGAAAAGTATCCCTGGGATACGTGGCACCGTCGTGGTGAGATTGACAAGCTGATCGAGCCGAAAGAGTTCATGATGTGAGTGAACGCGTTGCGTCTGCACGACCACGCCCAACCACCCTGTCTCCCTTCTACAGTGACTCTGTCGTGAGAACAGACCGGCGCGCACATGCAAGTCGGTGCTCGTCGATCACGCAGGCCACTCACGTGCGTTCCGTTCGCTCCCCGCACGCAGGAAGTATCCGTCCAAGGAAACAAAGGCAAAGCCCGAAGAAGAGAAGCTCACGGTATGTTCTAGCAAGGTAGGGGCGTTGTGTATAGCGCGGGCACGGGGAAAGCAGATGGGTACTGTGGTGCGCATGTTTGTACCACGCATGAGTACCATCCACCGAGCTTGTGTTGCTTCTTTGTGCGCAGCACGATGAGCAGATGCGCCTCCTCGTCGAGTATGGCGGCGAGAAGCGGAAGACGCGTACAGGTCACGACCTCTATTGGAAGGGTGTCGATTCGGAGGAGAAATTTTCTCTCTACGAGGACACTGGAAAGGGCTATTGTGTGATTAAGATCGATAGCATCGGCAATATCTCCGGTCATAGTGTTGCAAAGTGGGTTTCTAACGCAACAAGGAAACCCAAGGAGAAGTTCCGCGACTACCTCGACAATCTGAAAACGCCAGAGGTGCACTATGTCCCAGCCCTCTCCCGTTGGTAGTTGGGTTTTGGTAGTGAGCAACTCCTGCTTTTATGCCGTTCTCATCACGTGAATCTCACTGACAGGAAGTAAAGAAGGAGGTGGAGGCGCGGGCCCCGGCAAAGGCGTCGACGCAGGCGATGGAGGAGGACGAATGTTTGGGAGTGCACACCAGTGGCCAGCGTAACGAGGAGGCCTGTGCCAACGCTATCGTACTGTGGGTCGAGAGTGGGGAACATGTTGACACGATTCAGAATGCAGAACACGATGCGGTGGGCGAAACTAGCACCTCTGATACGCCACAGAACGAAGATGATGTCAGCAACGAAACTGAAGTTTCGTGCGATGAAATCGACACGGAACGAGCGCTGCGACACCGCACCGCAGACAGCCGCATCCAGGAGTACCAATTCGACGTTTCCCAACGCCGCGAAAAAGTCGCGTTTCTCAAAGTACTCGAGCGTGTCGATCCGGAACGACTGCGGATAGCAGAGGACGCTGTTGTGCACGCGAAAGCTCTACTTGTCAATAGTGTGAGGGCCGATGTTGCGCAGGCAACGAAGAAGCGCAAACGCGACTACAACGCCGTTGTCGACATGTAGCGACGTTGCAGGACAATGCTGGCGTCGGCGTTTCAGCTTTCGCCGAACGACGCTGATGCGATCTGAGCTCTCAACACACGTGCCCGCTCGATGAGTCGTGATTGTCGTCGTTCAGCGGCAGTTTGATGTGGCAGGGTTCGTGGTTGTGAGCGTGCGTGTCCACCGGCGGCGGAGGCGGGGTGTCGGACTGATGCGGAAGTTGTCCAGACGGCTCGTCGTGAGCAGCGCCAAAACGGCGCATGTCTGTCCCGACCCAATGGGATGCTTCAAAATAAACATTGAGGCGCTCATACCGTTAAAAAAGCGAGTGAGGATGTCCGATTTCGTCCCAGCATCTTTTGACCAGATTCATATCTTTTTCATTGAACTGACAGTGTACGATCCGACCATGCGGTCATGTTTATGACCGGTTTAGAATACAATCTTTCGGAAAAATTGATAACAAACTGCACGATGGTGGTTGGTGAAAATGCGGTGGTTGTTAGAGTACTGTACAGTACGGTACTTGCGGTGTTTTGCTGACAAAGGTAATGAGATGAATCATTTAGGATGCAGCGAACATCCTGACCTACGAGATACGTGTATGCGCGAACATTCGTTGGGTAGAGAACATTTGTTGGATATATTGTAGTTGCCTGGCAACCTCATGACGGAATGCACTCTGAGCGGGGGCACCGGTTGGCGCAAGCGCACGATTACACAACGCTAGATATTGGGTGGCGCTCCCGATGACGTCGGATACCGCCTGAATGTGTGCATCGGGGTCGACGTAGGTATTGTGAACAAAAGTGATGTTTGGCTTTTGCATTCGCAATCGCAAATATCGTAACCACATATCACGCATTGTACCACGAGGGTCACTTTGCATCATCGCAACTAGTTCGTCAAGCGATATACCAGTCGATTCCATGTAAAAAGAGCGCATGTTTTGAGACTGTTTGTCGTCACCTTTTGTGTCTGTTATGATTTGCAGCACTGACGCGTTGAACTGCATGTCTGTCGCTGCTATTCTAGCACGTGCTTCATTTAACAAATCAGGATTGGAGTTTATGAACTCTCTCTTCAAGTCTTTGATCAAATGATGCGGAATCGCTGCAAAAACTCGTAAACTGTGGTTGTCCAGATCTTGGTTACTACATTGGTTGCCTGTACGAATGATGATGTTATGTACATTCATGCGCACGAAGTGAAAAACGCAATTTCGGAAAAAAGGTTCTATTGCGTTCTCCAGTACTGCGTTTTCTATATCATAATGGTGCAGACGTATGACATCGTTTCTCATTTGTACACGCACCACATTTTTTGCAGTGTGTGACGACACGCATACATTACGCATTTTCAGTAGAGCGCCCTATCCGTCGTACGGTGGCCCGTGCCGAGCTATGCTTTGCAAGACAACAGGCGACCAGCATCGTAACGCACGGAACAAGTTTTGGATACAGAACACATGACACCTTTGATAAAAAGCAAAAACAACCACGCTAGTATGATAGATATACCGAAAGAAACTCCCAAGTTCACATTCAGCGACATGAGTTTGTTGGCTGAAATAAGCTTTACAACGATCAAATACAAAACCACCAACGAAATAATCAAAAACAGCTGCACTCGACGAAGACTGGGACGCATGCTGTCATAGATGGTGTCCGTGTCATCAGATGTCAAAGCCTCGGCATTGGCGATCACGATTGCGAACACGTATCACATGCACCGTTTGTATGCTTTGAAACCGTGACTGCTGCGGATGCGATCGTGCTTGCTACCGACGGTGTTTGGGACGCAGTCTCGCTGCCCAAGATAGTTGATATTGTGAGACAATCGTGCAATCCAGAATCTGTTGTTCGTTTGGCTGCACGACGAGGACTGGACGATGCAACTGCGATCGTTATTACCCGAAAACCCAAGCGCCCTGCATCGTACAATTCCCTCTACAACCTTTTTCACCGTACACACAGCAACTCGAGCTGTTCGAGTATGGAATCAGGACAAGCGGAGGATATACCAGCCCCTACTCAAACTACATTGAGAGTGCTAATTTGACCGCACATCGAGGAGCAAGCGGTTTACATATTTCGTGGCTGCTGGCCCACGGTCGCCCCCAATCGTGCTTACCGTTTGCTTTTGGGTGCAACGTGTGATATGCAGCACAGAGTGTGTCGAGCTCACTAAGAAGCTCGTGCACAGTTTTGTACCAAAGGAGAGTGTGCATGAGCGTAATGTTAGGTGAGGACCAAAACAAAAAAAGTTTGACGTCTGGCATCGCGGTCTCTGTGTATGTTTGCGTGGCAAAAAGTGAATAAAAAAAAAAATCACCAAAGACAGCCATGGCGGACCGTCACCAAATACTGTATACAATGTGTCTTCGTACAAAAGACGCCATCGAGCAGCACGATGACGGGAGGTTGGTGTTTAACATGCCTGGTGATTCCCCTCGACTGAAAGCAGTAAAAGTGTCTCTAGGGTCGCTCGAGTTTCCAATGGTACAGTGGACGATCGAGGAGTCGTGGGGGCGCCTGTATATGATGGAACACGTAAATCTTTCGATTGATCCGGCAAACAATGTGCTAGACATACTGTTTCAAAACAGCAGCACGCGCGAAAGCAGACGTGTAACCGCATCGTTTCCTCCACTGAGAAACGATGTCACGTCCCTAAACGTAGATGCACGCGGACATTGCACAATTGTGTTCCAGCATCCACACATGCTATGGTGTGATAGCATCTGCGTACTTCCACTTATGCGTCGCTGGTGCATGAACTGTGCTGTCGTCTGCTCGTCGATTGGCCGTGTATGCCTCTCGGACGCGTACAAAGAGGATCGAGTAAGAATGGTCGATGAGCACACGGTGATCGTCCGCTTACTACAGGAGTCGTTGACCACGAGTAACCCTACATCCCATGCATCCTCGCCATGTGCCGGGTCGCTGATTATCCAGCGACCACCGTGTGTTACAGCATTGTGCATGCTGTTGAACAATATGGTGCGTGTGCAACTTCCGGCATGGGTGCGCATGCACTTTGAATACAATTCTACTGCTAACAAAGTGGATGCTCATGTTCGTTCACCGTTGAAGCAGCAGGTGCGCGTGACTGTAATGCGCACTCCCATGTCCGAACAACTTGGCTTTGGACTAGACGATCGTACCATTGTCGTTCCTTTCGAAACAAATGAACCCGTCTCCATCGCCACGTCACACGTGAACACGTGGGAACCGGTGTCGTTTCGACCTGGCTGGTACGTTCCATCGTCACGTCCTATGTGCACTGGAGCTCCACGCAACGTTTGCGTAGAGGCCGATCTTTGTATGAATCGACTTTGGTTTGATGTACCAGACAAAGTTCCGTCAGGGGCTAACACTGCATATTTCATGATGTTCGCTCTGCCGAACGGCACGGTCGTCAACGCACCGGTACCTCCTGGCCGATACACAGCCGAAAGCTTTTGTCAAGTCGTGAAAGCTGCAATGTCAGAGGCAGCTCAGGTACATGACGCATCGCTTTCGGTTAACGTGAGCTACGCACAGGGAAGGTTTACGTTCGCAATGGTCGCATGTTACGAGGAGACAGTGCGAGCAGTACCTTTTGACCTACTTTTCGATCATCCCCTTCAGCTGACACCTGAGCGAATCGGTTTCGATGGTGTGGTCTACTACGGAGGTTCGTCATACACCTCTCCACGTGAGGCGCTGTGTCGCACGACGTGTAGCAATCGGTACCAGCTTGCTGAGATCACAAGCGAGCGACGCTTTCGTTTACACGCATGTGCACCACCGGCCTTAGACGCAGTCATCTCGTCGTATGATACAAGCACCTGCATTCTAACGCTATACACGTACTGTCGTGGTGTTCCGTTTGTACACGGCTTTTCCGAAGGCGATACAGTCGTTTTGAGTTCTGGAAAGGACTGTGAGATTCTCATGAAAGAGAGCGTCGATGGCGTTCCGTCGTGGCAACCACAGACGGTTCAGGGATGCGCACTCGACACTCGGTCGAGTGGAGATGCCATCGTTGAGCAATCGACTGCCGCATCATGCCTTTGCCTTCGCATCCGGAATTCGCCAGCATTCACTGAGTGTCTAGGCAGAGTGCTCCGTGTATTTCAAACAGCCGCCCCATTTTCTATATGCTTTCACAGAGATTTGCCGCGATCGCTGTATGCGTACATGCTCGGCTTTCGTGACGGCGCAACGCAGTGGGGTGTTGATGGGTCTTTGCAGACGTTGTCTGGTGTGTGCTTGCCTCCGTTCGTTGCCCCCTCGGTTCACAATTTGGACCATCCGGACTACATATTGGTGTACCTTTCAGATGGGAAGCGCAGCAGCACGCTGCAGCACACCGATGGCAACAACGTGACGACACCTCTGACCAAAATAGTTTTGTATCCATCGTTCCGGGAGGAACGCATGATACCTCGCGACACGATGTTCATGTCAGGAGAGAGTCTCACCCGTTTCTCCCTCTGGTTCACTAATCCCGACGGTACTCCCTATCACTTCCACTTCGCCTCTTTTTCTTTCACGTTGAACTTTTTGAAGGTGCAGGACGCTTCGTAACGGCGTGAGAACGACAGAGCTATCCGTAAATGTGTTGGTGCACTGGACTTGTAGGCGACGCAGGCCGAAACGCATTATTGTTCACGTAGTCTTTGACATCGCCTGCAAAGCGCAACTTGGACAGCATAGGTTCGACGTCGCGTAAAAACGTTTCAATATTTGTTACGTTTGCTTGGAGCTGGGACAGCTTCGTGCGTATTTCGAGTTGCCTCTGTGTGATCATCTCGATCGACACGTCATGAGCATTCTGTGTTTCATCGATCGACTGAACACTTTCTGCTATAGTTTTGATATCGCTGGAGCTAGCAGTCCAGGCTACACTCATTGCATTCATTTGTTCTGTCAGCCGTGCAACATGACGTGAATGATCATCCATTTTCATTCCTTGGCGTTGAATGTCCGTCAACGTGTTACGCATCCGCTTTGAAATACCAAGCACAAAATTATGTTTCACAATTCTCGAGGCAGTGTTAAAGGTCGTGACATCGATTCCAGTGTCGAATGTGCACTGTTTGCGGTCGCGGTGTCGTTATGTGTGTTTGTGTCGCCTGCTGCTATCAGATCACGGCGCAGTACATCGTGGCTGTCACGCAAATCGTTATGCGCATTCGACAACGTACTTATGTCACTGCCATGTTTGTCGAGTAGCTGCTGTTGTGCAAAGGACAATTGGTCGAAGTTCGTTCGCTGGGTGTTCGCTAGTTCGTCGTATTTGGCCTGGAACGAGAGCCGCATGACATCTAGTGCGCTAGTGTTAGCCTGTGACTGTTCGTCTGTTGCTGCTTTTATTTTCTGATCGAACCTGCACGATTGCATGTCAGCCTGGCACTTTGCACCGCAATACATGACGTTTCTAAGTAAAGGCACGTCCAGCAGAGGCTCAAGTTTGGGTGTGCATGAATCGCTGTTTTCCATCCGACCACGTTTAGATGTATATATATTTTTTTGTGTACATTGGTGATAACAAGCCAATGGCAGACGACCAGGTCGCCTGGGTACCAGTTGCACCGTCAGCCGATGTCATCCCACCTGCGTCCGCACAAAAGCGCATGCTTTTAGAACAAGAGCTGCGCCGACAGTTCGCAGACCTCCAGCTGTCCAACCCGGCTATTCGCAGAATCGTTGAGGAGTCGGATATGGAGTTGCGTCTGTGTCACAATCATGCGGACATCATAGAGATCGTACGACAAATGCGTGCGGCGCACTTTCGTCCTCGTCCGGTGATACGAGTGACCCAACCAGGGGTACCAATCGTCCCAAACGTTCCATTACCTGCGAGTGTACCACGATCATCGCGTGATGGCTTCCGAGGCCGCGAGCATGAATTTATGCGACGCACGTGAGATCATGAGGAATGCTATGACGACGTCACAAAAAAAACGCGCCCCGACTTTGCGCTCAATCAGATCAGGCACTGACACTGGGCTATCACGCCGTGGTAGTGTCGCCTTCTCATCATATGAGAGCCCGGGCCGGGGGTTGTTTTTCTCATAGGCATGTCCTCTCTTAGCATGTATCTGGTCTATTTTCCTTTTTTATTTTACTCTGTCGTACTCTTTCAGTAGCTCCTCGTTTATTGTAAACTCCGCAGTCCCCGTGGTCGTCATCAGTATCCTCTTCATGTACCGTCTGGGGAACGGCTTCCTTTTTTGTAACTGGATATACCTTGTCTTGCTGTACCATCGGTACCAGACAACGTCAAAAAAAAAAAAGGTATTTGTAAACATGGTCGAGCCGCTGAACGATTTCGAGGCTTTGTCGATTGCTCGGCTTGGTGCGTCCATGAGACGCGTGGAAGAAGTCACTCCTCCTACGCATGAAATAGTCGAGCAATATATGCGTCACCTGTCTGCTGCACTGGATGCGCACCTGCGCCGCCGAGACCTGCCGTACACCATTCGCGAGGCGACTCCTGAAATCGATATATGGAATGTCGAGCAATATAATGTAACGTCATACAGACCGCATGTAATACCACTTGAGCACGTTCCAGCCCAACCAGAAAGATTAGAAGAGCGTTTTTACAACAACTCAATACATGAGCTCATGACACGTGGGTACTTTCGCCAGGATATGCAACCTATTCCTCTGGCATGTAACGGAATCTCGGTGCTCATTAGTATCACTCTTCTGGAAAATACGCAGGATTTGGAAGATCAGATAACGGTAGATGTGGAATGTTTAAGTGATTCGGGCGTCTTACGCGAGACCTCAGATATGCCGTTCGCACAATTGTGCAAGGATGTGCGTGGAGAGCTGCTTAAATGCGTTGAAACGATAACTCATTGCTACATAGCTTCTAAGTTTGGATATACTCCGTCTGCGTCCAACTGACGTTACCCAGCTGATTGTCCCATTTCTTTGGAACCATCTGTCGCGGACGAAAATGCAGGACATGGTCGTCGGTCTCGTGAGTGCTCGTTCGTCACGCAGCCGCCTGTTGCGGCGCCGTACTTTTTTATCCATTCTGAAAACAGCAGTGCGTCCATCGTGTATAGCATGTTTCCGAAAAGTTCACGTGCTCCGCCAGATGTATCCTACGTTGACGCACGATTCGATGACGTTTTTCACGCAGTGCACGACACATCCAAAAGAATGTTCACGTCGCCCGCCGCTACTCCACCCAGTACATCCAGCAACGTGGACAACGCATCGAAGAGTCTTTCGCGAGTAGAGGTGAATGCATTGTTTGCAGATAACCCGATCGCAGGCGTTGCTCTTCGAGACATGAGCGACGACCGACGTCTGCGCCCACTTGCATGCCAGTCGTCCATGACAACTGATTCGAACGCAGTGCTGCCACTTCCTGTCCGGTCGGGGTGGGCGTGGGATGACGACCACGACAACGGCAACTCGGCTGTCGCAATCGAACGTGAGAACTCTGGGCGAACTTACGTAAACGTGCACACCAACGAAACGCTACCAGTTATGGTGCAACGTTTGCCGGAACGTCAAAGGCGCCAACTCGCTACTACGGATCGACAGCTTGAACGTGCTTTAGGGGCACAGCATACACGTCACATGCGTCGTCGCACAGAGAGCGAAGCTTCTGACCCACGCTCGCAGGGTGAGAGACCCGACGTCGTCACAGTGAAAGAGAGAGCAAAAAGCACAACCGTCGCAGTACATGGAGTGCGTCATAACATGACGCATGCGACTGAGTTCACAGAACACGAGCGTCCTCGAGACACTGCGGTATATGACGGACATTCTGTACGCCTGACAAACGAACAACGTGCTGGGTACGTACCGGTCACGCAACGTGCACGCGTGCCAAGCGTTGCGCCTATGCCTGTTGCGAATGTGAACGTGGACGGGTCACGGCACAAGTCACAAACACGCAGAACGGAAAGAAACGAATACGCATCTTCGCACCACGTCACGAACGGTCTTGGCATTTCGAACGTCGCAGGTCTGAGGACATCGAACGCCGCAATCGAGCTTCGTGAGACGTCTCGCAACGACATTGTAAACTGCAAAACTGGATTCGCTGCGAACAGCAGCAGCCATACTGCCACCAGCACGCGTGCTGTCCCACGTACCGCTGCACGTGTAGATGCACACGTGCAGCAGCCCGCACGAGGCGCTCACACAGCACGAGAGACCCAGACGCGCAGCGCAACAGATGTAGTCACGCGGAAGATGGAAAAGGCGGTGAATATTGTTCGTGCGGATACCGCGGTGTCGTCCGTGGAAGGTAGATCAGCTGTGCGATCGCAAGCGCATGAGGAAACAGATTGTTATCGTGGAAAAACGGCATCCGACGGGATCGTGCGCACAAAATCGGCACAGGTGGGTGATAGAGTGCAGTCGATTAATCAAACTCACGCACGGACGGACGCCGAAAGCGTACCGATCTCTACACGTGTCACCTTGGTAGAAGCGGACGGAATGAGTGTATTCGCTGCGGGACAAATTCAGCACCGTACGGACGACGTGATTCAGGATGTAGTTGACAAAAATGCCGACGTCACCGTAAGCAACGCACCTGTGCGTGCGCGTTCACGCCCGAAAGACGGCGACGATCAGCAGGCGCCACCCGCCCTGCCACGAAGCGTTGTTGCCGATGCACGTCGAGTAGTTGCTGAGCCGCACGTTGGTGCTGGTGACTCTCATGTTATGTCACATGAGACATGCACACGGACGGCACCCGAGGTGGAACACGATGCCGCACGAGGGACACATACATTGTCGGAGACAGATGATCGAAATGCGCCAGACGTTGGAAACGCATCTGCACCACACGGTAGAGTCATGACAAGTAACGTCAAACTTCGAGATGACAGTGGTGCCACCGAAATCCAACAATCCCGTCCATCCAACGAATTCGGACGCCGTGCACGTGAAACTGCGCGTGCCTCTGGTGTGGACGCAGTGGCAGTGCAGCCGCGGTCACGAACGTCTGCTGTTGTCACTGCTGCGCCGATCGCTATGGCGCCACAACTCCGTTCCACCGATGCAACGAATCGCAACGACGTTCGCCCCGGATATGGTGACGTGATGGCTGCATCCATGCACGCTCGTGCTGTAGCAACTACCAATGACGAGCTTGGACAGATGTTTGCACCCATTGCTCTTTGTGCATCATCGAATGTACCCGGTCCTTCTGTTGCAACCGAGGCAAGCGTCGGACGACTGCGCGGCGACTCTCGAGCTCTGCACAACACGTTGACTGCCGCGGTGTCAGATGTGGTCAGTGCACGACCGCTTACCGCCTCGCATGGTGACACACGAAAGCATTGCGGACTAACGAGTACATATAGAGAACCGCTGTTCGCACACAATACCGTTAATGCAATGAGTGCAGCGATTGCAGATCAGTTGCCGGAAGAAACTCGTACACAGCCACGGCGATCAATGGACGTCGGAAATGCTCAAACTATCCGAACAGCGACTCCCGCCAACACGTCCTTCCGCCCAGTGAATCGGTTCTCTGACACCGACACGACGCCTACACCGCGTCGCGACAATGCAACTCCTCGGCCCGTATCTGCCAGTTCTGTTCGATCTCCGTCGACAACTCAGATGCTCAGCGGAATGGACCGATGCGCTGTTAGTGTCGTATCCTAACGTGACGTCGGCATGTTAAGGAGGCTCAATGCAACAAGTATTTCGGTCGCAATGGCCGGGATCGACCTACACAACAATGGTCGGTTCAGAATGTAACTACAAACGACTACCGCGCACGTGATTGTTCCCACCGTCCATCCAACGGAATGTGGTGTGAGGCACTGTGAGCGTTTTGCTATCGCTCGCTCGGAGAGATACACGCTGAGCAAAATCCATGCGACGAACAACCATGCACACGCTTTTCCGAGAACGCACACGCCAGCGTCCATGAAATCAGAGCACTCCGTATGTTCAAGGTATGATTTTTGAGAGTTTTCATTCCATGGATGCGCATATAACCGGAACGACCATATCACGAGTACAACGGCCACTGCCTGTAAGAACGCAATGTCAGTCACTTTAGTCATTCCACGCTTTTTTCCTTTACAACTTTCCCCCCAAAAAATGTGAGGATTCCATTTATGGTGCGCTCATCAGGGCGGAAAAAAATTATGACCACATAAAATAAATCATCTTTCCGCTATGGCAAACCCGTATGATCCAGATCGTATCAAGAAGATAGCGTCTATCATGCCACAAATGTTCGATCTCATTCAACCCAACGATGAAGTGCAGTTCGGACTCGTCGGTGACCCGTGCTTTCCCGCATCCTTTCGTGGCACAGACCGGCCGACGGGTCGTGTTGAGACCGTGACCGGAGAGCGTGGAAGCCGAATCGCAACAATAAAGATGTCAAACGGCGACCTGCAGCAGGTACAGGAGGACGATACCTCTAGCACGCGCTTGTTTGAACTTTCCGATCGAGGTTTCAAGGGTGTGATGGAAAGAAAACGGAAGGAGGTCGCTGCCGCATCTGCTGTGTCGTCCGCCGACGAACCTGCGCAGACGGAGAGTTCGGAATTCCGTGGGCTGTTTGGAAACGACATGAAGAAGGAATTGAAGGAGCTTCGCGAAATCGTCGAGTCCACCGACAAGCGATTGAAAGGTTATGCTGCAACAACCAACAAGGCAATGGGCATGCTTGCAGAGGACGTCACACGTCTCCACGCTGGTGCTCCCATACGTTTTTCCGGAGCACTGATTAAGGCACTGGATGGTTTGAACAAAAGCACGGATTAAGACAATGGTTGAGTTGAAACAAAACCAATTTTTTTTTGTGCTTGTGTGATCCTAGGAATGGGATGATTGACGTGCTGTCTAAGATGCTTTCGTTGACGAAATATCGCGAACGAACATTTGTTCGACTGTGCTCACTGATATCGGACGCACCCGACCAACGACATTCAAAAGAAAGTTCCACTCTGCGATCCAGCTGCATGCGGACGATAGTACCGTTTCCGATACAACACCAGTTGTATTCAGGTGTCGAGGAAAGACCATTTCGGGGAGGCGAAGTGATCCTTTGTCACTGGATTTGTGTCGTACGATGAGCACGACGGCCTGAAGCATGAATATAGTGATCATTACGGCTACCGCTTCGATGCACGCACGAGTAACGCCTTGTCGGTACGACATGCCATAGATATGAGACGTCGATTCACCACTAGTGATGTCACGAGCGAGAATACGCGCACTCTGTATCACAAACAGACTTGTCACTACGATTGGCATGGACTTGCGTGTCCACCATGAAGCATCCTCCAGCGTATTTCCTTTCAGTTTGTGATCGTTGACGCTACAAACGGCAAAGTGTGAAACGACACCAATGGCAAGCATGGACGCCACATCTATGATCAACTTGACCGCATTCTGGCGCGCCTTTGCATTGTTTGTCATGATGCTCTCGTCCTTACTCCTATCAATCGATGGCTTGAAGTCCCGGAGTCTCTTCCTTACAGAATCCGCCTGACCGGCCTCCTCTGCAACTTGCAGCACACGGTGAGTGATGTCGTCAACTGTTCGGACCGCTGTACCGACAGCGACATCTTTCTCCACATCAGTTGCTTTGGTAAAGAATATTGTTGTCACCACGACAGTGACACCCACGGCCTGTGCCAGGACTTTTACAAGTGAGAACTGATGTGCGCTTTCAATCGAATTATTGTGCGACATATTTTTGGTCACCAACCCGACACTGAGGGCGATGGGCAGAGGGATGCCGATGCCCAGTATCTCGCTCCAAACGTCGTTCGACGATTTGGCCGTGTCTGAACGCGGACAGCTGTGACCGATATCATTGAGTCGTTGAACAACTGCATCCTCGATTTCAGATGGACGTATAGCGCTATAGCGGAGCGCTACTTTAAAAACAAAACAAAACTCGATGACGCCGACGAGTGATATCAAAGCGAAATTGTTCATACAAACACGCATTATGCTATACTGACTGCCGCAATATCTCATCAACATTGCAACCAAACCGGTTGTGAAAACAGTTGCGACTGCAAGAACACTCAGGTTCTTGGAAATCACTTCGGCGTTCGCACGGTTGAACTCGTCTGATGATGGAAACACTGCTGCATTTAAAATCGCTGCCTCACGTTTGCCGACGTCAATCTTGTAATCCTTTTGCAATTTATCAGACACCGCGCGCAGACCTTCATCGAGCATTTTGTGAATTTCTTTTTCCTCTGTCGCTCGTAACGTCAATACATATACGCCGTGAAGGATCCATGAAAACAGTAACAGATGTAATACCGTGTCTAATGTAACCACGTACAATGAGGGAGGGCGATCGTTACTCTCACACACACTAGCAGCTACCTCTCGAACCCCCATTGTGTCAAAAAGACCTTTTATTTATTAGAGCGGAGATTTTTTTTTAACACGGATGGCCAGCGGAAACTCAGGATCAGCACTCTCCGACCCTGCCATCAGTGGTGACTCACCTTGTCCAGGACGTCCGCGATGGCGATGGCGACCGCATCGTACCCTTGCTTCTTCCCCTCCTCAAGCAGCGCCCAAACCCTCTGGACATCTTCGTGTGGAGGGACATCGTGCCCCGTGACCCATACCTTAGGTTACTGTAGAAGGTAGTGTGTTGGAGCGTGTGTGCGTCGGAGACTTCTAGGAGGGCGCGCGAGGGCCCGGCGTACTTCTAAAACCTCTACACTTCGTTCTTGCGCAGCAAACGTTGCATGGGTGGCATCTCATCGTACCACGCAACGTACTCCTCGCACAGCTCCTTCTCCTGAAGAAAATATGCCAGGTCCGCCGCCGTGGAGTTTGCAATGCGCTTGTTTGCGGAGGAGGATGACATCTTGCGTTTCTTCGTCGAACCTGCGCGGTTGGAGGAGAGAAATGCATTACACTGACGAAAATACCTTGAGGCACTCATACACGATGAATGTCAAAGAGCACGATGTCAGAAACGGGCACTGTATGTCCTACGGTCGCACGCGGAAATGTGAGACGATAGCACGACAAGTGTGTGCAGGCCAACAAACAGCCGAAATGAATATCTGCGTTCAGTGTACGGTCGGTGTCGTCGTGAATGCTATTGAGACACCGTACCTCTTGTGTGGGGTGCCATTCTCTCCCGCCGTTGCATGGACCTTGGGTCCGCTGATGGAGGAGATTTGATTCGCTTGTTCCGTGGTGACCGTAGCTTCCTCCCTGATGTTGAGTTCACACGTGTAACACTGACCGTGGAACACTTAAAATGTGTACCGGCTCTATGTCTAGACGCAAAGTGGGACGCTTTCTCCATTTAAATGGATCCCGGGTACGGATACGTTTACACATCGTCCACTCATGCGAAGGCACATATCGTGTGTCATAACCTCGTGATGCCCCTTAGTAAAACGAACCTTGCTAGAGACCTGCTCATGAGCACGACCGGCCAAAGAACGACATGTCGACTGACACTGAGAGGCCGATAGTATCTGTAAAAGAAATTATCAGGACCGTACTAAAAACTGCCCAAAAGGTTGGGAAGCTCGCCGCTCATATGCAGGCGCGCGAGTGTGTACGATCAATTCTGCACATATACATCGTCCTCAAAATGCCACGCGTGTGTGTAGTTTGAGTGCGCTAGCCACTTTACAAACTGCTGCTTAGAATTCCACGAGGTCTTTCCGTACATTGCGCGCCAGTCGCGAGTATCGGAAGGGGTCACGGAAGCGAACAGCTGACCTACGTGCGTGTACCGTGTCAGTGTCAGTCGCCGACTGGGTAACGATGCAAAGCGGTTGGCAATACAATCCGGACTATGCCAGAGGCTGACGAGCATGTACACGACGTGTTCGATGCAACTCTGTACACACGCAAACTTTTCGCCACCAACACTGAAACACGCATGCATGGTGGGCTGGCGGTCGAACTCTACGTACGCTCCACGTAGTGTGCAACGGTGAGCGGCAGGTGCCACTCCATGAGACGCAGACACGGCGCACGCACTCCCATGTCGTCCATAAGCATGTCGTGATATTTAAGCATATGCAACTGCACGGATGCCGCACGGTATTTTGACAGGGGCAGCCATGAACGTTTCCACTGTTGGTCCGTGCTGACGTCTCGCAACATTTCACTAGCCTTCAAGTAGCTGCGCGCATTTTCAAACGTTATGTTCTTTGATAGCCACTGTGCCTGCAAATGTTGTGTTAGGACATTGTTGAATGTAGTGATCTCAGATCCTATGAATGCAAGGTTGCAAACCATAGGTGGTACAATGTTTTTGTACAACCACAGTCCATCCATCTCCACACAAAGTTTGTTCATGGTGACGTCGTCAAATATGTCGTACGTCTTTATGAATCCAGTAGCTGCGACGACAACCGTGTCCTCGTTCACTGCAGCATCGTCGACGTCGTACTCTCCGTCGTGCAGCACAACGTTTTTTTCGTGCAGCAGCGTTGTGAACGAATCTGGTACAATCTGCCCCCCGCTGAACAGGTCGATTTCGATCCTGGTGCTGCCATAGAGTGAAAACCCGTAGTGAATCATTATGCAGAGCTCAACGAACCGCCAGATGACATATTTGAGGGGGCTTAGAAGCGCATGCAAGAAACGCTCTCGTCCACTCACGTACCAATGGACTGGTAGAAGAAAGTGTCCCAGTCGAGAATATGCCAACCACTGAAACGGAACGATACCAAACAGTTTTTGCGGTATAGCCCAATGGCGCATACGTCGATAGACGTGCGTTTCAGATGCAAAGCGACTCGCTGCCGCAGCGCAGTCCAGGGCGGACTTGCCGCTACCACAGACAACTACTTTTCGATTTGCCGTGATGCTTGCGTCACGAAACTCAGACGAGTGTACAGCACCGAGCAAACTAGACGGCACATGGGGATTGCTGTACATACCGGTACACATGACACAGTACTCGAATTCGTACGTGTCTTTGAGAGTGGTCAATGTCCACCGCATGTCGTCGTTTTGCGAGACGGATACTACGCGCTCATTCATGTGCCACGTGCAATTCTGTATCGACTCCGCATATGCTCGGATGTATGCCAGGGTCGCGTCTCCGTCTGTAAACGTGCCGTGTAAGTCTGGGCGTGGCATTCGAGGAAATTCGTAAAGCTCGAATGGGACCTGCAGCCCATATCCATCGTAGTTGTCTTTCCATACGCCTCCAACACCATCTTTCTCATCGAAAACATGACATTCGTGGCCCTGTGACGATAGCACATCTACAGTTTGTAGTCCTGCCACACCCGCCCCTAATACTGCGATTTTCATTTTCGGCTGAATAAAATCGAAAAAAAAAAATCTGACACATCACGGCACTCTTTGCTGTTCGTGCATTAAATCAATGATTCGGAATCTTTGCAACCCATGTAGTATTTGTCTCCTATGCATGACTTGCGTGTAACTGTTTTGGCGTGGGAACCGCCCCACGTACTGCGCACCAGACTCGTTGGTAAGTATTTCGACTTTGTTGTTTGACCCTGATCCCAGCACCCTGATAAGTTTGAGACCAAGTTGCTGAAATCCATCGCCACAACGTGCGTGCGTTGCACGTTTTGATGTGAGAAACCGCTCACGGTCAGACAGTTCCTCGCCCGCCATTCGTTTTACCACTGGAGTGCCTCCGTCGAACCGTCACACAGCCACTTTTATTTGTTCACACTTACTCAAATGACATCAGAAGCCGACAAGTTTTGGTGCGCGAGCGGATCACAGCAGTTCAACTCGTGCAGCGCGGAGGATGTGAACCTTCCAGATGATAATATCACGGTGTGCAAACCACAAATAAGAGGGCCGTGTCGCCTTAAACAACATGCAGACGGTACACCCATAAAATGGGGTGAAAGCTGCGACGAGCTATGTAAGACGTACGCTTTGACCGGCGATTCCTCGGTATGTGGGTATTGTCGCGAGAAGGACGACAATACCAATGTCCAATGCATCTGCGCCGGTCTTCCAAAAATTACGACAAGTGCAAATTGTGAGGGGCCGAAAACCCATCTGAGCAAACCTTGCGATCACATCATAAGCACTGGTACACACGTAGCCTGTAACGCAGCAATTTCGAACGACAGATGTTGGGTAAAAGTCAACATCGGAACGGATTGCAAGCAAGTGTGCGCACAAAACAATGGCGGGGAGGCGTGTGGATACTGCGGTGGCGACAGTGGCTCTGGCGCATGCATTTGCAGTGGAAAAGGTTATAGCCCATCGCCGATTCCACCGCCCGGTCCAACACCTCCCACGCCGTCGCCAAGACCCGGTCCACCACCTTCCAAGAAACCGAACGATAACCCACCACCTCAAAGTTCTCCGTGGATGATTGCCGCGCAATCAGCATCTTGGTTGATTGTATTAGCGGTGGTGACTGGTGCTATTGCGACATCAATGCGCCGCACGAAGCGGGACATACCATGAACCCTAAACCCCATCTACCAGTATACACAGACGATCTCGAAAAAAAAGTGTCATCACGTATATATGAACGTTGAAGCGAAAATGGACACGAACAGTGAAGTAGACACGAAAAGTGAAATGAACACGAATACACAACAGCCAAACGCTGGAATCGTAAGAATAGTAGCACGAATCTGCGGTGGACTTGTGTTGATTGGTGTCATCATGGCACTCACACACCTGTTCACATCCCACGGCCCAATTCAAGACGGCATCTCGGATGCTCTGGGAGCAATATCAAAGGCGCTCGACGCGTTGGCTAGCGGTTGCGACTCGCAGGCGAACTGTCCCTTGGTAAACGATGAGACTGGGTGTAAGAAGTCTCCCGGCTGTGCGTGGACAGTATCAAGTATCTCGCAGGGAAAATCGACTTGTAGGAATGCGACCGGCCGGCCGCCAAGTGACGGAGGGCCGTTCAAATGTGCGTTGGGTCTGTTTGGGTTGTTTGCGTTCCTGGGAGTGGTTGTCTGTAAGTTCACAAGCATTTTCTTGAAATGCAAGAGTGAGGGAGTCAATCATCTTTCATTGAAGAAGGGCAAGTCTGTCATAGAAATGGTGGAGGATATCAAACCGAGGGCAGAAGAACTTGCTGAAGCAGTATCGAGCGAGCACCCTGACCTGTCAGGGAAGCAGAAGCGAACATTGACAGAGTTTACAACGAACAAGCTGGTAGAGCACCTAATGAAAATGGAGAGCACCGAGGGAAACCCTGAACAGAGAGCGGAATGGGACAGCCAGGTGAGTGCACAGGTGGATGCGACAGCAGCACGACGCCAAGCACTTGAAAACGAGACCGACCCCACCACGGCGGCTGATGTAGATAGGTCCGCAAACGACAAAATCCCCGACCTGCCGGACCTGCCGCGGTAACGAAAAAAAAAAGGGAAAAGAGTAGAAAGGGACATGTTGAGAATGGACAGCTCGCGTCGCCCGACGTCCGTTGTGAACTTGGCATTGCTCTTGATTGTAACAGCTATTGTATACATGTACGGACAATATATGAGCATACAACTTGCACATGATATAGACTTTCAGTGGTGGCGGGAATCCAATGGCAAACAATACAATAAACAATTCAGTCTGACCACCATGATTGCATCGACGTTGTCGACTCCTCTCTACGCGATCATGCAAGTTGTCACGCCGCCTCAGTCCCACCTAAGTTTAGATCAGTACAGGTTTTTATATAGCGAAATCTTTCCGTACCGTCGTTTTAACAACACAGACGGCACGCAGGACGGAATTGTGACGCCCAAAAGCCTGTGTGAAACGGTTCTTCTGTATCCGGGCGACGGTGACCACAAATTCGACGAATGGTTCAAAACTGCACATTACTACAACACACGATTCGACGCAAACGTGAGAGCAACGTTTGAAATGCTTGAAACCGGCGATGACAAATCCAGTTGGTACTTTAAGAGGTGTGTCAGTGGTGATACTGTCGGCTTGTGGCCTGCTCACGACGATGTAAATGGATGGCAGGGTGTTTGGCTTTTTTGGTTGAATACTACAAAAGACGGCAAGCAGTTTGACGTCAACGATGGATGTTGGGTACTCTATACAGACGACTCACCAGATGGAGGTAAGACGATTCCAGTCTGGCATGAGGGAAACGGAACGAACACAAAGACGACCGACAACTGGTGGAATCGTGATGATAACTTCATGGCACGCATGGGCTTCGCACATGATTCCCCTATAGGAGTATACTTTTTGGGAAATCGTTATACTGCGGACGGCGTCATGGTCAACGCGGGAGCCTTTGCAAGCTTACTCGGAAGCGGGACGACTGTCGCAGGTGGGTGGATTGGATTCATGAAAGACAACGACAATCTGAGTAACAATGAACTCCGAAACATGTTGCAAACGTCCGTAGAATCTAAATACGTTCCAAAGCCACCATGCAAGCCCGCCAATGTCGGTAAAGGCATTGGCGCTGGTATTGTCGCAGCACTTCCGTCGTTACTGATGGGTTTCATGATGCCGGGAGAATTGGGGGTCGCCGCAGCCGTCATCGCCGGCGGCGTTGTAGGAGCAACGACAGGAGCTACGGCAGGGTCCGGAACGTGTTAGAAGCCCCCTAACATTTTGAGGGTACCTGTCGCCCGCAAACGTTGCCTTGCGTGTCAAGCTTGGCTTTTGACGGCGTCTGTCAGCACGCGACAGGATGTATACACGACTGCAAAGCTACGCCAGCTACAAAACAGACTGGGTGTTTTTGCTCGAATCCCGACTCACCAAAAAATGACACAAAGCGATTTACGAAAATTGCGTCTCCTAATTAATAAAGGCCGTTTACCGTCATAACGTGAGTCACAATTACTTTACACAGATACAATTTCACTCTCAATTTTGTTCTCTGCTTCCTGTGACGAAATTTCAGCAATCGCAGGTTGCTCGTGCACTTGTTGCGTCGGACGCAAAACATCCTTTTCGTCAAAACACCAGCAGCATGCATTGCAGCACGTTATCAAACACAAAAATGTCCATACGTGATAGACATTCAGCTCCATTTCTTGTCCAACGCTCTTCACCAATGGTGAACTTAAATTTCACGCGGTGTCTGCGTCGTCGTCGTTCGCATCGGGGTCGGCATCGACGATTCCCGGCAAAAGAGTGAACATGTCCAGGCCAGTGCGTGCGCTCACTGGTTGCGTCACAAGTACACCTCTTGCGGTGAAAGACAAGCCGAACTGCGTAGGACTGTACCAGATCCCAGGCGTGTCTACCACCATCAGGAGCTTGGAGTTCGGCGTGATTGCCTCGACATTCGATGCGACTGCACCACGTGCGGTGAGCACTTTCACACTGGTAGTCCTCATGTCAACCTTGATACGGACGTAAAAGCTTCCGTTCGGTTTGATGCGTACGATCGGTTGATGCTCTTTGGTGAGCGTCGCCTTTCCGAACCATTCCTGGCACATCTCAATGGCTTTTTGCGTGATGATCGTGTCCAGTTCTCTGAGCTTGTTTTCGAGTTCATGCGAGACAAGGATTTCCACGTTGCGTCGGGGAGCGTCTACACTGCCATCGATAGGGGTGCCGAGACCAAACGGTGTGGTCACCATCTCTGTCTGGTTGCGCCCCAGCTGGACACACAGCCGATCCACCGGGTAGAAAGTCTCGACCCTCGAATCACCGGGCGAGTAGTTCATCGGTATGACCGTCTGGCCGCTTTTCTCACGGCGTGGGGCGTCGAATGCGAGACCAGCAAAGTCCACGTCGTAGATGGAGGTGGCCATGTTTGGATCAGTGGATGCACTGCGCGTGTGTGGGATGTTGTGTAATGTAACTCTACTTTTTACGTCGGCGCACTACGTAAGTCAATACATCTCCCTCAGGAAAGCGCACTCCGATGACGGCTTCTCGTTGGACGTCGTATTCGTGCATCTTGGTGAGCAAATACTGAACCGTGCGATTTTTTTGATCGTCAAATGACTCGTCATGAATTACATTATCTACAGTCATGCGAACGAGGTGCGTATTGAGCGGAACATCTCGCGAGGGTCCCATAAATATTACATAGCAAGTTCTAGCGTCGTCGTGGGAACTTCTACCGAACGTCGGACCAATCTTCGATGAGTGCATGCGTATCAGATTGAGAGCTACACGTTCGTCTTCCGGAGACAGCACCATTGCTTGTGGAAACCAAAAAAAAAAGTGACCGATTGACGAAGGATTTTCGCACTCCAACATGGACGGTTCTTTGCGTTATGTCGAGTGCATCGGGATCGTGGACGGAGGTCCCAACCTGCACATGGTATGAAATGAATGGCTCGTGTCGGGTCCTCGAGTAAATGACTACCGTTCTGTCTACAGCGCAGGAAGTGGTGCTTGAAGTCCGCCTGGTTCGGTGAGAGGCATTATCGTTGGTGTGGGTGCGGAGTATTTGCTGCCACCGCAGTCGGTAGCTTCGCGAACCATCTTCATTATGTCAGTGAGTTGTCCACGGTTTTTGGAAGATACGGCGTTGTCTGGTAACCGCTCGCCCATGGCACGTTTCGCAGATTGTGCAACGGTGTCATGGACTGCTGCGGATCCGATCCCCGCAATCATAGCTTCCTTTGAAAGCGCAGTCGTGTTGAGATCGGGAACATCGTACATTTTTTCCACATCGGATAAGTCGGGAGGTTGAGAACCGTAAGGACCGTCATTGAAAGGATTCTCTGATCGGGACAATTGAGCAGCAACACCACTTCCACACAACGCACTTGAATTTGCAGCCGGAGGTCTTGTCAACGACGACGCGTCACTGAAGTACCTGATCAGGTACAGCGAAAGTAGAATCAGCGCTACCCAGCAGCATATACTTACGCATGTGTTTTTAAACTCTGCCATCTGATTTTCATGTTGCTCACAAAAAAAAAACCGCGTAGCGGACACAACACAGGCATGCGGCGGGGAACAAACTATTGCGTTACTCAACTTTTTCGCGTGGTGTTCGCAGTACACGACGTGCAGGTCCCATACTCGAATCTGATACAAACGTCCACACACATCCGGGCCATGTGCTGCAAACGGCCAGGTCATCGTAGTACTCGGATGCGATGCGCCGCAGTTCGGGAAGACGTGACCAGGGAATCGTGGTAAAATCATGATGTTCGTTATGATATCCGACATTCCATGAAATTTTGTTGAGCACACCGTAGTACGAAAATGTTTCCTGCACGTTGGTGTTGTAGTGTGGGAAAACGTAGTGCTCCGATATGAAATGTCCGGCACATGGATGACACCCTCCTGCGATCATGAGGCACAATAACAGGTAAATAAGAGGCCCCGTTCCCGCCTCATACATCACGAGTATCGGCCGAAGTGCGTATGCGAATATTTGAAAAAAGATCCACAGTAACTTTGCAATAGAACCACGAACAGCACGCTTCTCAAGTTGCGACGGCAGGTCAGTATCCACTCCTTCACGTCCTAGATGCCTGTGATGCTGCATGTGATAGTGGCGAAAAGATTCACAAAACGGTATCCCGATCGGGATGTTCACGAACATCGAAAACGCACGGTTCGCAATATCCGACCTGAAGAATAAGTTGTGCGATAGCTCATGAACAGCTAGGAGAAGTGCTTGTGATATTGTAGCACCTGCTGTAAATATTGTGAGGAGGTACATTTGCAGCGAAATTTTTTGTACTACGACAGACAGCCAAAGCTGCAGTGCTACGAGGAACACGCATATGTACTTCGACTTCCACTCTGGGCCCATTAAAAGAACGACATCAGGATGCGCTTTCAGTATGCTGTGGCGTCTGCTAGCGTGAGGCTCCGATGGCGTCGTCACGGATACGGGTGTTTTCGTCACAGTGTGATCCGACGTCCACCCACCTAATGGTGCTGATCAAAAAAATGTCGTGACGAAAATACATTGAAGCGCTCATACACGTTTGGCGCGACTCTGACGCAGGCAGTGTCGCAGCATCGTGCACAGTGTGTTCGATCAGGGTCTGACGAAATCGAGAACCGTAAGTTTGAAACACCGTCATGCGCATGCTCTCGGTCGATGCCGAGGCGGCGAGTGGAAAGGCAATGGCGCTCTTCCCGCTGCGGCGTTCCATGGTCCCGAAGCACGTGCGCTTTGACAAGTGCTCGCTGTCACAGGTCCTGGAGGCGCTGCGCAACGAAAGGCTGGGCAGGTCGAAGCGCAAGCGGGGGGTGCGACGAGGAGAGGTTTACATTTGCCACCGTTCTAGATGCGCGTGCCGCCAAGGTCAAGCAGCGTTGCCGTATCCGAGACGGCTTTACCACAGACGGTGTCACTGCACGCATCCAGCACGAGACGGACAAGGGTTCGGAATGGCTCAGGCTCACAAGCATGCCGAGGCGGGGTCCATTCGCCATCGACGAGCTGAAGCGAGTGTCGCGGCTGGAGCACTGGCAGGTGTACCTCACCGTCCCTTAGGAATTCCATAACCTGACATGATGGTACGAGAGATATTCGTCAGAAGACCGTCCACAACTGACGACACCAGGACACGTAGGCTGCGATTGCTCATGACGTGTGCTCTCTCTCATGTTTTTTTTAACGTAAGTGTCATAAGGGCCAAGTCATGAGCAACTGCTCGGATATCGACGCATTTTTGACCGATTTTACTCGCGGAGTGCAAACGTCTTTTCAGCTCACAAACACGTATGAAATTATTGTACTGTGTGCATGCTCACTAACACTTCTCGTGCTCGGTGTGTACACATTTCGCATCGTTTCCGGTGTTGCTGTTGCTGCCGTTACCCTTATGTTCTCGTACGGTGCAACTGCAAGCATTCAGTGCGAAACGCGACTAGCAGTAGTTGGTGTCGTCGTCGGTACTGCTGTTGCGATGGCGCTCTGCATTTTGTCGAGAGCTTTGTTTTTGATAGGCGGCGGTGCGTGTGCCGTTGCGGCTCATCTGTTGCTTGAGGGACTCCAGGACGTAATCGCAGGCGTCGGGCCGCAATGGAACGGAAAAAGCGTTGTTTACTGGGTAGGCATTAGCGGATCCTCTGTCGTGGGTGCTGCTGCAGCATCTTTCTATCGATCAGATGCCGTAATATTTGCTACGAGCATACTAGGATCGTACGGTGTTGTTTTGTCAATAAGGGCCGCCGTAAACAGTGACTTCCCTCCGTGGTCTACAGTGACCGCAGTCGTCGCTGCGTCGATTGGTGGTGCATGGATCCAGCGACACATAGTGAGGCGTAGCCACAATCAACACCTGCGTCGTCTCAGATCACATAGACACTTAGGAGACGTAGGTAATGTATAAAAAAACGTACGCTGCAGCCAGTACTACTACCACGGCAAGATCGCCAAGTTCAACCGCAAGAATGCGACCTATACAGTGCACTTCTACGATGGAGACGTGGTGGATGACATGGAGGCAGAGGAGCTTGACGCCGTGGAGCAGCCTGCTCAGCCGTGGGTCGACCTCGGGGGAAATTCGTGCGGTGTTCGCCGATCAGATTTCATGCAGCGACATTTTAGCACACCATAAAATGCATATCCCCATTCTTCTTTTCGCTTCGTATGCGTCTCTGCAAGGAGTTCCAAGAAGCCCAAACCCCAGGGCGATGGCGCTTAGCACACACACGTTCGCGTGGGATAATGTAATGGACGTTGCGGTAAAGCAGCGGCTGCTACACACATATTTCGACAAGCGCGTCCATGGAGAGGATCCTGGATGCGAAATTTTCTCCATAGACCGTGTTCCTGCGGCATGTATGTTGTTCTACAATGTGGACGTGTCAGGTTCGTGCATTGTACACGAATTCCGTATGAACAAAGGATTGCTTTTAATGTTCGATGCCGGGCACGACATGCGTCGTACGTTTTATGAGCGACACCCACGAGCTGTAGTCGAAGGTGCAAAAGGTTTCGCAGCATTCAATTCCATATAAGTAGATAATACGCAAAGTCATAATTTTCTGCGTAATACGCAAACGTATTGAGCGTAATATACTTGAATACGTCCATTTCATATCATCCATAGCACGCTCGCTAGCGACATCACGCTTACGGCAGAACCATGCTCCTGCAGATTTGCGCCATCGGTTCCGTCTTCTTCTACGTGGGTCCAGACACCGACGTGTTCACACTCAACCGTCTCCTCGACCACGAGACGGAGATCATGTACGTGGAACCACTCGTCGCCTTCAGGAACCGTCTCCGAATCAATGCTGCACGGTCGCACAACAGGCCGATCGACCAGCTGTTCGAATGCGACCACGACCAAGACCGCCACTCCGACTGTGCGGAGCCGTTGCGGATGGCGCACGTCCGAGCGTACGTCGGCGAGCTGTTGAAGCATCTCGTCGCCACCTCAAAGTGCACCTTCACGGGCAACGCCCTCGTCCATCTGCGTGTGCACAGTGTGCGGGTCTCTCTCGGTCGCGTGAACATTGCCTTCACCAGTCGGGGCATCTTCCGCAACATGACGGTTTACGTTTCGGAGATTCAGCACATGCCGTCCGTCCTCGGCGGAAAAAAAGTTACCACCTTCTCGCGGCTGGGAGTGGGCCCCAACGGGCCTCCTGCGAAGCGATTCGTCTGTCGCAACATTGACCGCGATCTCAGGATCATCACGAATCGCCACAACCCGTGCGTTCGCCGACCGTGCGCGTCGACGTACGTCGAACCGAACCCCGCGTGCCGTGCGGTGCATGATGGGTGGACGGGCAACAGCCATGAGTCCTACTCCCTGACGTCGACCCGGCCGCACGGGTGGTGTGCGAAACCGCGATTGAATCCGTGAGTTACACCATTTTGAGCCTTTCGGATTCGGATTCGGATTGTGACAACGTGTAGGACGAGGAGTAAAAAAAGAACGAGCAAGGACAGCATTCGAACACAGTCACGTATGACACCGTTCTGAGCCCTTGTGGGGCCGGAATCGTATTCGGACGACGTGGACGAGGAAAACGACATATGACGCCACCAGCACTATGCGCGATGCGTCACGGTCTCCGGACAGCCGTGTGGGTGAAACCCGTGTGTTTGGCGGGCATATGCAAATCGTGATTCAGACCTGAACAACGTTTACGTTTTTCAGCGTGCGTTGTTGCGTGACGCTGGCGGAGGGAGAAGTGAGGAACGTTGACGCCGTCTGGCACAAACAACTTACCGGTAAAGGGGGCACTGTCTGGAGGGAATCGTAATATGCTCGCAATCAAAGAATATTCTCGTCATTCAAAGTTGCCAAAACGTGAGATCCAGAGGTAAAGGAGGGTAAACCATTCGACTTTTGGACGTCCGTGTCAGTACAGGAGGTGAGACGTCGTCAACGTCTTTACGGCGTCTGTGCGCGACCGGTGACGTGCATGTCGAACTCCCTGCAGCTGGCGTGCAGGACGACGATACATCGGCAACAGTGTCGTCACACACATCCCTGAAGCGTTTCCACGCGTTGTTCATGCTACGAACAGACCACGTTTCACCCTGCGGACCAACAGCATTCCATGCGGTGCGTACGGAGTCTGATTCAATGTTCAATTTCAGGAAAGTTCGTCCAGCGGACACGTGAGGAACGACAGGTGGCGGGTGCATGCAGTCGTGCTCGCGTTGCGCCATGTTGTCCAGTAATTTGAGGAGCTGGTTGTATCTAGCGAACGGAAGTCGTGAAACGTCATTTACGTTGAACCACGCCTTCATGTGCAAAGCGAATGCATCGGTGTCCTCGGACAAAAGTACGTAAACATCGTCGTTACTGGGATGCGAATAATAAAACGTGCTCTGCTCGGGAAGGTCGAGGATATGACAATAACATACTCCCTCGGTATGTGCAAGCATTGCGTCGTCGTCGATCCGTCGTGAAAGGAGACACAGACCAGAACTGTACCTACGAATCATGTCGCGGACAAACGTGCTCACATCCTCCCTGTACCGAGCTGAAGGATCGCAATACGTACCGGAGGTGTTTATGTCGTGCACCCCGTATGGCATTCGAACGTCGGCCGCTAAAATGTAATCGAGTCTCCACGCTTTCACTGCGTTTTTGCTCTGTGTTGCGTTTGTGGTCTGTATTGCGTTTGTGGAGGGGCGCTCATGCATCGGACAAAAGTGAGCGATGTAGCTGCCGTCATGTTTTCCTCTGACAATAATCGCTATGGACCATGCATAGTGTGCATCGACGTAGTTTATGTTAAACGACATGCGTGCACGTGACGTCCGACACGACGCTGGTACATTATACTCGTCACATATCCACGAATCGTCGCGTGTAAAACCTAAGAGATGGAAGCTCACGCCCCGCCGCAACGCTGCGGAGCCCAGACGCTTCCCAAAATGCACGTCTCCTACCGTGATGGAAAGCATGTGCGACTCCATGAGTTGTACGTCATGGCCACTATGCAAAGACACATTCCAGGTCCACGACGACGCATGCGCATCCTGGACCACGATACTGATGGTGTCCATCATCGCAAGTGTTCGCAGCACGTCCTTCACGTGTGCAGATTTGTCTGTGTCAAACAGATGTCTCGCAACAAGTGCTACGAGAAACGGCTTGAAACAGGGGAGTGTGTCGCTTATGACTTCAGTCCTCCTGCATTCTAATTTGCACTCATCTATGAACCGGACGCACGCAGGACTAAAGCGGGTCTCATAAAATGTGCGTGCAACGAAGTAAACACTTGCGAGGTGACGGTGCACTCGATCACATGCACGATCGCATGTCGGTACAAATGTGAGATCCACAATGCCGCTCACAGCTTTGTTGATACTCGTTCGGTCCGAATGCATTCGCACGAACACGTTGGCGTCGACATCCCGATGCGCGCCAGAGGACGTGTAATTCATGCCTCCCGCAATCAAACACACTGCACTGCATGTGGAATCGTTCGCAAGCGTTACACGAACGAACGCTTCACACTCGTGCAGACTTTTGAAACGTCCCATGAAAGCCACGTGCGCTGAAAAGCTGTCGACAGCACGACCCATGGCGTGTGCTATCGCCACGCAAACATGTCTCTTGACATCTGGAGGTACGTCATCGAGCGATGACGACATACCCGATCCATCGTCTCTCATATCATGTTATCCAGCAGTTATATTTTTCGGCATGCAAAACGTGCAATCCACGTTTCATTCACACGCACACACCATAACCAAAAAACATAGATACATTTGACATGTCATCTCTGATCGTGTTCGTGGTTTCGTTCGCACGATCTATGGTGCACCCCGACAGTGTCTGTGATACGCTGCGGTCACACACGCCGACCATCGTATGCAACACGAGGGACTTTGTTCCATTGCAAAACCGAGCGTGCTCACGCCTCGCAAACCCAATCGTCACAGTAGTGCCTCGCAGTACGAGCGACGTTGCTTCGGTGATTCGCCTATCGCGAGCGCTGAACACTTCCGTGAGCGTGTTGGGCGGCGGTCACAGTTACACGTGTGAAAGCGCACGGCCTGGCACCATCCAGCTCGACATGCGTCGATTTGATAAAATCACGGCTGACTGGAATCGATTCGAGCTCACCACTCAGACGGGTGTCGTGTTTTCAGAAGTGCTGAAGGTCGTAAAGCGCACATCGCACGCCATTGCACACGGTGGATGCCACTCCGTTGGAACGGCCGGGTTCTTTCTTCACGGCGGAATACATGCACCGTCGACGCGTCTTGTGGGCCGTGGCAACGATACCATCGTGTCGATGACCGTCGTCACGTACGACGGGTCCGTCCGCACATTGAGCAACGTGTCATCCGATCAAAGCCTTTGGAAGGCCATGCGCTTAGGAGGATCGCATTTTGGCATAGCGACGTCCATTACGGCACGGTTCTTGGCCAGCGAAAGCGAGGCATCATCTTTTATATTCGTGATCAGTCTTACGACAGAAGAATTTGCATCGTCCTGGGCACGTATCGTAAGGGAAACACACAAAAACGGGAATCTTGCCGACGTAACCTTTGACGGTGCCGGACCAGCGCGTTTAACGCGCCTCGTGAGCGAGCAGTTTGATCCGAGCAGCGTCACGGTCCAGCTGTCAATTCGTAACAACAGAGGCACGCTCGGAAATTCTTATCCAATCCAGCTTGCACGTGCCGTATCGCACATGGTGTCCTCATTTCCTCTTCGAGCACTTCCCACAATGTGGTTGGCTCCGTTTTGGGAGGACCAATCGCTTGCGTACGACGCAACAACCAATGACTGGACGTCAACATTCATGTGCGTTCCCGCAGACTGCTCGATCGAGACCATTCTGACACGTCTGACAGATCATTTTCGATCGTATGCTTATTATGACGCACAGTGGGCGTGCTGGCAAGTGATTTCTACAACAACATCGTTCGATGACAAAATGTGTTTCGAGTATAATTGTCCCGACGTCCCTCTGTTTCGACGTGAGCTGCCAAAGATCGACGACTTCGTGAAAGAAACATGTTCTGGATGGACCAGATATTCCAACGTCAAATCGCCAGAAGTTCCTACGTCCGAATACTTCACAAACTACGACGAAATGAAAGCGTGGAAACGTAAGTGGGACCCGCACAATGTTTTCCTTGCGTTAGGGCCTGACTGAAACGCTGAGCGGAGCGACGGAAAGTCGCTCGTCCGAGATCGACTGCACATCACAGCAACGGCCGTTGATTTCGGTATCGACCTCCGCCCGTCTGCGTTCGGGTAGAGAACTACGTGAACGAAATGAGTTCCGGATGCTCATACATGCTGGCAATATCACTTGCCTCGAAACTAGTGATAGCAATGCGAAAAATATGTTCTGCGTAACGTGTTGTGAGATACAACAGTCCCAGCCTCGGTATATCTATTAATTGTGGCGCTCTCGCGGACGTGATGCAACTCATCATTCCCGGTGAAACGATGTACTCCTTAACGTGCATTGCTGGTTTTACCAATGGGTGTTCAAAATAAACGTGTACAACACCTGACAATACCGTGACTGCCATCAAAATCAATAAATCAACTTTGAAAACTGTCTGACGTGTGCCCGTTTTTTTGATGCCTCGCATAAAATACCAAACACTATGTGGTGCAGCGAAAGACAGCTGCACGAATTGGAAAGTATTTACGGAGCATTAACATCCTGGATGCGAAACGGACATGTTCACAGATATTTGTACATGGTAACAAGTGTGCCGGAAATCTCTAACGCTATCACAAGCATTCGTAAGAATTTGAACATAGAAATAGATGAGTACGAACCACACATAACACTGTACACAGCCTTAGTGCGTTTGCGAACAAACGCTTCGACGCGTCTGACTAATCGCGATACGATACGAGCGCTGGAGCGTCCGGCGACAGTCCTTTCAAACGCAGTTTTGACTGCTGAAAAGGTCATCATACTTGGAGTCGACCACAAGCTGGTGTGTGCCATCGAGTTTCGTGGTGCAACACTTCACGACGACATGATGTTTCAGGGAGGCGTGCGACTGTTGAAAAGCGCATTCCTTCAAGCTGTGGCACCTGATGCTCGCTCAGTTCCTGACCTTGCACGTTACGGGTATCACGACCCAGTGCCGCTGACATCCGACGTTGCAATGAGAAAGTACGACATTGATGGTGACATAGTTGCACACATCACGTTGTTCAAAATGGCGGATTGTGACGGCAACAAAGAACTGTTTCAACGGCGTGTGCGTCAGGCCGATGCCGCATTAAAGTCGCATCATTTGAGTTACAGTATAGATCCTGAGCATGTACGGTTGACGTTCAGGGAAGCTCAACGTAATTATATCCTGGCTGACGCAGTGAATATTTTCAGTGAAATTGCAGCCACGAGTGCAGCCACGAGTGCAGCCACGAGTGCAGCCACGAGTGCAGCCACGAATGTAGCCACGTGCAAAATCACGTCACAGGGAAAGCTTATAGGTAAAGAGGGCGCAACGATAACACGACTACGAAAAGAGACTGGATGCGACATACACGTCGAGCACGGTAGAGTCACTGTCACCGGTTCGCGCGAGCACGTCGTGAATGCGAAAATTGCTATAGAACAACTGTTGTCACCAGAACAAATAAAATGGCACTAGGAGCTCGGAGTCGTCCTTTTCGGCTCCGACGGAAAATGAATTTGGCGAACGTCAGCCGTTATTATGTTTTGGCAACTTATAGCATGAGATACAATTTTTTTCTTCTCCATGCGTACGAGAAATTGTTTGCTGAGTTGGACGATGACGGAAGAGCGAAACACGTCGACGAGTTGAGGCTAGAGGTTGAAAGATTGAACTCACTAATAGCGATGTGCGATGTACACCTGCAAACGGAAAACTCTGTGCATTACCAAACCGTTCGACGAAACTATGTTGCAAGTCGCAACCTTGTTGTCATGCAATTAGAGCACCTCAGACGTCAGGAGAGACTTTCACGGGCAGCGTCTCGACGAGCGTCGCGTGACGTCGATGTGCAAAATACATGATGCTTGTGCAATCTGCATTTTCAATTTTTTTGTCAGTTGCACGACTGAACACATTTGAGGCACCACCCGTACGACACAAAGAATGAAACGTGTTCTTCCTCCCATAAACGGAGGGCGTCCTTTTGAAAGTGAGCTTCACGTCGACGTTCCGTGCACGGTCACAGAGCGAACAACATTAATCGGAGGCGTAGGAAAAACCCTTCGTTGGCAGTACATCAACGGATGTTTTCACTCCGCTGATAACGTGTCTGTTATTGTATATCGAATTCAGGACGTTTCTGCGTTGCGAGAAACTGTGGCGTCCATGGACAGTGATATAGTATCGGTAACAGAGGAGTCTTTCAGCGAAGAAAGTCTCGAAAGTGACGGACAGCCGCTCGGTAGCGTGGTGATTCTCACCGTTCATGACGCATGGATGGCACATGCTGTCGTGTGTCACGTAACGTCGTCGACGAACTGCAAAGCCGAGGTATGCAGGGACGAGGGGGACACGGCCAAGTTCGAGCTCGGCATAGAACGCATGGATCGTACAGATTTCACATTCTGGAACCAGTCTCCAGCCACTGCTGGTCCAAAACAGAGCTGGTACAAGTGGAACTTTTCGTGGCTTCCCACGCAGTGGACCTCGCTGCCGTTTACGTGGCGACGACTGGCTCTGAACGTGGTGGACGACACCACGTCAGATATTCCCTTGCCGCTTCTCCACCATGTCATACAGTTGCGGATCGAACACGTGCGATCATTTTTGAATGAGTATGAAGGCCCGAAATCGCATCCGATCAAACGTGTCTATGTTGAGCGCGAAAAATCGCTTTCGTCGCAACTACCAAGACAGGTGTACGTGACTGCATCACTTACAACCGTACAGGCTCGACAACTTTTGCACGCACAGTACACTATTCTTTTCAATGCAGACGACAGAGTCAAATGCAGGTTGGCAGGAGAGGTGTGCATGAAATACCTACTGCACGGCCACTGTGCACGCATCTTCGGTCCATACGAACAAAGTGCACGCTTCGTCGGTCACGGAAAAAACACCCGCCGCTTCAAAAATCTTCCGCAGTACAACATTTCCAACCTTTCCGTTCAGACGCTGAATGCAATATACCAGGCTGACGGGTCGATTCGTGGTCACGGACGAAGACGGTCACGAAGCAGGCAGGAGTGTTCCACACCTCGCACTATGTCCAACAATACGTACGTCAAAAACATCCGCCATCAACCGAAAGCGCTGGTCACGTTCGAGTAGGGATGCGCTTGAACACAACTTTCATAGTTTCCGGTGCCTCGGGAGGACGTTCGTAAATGGCTCGAATCGCCGTTGTCAAATGATCCATGATCAACGTTTTGCGGTCGTACGACGATATGGCATCTACAATCGCTGCAGTGATGCCTCGCATCGTTACCTGAGGACGTTTTGTTTTTCGGGCAACGCAGCTCACGTGGAATCGCTGGTCGTGGCCACTCTTCCTGTGAAAAAGCACCTCGTGACACGTGCTCACATGATTTTCCGATTTGCATCCGTTCAAAGTGTGCACAATGTTTTTTTCACATTCCGACTGTTTCTCGGTAAACGCTTTCGTGCGTGCACGCACCGCAGCACGCGAATCTTTGTGAGATCGCTCCAGCATGGCCCATTCTGTGGCAACGTCGGTGAGCGCCGGGTCCGTGACTTTGGCGGGTGTGTGATGTGCCGGTCGTTGTTTTGAGTAACTCAAGTACACCGACATGGGTTGTGCATCTTCTGTGTTAGCCTGCGCGACTCTAAGAGCGTGAAAAATGCTGCGAAAGGCAGAGACGAGTGTACGTGCATCAGGAACGTTCGCATGATTTACCTGAAGATCATTCACCACCTGCCTCAACGCAGCCATGACGCTGTCCATGTCTATTGCAGTAGAGCCTGAACCTGTAGGACGTAGGCGCACGTAGCAGTCGACTCCTTTGACCACAACAGGCACGCATGTGTGGCCTCCGGTAACCATTTGTCGGTGTAAGGTCGCACGAACTTCATGCCTCATAGGAGTGTCACCCGCACATGCTCTCTGTTCGTTTCGGAGTCTTTCGTTGGCGTGCCAGTAGTCGGCGAATGCTTTTTGAAGATCGGTCATTGGCTCTATGAGATGTCGGCTTTGAAAAAATTGACATTGTACTTCCTCGAGGTGGCCAGGTTAGGACGGAGCTGCACATAGGCGCTATCCTTGGAATGGTATTCGGGTGCGTCTGGCGTGAGCGGCCGGGGCTCGCCCGACCTCGCGGTCTTAAAGCGATCAATCAGCCATCCTTGCCAATCGTATCGGTCTGTCCACACGTCCTCCTGAAGCACGCGCACGACGCAAAGACCGCGCTTCACGGCCCATTTCTCCTTTTGCAGGTCGCGCTCGCAACCCTCGGGTGTGTAGTTATGGCCAACCCAGAAGTGATGAGGGCCGTCCAGCTCGACGAGCACCTCGAAGCCGTCCGGGAACGTCAGGTGAAAGTCGAAGTGGGTCGCACCTGGTCCGCGGTGACTTGCCTCGCCATGGGGGTGGAGGGACTCAAAGGTGTCGTGCCGTTATTATTCGCCTGATCGACGTTCGCACCTCTTTCCAACAACAACTCAACCACACGGACTTGATTGCGAGCACTGGCCGCGATCAATGCGGTCTCGCCTTGGAGAAGCGTGGTAACGTTCAGGTCCTCTGCGGTAACAGTCCCTGCGTTAAACAGTGCAGCAAGTTGGTCGTGCATGTCATATTTTGCAAGTGGTTTTGGAGATCAGACAACGGTTGTCGGCCATCTCGAGTTCAAAAAAAGACAGCGTGTCATACATACATGAGACACCGTTCTCTGAAATGTTTGAACATTAATAAAACATTGCTTCATTACGCAAAGTACCGAATGTCAATGCAAGGACGTCGGCTGTGGTTGCAAACCGAACAATGGTACTTCCGTCTACGCTCGTGGCACCACGCATCAACCACGCACACAGCGCCTCCTCTCCATCGATGGTGTCATCCCACGTCCAGGGGCCATGTTTGTGACTGGACGGTGAAGGTCGACGCGGCGAACACAGACAATAGCAATGCGGTGGCTCCGACGCACTCCGAAGTGAAAAAAGCGTACGAGGATATCGACCACATGGTGTGGCTTTTGGGCAGTTTCTATCCTCGCTGATGTCAGGCATGATGCCTCCGGAGAAGCAGCGTTCGAGTCGTAAGCCACGCTCACCGCCGCACACTCCTCGTGTAAAATTACGTCTGCATTGCCGTCAGAATTATCAACTTTACCGTAAACAATGCCATAAGTCACAACAGCGACTCCAATTTCCTCTTTGAACACGGTCGTTCGATCTCTACAAGAAGGCCACTAAACTGGTCCACTGGTGTAGGGAGATGTACTTCATTGTGCGGAACGATAGCGCTGGATACGGTGGTGAACAGGGTGGAACAGTCTCTTTCGATAGCACGAACCAGCACGCTTTTCGCCTCACTCGCAAGTGTAGGCACGCACTCTCTCCACTCGATTATGCTTTTGTGCCAGCGCATGGGACACATTTGTTCGTGGTTCATCGTATGAGCGCTTCAAGGTATTTTTGTGAGCGTAATGTACAATGACCGACATACATAATTTTATGTTAAATGTGGCGTGCGGAATACAAACTTTGCGACACATTGTGCCTGCCTGAAGTCCCGCAGACCATTCATAACGACCAATCGTTTCGCTCGGCATGCTCGGTAGTCTCCAAACTGCTCCACGAGATTATGCGATCTCATCATCCGCACGCCGACGCACGTCAGCCAGGAGTTCCTGCGGTACCGTCTGATGTGTGGGCATACGTTTTGACCAAAACGAGGTCAGGCGACGAGGATCCAAAGTTGTTTCTGCGACGCGTGCATGACATGGGGTTGTGCTCCGCTCCGGTGGTTGGGCTGCTCGCACCCGAACATACAGGTGGTATGGATGAGGAGCAACGAGCCACTCTCAGAAGAACCGTCCGTGATTACACAGCCGCATGTAGCGATACTCTGACCGCACTGCTCGGAGAGGTCCATGCCATCGAAATAGAAACGGACGCCGCCGAGTTGAACAAGCCTATACCTGAAAGAAGCAATGCTTTTCTCAACGCATGCAAATCCGCACTCATGACGGCGTCGAGTGAGCATGACGAGGCCGATATTGTCATGGATCAAATCGACATGTCTTTCGAATCGAGCGTGCTCCACTTTGTTCATATAAGAAAAGGCAATCACGATTCGACAGAAACACGTGTCTATCAACTGAAGTCATCGTCAGCCGGACGAGTACGTGCAGCACGAGTAATTGGACTCTTGCGACGAATAAGCGATATGAAAAAGTACATCCGGGAGCGACCCCAAGTCCTCGCATCGCTTGAGTTCAGTCTCGTAGGCGTCGAAACGTTGTTCACGGCCACGGTACTCGACTCACATTACGATGATACCCTCCGAGGCGGGTTCGAAGTTTGGAGCCACGAACAGTGGAATGCCGATGCTTTGAGAAGTGTTGACTTCTTGTTCGATTTACAGTCGGACGATGAGCTCATGAATATTCAGGACCATATACACCTAGTTGCAAATCAGATTGGTGGCATGAGATTGTAACATTTATGCCTGCTGTGTATGAGCGCTTCCATGTATTTTCGCCATGACGTTTTGTGAGTTTCAAGTGTAAGGTCACGGACGAGTGCTTGATCTGGCCAGCAGGCCATGCACGAATCACACCACACGGCCCATAAGGAAGTGGTGCAGTGGGCAGTACCCAGTGAATAAGCTGGAGACCTGCAGAGCACCAAACATGCCGCTTATCATGATTGGAAGCATCGAAGCTGTGCTCAGGGCCCACACGCTACAACTCATGAATGCTAAACCCATGAGTCCGTCATGCATGCGCAGCTCTTTGTCGTCGCCAGGTCGCACGAATGACATCTCACGTACGCATTTCTCACGGTCCATCACGGACAAAAACTGACGAACCTATGCAATGCCCCCACCCTCCATAAAAAAATGACGAAACTACTCGTATCCTTACGCCTGTTCGGGAGGAGGCGCCTCGTCCAGTAGATCCGAGACTTCACTGTCGCACACATCGGCGCCGTCCGCCACGGCGTGACGGACCGACGTGTGCGCTCCGTCCTGTATGCTCCAGTCGGAATACGTCAACGGGCCTATCTGGGACGCCAAAGCTGACGGAGCGAGCTTCGAAATTTCCGACTCGTCACGCTCAGAAACGAACCGTGCAAGGCGTTTCGCGCATGCGTCTTTGTATCTGTCCTTTATGTACGATCCGGAACGACCAACGGTATCTGTCGTAATGGCCTCGACAAGGTCGTCGCTCATCTTCTCCTGGCGTGTGAACGCATGCACGATCTCTCGTCTGTCGTCGCTGTCCGGCAACGGGATGTGATGTATTTTTCCGAATCGTCGTAGAAGTGCAGAGTCCATGGCACTCTCATGGTTAGTGCACGCAATGACAAAGACGGGCAGTCCACATGATGCGACGTCATCCATGTGACGCAGGAGTTCGGTTTTCATTCCGTAAGTTGCGGAGGACTCGTCGCTGTGACGTGCTCTGCCGATACCGTCGATCTCGTCTATGAATATTATGCACGGGGCGTGCTGCTTGGCCGTTCTAAACAGTGCACGCAAGAGTTTGGGTGACTCACCAAAGTACTTGTCCTCAATGCTTGCGAGTGACACGTTGAACAGCACAACACCTGCATCTGCAGCAATGTGACGTACCAGCAGTGTTTTTCCTGTTCCCGGTGGCCCACACAGGATATGCGTCTGACATGGCACAAGGTGGCGAGCAGTCTCCGTGCCGAAGAATAGCGAAACGTGTGCAAGCGGCAGGCGGATGGACGCGTTAAGCTCTTCTTTGAGCGTCGCCATCCCTGCGACGGGTGTATCCGGCGTACTATTGGGCTGCTCCATGCACTGCATCGCCTGTTGGTCGTATGGATCTGTCACAAACGAATCGAGACCGAGACGTTTCATCAAAGGTGTGCGTGCGACGAGTTGAGTCAGCAGATATATCACAGCTCCCGCTATGAGGGACAAAATGTACGATCTCACAATGCGCCCGATCTCTCTAGCAGTGGATGGCATTCCCGTAGCCTACATGAAGATAATGCTACGCGAATCGTGAACGACCGCACTGTCAACTTATTTTTCGTGATCACACACAGATATGCGAGAGAGTCTTTTAATTGTTTTGGGAGGCAGACCGGCGGACATCACGACGGAAAAATACAGGTCTGTGGGTGGATCTGCCGAAGGTCATACCGCCCCCGTTGCCCATTCCAATAATGAACAATCAACGATAGACCACACACCCCCCCCCCCCTACCAGCTCCACGGCCCGTGGCTAGAGCGCAAATACCAAGAGGCAATGGACAAAGTCTTAGTCAGAATAGCTGCCGGACGATCTGTCAAAGATGCGATCCAGGATTTAAGACAAAGCGGGCACATTATACGAGAGGTGACGCCCCGATTGTACGACCGCTTCTCGGTCCCAGTTCGAGAGCGCTTTTACTTTCCCATGGCTGTCCGAAATGTCGAGTTACTGTGCGAGCACGGAATGGCGGCGCCTGCCGCTATCGAAGCATTGTGGAGACGTGGCTATAATACATACGATGTCTTCCCCGAGCTTTACGAGTACTTCAATGTCCCGTTTCGGGATCTAATGCGTGGACACACAATCGAAAAAACCAAGAAAACCTTCGTCTAAAACAACTGTCGACAAAGGTCCCTTATTACAGGAAAATACACCTGTCATCAGTCGTCTGGAAAGTCACCTCTAGCAGCGAACACATTCGTGGTTGCATTTAGGACGAAAAAAAATACCATGAACCCCGCCTACTGCAAACTTTTTTCATTACATACAGCGGGTGGTTCACTGATGGGCATGATGACTACTCTTCGTTTGGATTGCCAACATCCACTCCCAAACATCCGACATGCTCTCAGGATGCACAACGTCGCGGCGACGAAAAACGCAATCATTGTTACCCAGTGAAACACGCACATGTGCATGTGCACATGCCTCGTTGATTCGTGACGACCACGCGTTGCAAAATTGGACATTGTGCTTATCAGTGCATCTTCGCTGTGTGATGTCTGCGAGTTTTCGTCGTGCGTATTCAGCTCATATCGTGGCGTGGGCGTGTCGTTCTCAATATAGTACAGCGCTTCTGTCCAGGTTAGCCTGTATGACTCGGTCGTCGTTCGCATTCGTGGATGAGTATCGACCAGAAGAGCCAGATCTATATCTGCATCGGGAAACGGCGACGGCGACGGCGACGACTCCGGTGAATCGATATCTCTTTTCAGAACGTCAGATCGAGTCAACAATGGGCGCGGCGATGGACGAGCATCGAATGACGTCGCCACACTAGGCTCGTCACGGAACCAACGCTCCGATGTAACACCTAGCCTTACGAATTGACATATATTGTGCCAAAAATTGTTCATGTATAATATCCCATCGCACATTGACGGTGGCAATGCAGGCATGGCTGTCACAACTACATTATTAGAAATTTTATTTCCTGCGGTCGGCGCACATTTATGCATCGAGAATATGAGCGCCTGAATTCTCGCCATGGTACTGTAATTTCGTCATGACACTTTTCTGTGAGGCGACACACGCGCAATGACGCACGACGAACATACCTTGAACACGACCTAATTCACAACGCGAGTTCACGTCAAACGACGCAACAGATCGCGGACGTCGGAATCTCCGAACGTACCGGAATGCAGTGTTACATCCGCCGGCACGCCATCCAGACCTGTCTCGGACACCGTATCGTCAATGCCCGATTCAAACTCCCACCCGCGCGACTGCCGAACTTTTTCGCAGCACTCGATCCTAACGTACGTCACGTCCGACGAGGTACGGAAAAAATCCACATCACATGGTCGCCGTGCATCCGTCACGACAACGATACGTGGATTCAACCGCATTCGCTTCCATGCCTCACGACACCACACGTAGTTTCCATCGCTGGCACGTCTCTCCTCCATGAACTGGATCATTTCCCTGCGGTACCTTTCCTTGGTACTGCGGGTGGACATGAGCTCCTCGAAATCGATTCCGTGCACAGAGCAGAAACTCTGTTTCACCGAATCCGATATGTTTATGAACTGTGTCTCAAGCTGCTCTGCCGCGATGAGGCGCTGAAGACGTTCGGCCAGTGTCGTTTTGCCAGCATATCGTTTTCCGCTCAAAAGCAGTACACGGTATCGGTGTTCGGTAACACCTCGAAACAGTGTGAACATGTGTTTTTGCGATCGGACGAAACCAAGAACGACGTCACGTTCGTCTGGTTTCCACAGGAGATGAATGTTGCATCCAGCATCTATTGTGAAAAATGCAGATGTACGTGTGTCGTTTCGAAATCGTACGAACTGCCTCGTGAAGGAAAGTGCCTCGTCCGTGAGGTATACGATTGGCGGAAACGACGTTGCCATCACCATGTGCATGGTCACGGCCTCTGCTTCGCTGATATGTTTTATGGTCTCAAAGTCGGCCGTCCGGAACGCATCAACGATTGAACGTACATTGCCATCCGCCATTTGTGACCGAAGGCCGTGAAACAGCGACGTTGCTGCAAGCTCGTGACCGCTGCTGGATGACGTTTCTTTGGGAAACGGGTCGAACACGACGAGCATATGATCTAGACGCATTTCGGGAGAGACCTTGTGCTCGGTGGCCACGGCGCCCGTCCATGATACCAGTCCGGGGAGCGTGGAACGCACTGCGGACCCACTACCCAGCCGCGACCACTGCTCGATCCAGAGTTTTGAGAAAGCATCGCTCCACAGGCCATCACCAAGCAAGGCTGCGAGTGCACGACTGAGTGCAGCGAAACCGGACGCGGATGACGCAATGCCACATGCACGTGGAAAATTGCTTTCGCTCACGACGGACACCTGGGCGTCCGCGGGTAGACGGTCGCCGATGGCGGTTTGAACGAATCGTGTTACACGATCGTCAATCGCATGTGCGTCCTCTTTCGCACCTACGATGCATACTCGTGTTTTCGTCGTCATGTAGGGGAGATCGAGCGAAACGCTAGAATTGTCCGCGAGCTGCGTTGCCCTCTTTCCCCAGTACTTCACTAAGGCAATGTTCGGATGTGCCTCGCCGGTAGCAGACATACCGATCTGCAGCGAACGGCATGCGATCCCCTCCGGGGGAGGCGAGAGAGCGATATGAGGAGGCACAACCGTCCAAAGACAATCTGTAACGATCATACCACGTTCGCAAACCGCCAGTGGCCGTGGTCGCCACGCAACAAACTCACTCGTACGCACTGGCGTCAAAGCGACGGAATCACGTGGCACCAGAACGGCGCCGCCGCCGCCGCGACCCGTGACCTTCGCGTGACACAGCGACAGGCACACGTCATCGATCATCTTTGAGCTCAAGCCGCACTGCGACAGGAGTTTATGCGCACGACACAGATGGCTGTAAATCGTGCGTTCAGGTACGTTGTGCGTCGTGACCTCCTGAATTATCGCGGACATTTCCGCAAGAATGTCCGGCGCACGTACTTTACTGCAACCGCACGTATGTGGATGGTCGGGTCGATAAAGAACGCCCAGGCTTTTGGGAAAATGATCGAGTGCAACGATTTTCCCACTGCTCGGCGTGTAGAGATGTGTGCCGCCGTAAACGCACGCCACGGTGTCTATACCAGATGAGTCGCAGGCCGCTCTTTCCAACGTCTGTGCGATGGACAGCACCGCACTTTGCTCGATTGTCCGACCGCGTAGGGACAGTATGAGCGCAACGCAGGCGACCGTCGCAGCGCTGGACGAGCCCAGACCCATGCTTTCTGGAATATCGCTATCGTGTGTGACACGAAACGGCAGTGGTGGTGCCGTGAACGACGATGCGTCCCTACTTAGATAGGCATGTACGTGCTCCTCCGCTACTTTGAGCATATTGTGAAGACGTACATCGTCTGCCATGAGACCATCGCTGCGTGTTCGGTCGTACGTTGCTGTTAGCGTCATACGTGTGTCGACTGCAGACACGATTCCACCACAGGCGTGAACCATGTGGTCACCGAACCACAGCACTTTTCCCGGGACACTTACCACGACGGACATTCGGGCGTGAAAATAGTAGTTTGCCTGTGCTGAAGGTGACCTGTATAATTTGACACAGGCGGTACAGGCGGTGGTCCAACTGTAAATGACCGAAAGTGGTTCCTACAAGCACACGAAAGGCACTCGTACAGCTGTACAGAGCTCCTTTTCGACAGTCGAAATGGTGTTCTGTTTTTTGATACGCCTACTGGGCTTTTGCCCTTTTCCAGCCGTTCCAGAACGATTTTTCGGCACACGTTTCCTCCTCGTAAAGGTGATCACGAATGCGCTTGCGCAACGTCACGTTTGGGTACACGTGCTTGCAGATGACTTCCCGTGTAAGCGGACTCCTGTCGTCGAACAAAAGGTGTCGTTGGATGGCAGACTTCTCGTACGTGTGACCGTCCGACGCGACTACCGGATCCGTCAGTGTCTGGAGCGTGATCGGACAGCAGAAGTCGGGTGTCTCCGGTTTCGCCGCAAGGCCCAGCTGCGTGCGCCGAGCAGCGATCATCGTCCGACACGACTCGATCTGACGGCGGGGCAGCTGACACAATTCCGCAAATCGAAGCGTTCTTCTGCAATATGCCAGAGAGGGGTCGAATTCGTGTAGTTTGAAACGATCGACAGACGCACAAAGTCGGTGCACGGCCAAACGCTGCAGATAATCCATCACATCGTTATTGTATGTCCAAGGATGTGGAAACGTGTCCAGAACCAAATCCACATAATTGCCTTCGTTGCGTCGGTGGTAGACTGCGTCCAATAGCCGACACAGTAAGTACGTCAACTCGTGATAACTATGGCAAAAAACCAGTCGAAGACGAAAAGAGAGGAGAAGCTTTGCAACATGTGCCACCATTTTCGTTATCATTACTATTGCATCGTCGGTGTCGTAGTTGTGGACGTCACCGATTTCACAGACAATATTCACCACAATAATGGTCCAGCGTAAAAACGTGGGACCGGGACCAGAAAGAACAGTGAGAAACAGCTCATCGAGCATACGCATCACATGTGCACCAACATCGACGACGTCAAAGAGCGTGCATGTGATAATGTTACTCAAAACATCCAATGCACAACGACGCAGTCCGGACTTTGTAGCAATGTAGTTGCACAGTGTCCTCAGAACGTCCACCTTTTGAAGAGGTTCATTAAACGAGAGACTGACACATGGTACCTTAGCAATGAGCAGTGCCAACTTGAATACATCGTCGTGGACACGTCCCGTGTTATTTGCTGACCACGAAACGAGAACGTCACGTATCATATCTTTGCCACCTCGATCGTGGAAGCTTTTGCAAATATCGTGATCACAGCGAGGGTCGGTGATCGCACGTAAGATCCCACGCAGAATCTCCAGCTGGAGCGCACGCATTCTCGAGTGTGACTGCGCACGGCTATCCTGGACCAGTACAAGATGCACTGCCGTGGTGATTCGTGTCACGCACGTGTCGGACATGGACATCGTCGCAAAGTACACCTGACTCAGCTGCGTGAGAAGACCATAGTTATTGCATCGGCGCTCGGGAAAATTCCAGTTTTGCTCGAACTCCTCGCTTTTTATCAGGTCCACAATTCTCTGCGCCAGTCGTAAGTGCTTTGCGAGCAGGAAAAGAAGATCGTCGAACGATGCACACATGTCTAGTACGATATTGGTTGCATAGTTGCAACCATCGCTGGAACCAATGTGCAACAGATCTTCGATCCACGAGCCGTCTCGAAAAAACCCATCGGGCATGCAGCCAGCGGCCTCCACTGCATTCATGATTTTCAAAACCACCTCAAGAGCAGTGTCAGTGTCCTTGGAGGAGCCATAGGTCTTCGGCATCATGTGTCTAGCGCTCCACAGACAACTCGGGCGAATCTGATATTACGCCTTTGTATTACGCAACTATCGGGGTCGGCGAAAACGAACTCGACGCGTGCGTAATAAAGATGAATGTGCGTACAAACATGAGCGTAATGTGCGACCGCACACCATTGACGCAGATGCAGCAAATTACCATAGACGGTATGAGTGGCACTCACGTTTCGCATACTATACTCGAAACTATGAACAAAATGGGGTCCTTTCAATCGACAGACGCGCATACGTGGTATGACGTCTACCATCTTTGCCTTTGTCTTTACAGATGCACTGCGCCGTTAGCTTTTTCATGTGATCTTGTGGAGGACTTTGTATTTGAGGCCAATGCTGTCGCCGACGCTGATCTCCAGCGTGTACTTGTGATCATAGCGATGAAAATGGTAGGTACGGAGCAAATATTGTGCGAATGCGATAAGAGCTTTTTCAAACTGTCACACTACGAAAAGCTTGTGGAAATGCATATACTGACATCGTTGGGGTTCAACGTACATCGCGACACAAGGTACAATCGCATCGTCAGATACGTGCAAAGTGTCTGGACCGAGATCAGTTGGATGCGAGTGTTCAGTCTTCTTCGCACGTCCGAGCGCATAATAGACGACGATGATGATGCAGTGGAGTGGATGATGACCAAAATAGCATTTATGTACAAGAGAGGGAGAAAAAGGAGATGCTGTGGTTTAAATTCATTCGTCCTTGTTGGGTGTAAGCGTATGCGTGGATGTGTCGAGTGCTGTAACGATAATTTTACATTTAATACTTAGTGTACAAGCGCTTCATTGTATATCCGTCACGGTAATGTATTTTCGTCGTGAAAAAGTCGCAGTTCCTGTGGGAGAGACGGCGCTCAACAGCTGTGCTGACGAGAGTGCCTCGATCCGCTCCTAGCTTGAATGTGCGTTACGTCGTCAACGATTTTACATTTCTCCCAGAATGCCCAACTTTTTGTGTACATGGATCACACATGCATCTAGGTACATGGCCTCTGTCTGGAAATCATCATGGTAGACGCACACCCGTTGAATCAGGGCCTTCAGAACCTCCAATCTGTAAGCAACGACGACTGACAGTATGCAATGACGTATGTTTGCACCTCTCAACGTCCGCATGATGCAGGATCTTCTGCATCTTATAATTCCGAGCAGCAGTTCAACACTGTGCATGCAGTGTATGTTTTCGCTCTCAAGCGTCGCTATGCAAGTCGTTATGTTTTTTACGTCATGAAGGACATGCTCATGCCAGCTCGTAGCGTCACCGTTTCCACGCATCGAAATCTCCATGGCACGTGCACATTACACAAATGTCGTCCAGAAGCAACAGCAGCCATCTTGCGGTCGAGCTTCACCACGGAGCACGCGAGCCCGCACTGCGGTGGAGCGCCTTCGACACGTATGTGCAGTCACTACGTGGACGAGGCCGTGCGTCGCCTGCCTCCTATATTGTGGCGCTGCGCTCCATCGCAAAGTCGGACACCACTTGGACGCAGCAGATCTACCAGCTCCTGAGCAGCTGCAAGCTGTACACGATTCATGCGGCCGGCCACATGCCGCACGTACACGGCTTGCACTTGGATCTCCAGTTAGGCGAGAAGCTCGTCGCCCACGCGCACACTGCCCATCGAGTGCAAAACTGCAGCGTGCATCTCGTGAGAGCGCATAGGCCCCACCGTGCGCTGTATGCGGCGACGAAGGCCGTGCACATACTACGAAACGTCGCCTGCGACTCACAAAGACGGCTGTGACGAGTGGAGCATGTGTGTTGGGAGCTCAGATCGCATTGGATGGTCAGGTGGCCTTCGTAAAAAAGTTTGCTCATATGAACATGGGGGGGTCACAATCGACGAACGCCGCATCGGCGGTCGCCCAGGCCGTGAACAATGTGCGAGACAGCACTAGTGCGAACAGCACTCAGGTGCAAACATTGAGTCAGAGCCACATCGATGACAACTGCCACTATGATGTTGGTGGCAATTTTTCGATAACACAGTTTGCATCAGACACCGTGAAAAACCAACAGTTCACGACTGGTGTCAGCAACACAGGCGTTCAAAATGACTTGGCTCAGAAACTGCTACAAAGTGCAACGTCCACCGTCGGTTCGTTGGGAATCGGCTTCAGCGATGCATCGAACACGATCAACATGTTCGCAAACGCAGAAACCGATATTGCAAACACCATATCGTCGTCTGTGAATCAGTACGCTCAAATAACTGAACAGAACATCTGCCACAACAGCACGTACCACATTGGAGGAGACTTTTCATTAGCCCAGTCAATAGCTGCTAATAGCGTAGCGAACAACGTAACGAAAAGCCAGTACGTGAACAACATTCAGAATACGCTGGATCAAAGCTCGTCTCAGACATCCAAAGCCACCGTCGAAGGCATATTAGGTGCTCTTTTAGGAATCTTAATTGCGGTGTGCGCCCTGAGCATGCTCATCGGTGGTAAAATAATGATACTATTTGCCGTTCTCCTTGTTGTCGGTGTGGTGGTGATTGTTGTGATGAATAAATCGGTGTTCTTCGGTAAAGACATTGATTGCAATCCCCTGCACAATGCTTCAAGCTGCAAGACGTGTTCGAATCCGAACACAAAGACGATCCGTGTGAAGAGCCCGCCCGTGAGATACATGTACGACATTTACCACAGTTCGACGAGCGCGCGCCCTTCGAACCTTATGAATATGGTAGTGACCGCCTATGCGACGAATCCCAAATGCAACGGGGGGTATACGAAGGCGACCGCACAACAGGTTGAAAGCGCCATGAGTAGGATAAAATCTCAGATCAAAACTTCTGTGCCTTCTTTGACAAACGTGGACACTATCTTAGACACGCTTCCGAGCCTTATGTGTGTGACCGATACGGTCGTGCCTGTTGCGTACCTGGCGCCAGAGTGTTGTCAAAAATGTACCAGTGACCACAGCAGCAACGACGGTTTTGGTTCGAGGACGCCGCAGACATACGTGCCCACCACTGCATCGTCATGTGCCAAAACGGATGTTCCGAAGAGCACTGGAGACAGCGACGAGAGCGTGCTCGCAGTGGTAAACACAGCAGGATACGAGGCTTACTGCAAAAACCCAGCAAATGCGAAGGTTGCGCGATTCGTTTTGTGCATGATGATATATGCGAAGAATAGTGACCTGTCCACAGATTTGAGTATATTTGTCGATGACGACGAGCTGGTGCGGTACTATGACGAGGACGGCGTCACGGTGCACATTCAGCAAGCGGCGCAAGCGTACAAAGAGAATCACGCAGTAAAGTACATTCCAGGCGACTCTACGCAAAAAGCAGGTGTGTCCGCTATGCAGGGCGCGGGGACGCTCGAGGGCCCGATTGGAACATGTCACGTTCCGGGGAACTCATTCTTCGGTACAACCGCCGGTCAGACCACCGTTCTGGGTGTTACATGTTTCGTGTTTCTGACACTCGTACTCCTTGGTATGCGCAAAAAATCTGTCATCGATGTATCGCACCTTTCTCAAAAAGTGGATACGCACAACATCAAACACTAGTTCGCTCACGAACTCGGTCACGCAGCAGCGGTTGAGAACTGAATCTGACAACATACGGCCGACCGTATGAGCTCCTATGACGAACGTCAGATTTTTTCGTTGGAAATATATGTATCACAACCATGAGTTACGTATCCGTGCATCAAAACTGGCAAGTCCTGCCGCGAAAAGCCAAAGGTGCCCTGCCATATCAATCGAAACACGCCATCGAAAAAACGGACGAGAGTCAGAGCTTAGGAGAGCGTCTACAAACTCTGCGATTGAGAAAATGCATGTCGATTGAAATACTTGCAGTAATGGTTGGTATGCACCCACGCGCCATCGCACGCATAGAACGTGGTCAGGACGTACCGCCACACGACATGCAAGATCGTCTCTTCAAATGTCTTGAGGTACCTGACAAAAATAAACATGCCGACACTCCTTTTGTAGTGAACGACACATAAACTGGAAGATTGTGGTGCCATGTGCATTTTGACGCACCGTCCATTTTTTTGGCGCGACACACCGTCCATTTTTTGGCGCGATACACCGTTCATTTTTTTGGGCGCGGTACACCGTCCATTTTTTTGGGCGCGGTACACCGTCCATTTTTTTGGCGTGATAAGTAATGAACGCGCTTAACAGTTACAATGTCTGTGGCGAGTCCACGTCGCCACTATATTATGTGAGCGATAATGAGCTTGGTGTGTCAACGTGCAAAGAATATGAGTACTGCGTGTTCACCGCACCCGGATACAAAAGAAAATGTATGCCATCCAATAACACACGGCTGCTGCCTTTTTGGTGCCAACAGAGTGCGATCGGAGACGAGGATGCCATATTACTGCATTGGCAGAATCTCTATCCTCCAGTTCGTGTTTCGAATCATACTCCTGATCACACTGTCCTTAAAGTCGATTTGATAAATCGAAGATATAATGTGCCTCAGAACTGTTCTACGGTGCGGGTTCCTAATATTTCGTACGCTTTAGAGGACCCTGTTTGGCACCGAGATCAGTGTGACACAGGCTTGAGCGCCTACTACGTACGTCCCGCCAGCCTCGACGATTTATATGAGCCAAACAAATTGGAATTTGATCCGACAGATACAAATAATTACGATTACCAGGATCCCTTCAAACAACCGACCGTTACGGGCAGCAATGACACAAACAGGTTGTGGCCGCAGTTCCAATGCAAGCAACCACCGCCGCCGTCACCACCTCCGAGTCCGCCGTTCGCACCACCGCATCCACCGTCTCCACCACATCCACCACGGCCACCACCGTCACCCCCAAGCCCACCCCTCTCTCCATCTCCAAGACCACCACTACCACCCTCGCCACCGCCACCTGAACCACCATCTCCGCTGCCACCGTCTCCGCCGTCACCGCCTCCGACACCGAGTTACGACAGATCCAGGTATGTCATTAAAGGGTGCTGTGTTGATGTGTCCTCAAAGTACACGACAATGAGAGATCCGTTCTGCAACTATCTAATCTTTAGCAATGAAAATTCAGAACGGTACATGACCATGAAGTGAAAACGCTGACAAAAGTGCTGTTTGTGACTCGAAACGTTTGCTGCGACATGCGCACTGGAGCCATGAAACTCATAGGGAGGAATTCATGGTATTCCTCCAAACACACCTTGTGAAAGACGTGGCGGTTGGTACACGCCTCCATCAGAAATTCGGGAAGACCATCGAAGCTGTAGCCAACCCAAAGCCTCCCCAGTCGCTCGGCGCTCAAGTCGTAGAAAGACGAAAATTCCTTTAAGCGCTCGTACAACGAAACAAATTTATCGGAAACGATCGCCACCATCAAAGCACAAAGATTGAAAGTGAGCGCCGTCGCCAGAAATATAAATGCTTTGAGTCGGATCCTCAAGGTCAAGCTCTGAACCTACAGACTCCGCAATACCATTCGTATACCTAACCCATTGGTTCACACGCTTATCGAACACATATATACGTATTCTTAGCAAATACGAAATTAACGATACTTCGAAGTTTTCTCCCCACTCATTCCTTCTCAATCGTCGTATGGACTCATTTAATTGACGTCTGGTCATGAAATCCGGAACCGAATCATTCTCAATCATAGTTCGCAGTTCATAAATAAGTCTGGCTCTGATGTTTGGAGCGCAACAATCGAATCGACCGATGAGTTGAATTCGGTTGTCCCGAATGGATCGACATATTGCGTGAAAGAGACAGTCGCCATCTCCTGGTACGTTGGTTTCCTGAAAGGGTTCAGGTATAGGGTAACGTCCGTCGGAGAAGGACGTGGAGCCCTGCACGCTATCAACCAGTGCGATTCTCATTATTTCGCGCTCCAGACACGCCAGTTCATCGTTAGTGCCGACGGCCGACTCCTGCACGTCCTGCGCAACGCGAGGCGTACTTTGAGCGTGAGGCGACGCGGCGCTCGGTGTCCCGTGCCGTCGCTCCTGAACGGGCCTGGAGATCTGACTGGAAGTCTGCAGGCTATCAACCAGTGCGATTCTCATTATTTCGCGCTCCAGACACGCCAGTTCATCGTTAGTGCCGACGACTGACTCCTGCACGTCCTGCGCAACGCGAGGCGTACTTTGAGCGTGAGGCGACGCGGCGCTCGGTGTCCCGTGCCGTCGCTCCTGAACGGGCCTGGAGATCTGACTGGAAGTCTGCAGGCTAGCTTCCAGTGCGATTCTCATTATTTCGCGCTCCAGACAAGCCAGTTCATCGTCAGTAGTCAAGCTGCCAAAACTTATTTTATCTACGTGTGCAGTACATAACTCCGCTCTCCATCTCATTTGCATCACCACGTTGCTTCGCAGGCTACAACACTTTTTGTAGGGGGGTGAGAAAAATATATCGAGGCGCTCACATAACTATGATAATGCTTTGTGTAATCCTCTGTGCGTGCTTCAGTGCGTTGCACGCAAAGGCACTTGTACGTGTTGACCGTGTTGTCGCGCGAACATGTCTGCACCTGTGGTCGAAAGAACACGTGCGCAGCCGAGTACCGTATGATTTCGAATCAGCAATCAAAAGCGCGCGAGAACCGGATGCATGTTTTTACGCGCTGGTCGAATCGGACATTGTTCGAGCAGTAGCCGTGTGTTCCGGGAGCGAACGTCCGCTTGTGTGTGGTGTCGCTTGTGCAGTCGATGGCGGCGCACAAATCGAAACAATGCTCGAACGAATTATGGAAGATGGCACCATCAGCATGGACTGGAATATGATGAAGAAACAGGCACGATGGTACTACTGCGCGAAATTTTTGTGCGAACATTTCAAGAACGAGTAGACGTGTCTGTGTTTCTGAACAAGCAGTCGAAGCACGTCGCATGCCCTCCTGCGATCGTGTACTTTACCAATCCGTTCGCCTCTGATGTCGTCAGCACTCCGTCATTTTTAAAAAGAAGTGGCTTCTTGCACATCGAACATCTCATGTATATGCTACAAACGAAGCTGCATATGTGATCCAAAATATCGTCTGGAAGAAATTTCAGACATATGGCGAGTGTTCGGCATTCCTCACATTTCTCGAGCATTAGAGTTCAAATATTTTTTTATTTGTAGAAAAATACCTAATGCCACAAACGCAAAAGTAGAAGCGTTTCATGGTATTTACGTCATTCGACATTTGAGCATCCCGGTCCGGTGGACCAAAGAGCTCACCGTTGCTTATCAGGTTGCATGGCATGTGCCATCTGACGAAAATACATTTCACTCACGAACGTGCCATGCAGCCCTTCTGAAAGCTCATCAAATTACAACGCGTACCACCCTAAATATGCGTCGGCATGTACACTTTTTGGAACGCAAAACGGAAACGTTACCGCAACGATGAGAGTGACGATGATGATGATTCGTGTGATGACAAGCCCATACGTGTAGGGGAAAACAGTGTTTTGTTTCATTGCGACGTTACACGCAGGTCTGTCTCAACATTGATTCAGTTACTAAGCGAAATTAGTTGTGAGAACAGATTAAAAAAACGATCCGCAGTCGTAACCATATACATTCATAGCCTCGGTGGCGACGTGTTTGCGGGACTAAGCGCGATGGAGCACTTGCGAAGATTCAATGGTACGGTACACACCATTGTCGACGGATTCGTCGCATCTGCAGCGACTCTGATACTGCTTGGTGGCTCGCAGCGGTCCGTTGTACCACATTCCCAGGTGCTCATTCATCAACTGAGTACCTCGTTTTGGGGAAAGTATGCGGACCTCCGCGACGAATTCGCAAACACCACACGGCTGATGGAGGATCTCACTGAGGTGTACGTTTCTCGTACATGTATGGAACGCACGCTCGTTGAAACGTATCTAAAGACAGAAGTACATATCGACACGATGGAATCCGTTCGGCTAGGCATCGCGCATGAAATTCTCAAACCCACAGAGACGCGCGCAGGTAGGCGACGCCATACACGAACGCAGTGACGCCGCACCGAGCAACATGCAAAACCGTGATATCGATCGCATTTGCGCGCCCCACCAGGAGGATGCATCGCACAGCGCGACGTCCTCCGGGTAGCGTCGAGCTTACGGACTCATGAATGCATAGTCAAGTACCAAACGAAAACGTCAGAATTTTTATTTCAAAATCATGTAGCACAGGGACAGATGTTCTTTCAACTATTCCGCAGTTGTATTACGCACATGCTGTGCAATCACACGGAAAAAAAAATGGTATGTATTTAGTGCATCGTCGGATGCAAGCTGTATCACACGATTCGTTCAGGGATTTGTGTCTGGCCTGGCTCGTCGAAAACTCTGCCGTGGTGGCTCTGTCCTATGCAAAATGCTATGTCGATACATACATTCTGACACAATTCGATTGGTATGCACGCACCGCTTTAATGTCGATTTCCAATATCGTGCACATTGAACTAATCATAGCGTCTCTGGGCGTGCTCGCCAGTACCGTTTACGGAGACATAGCCCCGCGACATTATGAATCTCCACGGGTACGAATACATCATGCCGTAACGACTCTTCATGCACCGGTAAACGTCGTGTGTTTCGCAGTGACTCTGCTCCTCTTTCCCACACTGCTCACTCCAATGACTGTGATACCCGGACCACATGAGTTGGACGTTGGTGTGTTTCTGCTACAGTTTGCCGTCTTTCGGTTCACGTACGATGTCATGTTTTATCTTTTCCATCGCTGCATGCACATCAGCAAACTCCTTTATGTATCAGTGCACCTCGAGCACCACCGTCACAAACGTCCTACGTTGCTAACGAACTACAAGTTCACTGTGGCCGACCTGTTCATCGAGGCAATGCTCACTACATTTGTGGCGGACGCAGTCGTTCGCCTCGTATGGCCACAACGCACGTACCTCAACGCCCTTCTGTATGGGACGTATGTGCAGTGGTATCAGATCGCATCGCATGCGAACAAAAGACTTCCTCCAGTTACTGCGTTTCCTCCCCTCGCACCTTTGTATAACTGCTACGTGGCAAAACGTATGCGCCCTGACGGGTTAAGACATCACGACGCCGTGACCTTTCATGCGTTGCACCATTCGCACCCCACTGGAAATTTCGGGATAACACCATGGGTCGATCATCTCCTAGGCACTAACGTTGTCGCGAAGGCTCACGGTCAATCGTCCGCAACGCAGAGTGTGGCGATAGTAGGTGCGGGAGCTCTCGGGATTTACGTGGCATCCAAATTAGGACAGGAGCACAATGTGCACCTGATATTCCGTACGAAGGACGCAGCAACTCGATTCCGTCTGCGCACGCCGCGCATCAACGGGGAAGACATTTCGGCAAGCACACGAATACATGTGCATTCGTCAATCGAAACGGTTCCGCAATGTGATTTCATTCTTCTTACGTTAAAAACTAAATCTCTGACGTGCGAACTTATGCGTGCTATCGAACGCATGTGTCATACGAACACAATTGTCGTTCCCCTCATGAACGGCGTGCGTTTCTACGATGCTCTTATAAATCAGTTCGGAACTCGTGTACTGGGAGCCGTCGCGACGATAGTCGTTTACACAGACGTGGTATCTTCAGATATCGTTGTATCCGAAAAGGTTGTCCCACGCATCGACATAGGACCAACCTCCGATGGCGTTCCACCAAACTACTGTGCGCGGACCGTCGACGCAATAAAGTCACACTTCGACGTCGTGCTGCTGACGACACCGTCGCGCACGTGGAATCGACTGTGGAGCAAAAATGTGTTCATTGTGGGGCTGGGGTCTGTGGGTAGCCTTACACGGCACTCGCTCAAACACATGCTCGCCGACGATGATGCGACGATGCTCATGACTGCACTCAACAATGAATGCCACAGTATCGCCTGTGCGCGCGGGATCGAAATAGACAGTCGTGCGATTTTCTCAACGCAAATGCGCTTCCGTGATCTCCCAGATGCCGACGCCTTCGTGTCATGTCAACGAGACTATCAGCAGGGTCACACAAGCGAACTTGCCGACCAGTTGCAGCATCTTATTGAATGTGCGCGTGACGTACACGTGCCGTGTGATGCATTGGAGGCGGTTCACAGCGATTTGTTTCTCGACCGCCGTGAGCGAGGCGGCGACGTTGTGACGGACTCTATCTCCTCTTCGGTGCTGGCTGCTGCGACGGTGTCGACGACGGTCGCTGTGGTATCTCCGTTGCAGTGCACGGAATCTGTCGGGTCCGTCGTCAACTTAGGAGCGGACGGAGAAAAGTCGGCATCGCCATCTGTTTCCGTGCACACCGTCGCCTCAAGCGACTCGGATGAGTCGTCTATCATGCTCGTGTTGCGAGCCGATTCAGATACACATGCACCTTCGCGGGCTGAAATCTCGGCGGCGTAACTATGTTTGTCTAGCACATCATCGTTGCATTCGTAATGATTGTCCTGTGTGTTCGGTGGTTTCAGCATTTCGGAAATATCGGCATCGTCATGGATACGTTGATCATCGTCCATGACATGTTCATCCTTTGCGGATTCTGGAGCATTTGTTGTAAACAGTCCATATAGCCACTCTGGAAGGTTACCTTTCCTGGTGTTATACGGGTCATATCCCCCCCTCAAAGCATTTAGCTCGCGTCGGAGCAGTATTATTTGCACGACAATCCAGCCGATCGCACCTACAACGCATGATAGAAATATGGGTTCAAACAAAGACAACGACCCTGCTTTCGCCATTATTGTGTCCAGGTAGAGAATGTGTCACTAAATTTGATCACGACGAGACATGGGATGGGTTCATGGTCTGTTCGTCAGCGAAACGTATTTCAGACGGCACATGCCACGGACCCTGCCCTAGGGAACGGTGGCGATGCAGCGTCAGCTCCTGCTCCTCCTGTGTCATGGACCGTATCGGGCCCTCGCTGCGAAAAAGCCGCTGAAACTGTAGGACACTTCAAATTCATGTTCGTGCGTCTGCCATGGTATATGCTAAGAGAAAAATGCCGAACATATTTTTGGACACGACATCGAGACAGTTGTACGCCACTTGTTTTACGTTGTCATCCTGCAAAGCGGCTATGCCATACAAACTCCACAAAAGATAAACTATTGTGACAACGACACATGCGGTGACACTGCCCGAGTCCCGTACGTGTGCATGAAAAATAATCTGAAAAGTCGATGTCAGCATCAGAAATCCAAATATTATCCATAGCTGCTCCCATCGCTTGCTGCAGCGTTCCGCCAGCACACCGCATACAAGCATTAGAGCATTACTGAATAGTGTGGCGATCGTCCAGGACACTGCCGACGGTGTCATGAGTTCAAGAACACTTGTACCATCCCCTACGAATCTCAAAAATCCCATGAGACCGACAAGCATGAGCGGTGTGCTCAGACACCAGTCGACGTAACGAAACAGGATGTTCGGAGGCAAACATGCCGTTACTGTGAGGATATAGTAGAGAAACTCGATGACCTGTGCAGCGACCTCGACCACGACAATCTGCTGCATGCCGTTATCTTTTGGAATCGCTAATGTTGCGATTAGTGGGATCGTGAGCACGCACTGTGCGAATAGCGACGCGCGCGCGGAGGTTTGTACGACGGACGCCTTCATTATCTCCAAGCTGATTTAAGACGACGCAATAAAATTTCTTGGTCTCGCGAGCACGTTCCGCATCCGTGAAAAAAAATGCACAAAAAGACAAATGAGTCGACGCACAGTATTCGAATGGGATCGTGTTATCAAAAGCTACGACCTGCCAGACAGTGACGATGAGGCCGATGACAACAGCATCACCCTGAGCACCCTGCGTGACCGTGCTACCCGCCACATTGCACGCTTGTCGTCACTTCTGCCCGAATCGCATGTGCCGGACGAACACCGTGGCGCACATCGCAAGGCGACGGAGCAGTATGGACGTACCGCAGAACTGCGGTCTGCAAACGCAAAGTCATCCCAGTGAGTTGCCACATGGAAGCGATGAGCAGATGCAGACGTGCGCCGTGCGTTGAAAGACAGTGTCTCAAATTATTGTGGCAGTTGCAACGCGATTCGATGCTGACGTATGTCGCTTCTACAACGACGCAGTAACCATGTCATCGTCATAAATCTTCACGGTGGGATTCCGAATTGTTACATCGAGGCGTTACTCAACCGTTGGTCTTGTGTGAAACACATGATGGACATCGGCTGTGACGTAATGACAAATGTGTACACAAGCAACGCATGCGCAGCATCTGCGTTCGGAGACATTATACTGGACGCCCCCATCGCTAGTGTCACGGACGCGGGATGGCACTCGTGGAGTCATGTCCGGAACGGTCATCGCACGCTGTTCCATGCAATGAAAGATGCTGGCTATCGCACCAGACTCATGGGCGCATTCGGACTTGACCCTAAGCTTGACCCACACCGAATCATGCGGTGTTACCCAACGAACGTTGAATCGGCCCTCAAGTATATGGGCATAGACGATTACGACACAGAGGATGCTACGTTTACATGCAGAACAGCCGCTTCGCACGACGCGGGAGTGTTAGAACGTCTTTACACGTACGTAACCACATGGAGATCCCAGGACAGACACTTTTGCGTGGTCAATTTGCTCGCGTGTCAGGACGTGCATCGCCTGTCATGGCGTGACGAACCAAGTTTTGTGGCGTCGGTTCCCACAGTGGACTACAAGACGTGGACGCACCAGTGTGCAGGTTGCGACACGGACGATGATGAATGCGCGCTCACACACGACATCGTTTTGGATGATGCACGGCGGTGCGAGGACCACACGGACAAACTCCGTAGAGTCGCAATGCTGTACGATTATTTGCGTGGCGATCGATGCGAGGCGCCAAGCAAAGAACGTATAGAGAAAATCCTTAAGCTGCTGCATCGATCGTCGTGGTCGGCAATGAATGCGCTCGACGTATTACTAATACCAATCATCAAAGTGCTCACTGCGATGCGTGCGTCGATTACTCTGACATCGGACCATCCGCTCGCCCTTTACGAACACGGATCTATGTGCGAAACCCCATGGGAAGTGTGCACACGCACATTCGTCGTACGATGCGATGGTTACACGCAAGGCAGAGGAACGCCCTATCACGTTGACGAAATCGTGTCTCTAACCACGCTCTCTTCCATGGTGATCGAGACGTCTTCCCACGTAGTGGACTGGCACACGTGTCACTGTCCCATCGGTACACTCACACTCTCCATCTCGCCGTCGTCGCTATGCCGTGCATTCGTGGATCCAGTGGTGAATGTATTTAACATGAAAGCGTTCTGGGTGCGTGTTGTGCTCACTGAAAGCAGTCGTACGTTCGCACTCACCTTCTGGTGGTCTCTGGATGACATGGTGCATGAAACCATCGTGGCGAACGAAACTCGTAACTCGAACGCGCAGCGAAAACGCCAGAGTGTCTCTGTTGCAAAAAGCATGTCGGAGTGGGAGCAACTCACCATGTCAGAACGTGCAGACAGATTATCTCAATCGCACAGCTGGAGACTTCCTGTCACTGACACGTCATGCGTGAGCAGTGTGTTTGAGATAACTACCGATGTGCACGAGCTTTCGGATATATGGACGCCCGACTGGGCGAAGACGCGAATCTTTACTACCGTGTGGTCAAAGGTTCAGAACATCCTGGCACACTACGGCCTCACGGACGATGTCACCATTCGTTACCCTCCGTTTGTGCATGACATGGTTCCAGAAACTGTAGCGCTTTGTTCAATACAAGTGCAGCCACAAACCCGTCACCGACCATGTCCAGACATGCGTTCCGTGTACGTTCAAACTGAAACAGCAGTCCACTTTCCTCGCGATCATGTTCTGACAGCGCAACATCTGGTGTCGTCGCTACCAACACCCAGCCCGTCATTCCATCCTTTACTACCAGAGCAGTCATCGACGCCACAACCACAGCATCGCGCAGTCGCATCGACTCACCTTCGCGTGCATCCAGTGCAGGACGCATTGCAAAGTCATCCAGCAGACAACGTGAACCTCGTGCAGTCGTCGTCGACCAGCGGAATGGGAAACGAGGACACTCTCGCGTATACGGCGCGACAGGCAGGTACTGTGAAAGCTGCGCCACGTGCTCGACGAAGTATTCACTCACTTGAAGCTGGTCTACATCGCGCGCATCGATGATTGCGCAAAAAAAAACAAGGGTACGTGCGAAAGCGAAATGTATTTCGCCTATTCCGTGAGCCAGTAAATATTGTCCTTTAACATCGGATCGAATCCTCGTATCGAGAAGTAATTTAGTATCTCTGGGCGATTCGTGATTTCTGACGCTGAGTCCATGTCGAAGCTGTCCAAAAGCTTTCCCAGTGCACTGTCCTCAGATACGCCCGCGTCTGCGGACGACGATCCAAACGTTGCGTCCCCCGGTGTCACGAAGCAAGGATAACGTAGCGTGCAAATTTGTTTTGTGTCTCCCATGGGTGCGAATCTGGCAGTCAGCAGCATGGCGTCGTAGGGCTGAACGGTTGCGGCACCAAATACGGGTTCTACCGATTCGTAACCTGTGTGTCCGATGAGCTTACCTTTCGTCATCAGACCGTATGTCCTCATGGTGCTGCGGAACAGCTCCTCCACCTCGTCATGTGACGTACCGACTTTCGACAGGCACGCGCTCGCCATATCCATCGCACGGTACGCATTGTCGATGTGCGTCTTCCACTCCTCGGTGTGTCCCTCAGAGTGAATGACATCCGAACACAAACCGTCGAATTGCATACCTCTATGACGCACGGTAATCTCTCTGCTCCTTTTCAGATCTTGCGCGTAGGTCATGACGCCATTGGATGCTGCAGAGCTGCGAAAGTTTGCCTCTGTTTTCGTCAGACCTGATGCGGTCTTCTCATAAAGATCCTTTAGAAGCTCCAGTTCGCGGTCCGACTTGTTGCGTCGAAAGCTTTGCAGAATCGCCGTTGCGTCTCGCGCTCCAGCAAAGTTCACCGGCGGCACCAAGACGCTATCCATGCGATTGTCAACGTAGACTTCTGCGCCCGGAGTAGACAACAACTTCGTCAAACGCTCCTTTGCATGACGCACAGGAATCGTCATGCGCTGCTGCACATTACCGTAGCTGCTCCCGTCACCTTCACATGTGCCTAGCTGCACTACACCGTAAACACCGGTACCGTTTGTATGCATGGCACATCGAAACGTCGGATCTGGCGAGCTTGTATCATCGCTGGTGGATCGCACCACAACAAAAATCATTTGTTGGCGGTTTACTTTGTTTAAAAAAAAAAATCTGACTCATCAACGTTCCGACCTAAGTTCTAACGCGCGGCCTGTGACAGTAGCGCTTAGACGCTCGTTCAATTTTTTTGCAAAGCTGTCACTTCGCCAGCGTTCCATGAGTGCGCTCTCTACATCGATGTCATTGTCGTAGATTGACGTGCTCTTCGTTTTGGTCGTGTTTGTAGCTGAGATAGATGGCACCGTAGACGTCGAACGCATCACTGTCGTCTTTGGCACGTTGTTGTGACCGTCACGCTCGTCCTGCTGGTCCATCGTACATTTGCCGACTATCATCAGCATCAGCAGTACTACCACCACGAAGATGAAGCAAAGATCTGATCCCCCTCGTGGTGAACTCATTACTACATGTACTAGTACTACTTATTATTTTTTGTCCTGAGGACCCGTTTCGGTCTCCGGTTGTCAATGATGACCTGAGCAACGCTGAAAAACCCGGCAGTTATGCCGTGCTCGACAAGAAGAGTGTTGTGGTTCGTGCCCGGTGTTCGGAGCATGTTGAAGATACGTCTCTTTGTACGTACGTCGAATTTTTCGACGGCATTCACAGCACAGTCGTACTTTTGCAACGTTGGCCACGTTATATACGATCTGTCGTCTCTAATCGACATTCGTCTACGTACCAATCAAAACAATAAAAAATACATTTAGTCAAACGAACATGATGCCTTTGTTGTTCGCTGTATGTTTCGCATGCACTTCTCGGATCTGTGACATTCGCAGTAGCGGTGCAACATGGCGCTCCAGACGTGAGCGGAGGCCCTTACTGTTTGCGCATCGATATTCTAAGAACAATGTTCCGTGACTTACTCCTGCATTGCGCGATGCAACCAGTCTGCTGCTATTTGGCGCACACGTAAGTCCTTTATATCGTCCACACGTTGGTTGAGTTTTCGAACGCACGACGACATGTCTCCACCGGATTCTACACATCTCAGTACTGCGTCGACGAATGTGAGCAGCTGTCGTATGCGTATTGTTAGGGTCTTTGAATCTACGTATGGTGCAACGAGCTCGATATTGGAAACACTTTCAGAGGTCACGTCACCGTTGTTTGCTTTTGCCACATTTTCAATTACCGTTCGCAGGTGCTCCGCCGTGCTTCCTTTTTCACGACACGGAGCGGTATCTTCGTTCGCATTTTTGTGTAGCGTGGTACAGAGTTTGACCAATTCGTTTCTCCTCGTGCTTCCAAATGCTAACCTGTCCAAATCGAGCGAACCGAAAGTTGAGTCTACAATTTTTTTTGTATCTGCGTCCATGGACTGTCTGTACTATAATCAATTTTTTTTCGACGAGCCAGTTGAAAGGCTCACGAGCACCTCATGTCGCAGCCCGTCCCACGGGCGGTACGATCATTTACGGAGGACGGCTTGCGCCAGCTGTCACAGGAGCCAGGAAATGTAGTGATGACGAATGCATACGATGAATTCGATCCCTGGAGTGCACAAAAAGTCGAGCAGTGCGTCCTCCGACTAGCCGAGATAACCCGTGCCTCGAGTAACGCAGAGGATGCGAAAACCGTTGCGCGCAACTGTGAGGAACTCGACAAGTTTGGAAAACTTTACGTTCGAATGTTTGAGTGCATGACTGATCCGGACTTTGTGAGGGACGATACCAAGTTTCATGGCCTGCTCAAAATGATAAAGGTACGGCACCGCCTCGAGACTGGAGCCATAGATGACAGGACAGCTACATCGCTCGCTGCGGATATCGTGCTTGAGACCTCAAGGACACCGCAATCGAACAGCTAGCATCACATGGGTGGTCGTTCGCGAAACGGCATGAGCGCCCGAGTCGGCACCTGCCGAAAAATACACCTCGCTGACCGTGAGCCTTTCCTACGACTAGACACATCTACCGCATGCCAGAGTACAGTTCGTCTATGGGAGTGAAGGGCCAATTGTGTTCCCTGCATATGCTCTTGAAAATTGCGTCCGCCATAGCAAGCTTGTCCTTCCCCTTTAGCAACGCGAATCCGCTGAGCATGTGTGTCAGCCCCAAAAGGTGGTAGAATCGGAAAAGAACATAATTATAGCTCAAAAAATTTTTGCGTGTGCTCGGACAGTGCTTGTCGAACGACGGCTGAATGGCCGCAAACATCGTGCGGCATCTGTCCTCCATCATAGGCGATATGCTTGGTGCCGGCACTCCAGTGATGCGGGACGTGATTTGAGCGACATTGTCGTACGCTTTTCGCAGACGCAGGTGTTTCAGAACTTCGCGAACCTTCGACTGCGTTATGCTTTCGACACATCTGATGCGTTGTGCGTATAGCTCGGCCATCACCTGATTTATGACGGAGTCGCTAACGCGTGTTGCTTCTTTGCCTTGCGACTGTTTCATGCAGTCGTCGAAATGTGTGATTCTTTTGTAACAGAATGTGGAAAGCTCGTAGTCGTCGGAGTAGCTTGTGGATGCGCACGTCGAGTCCAGATACGCGTAGCTGTACCCGCAGTGCGTACAAACAAGAATAGATTTTATTAAGTTCATTCGCATGGTGTCGTCGCAGAGCGGGCAATTGTCCCGTGATCGAGCTACGTTTGCTACGACCGATCCTTTGGTTTCCTGTATGAATTCATCCGTCAACAGAGATCTACGGTGCTCGCGGCAACCGCTCGACTGTATCACACCCTCAAGCGTTAGCGTATCGGATGCTCCGGGTGCCGTTAAAATTCTTGACGTCCCACCTTGTTCGAGCGAGTCGATGCAGGTGTTCAGCTGGGAAACGTACGGCTCTACGAATCGTTCGTACTCCTGACGCAATGTGCCGTTGTTGATCCGTTGAACGGACTCCTCTATTTCGTCGGCTTCGCGTATGATGTCTGCCGCCATGCGGTACTGGTGTGGAGCCGTCAGCGTTTTGGCATGTGCACGGAGAGATACTGCGCGCTGCAGTTGGACATGAGCGTCCCTCTCCTCCTGAGCAATAGTTTCCCTGTGGGCAACAATGTGTTCCTCAATCGTCAGCGGCCTGCATACTTGTGCATGATCGTTGGTCGAACGCTGCCACATTCACGACCCGTTTCATCGTAACCCGACAAAATCTGACTTGTCCTCAGATTGTGCGCCACGCTGCGTGTCCAGACCATGTATCGGTATTTTTAGAAGACGCAGCGCTATGGAGTACCCGTCGAGGACCATCTGTCCATCTCTTACACAGGTGATCGACGAGAGAGAGAAAGACGCTTACGCCCGGCTGGTCTGGCGCATGTTCAAGAAACCTTTTAAACGACATTTTCCAGGTTCGAACCCGCTCCCAGTGAATCGTTCGACGTTGGCGTGCCTCAGCAGTGCACGACACGTCGTAACGTACAAAACAGACGGTGTACGGTATCTCCTTTTGCTGACCCGCCGCCCGCACGACGAGGCGCCGATTGCACTGATGATAGATCGATCTATGAGGATGTACGAGGTCGAGGTATGGGCACCGGAGCCATTTTTCGAGGACGGGACTCTGCTAGACGGTGAACTTGCATGGGACACCGCAGACGAGCGCACGCTGGTGTACCTCATATTCGATGCAATTTGTGTACAGGGGAAAGACATGACTACACAGACCTTCGGGAACAGGATACAAACCGTTCACAAGATCATACACGTAAAGTGGAACCGGGAAACGGACGTGAAGGTGAGTCTCAGAGACGAGATGTGCATGATGTGCAATCACGCATATCCGGTACCGATCGTCTTTTCTGCCAAATCGTTTTCGCACACGGACAACGTGACGGCGCTGTGGGATTCACGTCATGAGTGCACACGTAAAATGGACGGACTGTTGTTTACGATGACCGACAGTCTGGTTGTTCCGGGAACCACAAATACACTGTTGAAATGGAAACCGATGCCGACCGTTGATGTAGTGGCAGCATATGACGAGTCAACTGGAGAGTACGCCGTGTGTGCTAACAGCGACACCGGGAAGGAGCTCATACGCATAAACAGCGTGAATGAATTTTCTCTGAAGCTATCATGGAACAATGTCGTATCCACAGCAGAATCTGGGTCCGTTGTTGAGTGCATGATCAAAAAGTGCGATGGCAACGTCATTATGCTCATACCCATGCGCCAGAGACACGACAAAAGCTCTCCGAACGCTGAAAGCGTTGTCAAAAACACTGTCCGCGAGGCGATGGACGTTATCGAAATGGATGAGCTCGTGAAAGCGTGCGTTTCCTGATCATGCGATTCACGTCTGCATCGCCGTCAAAATTTCTTGTTCGACGTACGGCACAATTAAGAGAGTCGTCGTTTTTATAAGCGCATACGAAAGCCCGTCTAGCGAGCACATGTTGAATTTGTACGATGACAGGTTGAACGCTGTCATTGCGATGGTCTGCATTGTGCCTGCAGCGGCTGGAAACAAAAGCAGCACACGAGTGCGTACAGACGGTATCGCCTGTACAAGCAAGAGGCTGACCGTGATGCGCATTGCTGCATAAATCAGCCCCACCTGAAACACGTACGTTGGGTAGTTGACGTTGTAGTTGAGCAGTCCCACATGTGACGCAGCGATGAGCGGCGCGGTTATGAGTGGTGACACGACGAATGCAGCGACGTACTCGGGCAGGTGCGAGAGTGCATACGAGATGGCCGGTAAAATACACAAAAGCATGTACGTCGCTGCAGTGACGCACATGTTGCGCGACGTTGCGATTTGCCACTGACTGCGCCAGTGCTGTAGCGTTGCTGCGAGGGACAGCACGCATGTCGATGCTATCAAACATACGACGAGTGTCGATGAGTCGCCACGTATGAGCACCACGTTCACGTGCGTCATGGACACGACGGCAAGTCCGAAATCGAACACCAAGCGCCACGACCACATTGCGCTAGTTAAAGTGCTATAATTTTTTTTCCGTTCGCAACAGTATTTAGGAGAGGGAGGGAGATGGTGCTGGTGACCCACGAAGCGGTGCAAATGCCCGGACCGTAAGGTTGACACGTGCTCTAAAAGCACGAGCGGGCTTGTGCTTTTCAATGCCGTGCAGGAAGCGATCCTGCATGCTTCCTTTCATGATCAGAAGGTCTCCGTCATGCAGCATCACGTCTCGAAGCTTCACGCCGTCGCGCGAGTACACGGAAAAAGGCCGCGGAGTGTCCGAATCCTCAAGAACAGTGAACGAATAAATCGGTTGGCCATGCACCATACTCTCCTCCTTGTCGCTATGCGGAGCTACGCCGACGCCTCCGTCGACGTACAGATTCACGTGCACGCCAGTGTACAGGGATGGATCCGGCGCACGTGCACGTGCAATGGAAAACGCACGTTCCACCAACGTCGGCCACTCCGACGTGTCCGATACGAAGTGCTGGTTGTACTGACCAAACTTGTAGTGACGCACACCGGGAAGCACAAACGTGCACTGCTTGCGCTTCAAAAAAGTGCGAGGGTTCCGAGGATTCGGTGTCGCGCGAACATCGTGTTTCATAAACTCGACAAGACTGCTTGTAAGATCGGCTGTCGCGTGTAACACGCCGGACCAGTGCTCCAACACGCTGTCCAGCTCAGTGCTGTCATGTGCATGTGCGTCCGTAAGAGCGCCGCACGAATGGGCATCCACCAACGTACGTTGGCGTTTGCCGTCGACGAGTGCGGTCATTCGTCCGACCGCTGTCGAATTACACAACGTGTTACACCGGGAGAGCACGGTGTTCGATGGACAACGCCATGATGACGACCGCTCTTGCACGTGGAGCGTTGATGCTGACGCTTGGCGACGTTATCGGTGTGCAAGGAACACGTTGGCATGCCGCACATACCGTGCTATCAGCACGCTTTGCGATGCGTGTTACGACACCGCGTTGCCCTACGAGCGTTGCCGTGGGCATGACGGTGACAGCGGAAGCCATTACATCATTCATCCTGCTGCTGTGTATGTGTCCTGTTCGCCGTATGCAGCTGTTTGGATTGAAATCTGCTCTGCACATTTTGCGGTTATACGCAATCGTGGAGGCAGCCGCAAGCGTGTTTGTCGTGTTGCACGTGTTCGCATGTACTTTGACTGGTTTGGCGTGCGCAACTGAGTTCTTTGCAACGACGTACGCTCTTCTCTTCGTTCGGGGGACGTCGTCGTGGTGTACCCATATGATTCGGCAGTCGGTTTTGCGACTGTCTAAACGGCGTGTTGCAAAGTCATTGTGATGTATGTGGGACGTTTTGAATGTGCGTCGACATGTTCACTCAGAAACCATCGTGGACCAGATGCATTCTCTCTACCACTGCTCGCTGTATGGAGCGGATACCGTAACATTTTGTCGTTGGGCCGTTACCGTCCCCAAGTTACATCGTGCTCGCACATACCCCATTGCCTTGCAATTGACGAGGCTCTGCGCGTGGTGTCGTCACAGGATTCATTAGGCTGGTAGGAAACATTACGACGGCGCAAAGGAAAAGTACCACAAACCACAAAAAAAGAATGACGAGATGAGTTGAGGACATTATTTAATTTGAAACGTCAAAAACATGATATTGTGAATGAGGCAGTCCGGTAACGGTCCTCTTTATTCGGTGCACTCATCCAAAAATATGTTGGTTACATGTGACAACATGCCATACGCATGCACGACACCCTATGACATGTCATCTGCCGGAGCCGCAGAGAAAGCCCGAAGTTGCGAACAATCAAAAAAAGGACCTTTCGACAGCAGGCAGAGATGTGTCGAGGAATGTCATACTCATGGATACGGACTTCCGCTGACGGAAGCCGCAGCGAGACGCGTCGAGATGCAGGTCAAGCACGTGACCGGAAAACGCTTCGTCGACGTAAACGGGCCCACAGGTCACAAGCTGGCTCAAAACGATACGAATGTCACTTTCAGAGTACGCATCAAAGGCGGTGAGTGGTTTTACCACGGCCACGAGGCGTCCAGATACACGACACCGGCGTCGAAGTCCGAAAGGCGTCCGCGCTCGCCGTCGGCGTCCACGAACAAGAGCAGCAAGTCGTCACATGGCAAAGCGCCCATCCCCAAAAGTGTTGCCGTTGCGCACGCCATAGAGACGCCGACTTATAACGTCAACCTACCTTTGACGACGGGTCTTCCGGTGGCATTTGCTGCAGAGGCGTCAGCATACAACCCAAAGCTACCGACCGCTACAGCCTTTCCTGTGACATTCGCCGCACAGACGACGAAAAAGGTGAAAAGGCAGGCCACGTCGCCCTCCGAAAAGCGTGCACGCTCGCCGGACGCATCCAAAAAGCGACCACGCTCGCCGGGCGCGTCCAAAAAGCGAGCCAACACGAAAAAGCATCCGGACCCACCGTCCATGCATAGCCCACACGCTCCCTTAGAGTCAGCATACGGCTTCATTGAAGAGATATGAGCGCTTCAATGGATTTTCGTCATGACATTTTTTTCGTGAGTCGACAGGCACGTTAGAGCGCTCTGTCAAGGACCATGTTATGTTGCAGGTTGTCCAAAAATGTCAATACGGACGGAACGATATCTGTTTCGACATCCTTGTCTGTGAGCAGGCAGTCAGGGCGTCGCAAATACATGACACGCTTGGATGCCCGAACTCCTGCACATGCGCGCTTCGCTCGTTCGATGGCTTTGTTCACATCCCACTCGTGTGCACGCGTCGACACCTTGTCTAGACAGTCGTCCAAAATTCGCATCCACTCGTGCAGCACCTCTCTGTCCGTTCCCAGATCATGAAGCGCGCACGCGGCGTACGCCAGTGTTGTGTGTTGCTTGATATGTAGCGATTGTTGCACTGTCTCATTCTCCAAAGCGTTCGATTTCTTTTGCTTGATGAAAAAAAGCGTCGAACCCACCGCAGCGAGAGCGACACCTGCGAGCGCAGCGGATGACGGCGCGCTCATGTGGACGAATTTCATCCGTTATTGCATTGCGAGGCAAAAACTGATCGCGGCTTCGGCTCGTGCGCCTCATAAGTACGATGACATTGATATACGTTGTCGTACTGTATCAGCAGCACGACAACACTGATGAAATACGGCATGGTATATGCCAACACAACAACAGACCGCGCATGTAGAGCGTTCGACGTTGTCAACCAGTACAGGTTCACCAAAGACGTCACATCTAGAATACATGGGTCAGCAACAGTTGTCCGTGCAGTATGTCATTTCAAATGCAGCGACAAGTGTTATCGCACTGCACGTCTACATTTGCCGTCCAAATCACATTCGACTTTCGTGACGGGCGCTGTCTCCGATGGCTCACATACGGGACGAGTTGCAAGAGGTGTGCTGTAGCATGTGAGGTACGCGACCGACGAGCCGGAGTACGGTCGCGGCACTGACCGCTGATTCTGCATGTACGATGCCTCGGGCACGCTGTGCACGTGACACACCTCTGTGACACGTCTCGGCACTGGACAACCTGCCGTGACCGGCGGATACATTTCAGGGAAAATGAGTCGCGACGTACAAACGTCACACCATGCGGACGCCGGAGCGGTATATGCACAGCACGATGGGTAGTAGCGACACTGCTTTGTACGTTCCATCTGCGTGCGACTACTCTTAGTGCACCTCATTTTTTTTCACGACAGCGCAGACTGTAGCAATATGCAGACTCTGGGGTCGCAGGACGCATTACGCATCGTCCGCAACCGGATGCGTAATACAGTTGGTACAAGCTAAAGAGCGGCCGCACAAACAAGTCGAACGGGTGCTCCCCACGTACTGCGTCCCGTTCATCGATTTGATGGTAAAGGTGTACACATTCGAGCAAATTGCAAACCTCGTTGCCGAAAGTCACAGCCCTCCTCGCCTGCTGATACCAAAAAAACGGGCCAATGAGGATGTTGTCTGCCTCCCCGCGCGCTACGACCCGGAGTTCACTATGGCCTTCAATCGGATCATGCTGCTGGCATGTGCGGCGCCTGTGGGCAAAAAAAATGGAAACCTTCTCTTTGACGTTCGGGGCGTGTGGCACAAAGTAAGAGAGCTCGCGCGTCAGTGTCCATCCGTAGACCTTGTGAAAGCGAGGATCGACGAACAGAACGATAACATCCCGACACGCATGGAAGTGGTTACAAAGTGGCGTGTCGTCCACGAACGGAACGTTGCATCAGCTGTGCCGATTCCCGACCTTCGCGGGGTCTCCGACGATAAAGCTTTGGTACTAGTGGTCGCTACTTTGACGTTGCAGACCATCCTTGCCGCGGGCATGCGCCCCCAGGACAAGTTGTTCACGTCAGACGACGTCGCACGGGTGTACTCTCTCAAAGAAGCATACAAGGATGATAATTATGTCTCGGATCGACTCTGCGTACTTTGCGAAATACTCGACACGTTGATGGTCGATCCGACGTACAAAACCGTCATGCGTGCACCCGGCGACGCCCGGCCAATTTTTAGCGACTACGTGTGATGTTTGTGTGACCAAGCTGTTCTGGAGATAGGCTTCGTAGACCATGGACAAATGCGAGTCGGATCACCGGGGAAGAGGAATGGTAGGAGTCAACACAGACATGAAGCAGTTTATTAGCCCAGATATGAGCGCGTTCGTCAGCGTAATGCATTGTTTCGCTGTCACATACCCCGAAACGTTTCTACTCTACGCAAGATACCGTCGCCACGTGTGCGAGTCGCATTTGTGCGTTTTGTTTCAGTGCCGGCATTGCGTAGTATTCCGCTTCCACGATGAGCTCCCGAATGACAGTTCGATCTTCTGGCAGTACGTTACTGCCTCGCATAAAATTGAGTATATATCGGAAGTGCGTTCCGTCACGGTCTATGAACAGCTCTTTCTCCTCTGGACGCAAGTGCTCGACGACCGCGTTCCAGTACGCGCCACCGAGACAAAGCGTCGTGCGGGTCGTTTGGTATATACATCCGCCAACGTTGACAAACAGAACATCTTGCGGGATTGCTGGACTCTGCATTACACCTCGTGTAGCGCTACACCACGTGAGCACGCGCACGATCTTTGCTGGAAAACTGAGCAGCGTGACCCGTTCGACGGCGCCTGAGATGTCTAACGTCGACAGGCGTACCTGACACGGTCACGTCACGGGCCAATGGCCATCCCGCGCTCCCGTCAAACCGGATGAACGGATGACTCCTCAACGTTCGGGTATCCCGGGCAGGTGAGTCACAGAGCTCACCGTCTCTTACCCATAGCACGTGCCGTCTGACATTTTCGCCGACGAACATACCACGAACCCCCTACTCGCATTACACCACACATGCACCCGACGCAGACAATGCTGCAGACGTTTGAGCCGGACTTCGTCCACCTGCCTGTACCCTCGTCCACGTCACGCCTCAGGCAACCGCCAGTGCCTCCCGCACTTCCTCCACCAGTCCCGTTGCCCTCGGTCGTGTACGACATGATATACGACGACCCGCCTCACGTTCCGCCCCGGTCGCCACGGATCCGCCGCTGTTGGCTACAAAAAAAAAGAAACGTTTTCAAGGTAGTAATGGCACGGTGGATAAGCTGCTACACATGTTGTGTGAGCGAAACCTCGTGCAGGCGCTGTTACGCAGAACTTGTTGTTGTGGATCGAATAATGACCCAGTGCACAAAGTGCAAAACCCATTTTGTATTACGGAACGGTGTCTGGGTGTACTTGGGCATGCCCACAAGAGCAAATGTAGAGAAAGAGGATTGCGCAATATGTTTGCAGGAGCTGGCGCACGACACTGTCGTGTTGACATGTGGCCACACATATCATACGGAGTGCATGCACAAATGGTTTCGTCACTGTGCCAAGTTTACGTGTCCTATGCGATGCGAACTGAATCACGACATGCATGTAACTGCGCGCCGCCCTAATTAGTTGCGTATGACAAACATGATCGGCATCGCATTGCGCTGCATTGTTATGGCGATTCGTGCCATTCTCACATGCGAATAAAGGTGCTCCACTGTCTCCGACAGACGCTCCCGCACCTCGTGTACAACGGGCGCGAGAGGACCGTTGCAATCTACAGATCCCACAATGGTAAAAACTTCTGGATGCACTAGTCGCTGTGCGTCCGTAGCTGATATTACTGCTGGGATGTGACTCGCTGCCTTGCACACGTAGTTCCATGCAGTGCCTACACTTATGTCGCACTCGTTCGCAATGTCATCCACGGAACTATACACGGCAGCAGCATGCGCTGCACGTTGCACACACGGCGGCAGCGTACAGGTCAGCGAGTTGTCAGCACGCACTCCATCATCACTCTCGCTCTCGGAGTGGCATCCCAACGTTCCTCTATAGGGTTTCCACATCAAATTGGACGCCACGGGACCCTGCTGCTCCTCTCGCAAACACGCGACGCCATTCGTCGTCGGAAGCAGCCAAGCCATAGCGATTAATCGCTCAATACGTTGTCCTCGAAACCCTCGAAGCGCGCCGTGTTCGTCACACGACGGTGCGTGAATGGGAGAAACGTGGTTGGTATCGTGATGTATTTCACGCCATGCACCATCGTGCGTGATCCATTGCGAGGATCGCACTCCTGCGTGGAAACACCGCATTTCTTCGCCATGTACTATTCGTGAGTCGCCAAGTGACGGTGGAGCCATCACAAGAAGAAGCGAGTTTTTTTTTGGGAAGTGACCATGGTATGTTCGTGACATTGTTTCGACGACGGAAGACCTCTTCAAATCGCAAGCACGGCTTGCGTTTAAGCAGTATAACGTTCGTCCTGTCCAAAATATACCGCGTGCGACGCACATAATACTAGCTAGTATGAAATATAACAGAGGATGATCAGAAACCGAAGCACGGATGCGCGGATACGTCAATCTCTTGATTCGCTGTCCGACGCACGTTGGAACATGCTTGATGTGCTGAACGTGCATCGCACGCCCGTGAGGAGATCTCTCGCATGCGTATCGCAAAACCCACGAGGCGAACAGCATGCGGAGTTGCGCCGTATTTCCTCCTGTCCTTTGTCGGACACGGTCCGTGTTGAGTTTAATGCTCATTTCTACAAATGGACACAAACAGTGAGTGCAACCGAGTTTCGCCGACTGTGTTCCTTGACTGAGGTCAAACGGCACGCACACATGACTCCAAAAAACCCCTGTCGGACACACACCACTGATCCGTCTAGCACTCGCTACTTTGAGTAGTGACGTTGTGCTGGTTCCGCCTGATAGTCAAAGTAATGTCGTGAACGGCACGATTGTACAGCATGGGTCCCGTCAAGTGTTGTCGGGTGACAGGGCTCGTGTTGTTACGACAAAGCCACTGAACTATGTTCTCCATGTCGTATGTCACGGAGTCTGCGCACAAAACAGGATGCCTCATAAGTCCAAGGCCTATCGGACACTTCAAATGAGTATCCGTGCATTTGCAGCTGCCGACATCTAAGTCACGCTCGGTACAGCGAGACTCGTTGTCCAACTCGTCGTCATGAGGGCCGACGTCGAGCTTGCATCGAATGCTTCGTATGTACTGAAGGGTTACGTCCAACACATAGTCTTGGCGCAAAATGTTGCGAACGGTATCGTTGACCAACGCACTCACCGAGGCACGCAGACTGTGGCCGATTGGCACTTTGTCGTCGCACGCAAGAATGGAATTGAGAGAATGAAAAGTACTTAGTGCATCGAGCGATCGCATGCGTCCGAAAACATTTACAGCGATGCGTTCGAGTTTGGGACATGACAACATATGTGACATGCGCACAAGGACATGAAATCGAGTCAAGACAGCTGTGTAGTCTGTCGTCGTGAGCGCCCACACGACGACAGCGCTGCTGTCGGAGTATAACGGGTCGTAGATGTGCGCTGCCATGTCAAAAGAAAGTTGGGTCATACGAATGTCGGAACTCATGACGAACGCAGTGTTGAGCGACCGCACGACATGGCCTGGTACAGTGAAGTACGTAGTGCAAAGTGTGTCGTGAATCAAATGCATCAAGGTAGGGACAGATGACAGCGCAGCTATGTTTTCGATGCCCACATCTACCGCCTGGCGAACGAACGACTGTCGGAGTATCGTACTTTTGGAAATGACACACGATATCGCAGAGTTAGTGACGTCGTTGCTGCGGCTCATGGCCCGAAGACAAAGCAGAGCGACATTGTCGCACGTGCAAAAATGCAACATCGATATTTCGTTCCTTGTCGTGTCGTTGTTCACGATTCGACAAAGTACGGACAAAAGTGCGTCACAACACGCACTGTCTTTGTGCGCCACGTGTGCCCACTGCGATATAAAAGGAGACAGCGTAAGTATCTTTTGTACGTCGAGCATGCTAGGAGTGGTTGGAGACAACGAATATGCGATCAAATATGCCGAGGCCGCCACTTCGCATTGCGACAGTGGGGTCGCGCACACATCATCTGACACGTCACCGAGAATCGATGACGTGAATCGCCTCGACAGAGTGTCCAAGACATGCCACAGAACAGTTTTGGCTGTAGTTTCGTTGTTAAAGCGACGAGTTGGAGATGCTTGGTAAACGTTACGGCACTCATAGTATATTTTGTCGCATAGCTTCCAGAAAAGTACAATGTGCCGCACTCTGTCAGTTGAGTCACAATGTACGTCTTCGAACACAAACCTGATAATGTCGTCCAGATGCGCGTGCAATGCTAGAAAGTGCAACTTCACAACATTGTCGTCCGTCAAAAACGTGAGCAAATAATTGCGGGTCGCTTGCACATCAATCGCTTTGTCGCACATGTCAACGAGTCGAAAAATGTCAATGGATTCAATGTAGTCTTTACTGGAAACGTTATTAATCGCACTCGCATGACACATCAGAAGACTCAGGACGTGTGATATGCATTCTGGATGTTCTTCCCCAACGCAAAAAAGAAGGTCAGATGTCACACCCGCTGCGATGTCCGAACTCCATCTACAGTTGCTGATTTTCAAAAGATTCGCCAACTGCAGTAGAAAGTCGCGAACGACATCCGTTTTCGTTGCGTCCATGCTAGAGTGATGGAAAGATATGTGCTCTCAGGGAAACGAAATACCTCGATCGGATTACGCAAATATTACGCTGATATAACGCAAACGACACATATTACGCAATCACAGATTGATCAGGCTGTGCTGTGCCGCCTGGTGATGCGTCTTATCCTGCGCCACGGTGGTGACAGTATTATACTCGACAACGTGACGTGCGCTACCGTATCGGAACTACGCGATATGTGTCGCTCTAAATTTCCGGACGCGTCTGGGGCCATCGTCCTTGACAGTGTGCCGTATCCGGAAGTGCAGAGCATGATGAACATTCGCGACGATGACGTTATATCATTCCGAAAGAAACGATGCCGTGGCGTTCTCGAAGCGACGGGCGATCGCAACGTATTGAAAAATACGGAGGATGAGAGTGATGCGGAAGAGAGCAAGGAGGATGAAAGCGAGAAGGAGGAAAGTGATGCGGAGGAGGAAAGTGACGAGGAGAGCAGCGAGGAGGAGGAAAGTGATGCGGAGGAGGAAAGCGATGAGGAGGAAAGCGACGAGGAGGAAAGCGACGAGGAGGAAAGCGACGAGGAGGAAAGCGACGAGGAGGAAAGCGACGAGGAGGAGAGTTACGAGGAGGAGAGTGACGCGGAGGAGGAGAGTGACGCGGAGGAGGAGAGTGACGCGGAGGAGGAGAGTGACGAGGAGGGCGGAGGAGAGTGATGAAGAGAGACCCATGCAAGCTAGGAAAGGAGCTGCACGTCACGTGAATCGACTGTAGTTGACGGATAACGACCGAGCGCTGTCATTCGGGCATCCCTATCTGACGAGCCATCCAGTGCGCAATGCTGTATGAGCCTCTAGGAGAGCGATCGTGGTGTGCCGCCTAAGGACACCACGTGTACGCCAAAAACGTCCTACGATTTTTTTTTTAATTACTACTCTAAACAATAGGTAACATGCTAAAAGAAACAATGTTTTTGTTGTCGCTTGTCGGCGTTCGCTGCGACAATGCGGGACCATGGGCTACCGAATTTTGCCTAAAGCTTCCTCTAGTGAACGACGACAGCAACTGTGACGCATTTCTAGGGTTCGGCCTGGGTACCTGCAAGGAGGGGTACAGGGCGAACACCGCAACATGGTTCTTTTCGTCATGTGAGGAGAAGCATTCGGACGATCACGACCACACTACTGTTACTGGTGTGGCACGTGACCACATACACATCGGTCCTGGATTCAACCATGACTTCATTTCACCAAGCCCACCGCCACCTGCTTCACCACTCAAACCACCCAGTCCCCCTCCCCACCCGCTACCACCGCCGTCCTTGCCGCCGTCACCACCGCCGCCG
>Ga0136655_1000006_pt1 | contig 85546 bp, 79 predicted proteins | sample CPBDNA_2_FD_94863 | JGI IMG/M metagenome (GOLD analysis project Ga0136655, IMG submission 94863) | Freshwater to marine salinity gradient microbial communities from Chesapeake Bay, USA - CPBay_Spr_15_0.8_DNA (version 2) | ecosystem: Environmental > Aquatic > Marine > Coastal | place: USA... | reverse complement strand
TAGGCATTCCTTGATCCAGAATGATATCGTCGTTCTCAAATTCCAGCAAAATGCCATGCTCAGCTATTTTTTGGATGAGTTCGGGATTGCGAATGAAAGAGAAGGTCTCGCGTACTATTTCTTGACTTAACATACAGATAATGTGAATAAAAGGTGGATAGAAAGAAGTTTTGAAAAGAATCTCAGATGAAAGTCTTTTTATATTCCAGCAAATCTATTACTTCAAATCAAATTCATGGCATTATCAAAGAAAGGGGCTAAAAAAGATTCTGAATCTATGCCCACTGCAAAGCCGGTGAGTTCACCCAAGAAGACTACCGTTCAGACCACTAAGTCTGAAGACAAGCCTAAAACATCCAGAAACAAAGCGGTGAGTAGAAAGATCTTTGTTTTAGATACTTCTGTGATCATTTTTGATCACAAGAGCATTCAGAACTTCCAAGAACACGATGTGGTGATTCCCATTACGGTATTAGAAGAGTTGGATGAGTTTAAAAAAGGTAGCGATACAAAGAATTACGAGGCGAGAGAGTTCATCCGCTTCCTAGACAAGAAAGCAGGACAAAAGAGTTTGCAAGATTGGATTCCTTTGAATGGAAGTACCCGTGGAAAATTTAAAGTGGTGATGTCTACCCAAGCCTTAGAGCAGGATGCGGTAAAGGCTTTCGGACTGAGAAAGAACGATCACAATATTCTCAACGCGGCTTTGGCGGTGCAAGAGCAGGAGCCCAAGCGAAACGTTATTCTGGTTACCAAAGATGTAAACCTTCGACTCAAAGCCAAGGCATTGGGACTGGCCGCAGAAGATTATTTAACGGGAAAGATCAAGGACGTAAATGATCTGTTCACTGGAAAAAGCCAGGTAGCCGGATTGCCACCTGAGATCATCGACTCTCTATTTAAAGTGCATAGGGTAAAGGAAGAGCAAATGGAAAAAGCGCTGCCTGATTTCAAACCCGTTAACAATCATTTCTACATTTTTAAGAGCAATAAGAGCTCGGTATTAAGCTATTACAATCCGTTTGAGCGGCAATACGAATTGGTAGAAAAGAGAACCTACTACGGAATTAAACCCAGAAATGCGGAGCAAACCTTCGCCATGCACGCCATAATGAGTCCGGATATTAAGTTGGTGAGCTTGCAAGGAGTGGCGGGAACAGGGAAAACGCTTTTAGCCTTGGCGGGAAGTTTAGAGCAACGAAGAGATTTCAATCAAATTTATCTAGCAAGACCCATCGTTCCTTTGAGCAATAAGGATATTGGATTCTTACCGGGCGATATGAAAGCGAAGATCAATCCGTATATGCAGCCGCTTTGGGATAATTTGAAGCTGATAAAGAATCAATTCAGCGAGCAAGACAAGGAGTATAAGCAAATAGATGAGATGGTAAAGTCGGAGAAAATTCTGGTGACTCCCTTGGCTTATATCCGTGGAAGAAGTTTGAGCAATGTAATTTTCATTGTAGATGAGGCACAGAATCTAACTCCACATGAGGTAAAGACCATTATTACCCGAGCCGGTGAAAATGCCAAATTCATTTTTACAGGTGATGTACGACAGATTGATACGCCTTATTTAGATGAGCAATCCAATGGATTGTCTTATTTAATAGATAAGCTCAAAGGGAATAAGTTGTTTGCGCATATTGAATTGGAAAAGGGCGAGCGCAGTGAGTTAGCCAATCTTGCAAATGAATTACTTTAAGCCTTTCAATTGCATTTCGCATGGAGGAATCCTTCTTAAATGGAGAGCCCACATTCATGCATTAAATTGCTTTTTTTAAGTTGAAATGCCCGAACTTTGCAGCCCCTTAAACGATTAAAATGCAGCAATACGATTTAGTAATTATAGGTTCAGGTCCTGGTGGATATGTTTGTGCACTTCGCGCAGCTCAATTGGGAATGAAAACCGCCATCATTGAGAAAATGGATACGCTCGGAGGAACTTGCTTAAACGTAGGATGCATTCCTTCTAAAGCTCTCCTAGATTCATCTGAACACTTTTACCAAGCAAAGAAATCTTTCGCAGAACATGGTATTGAGATTTCAGAGCCCAAAGTGAATCTTGCCCAAATGATTGCGCGTAAAGCTTCTGTTGTAAAACAAACTTGCGATGGAGTTCAGTACTTAATGGACAAGAATAAAATTGAGGTAATACATGGTTTTGGTTCCTTTATCAGCGATACAAAAGTTGCCGTAACTGCAGCAGATGGAAGCAAAACCGAACTAGAGGCAAAGAATATTGTAATTGCCACGGGTTCAAAAGCGGGCAATCTTCCCTTTATTCAAATCGATGAAGAGCGCATAATTACTTCCACAGAAGCCCTTGAATTAAAGGAGGTGCCCAAACATCTTGTAATTATTGGAGGTGGGGTAATCGGATTGGAATTGGGTTCTGTATATGCGCGTTTGGGTGCGGAAGTGAGTGTGGTAGAATATGCGGATCGCATTATTTCAATGATGGATTCTGCTATGAGTAAGGAGCTTACAAAGTCTTTAAAGAAGATTGGGGTGAAGTTCTATTTATCTCATGCTGTAAATAAAGTAGAGCGCAAGGGCAATGTAGTTTCCGTTACCGCCAAAGACTCTAAAGGAAATGAGGTAGTGGTAAGTGGAGATTATTGCTTGGTTTCGGTTGGAAGGATTCCTTTTACAGATAAACTAGGATTGGAGAATGCCGGATTAGAAACAGATGAAAGAGGTAGAATTCCGGTAAATCATTCTTTGCAGACTGCTAAGGCACACATTTATGCCATTGGCGATGTGGTTAAAGGAGCAATGCTAGCGCACAAAGCGGAAGAAGAAGGTGTTTTAGTAGCCGAAATTATGGCAGGCCAGAAGCCACATATCGATTACAACCTTATTCCCAATGTGGTTTACACATGGCCCGAAGTGGCAGGAGTAGGGAAGACCGAAGAAGAGTTGAAAACGGCAGGTGTGAAGTATAAAGTTGGACAGTTTCCCATTCGCGCATTGGGAAGAGCCCGTGCGAGTATGGACATAGAAGGCTTAGTGAAGATTTTAGCCGATGAGAAAACAGATGAAGTTTTAGGAGTTCATATTATTAGTGCGCGTGCAGCCGATATGATTGCGGAAGCGGTGGTTGCCATGGAGTTCCGTGCTTCGGCAGAAGATATCGCCCGCATAAGTCATGCACATCCAACCTATATGGAAGCGGTTAAAGAGGCCGCCCTAGATGCTACAGCAAAGAGACCATTGCATATCTAATTGAATGAAGTATAAAGAACACGATATCCACAAAAGAGGTGGGCTATTTGGTCGATATGAAGCCTACCTTGGGGAGTTCGTGTACGGAGGAATTGATGGTTGTGTAACCACATTTGCTGTAGTGGCCGGCGCCATGGGCGCTGGTTTAAACAGTTCAATTATTCTAATTCTTGGCTTTGCCAATTTGCTGGCCGATGGCTTTGCCATGTCGGTTGGCGCCTATTTGTCGGCGAAATCAGAGAAAGACAATTTCCAAAAACACAAACAGATAGAGTATTGGGAGGTAGACAACCTTCCCGAAAAAGAAACACAAGAAATTCGAGATATCTATAGAAGCAAAGGCTTTGAAGGGGAACTCTTAGAAGAGGTGGTGTCTGTGATTACTTCCAACAAAGACCGATGGGTGAACGTGATGATGAAAGAAGAACTTGAAATGATCGAAGAAGATCGTTCTCCTTTTTACATCGGCTTGATTACCTACATTTCCTTCTTACTCATTGGTATTGTTCCACTTACGAGCTATGTTGTAGATTTTTCAGTAGGAATCTCTGATCCATTTTTAATCTCGGTTATTCTAACGGCCTGTGGTTTTATTGTAATTGGAGCCATGAAGTCTTTGGTAACCAACACTTCCTATCTGCGAAGTATTGCTGAAACTTTGTTGCTGGGAGCTATTGCAGCCTTGGTTTCGTATTACGTGGGAGATCTTTTAGAGCATATCGTTCGCTCAAAATCCATCTAATCTATTTCGCTCAAATGCCTTGGGTTTGAATGTAACTTTTATTACATCCTAAAATAGAATTTCGGGCTACTATTGCTGTATAAATCCAAACCATTTATAATGAAGCGAATAGTACTTGTGTTTTTCATTTTTTCTCTAGTCTTACAGCTAGATGCTCAGCCTTATACTCTTTCTTTAAAACCCTTAAGTGTTCCTAATTTAGGCGGATTGCAGTCGTATGCTTTTGGTCAATCCAACGGGAAGTGGCTCTTGATAGGAGGTCGATTGGATGGTTTGCACAGAAGACAGCCCTGGGCAAGTTTCGATCAAGCGGGTCATAATAACCAACTTTGGGTGGTAGATCCTGTTGCAGGAATTTCGTACTCAGCTCCACTAACGGCTCTTCCGACATCCGTGCAAGAGCAGCTCTCTTCAACCAATATGGAGTTCTATCAAAGAGGGGGCATTTTGTATGTGGTAGGTGGATATGGCTATAGCCCAACGGCTGCAGATCATACTACTTTTCCTTATATGTGTGCCATTGATGTGGATGCGGCCATTCAAGCTGTCATCCAAGGTGGAAGTCTGCAAGCCCATATTCGTCAAATAAGCGATCCGCTTTTTCAAGTAACGGGCGGACACCTAGATAAAATAGGATCGGATTTCTATCTATTGGGTGGACAGAAATTCATTGGGAGATACAATCCCATGGGACCTACTCATGGTCCTGGTTTTATTCAAGAATACTCCAACAGTATCCGTGTTTTCAGCATTCAAGATGATGGCACCAATGTATCGGTTCAATGGAAACAGACCTATACAGATGCAGCTGAATTGCACCGAAGAGATTACAATGCTGAGGCGCAAATAAAGGCAGATGGAAGCGAAGGAATAACAATGTTTTCAGGTGTATTTCAGCCTACCGTTAATCTGCCATTCTTAAATAATGTAGATGTAGATTCTTTGGGCTATTATCCCAATGCCAGCTTCCAACAGAAATTCAATCATTACCATTGTCCAGTAATTCCGATGTATTCGAACGAAACCAAAGAAATGCACAATCTATTCTTTGGAGGAATTGCCCAATTCTATATGGATGGAGGACAAATAATTCAAGATGATGATGTTCCTTTTGTTCGAAGTATTAGCTTGGTGAAGAGAGATTCATTGGGCAATATGAGCGAGGTTTTAATGCCTATTCAAATGCCGAACTATCTTGGGGCGAGCGCAGAATTCATTCCGAACGAGGAGTTGAAATCCTTTTCAAATGGAGTGTTTAAACTCGATAGCTTGTCTTCTGACTCATCCTTGCTAGGCCATATTTTTGGAGGGATAAACAGTAGCGACAAGAATATATTCTTCATAAATGATGGAACTCAAAGCTCTGCAAGTCAAGTGATATACGAAGTTTGGCTAACTCCAAGCGCATTGGGAATAGGAGAGAGTCAAATTAAAAACAAGGCTAAAAACATTCGAATTGTTCCCAATCCGAACCATGGCCACTTTGATGTTGAGTTTGGAAAGGCACCAACGAGAGGGATTATTGAGTGGGCAGTGTATACCAATGATGGAAAATCAGTTCAATCGGGAGTAGAGGATGTGAATAGTTTAGGCGAAAACCGATTTTCAGTGCGCTTAAAAGAATCACTCGCCAAAGGAGCCTATCAATTGAGAGTACAATCAGATGATATAAATGCTACGTCTAGCTTTTTTATAGAATAGAGATAAAGAGAATATAAAAAAAGCCCAGTGAAAGGAATTTCACTGGGCTTTTTGATTTAAAAAATGCGTGAGTTAGAAACAGTATTTATTCTCCGCAATAAGCTTGTCGGCCACTCTTCTGCGAACATCTTTCACATTAATATTGTGGCGGATTTTAGTAAAGCGCTTTAAGCCCATTAACATTACAGTTTGCTCATCTCCTTCAGCAAAGGAGTAAATGGCCTCACGACCTGCAGAGGCTATTTTTTCAACGGCTTCTAGCCAGAATAAACGCAGCATATCGGTTTGAAGACTGGCGTCTTTACCCATAGCCATGATCTTTTCTGCCCTTAAGATTCCACTTTCAAGATGGTATATTTCCATAAGCATATCAGCAGCAGCCATTAAGATCTCTTGTTCCTCCTCCACATGCATTCCAAACTTCTCTACGGCTTTACCTGCTACCATTAAGAAGGCTTTCTTTAAATTCTTTAAAGAGTCTTTCTCTTCCGCAAACAAAGTGTCGGCATCGGGCAAATCAAAAGAAGGAATTTCCATTAGCTCTTTCCCCACACTCATGGCAGGACCAATGAGGTTCAATTCGCCTTTCATTGCTTTTTTGAGCATCATTCCAACCGTAAGCATACGGTTGATTTCATTGGTGCCTTCGTAGATTCGAGCAATGCGCACATCGCGGTAAGCCGATTCCATTTTAGCATCTGAAGAATAGCCCATTCCACCAAAAATTTGAACTCCCTCATCTGCAATATAACTTGCAGCCTCCGATGCGTGAACCTTTAGAATAGCGCATTCAATGGCATATTCTTCCACACCTTTAAGTTTTGCTTGTTGAGGGCTTAGACCTTGAGCCTCAAAAGAAGCAATTTGATTTTCAATATCTTGACCAGCACGGTAGGTGGCGGTTTCAGAAATCCAATGTTTCATGGCCATGCGTGCCAACTTCTGCTTTATGGCTCCAAATTGAGCAATGGGCTGGTTGAATTGATGGCGATTGTTGGCATAGTTGACAGATTCAGTAATAATTCTGCGGTTTGCATCTAAACAGGCGGCTGCAAGCTTAATTCGACCCACATTTAGGGCATTCATGGCAATTTTAAATCCACCATTGCGCTCGCCCAATAAGTTCTCAGCAGGTACAACTACATCATTAAAGAATACTTGTCTGGTAGAAGAAGCTTTAATTCCCATTTTATCTTCTTCTTCCCCCATGGAGATACCCGCGGTTCCTTTTTCTACAATGAAACCGGTGATATTTTTATCCTCTTCAATGCGTGCAAAAACAATGAATAAATCGGCGTAACCTGCATTGGAGATCCACATTTTCTGACCGGTAATGGAGAAGCTCTTTCCATCCGAACTAGGAACCGCCTTGGTTTTTCCGCTATTGGCATCGCTACCCGCGCCGGGCTCGGTTAAGCAATAGGCACCAATCCATTCACCAGAAGCTAATTTGGGAAGGTATTTTAGTTTCTGTTCTTCATTTCCATAAAGCAAAATGGGAAGGATACCAATACCCGTATGAGCACCATAGGCAGTAGATAAAGAACCTGTTGCGCCTGAAATTCGATCGCACACAAGCATAGAAGTATTGAATCCCATACCCAGACCACCGTATTGTTCGGGAACATAGATTCCCAATAAACCCAATTCGCCCGTTTGTTTTAAAAGGGATAGAGTAAAGGCATAGTCTTTCTTTTCGAAACGATGCTTATTTGGCCAAACCTCACGGTCTACAAATTCAGTAGTGGCTTGTGCCATCATAGTTTGTTCTTCAGAGAATTCTTCTGGGATAAACACTTGATTTGCTTGAGTTTCTTTAATAATAAACTCGCCTCCTTTTACATTTGATTCTTGATTCATTTTGTTTTTATTTATTGATATTCATTATGCGCGCATAGTATTTAGATCGAAGCCCATATAGAATGGGCGTTTCGATTACATCATTTCATATATTCCAGCAGCTCCTTGTCCGGTTCCCACACACATGGTCACCATTCCGTATTTGCCTTTACGTCTTTGCATTTCATTAAACAACTGAACACTGAGCTTTGCACCAGTGCAGCCCAGCGGATGGCCTAATGCAATAGCACCACCATTTACATTCACGATTTCTTGATTGAGATCGAGAGTTCTTAAAACAGCAAGACTTTGTGAAGCAAAAGCTTCATTTAATTCAATTAGATCAATGTCGCTTTGTTTTAGATTGGCCATTTTCAATGCCTTAGGAATGGCCTTGACTGGACCAATTCCCATAATACGAGGTTCTACTCCTGCAGCGGCATAGCTTACTAAACGGGCAATGGGCTGTAGGTTTAGTGACTTCATCATTCTTTCGCTCATCACCACAACAAATGCCGCTCCATCACTGGTTTGCGAAGAGTTACCAGCCGTTACACTTCCACCTGCCGCAAAAACGGGACGTAAACGGGCTAGGGCAGAAGGGGAGGTCTCTTTTCTTGGTCCTTCATCAGTACTAAAACTAAGTGTTTCTTGTACTCTTTTACTCTTGACATTTAAGTGAGTGTATTCTATAGAAAGAGGAACTATTTCATTTTTGAATTTTCCCTCTGCAATCGCCGCCAATGCTTTTTGATGCGATCTTAAGGCAAAAGCATCTTGGTCTTCTCTAGATACTTTGTATTTCTCAGCAACCGCTTCGGCTGTTAAGCCCATATTGTTGTACCAATCAATGTGATCCTTGGTTATGCCATAATTTGGAGTAACCTTCCAACCTCCCATGGGAATATAACTCATAGATTCAGTACCTCCCGCGATTATAACATCCGCCATACCCGCACGAATTTTTGCCGTTGCAATGGCAATGGTTTCCAATCCGGAAGAACAATAACGGTTCACTGTCATTCCTGGAACATCAACAGTGTTTAATCCCAATAAGGAAATCAGCCTTCCAACGTTCAATCCTTGCTCAGCCTCTGGCATAGCGTTTCCAACAATGACATCATCAATAGAATTGGTTTCTAGCATCGGCAATTCAGCCATAAGAGCTTGAATTACTTGTGCCGCCATATCATCGGGTCGTAAAAATCGCAATCCACCTCTAGAGGATTTACCAACTGCACTTCTTTTTGCTGCTACAATGTATGCTTCCATAATTAGTTTCTTAAAGGTTTTCCGGTATTTAACATATGATGAATTCTCTCGAGTGTTTTTCTTTCTCCACAAAGACTAAGGAAGGCTTCGCGCTCTAAATCAAGCAGGTATTGCTCACTTACCTCAGTTGCCTCTGATAAATCGCCTCCACTCATAACATAAGCCAGCTTTTGACTGATTTTTACATCGTGTTCGCTGATAAAACGTCCTTCAAACATGGCATGTGCACCGGCTCTAAACATACCCAAGGCTTGTTGCCCAAGTACTTTAACCTCCTTGGGTAGCGGTTGGATGTAGCCGTTCTCCGCCAGTAATAGTGCTTTGCGCTTTGCATCGGCAATTTGTCTGCGCTTATTCATGCTGATGGCGTCTTTTCCTTCTTCCAAAATGCCCATTTTAAAGGCCTCTTGGGCGGAAGTAGCCACCTTGGCCATTCCAATATTGAGGTAATATTCTCGAAGAGCATTGAGTTCGATATCATCCTTAATATAGCGCTTGGCAGCACGAAGGGTCATTTCTTTGCTTCCACCTCCGCCTGGAATAACTCCTACGCCAAACTCAACTAAGCCGATATAGGTTTCCGCAGCTGCTTGCACTGCATCTGCATGAAGCGTCATTTCGCAGCCACCGCCCAAAGTCATTCCATGCGGAGCAACTACAACGGGAATTCCAGAATAACGAACCTTCATCATACTGTCTTGGAAGTACTTAATGGCGAAGTTTAGTTCATCCCAGTCTTGCTCAGAGGCCATCATAAAAATCATGGCAATGTTTGCGCCTACGGAGAAATTAGCACTTTGATTACCAATTACAAGGCCTCTGTAATCATCTTCGGCTAGCTTAATGGCTCTGTTTAATCCTGCAAGAACTCCACCACCCAGCGTATTCATCTTAGAGTGAATCTCGAAGTTTATAATTCCATCTCCTAAATCGAGTATGGAAGATTCTCCATTGGTCCAAAGCGTGTTTTTAGATCGTATGGTATTGAGATCGATATAATCAGAGGCTCCAGGTACATTCGAATACGAATTCGATTTTTGAGAGTAGAAGGCCTTAACACCTTCGGTCTGATTGTAAAAAGATGATTTGCCTGAGGCTATTAATTCATGAACCCATGATGCCACCTCTAAGCCTTGTTCTTTGGCTAGCTCAACTCCATTTTCGATGCCAATAGAATCCCATATTTCGAAAGGGCCATTCTCCCAACCAAAACCAGCTTTCATTGCATCATCTATGCGGAAAAGGTCATCACTAATTTCAGGCACACGTTGACTTGAATAAGCGAATAATTGTCCGAGTGAATTCCTGTAAAATGCAGAAGCTGCGTCTTTCCCACTGATGAGAATAGGAAAACGATCGAGCACTTTATCTACTCCTTTGGTGCGCTCTAGTATTTGGAACTTTGATTTAACCTGAGAGGTGTATTCGCCTGTTTTTAAGTCTAATGAAAGAATCTCACTGCTTCCGTCTTCTTTCCTCACTTTCTTGTAAAACCCTTCATCGGTTTTACTTCCAAGTCGGTTTTTCGACATCATATCTTGTATGAAGTCAGGAAGTTCAAAAGATTCTTTGCGCTCGTCATTCGGACAGGCTTTGGCTAAGCCATTGGCCACATGAACCAAGGTATCCAATCCCACTACATCCGAAGTTCTAAAAGTGGCTGATTTAGGTCTTCCTATAAGAGGACCGGTAAGTTTATCTACGTCCTCCACGCTTAAACCATTGGTTTTCATGTTGTGGAAGAGAGATAGAATTCCAAACACACCAATTCTGTTTGCAATAAAGGCAGGTGTATCCTTGGCTAACACGGTGGTTTTGCCTAAGAAAAGATCGCCAAAATGCATTAGGAAATCAATAACTTCTTGGGAAGTATGAGGGGTTGGAATAACTTCCAACAACTGCAAGTATCTAGGGGGATTAAAGAAGTGGGTTCCGCAGAAGTGTTTTTTAAAGTCGTCGCTTCTTCCATCCAACATTAAGTGAATTGGAATTCCAGAAGTATTAGAGCTAACCAGACTTCCGGCCTTTCTGTGCGCATCTACCTTTTCAAGTATAATGTGTTTGATATCCAAGCGTTCTACCACCACTTCAATAGTCCAATCAACCTCCGAAAGTTTTTGGATATCATCGTCGAAGTTCCCTGTTTTTATTCGCTTTGCGAAATCGATATGATAGAGTGGGGCAGGGCTCATTTTCACGGCCTTGCTCAAAGAATCATTTACGATTCGATTGCGCACCTTCGGGTGGTTTAAATCCAGATTTTGTGCAATTTCAGCCGCTGAAAGTTCCTTTGGCGCAATGTCGAGAAGGAGCACTTCAATTCCAATATTTGCAAAATGACAGGCTATTTGCGATCCCATAATTCCGGATCCCAATACGGCCACTTTTTTAATGATACGTTTACTCATAATTTGTTTTTGAAATCGGTTTCTATAATTCTATTTATTTGACTGGAGACATAAAAAAAAGCCATGAGCTTTTCTTTTGGAATTTGCTCAAAGACTTTTTTGTTGAATTCTACAACGGTAGATCGAGCGAGGTCGCGCATGCGCTTTCCTTCTTTGGTTAGGTGGATAAAAACCACTCGTTTGTCATCAGAAGATTTTTCACGCCAAATAAGCTCTTTATCTTCCATGCTTTTGAGCGTTCGGCTCAAACTAGTGGCCTCCATACCCATTCTTGGGCCTAAAGAAGTAGAAGGAGTGCCTTCTGGATCGATATTGAGAAGGATATAACCTGTGGCCATTGTACCTCCATAGGTGGAGGCAATTTCATTATACATGCGAGAAACCGACTGCCAAGTCGACTTTAAATGAAAATCTACGGTTTCTTCTGGTTTCAATCTGAAGGATTTGTTCCTTCAAATATATAAAAAACTATGCGTGCATAGCAATTATAGTTTGGAAATTCCTTCAGAAAGTTTCTCAAGGAGGTTTTTCAATGGTTTTTCAACCATCATTCGAATCATCATATTGAATTCTCCTTTGAATTTCAATTGAACTTCACTTTTAGAATTCTCCAGTTCAAAAACATCGCAAAGCAGACGAAAGTCGATAGGGCCTCCTGCCGCTTGCAGAGCAATTTGATTCTCATGTTCGGGCTCAGCTCTTTTCAAGGAAACTTTTGGCATAGAACCTAGGCCGAAAGTGAAACTATCCGTATTCGATTCAAAATGATTTACCTCAGAGGGCATTATGGATTTAAAGTTGTTGAAATCGCTCAAAAAGTCATGAATATCTTTGGCACTCTTCGCAACAGTAACCTTGGGTCCTTCAAATTCGGTCATACTTATTTCTTATTCGGTGTCCATTCGCTTGGATTTAATCTCCAGCTACTTAATAATAGGTGTTCTTTTTCGCTGATAAATCCTGTTTTCAAAGATGCCTCTAACAGGTGATCATAATCGCTTAAAGTGGTCAACTCACATTTAGATTCAATGAATTTCTCTGAGCTAACCGAAAATCCGTAGGTGAAAATGGCAATCATGCCCAATACCTCTGTTCCTGCAGCTCGAAGTGCTTCCACAGCTTTTAAACTACTTCCGCCTGTGCTTATGAGATCTTCAATAACGAGAACTCTTTTTCCTTTTTCTAAAAAGCCTTCAATTTGATTTTGTCTTCCATGCCCTTTGGGCTCCGGTCTTACATAGACAAAAGGCAATCCTAGCTCGTCTGCAATAAGCACCCCAAGGGCTATGGCCCCCGTAGCTACTCCCGCAATGACCTGAACATTATCATATTTCTCCTGGATAATGCGCACCATTTGCTGGCGCAAGTTGGTGCGGATCTCTGGAAAAGAGAGAGTTATGCGATTATCACAATAGATAGGAGACTTCCAACCGCTGGCCCATGTAAATGGGTTTTCTGCTTTTAGCTGGATGGCCTTTATTTTCAAAAGGAATTCAGCAGTTTTGTACGCAGACTCTTTGTTAAATACCATGGCTCAAAAGTATGAACTTTTCGTCCGTAACCACGGACTGATTATCAGTAAAACAACGAAAGAAAAAATTGAGAAATCAATCGATCTAGACTCTATTCAGGAATGGATAGATAATTTGCATCTGTTTGATAATCAATATTATGAAAGCTTCTGGCATCTAAAGACTGAAGATCCAGAAGATACCCTTAAAAAGGTTCTTGGAAAATTCAAGAACATCTATGCTGCGGGTGGAATTGTTCAATCTTCTGATGATGAAATCATTATGATTCATCGCCTTGGAAAATGGGATTTGCCAAAGGGTAAAATAGAAGCTGGAGAAGCGATAGAAATTGCCGCTCAAAGAGAGATAGAAGAGGAGGTTGGTGTATCAGAATTAGAGACCCTTTCTTCTTTGGATAACACTTACCACTTTTACTTCTTTAAGAATGAGTGGATTGCTAAAACTACTTATTGGTTTCATTTTCTGTCTAAAGAAAAAATAGGGCTCGTTCCCCAAATGGAGGAAGACATAGAAAAGGCCGTCTGGATGAAAAAATCTGCTGTTGAAGAGGCTCTACTCAACACCTATCCAACCATACGAAATCTCATATTATCTTTCTGGAATGCGAACTGATTGTGGAACGAAATGAGTATAAACTCCGTGATTTCGAATAACATCTCGAACAATACTACTACTGATGTAAGAGAAGGTAGCGCTGGTTAAGAAAAATACTGTTTCGATTCCAGAATACATTTGTCTATTGGCTTGAGCTACGGCCTTTTCGAATTCGAAATCGGCAGGGTTTCTAAGTCCTCTTATTAAATAGTGGGCGTTCACGCTTTTGCAAAAATCTACAGTTAGTCCGCTGTAAATGACGGCTGAAACGTTTTTGGTATTCCCAAAAGTAGATTTAATCCATTCCAATCGCTGCTCTTTACTGAACATATAGGACTTATTGATATTATCCCCAACAGCCACAATAATTTCATCGAAAAGTGGAGCAGCACGGAGAATAACATCTTCATGGCCTTTGGTTATAGGATCAAACGATCCCGGAAAAACGGCAATTTTCATTTCAAACAAGCTTTAAGGTTTTTGCCAAATAATTCACTCAAAGCTATTCCTTTCCAGGCGGCTTGCTGCGGAACAATACTATTTGGACTTAAGCCAGGAACTGAATTTACTTCTATCATAAACGGGATTTCATCTTCGGTTAGAATATAATCTATTCGAGCAATTCCCTTCAATTCAAGTTCGCGATACAGTTGCTTGCTTATCTGTTCTATTTCTGAACTTACTTCTTGAGAAATTCGTGCGGGAGTAATCTCTTCCGATTCTCCAAAATACTTTGCTTGATAGTCGAAAAAAGCATTTTTTGAGACTATTTCTGTAATTCCTAAGATTTCTGGAAATCCGTTGTGGTCGCTTAAACCGCAAGCTAGTTCAATTCCTTTCACTTCTTTTTCAGCAATAACAAGATCATCTTGTTCAAAAGCCAAATGGAGTGCTGCTTCAATATCGCTTTCATCCACAATTCTCGAAACGCCAAAACTGCTTCCAGACCGATTGGGTTTGATAAAGAAGGGCAGTCCTAAGGTTTGAACAAGAAAATCATTTGTTGGAATTTTGTCTTTGCGAATTAGAATGGATTCAGCAATCTGAGCACCTAATTTCTTGCAATAAGCAGAACATTGTAATTTGTTAAAAGTAAAGGCCGAAGCAAAAAGACCCGCCGACGTATAGGGAATTCCCAATACATCTAGATAACCTTGAATAATTCCATCTTCACCTGGATGGCCATGAATGGCATTAAAGGCTGCGGAAAAAGTGTGTTTTAGGTTCGTTTCATCCTTCCAACTGAAATCGCCTTTATGAATAGGAAAGCTTCCATTTTCAGTAACAACCTTCCATCCATCTCTCAGGATATGAACGGCATAGGCATTAAATTCTTCTTTGTTAAGATGATCTAAGACAGTTTGTCCGCTCAATAAAGAAATTTCAAATTCAGGAGAATACCCTCCCATTAGAACGGCTACTTCAATTGGTTTCAATGATGGAGATTTTGATCAAAAATAAGCGAATTCAAATTCAAAAATTGCGCAATTGCTATTCCTATCTTTGATGCCGTTTATGAAACTATTTCGATTTCTCAAAAGCAAAACATTTTTCGCAAATCTGGGCTTAGCCCTTGTGATAATGATTGTCGGTTATTTCATGATTAAGATTTTGCTAGGTGCGTTTACAAGGCATAATCAAAGTCAAGAAGTTCCCAATGTAATAGGTCTGCACTTTGAAGATGCAATGGCCGTTTTAGAAGAAAGCGTGCTCACTCTGGATATTTCTGACAGTTCAGAGTTTAATATTGACTATCCGGGCCAGCACATTTACTCTCAATATCCATTACCTGGATCGAAGGTGAAAAAAAATAGAGCCATACGTGTAACCATAAACCCAAGCAAAGAGAAGCCAATCGCTCTTCCAAATGTTTTGGAAAAGACAAGAGTGAGGGCCTTGGCGGAGTTGGAGAGTAGGGGGTTTATCATACAAGACATACAGTACGTGTCTTATATCGGAAAAGATGTGGTAGTGGCTGTACAGCTTAAGGGTAAAGAAGTAATTCCAGGAACACCTTTGAATAGAGGAACCAAATTGGTGGTCATTCTCGGTGAAGGTTTGGGAGATGAAATATTAAGTGTTCCTTTTTTAGGTGGATTGAAGTTTTGGGAAGTTAAAGCCTTGCTAGCCAGTCACTCTCTGAATATAGGAGCCGTTCTTTTTGATGCCGAAGAAGACACAGTGAATGCAGTTGTATTTAAACAATATCCGCCTTATGGAAATCAACCGGGGGCTAGATCAGGATCAGATGTGGATATTTGGCTAACATTAGACAATAACAAAGTACCTTCTGGGCCGTTATCGCAATTGGACAGTCTATCTCAAACTCCTCAACAATGACCGTAAGGTTGACGTATCGTTTTTTAGTGCTATTTCTTTTTCCTTCTTTATTTGGCTTGAAAGCTCAGATTAAGGAATCTAGTTCACCCTATCGCAGTCCTATTACTCAGAACCTCAAAGTGCAAGCGGCAGGCGATACCATTGGTCTGCCTTTAAGAGACGATTTTTCAAGAAAATATGGATGGCCCAGTGCGAGGTATTGGTCGGACAATAAAGTATGGATTAACAATTCTTACGGTGTTGACGTACCTACTAGAGGAGTGGCCACTTTTGATGGCCTAGACGAGTATGGCTATGCTTATGATATTGCAGACAATAGTTCTGATACCATTGCCGATGTGCTTACCAGTCGTTTTTTCAACTTTACCGGTGTTCCTTCCAACTTGGCATTGACTTTTAAATACCAGGAGGCAGGAAAAGGAGAAGCACCTGCTTCAGGAGATTTTTTAACCGTTCAATTTTGGTCTCCAATAGATTCTAGTTGGACAGAGGTTTGGAGGAAGGGGGCTACGGGTTCTCGAAAGTTCAGAAATGCTTTCCTGAAAGTAGATTCATCTGCTTTTCTTTTGGATGGATTTCGCTTTCGATTTGCTGCTTACGGTGCGCGTTCAGGTTCATTTGATATTTGGAATGTAGATTATGTAATTCTAGATCAAAATAGACTTCCAGCAGACACCTTGTTTACGGATCCTGGGTTCACCCGACCTCATGCACCTTTGTTAAAAGATTTCAACGCTTTACCGTGGTTCCATCTCGATGGTCCTCAGAATCCTTTTGTAAATGCAGTAGATCTATACTATCGCAAGAATGGGGATACTCAAAGTGTTAGTATCAACCTTCGTGGATATACTTTACAAAGAGATGGACAAATACTGGCCACGAAGAACGGAATTCCATGGAATCAGGGTTCTTATAATAGAGAACAAAAAGTTCCCGTACCTATCGACCCTTTCACTATCACGACTCCTACAGCTCCCTTTAAACTAAGCATTAGCAGCGTATTAACGGGTTCGAATGATGGTTTTCGATCGAATGACACCTTGAGAGGAGAGCATATTTTTGATAATTACTACGCTTTCGATGATGGTTCTGCAGAGCGAGTATATGGCATTAGTAATGTAAGCGGCGCCGCTTCGGCCATTCGTTTGTCGCCCTATAAATCAGATACTATTAAAGGTATTTATGCCTATTTCGGACAAGCACAGGTAAAAAGTTCCAATAATTCGTTTCGAATTGGCATTTGGAGTGATCTAGGGGGACAACCTGGAAATGCTATCTACATTTCGGATTCTATATACAGACCTAATTATTACCAAACAGATCAATTCATCGCTTGGACTCTAGATACACCAGGCTTGTATTTGAATACTTCCTTTTATATCGGACTCATTCAACAAACTGTAAACCCTTTAAATATTGGGTTAGATGTGGAAACAAAGGAAGGGGACACGAATACATACATTTTTTATTCGGATGGAAGCAATTGGTTTCAAAGTCTTTTTCAAGGACGTCTTATGCTTCGGCCTTATTTTAAATATCAGCCAGTTGACTTATCTATTCGAAATCCTCTTCTCGCAGAGAAATCTATAAAGCTTTATCCAAATCCCGCACGAAGTTCATTTACTGTAGAATGGCAAGATGAGCAAGATTTCAGTTTAACAGTTTACGATATCCTTGGCAATCAAATAGACTATGTTCAAGGCAGCTCAGATGCAATAGATATTCGTTGTGATGGTTGGAAGAGAGGGATATATTTGATCAAATGGCAAGGAAAGAAGGGAAAGATTCTTCACAAGAAGATGATAATCGATTGATGAAAGAAATCGATTTCAATTCGGATAGCAATGATGAGCAGGACGAATTATACGAGCATCACCGCTTTGTTGCAGATAAAAATCAAGGTCTGCTTAGAATAGATAAATTTATTTTTAATCTGCTCGCTCAGACCTCTAGAAATAGAATTCAGCAAGCTGCCAAAGCAGGTTCTATATGGGTAAATGGTAAGTCGGTTAAACCGAATTACCGAGTAAGACCCGATGACGTTGTACAAATCATTTTAGATCATCCTCCGCGCGAAGTGGAACTCATAGCGGAAGAAATCCCGATTAATGTGGTTTATGAGGATGAATCTTTTTGCATTGTAAATAAAGAAGCGGGTATGGTGGTTCATCCTGGCTATGCGAACTACACTGGTACTTTAGTAAATGCAGTTCTTTTTAGAATGAAGAATTTACCCAGTGCAGCCTCTTCAGAAAGACCGGGACTGGTACATAGGATTGATAAGGATACCAGCGGTTTACTTGTAATTGCATTGAGTGATTTCGCGATGGTACACATTTCAAAGCAATTTTTTGAGAGAAGTACAGATCGCTTGTACACAGCCCTTGTATGGGGCGATTTGGCTGAGGACAATGGTACCATCACCGGGAACTTAGGTAGGAGTCTAAAAGACAGGAAAGTAATGAGTGTTTTTCCAGAGGGAGATTTTGGTAAACATGCAGTTACGCACTACAAAGTTCTGGAGCGATTCGGATATGTTACCCTCGTAGAATGCAAATTAGAAACTGGTAGAACCCATCAAATTAGGGCTCATTTTCAGTACATAGGGCATCCACTATTTGGTGACCCAACCTATGGCGGAAATAAAATTTTAAAAGGAGTGAACACGGCAAAATACAAGCAGTTCATCAATAATAATTTTGAGTTATTACCCAGACAAGCATTGCATGCGCGCACTTTAGGACTTACTCATCCGATATCTGGAGAACGTCACATTTTTGAAAGCGATCTTCCAGAAGACATGGTAAAAGTTTTAGAAAGATGGCGAAACTATTCACTGTACCATTCTGTTGATTAATCGTCTATTGGTTTTGGGGTATTGATTCTTATCTTTGGGTGACATGAAAAAAATCTTCGCTTTTTTAGCTTTGATGCTTCTTTTTCAAGCATGTGAAGAGGATTTACCTGCTAAGAATCCTACACCGGATTTCAATCCAACTCCTTACGTTTGGGTTACGCCAAATGGATTTTCCCCGCCGAATTTTCCTGCCGATAACCCTATGACAGTAGAGGGGATTGCGTTGGGGAGAAGGTTGTTTTACGAAACAAGACTCTCAGGGGACAATACCATGAGTTGTTCTTCCTGTCATTTGCCTGAATTAGCCTTTTCTGATCCAAATCAGTTTAGTGTTGGTATTGATGGAATTGCAGGTACGTTCAATGCACCGGCGATTATGAATTTGGCTTGGCAAGATTTTCTGTTTTGGGACGGAAGATCTCCTTCCCTAGAAATTCAAGCTTTACTTCCTGTAACAGATCCAATTGAAATGCATGAAACTTGGCTCAATGCTATTTCCAAACTAGAGCTCGACGCCAAGTATCCTTTACTCTTTGAAAAAGCTTTCGGAACTTCAGATGTAACAAAAGAGAGAATTGGCAGGGCGATTGCTCAATTTGAACGTAGAATGGTGTCAGCGAATAGTAAATACGATCGCTTTAGGAAAGGGGAGGAGGCCTTTACCGATTTAGAAAGCGAAGGATATGCTATTTTTAACAATGAGCAAGGAGATTGCTTCCACTGTCATGGAGATGCAACTACTTCAGGAATTTTTGGAGCCTTTGGTTCCATTCAATTTAGCAACAATGGACTCGATTCAAATTTGCGAATCAACTCGGGAAGAGAGAGAGTTACGGGAGATCCAATGGATCGGGCTAAGTTTAAAATCCCCAGCCTTCGGAATATCGATTTAACCGCTCCTTATATGCACGATGGACGATTTTTCACTTTAGAACAGGTTATAGAGCACTATAATCAAGGTGGATATCCATCTGCCACCATTGATCCAAATATGAAAGCTGCAGGAATTGGGCGCAATTGGTCTTTGAGACAAAAGGAAGCCTTATTGGCTTTCTTGAGAACTTTAACCGACCCAAGTTTTACTCAAGATACTTCTTTGAGTAATCCCTTCGAAGAATAGTTTCTGGCATACGGTTTGTTTGTATGTTAGCAGAATCCTAAAACGAAAACAACATGAAAGCAAGGACAGTACTTATGGGGGTTACCGCTGGAATAATTTTGATGGCATCTCCTTCATGTAAAAGCAAAAAGAAACCTGTTGAACCACCTAAAGGAGAGGTAGAAATAGTTCTTCCTTGTACAGAGTTCAAGTCAGACAAAAAGTATTTTAGAGCGTATTCCTTTGGGGAAAGTTCAGACCCTAATGTGGCTAAAAAGAAAGCTTTAAGCAATGCCAGAGCGGAATTAGCTGCTCAGATTTCTACAGTAATTAAAACAGTTGGAGATAATTATGTAAAATCTTCAGAGTTTAATAATGTTGAAGAAGTGTTGGAGCGTTTCGAAGAGAACTCTAGAACGGTAGTGAACGAAAGAATCAGTGGAGCTAAGGCAGTTTGTGATAAGCTTACCGAGGTTACTTCTACAAAGCGTTACAAATATTATGTAGCTCTTGAGCTATCAGGTGACGAATTAGTGGATGATTATTATAAAACATTAAGTAATGATCAGAGTCTGAAAATAGACTACGATTATGAAAAATTCAAGAAGACTTTTGACGAGGAGATGAAGAAATTGGAAAATCAATAAATGAATCTTTAAAAAAGGAGGCTGTCTGAAAAGACAGCCTTTTTTTTGTGCTCAAGAATTATAGACCAAAGGCAATGCGAATAAAGTCTTTGTAGTATCTCCTATCAATTTCAGTTTTAACCTTTGAAAAAGCATCTTCAGATGCCCTTTTATAGTCAAGCTGTACTCCTTTTACTCTATCTAAATTTACTTGGTGTATAAGCTTACCATTTTTGTCGCTCAATCGAATTCTTCCAGTTAATAAAGCACTATAAAAAGAATCCATTTGGCCTCCATTCTCAGTATTTGCAAGTATCTCCATCACAAAATCGGCATCTCCTGAACTTTTAACGGCAAATCCGTCCTTTAAAAACGCACTTTCCATGGTATTCAAAAGCACTTGTGAATTTCGACTTTCGCCGAATTCTGATTCTTCTGAGATTAAGAGAATGGTTGGTTTTACCAACTTAAGTTGAAGACTGGCTTCTGCAGGTTTAATTGAGCTGGCCATTAAGCCAATAATAGGATCCTCTGTGCTTCGGTCAATAATTTCAACCATATTGACAGTAGCCGTTAACCTTCCACCCTTAGAGTCCATGTTTTGAGGTAATTCAGAAAGACTCACTAATCCATTTTGATCAGAGTATAATGTGGGATCCTTTAAGCGAGCATCACTCAAATTGAGAAAGACGGGAATATTCGGGAGCAGATTTCCTTCATGCGAACGCATTTGAAATCCAACTAAATTTCGTGGAAGACTAAGTCCGATTTTCCATTCTATTTCATCCTTTATAGGTTCAATTCGGACATTTCGAATTGCTGTAGTGAGCTCGGTGTAAAGCGTGTTTCCAAGGAAAATCTCGCTCCCATTGTCGTCTACCTTTAGTGGCTCATTCCAGAAATCAGAAATAGCTTCAAGTGCTTTCAAGTAAGATTCAATGGCCTCCTGATCTTTTCCATTTAAATAAAATGATTGGGCTTGTCTTCTAAGTTGAACCGCCAATTCAGTTGCATTTTTCCTCCTTTGTTCTAATTCTCGCTGGTATTTCGACTTTTCTAAAGTGTAATAGACCCAATATTGGGTAGGCGTTTCATAAACATCTTGAATTTCATAACCCCTTAGTTGTTTGGCCGTTTTGGTCCTGATATTTGATTGAAATCGCTCTTTATATTCAAAATTATTTTCCATCTGATTTAAAAGAGAACTTCCCGACACTTCAATGGAAATTTCGCTTGCCAAATCAGTTAAAGCCTGGTTCTTTGCAATTTGAATATGATCTGCCCCTGAAGATAGTTTCCGTGCAGAGCCAATACCAACGTAGGTGTTCGGATCAATAGGTCTAGATTTAACCCAATAGGGTCTATCATCGACTGGAATAAGCACCTGATTCGCATCTTTTTTCGACTTACAACTAGAAAGTGGAATGGTAACGACTAGAATGGTGAGAAGGAGAAATATGCGCATAGAACTATTTAATTGTATTGATAAGTGCATCTGCAATTTCATTTCCTATTACAGAGTAAACTTCAGAAGCTAATTGACTACTAGACTTGATACTTCTTGGAGCGTTCGCCATGCGTTCGATATTCTTTTTAGAAGAGAAGTTTTGATCAACGCGATCATCTGAACTTCTTGATCCCCATGTGCCAGGATATAATTTCCTCACATCTCCTTTGTAATCAATATATTCAAGATTATCACTACGCTCAACGTTTATGACATCCGCTGCGATTATTTCGCCAGTAGTGGTAGAAATTAAACGATACTGAAAGGTGCAAGCAGCTGTATTATTCTGCCTAACAATGTTATAGCTTACTCGGTCATATTCATAAATCGTTTTAGTCTGACCAGTTTTGGGATCTTTAACTTTAACGGCCCTCGAAGTGAATCCTTTCTTTTGTTCTCGATTTAAATTTCCATCCACCAGATTGCCTTGAATGATTTCTCCACTCAATATGACATCCGCACCAAGCAACTGTCCAGCTGATGTGCTTTCACTGTTTTCGAAAGTTCCATCCATATTCAGTCGTTGCTCTTGCAAGACAATCTTTGTTTTGCTTCGATCTAAAACTCGCAAAAAGGGATTATTAGATTCTAGGATGGCGCGGGAGAGAGAAGACGCTATTGCCTCGCTCATTGCTTTATGTGAAGTTCTGTTTTCGATGGCCAACAAGCCAACGGTATATCTTCCGTTTTCTTGACAAATTTCCTGAAGATTTCGACTGTCTTTGAAATTGCCTTTTGAGTTAATCTGCTCGAATAAATAGTAAGCTTCGCGATAATCACCAGAATTGTAAGCTTCAATGGCTCTGTTGTATAAAGGTTGTTGAAAGGCTTCGGTACTTAGTTTAAAGGCATCTTTGAAATTAGGACTGAGCACCTGAACTTCGTCTAGTTTTGATTTAGCCTCTTGATAGTTCTCCTTTCTGAGATCTTCGTTTGCTGAGCTATATAGTTGATTAATATAAATCGATTTAGACTCCTCATACATTTGGTTGTATGATTCGGGAAGGTCTAAGTTCACTCCAACAAATTGAACACGATCTCTAAATTTTACTGCGTCAAGATAGGTGTAGACCGCTTTTTTATGGTCGGAAGTTGCCTGGGCTTGAAAGAAATCGGCAAGCTTATCATCTAAAACATTTTGCCCTGTTTTTTTCAATGCAATTTTGGCATCAACATTGGTTTTTTTTCTAACCAATGCATCGATATAATACTCAACAGCTTCAGTTTTCATCCCCGCTTCGTCGAGCTTGAAACCCTTTTTTAGCATGGATTTACTTCCACTACATGCGGCGATTAATAGAAAAATAATAAAACAGGATAGAAATTTTTTCATCTGTGCAATCTAGTAAAGTGGTTAAGGCAAATATACTTTTATGTATTTCCAAAAAGAATGCCAATGCTTAGCTTCGCCCAATAGATTAAATGAATCCATGATTGCTTTATTATCTCCAGCTAAACGTCTTAAAAATACTGAGGAATTGGTTGAAATAGAATGCTCTATTCCTAAATTTTTGCCTCAGGCGCGTGAAATCAATAGCGTTTTACGGAAGAAATCTGTCAACGCTCTGATGAAATTACAGGGAATAAGCAAAGAATTAGCATCAAATAATTGGGAGCGAAACCAAATTTGGTCTGGAAGCGAAGAGAATAGAGGTTGGGCAGCGATCTATTTATTCGATGGTGAAGTGTACCGTGGATTGGCTGCTGAGCATTGGAATGAGGATAATTTAGTGGCGGCTCAGAAAAGAATTCGAGTTATTTCTGGTTTATATGGTCTTTTATCACCTTTAGACAGAGTAGAACCGTATAGATTGGAAATGGGAACGCAGATCCGAATAAAGACAAAATCGAATTTGTATGAATTTTGGCGAAAGCGGCTAACGGATGAATTAGTGGAAATTTCCAATAATCAACCCATATTGGAGTTATGTTCTACAGAGTATTCAAAGGTTTTTGATAAGAAGAGATTGGGTATGCAAATGCATCAAGTAGAATTTCTAGAATCCAAGGGAGATTCAAAGCCTAAAGCTATTCAAGTTTATTTGAAACAGGCGAGAGGTATGATGGCGAGCTTTATCATTAAAAATGAGATAAAAGATTTGAATGATATTAGAGCTTTTGACTGGGAAGGCTATAACTTTGACAACAATCTTTCTTCAGAAAGAAAAAGTGTTTTTATAAGGTATCAATCCAAATGAATTTGAGTTTGAAAAAAATATTTATCTGCGCCGCTTTTTGTGTCGCATTTCCAAGCTTGGCGCAAAGGCAGTTGAATTATACTGATTTTGGATTTGCAGTTGGAGGGATGATTCATACTGGTGAAGTATCTAATGGTGGTGTAGGAGCGTATATATCTGACGCTCGACCTCAAGCAAAGCTTAATCTGAAAAGAACTCTAGCTTCTTGGTTTACAGTAGGTATAGAAGCTGGTTACGGCTATTTGTCCGCGAACGATGAAGATCACCTTCAGACCGATCGGAATTATAGTGTTTCAACACACCTAATCCAAGTGAACCCATTTATTGAATTGAATTTCATGAAATTTGGGAAATACAGAAGAGAACAAACTTGGACACCCTATCTTAAACTAGGTGGAGGAATTGTTTTTTACAATCCAGAGTTAAATGAAGATGCAGTCTATACAAGCAAAATCGAATTGAGGCCTAATGCCTATAGCGGATTAAATTTTCTAATTGCCCTAGGTACTAAGATTAGAACAAGTTATCATTCGTATTTAACACTAGAGCCAATCATTCACTTTGCCAATTTCGACGACATAGAAGGGTGGAGAAACTCGCCAAATCTAACGAATAATGACGTTTACGGTGGATTTACAGTTGGTTACAACTATATGATATTTTAGTCATTAGCATAGAGGCATTGCCAAGTTGAAGAATTTTCAATCCTCTGTAGTTTGAAATCCGATTGAAGTCCGCTAAAGAGAATATTTCCTCCTAGGTCACCACCAGCTGGTCCAATATCTACAATCCAATCTGCGGCACGAATTACGTCTGGATGATGTTCAATCACGAGTATACTATGTCCTCTTTCTATTAAAGCATTAAATGATTTTAAGAGTTTAGAAACATCGTGAAAATGGAGTCCAGTTGTAGGTTCGTCGAAAATGAAAAGTGTCTGATTTCCAGAATCCTTTCCTTTTAAAAGGAAAGTCGCCAATTTAATTCTTTGCGCTTCGCCGCCTGATAAAGTGCTTGAACTCTGTCCAAGTTTAACATATCCTAATCCAACCTCTTGAAGACTTTTAAGAGTGTTTACAATGGAGGTTTTGCTATGTGTTGTAAAAAAGTCAATGGCTTCATCAACCGTTAATTCAAGTATATCGAAGATGTTTTTTCCGTCAAACTTTACATCAAGAATTTCTTCTTTGAACTTTTTGCCTTTGCATTGTTCGCAAACAATATGTACATCGGCCATGAATTGCATTTCGATATTTACATAGCCTTCGCCTTCACAAGAATCACATCTTCCGCCTGCAACATTGAAAGAAAAGTGTTTTGCTTTTAATCCTCTTGCAGCAGCCAATGCTTGATCTGCAAATAGATTTCGGATATCGTCGTAGGCCTTAACATAAGTAACAGGATTGGACCTCGAAGACCTTCCAATAGGATTCTGATCGATCATTTCAATCCGGTTGATTTTCTCGATAGAACCAGATAAAGACTTGAATTTTCCTGGTCTTTCCCCTTGCGCCTCAAGTCTTCTTTTTAATGCCGGATATAAGATTTTACGAATGAGTGTACTTTTTCCTGAACCACTTACCCCTGTAACGGCGGTAAGAACTCCCAATGGAAACTCCACAGAAACATTCTTTAAATTATGCTCTTTGGCACCTTCTAAACGGATGAATGAATGAGGAATCCTTCCTTTGCTCTGGTCTTCTATATTATAATTACCATTTAAGTAATCAGCAGTGTGACTGTTCTTTGCGCTTAAAATTCCTTCTACTGACCCCTGATAAATAAGTTGTCCTCCTCCAAAACCTGCCTCGGGGCCTATGTCTACAATGTAATCGGCTGCTTTCATGATATCTTCATCGTGCTCCACAACAATTACTGTATTACCTAAATCTCGAAGGGTTCTTAATACACCGATTAACCTTTGAGTGTCTTTAGGATGAAGGCCAATGCTGGGCTCATCTAGAATGTACATACTCCCAACCAAGCTGCTCCCTAATGAATTCGCTAATTGAATTCTTTGAGATTCTCCGCCCGAAAGTGTAGAGGCAGTTCTATTCAAATTGAGATAAGGCAACCCAACATCAACGAGATAGGTAAGTCGATTATCAATTTCGGTGAGAAGGCGTTTTGCAATTTTCTGCTCCTCCGTCTTGAAATCTAAAGAGCGGATGAAAACGAGTAAGTCAGAGATTGATAAATCGACTAGTTCGGATAGGCAGCGTTCATTGAGCTTAACATAATTTGATTCCTTTCGTAATCTAGTTCCCTTGCAATCTGTACATTGTGTTTTTCCGCGATATCGAGCCAGCATTACACGATATTGAATCTTATAGCTCTTCTGTTCGACGTATTGAAAGAATTTTCGAATACCATGAATCTTTCCTTTTCCATTCCAAAGGAGATCTTTCTGCTCAGCATTTAACTCATCATAGGGCCTGTGAACAGGAAATCCTAGAGCACTCGCTTGAATGATAAAGTCATCCTTCCACTCTTGCATTTTTTCACCTCTCCAAGGCATAATCGCTTCCTCATAGACTGATTTATTTCCATCAGGAACAACAAGATCCTCATCTATTCCAATGATAGTTCCAAATCCTTCGCAGGTGGGACATGCTCCATACGGATTGTTAAAGCTGAATAAATGCTGACTTGGAATTTCAAAACTCATTCCATCCTCCTCAAAACGATTTGAAAAGTGCTGCTCTTCATTTGTATCCACCCATTGTAGGATACAATTTCCACTTCCTTCATAAAAGGCGGTTTGAATAGAGTCTGCTAATCTATTTACGTTTTCTTCTGTAGAAGAGTCCGCTACTGCCCGGTCGACTACGAGCTCTAGTTTTGGCGAATTCCCTAATTCTTCTTTTAGCAATTCGCTGATAAGGTAGATTTTGCCTTCCCATCTAATTCTGGCAAAACCCTGTGATTGAAGTAATTCAATTACTCGAAGAGGATTCTTATCTAAAACATTAATTGGAGCTAAAATAAGAAGTTTCCGTTGGTTGTCCTGTAATTGGATATAGTCTAAAACATCTTCTACCAAATGCTTTTTCACCTCTTTTCCAGAAATAGGCGAGAAGGTTTTACCCAATCTAGCGTAGAGAAGTTTTAGAAAATCATAAATCTCAGTTACAGTACCAACGGTAGATCTAGGATTGCGTGAAACTACTTTTTGTTCCACAGCAATGGCAGGTGACAGCCCAGAAATGGAATCACATTCAGGCTTATTTAATCTACCTAAAAATTGTCTTGCATAGGCAGAAAGACTTTCCACATATCTTCTTTGTCCCTCAGCATAGAGGGTATCAAAGGCTAAACTAGACTTGCCAGAGCCACTTAAGCCCGTGATTACTATTAAGTTGTTCTTTGGTAAATCGACGTCTATTCCTTTAAGGTTATGCATTCGAGCACCCTTAATTGAAATAATATCTGATTCTATAAGCGGTGAAGATTCCTTCAAAATGATTTTTTTATTAAGTTAACAAAGCTAAAGAGATAGTTTGGGATGATTATTCATAAAGTGTTCTATATTTGCATTAATCAAAAACCGAAATTCTATAGGCAAAAATTCTACTCTGTTTCATTTTTAACATTTAAACAGGCAGAATTATGCAAAAGAATTTGGTTGAGGACCAAGTATTGGTTCAACGATACGTAGGTGGTGAGGAGAATGCTTTAGAGCAGCTCATTCATAAACATCAGCAAAAAATTTTCGGATTCATAATTAGCAAGGTAAAAGATGAAGATCTGGCAAATGATCTTTTTCAAGACACCTTTGTGAAAGTGATTAACACCTTGAAATCGGGCAGATATAACGAGGAGGGAAAATTCATTCAATGGGTAATGAGAATTGCTCATAATCTTGTTATTGATCATTTCAGACGAAACAAGCGGTTTCCAACGGTTCGGGCTACGAATGACTTTGATATTTTTGATGTGATTGATTCACCTGAAAAGAATATTGAGGAGTCTACCATTCATAATCAAATACTTCTGGATGCTCAAAAGTTAATTGAGTATTTGCCAGAGGAGCAAAGGGAAGTAATTCAACTCCGTATGAAGGAAGACCTTAGTTTTAAGGAGATTGCAGATCAAACAAATGTTAGTATCAATACAGCCCTTGGAAGAATGCGCTATGCGCTTATTAATTTAAGAAAGCTCATTGAGAAGCATCAAGTAGTATTGAGTGATTAAATTTTGAGAAGTCTACAATATGAATCATAGGCAGTCGTTCTAAGACAAAACCTGCCTATGAAAAATTATACAATAGACTTGGAGCCAACCATTGAGAAAAAGCAAAGCCCTAGGAATGAAACGGTTTCTTTCCTATTGAATTACAGCAAATCCCTTGAGAGGATAGAAATTAATAAAAGCCAATCGTTTTTACTGAATAAAAACTAGCTTCTATAAATCAATTTGCTACGTCGCTGAGGAATTTAATACGTATTAGGCGAAGTATTTCTTCTTCATAATCCCCATTGAATTCCTCAATGGCGGCAGCAATGTCGTCTGAGTCTGCTTCCATGAAGTAGTCATAAATTTCTTCAACCTCTTCTTCATCTAGAATATCTTCAATATGATAATTCAGATTGACCTTAGTTCCAGAATGAACAATGTGTTCAATTTCTGTAATTAAGTCGGTCATGGTCATTCCTTTTGAACTAGCTATATCTTCAAGACTGAGCTTTCTATCCATGGATTGAATGATATAGACCTTGTTTTTAGATTTATTAACAACAGACTTTACCGATAAACTCGAATCCTTTTCGATGTCATTCTCCTCAACATGTTTGGAAATGAGATTTACGAAGGGTGTGCCGTATTTTTTTGCCTTGCCTTCACCCACACCACTTATTTGTTTTAGTTCTTCCATAGAAGTGGGGTAGTGTGTGGCCATTTCGGAGAGTGATATCTCTTGGAAAACTACATATGGAGGCACGCCAATTTTTTGTGCTTCTTTTTTTCGCAAATCTTTTAATTGCTTAAAAAGTACATCATCCAACACAGCTGTTCCTCCAGCACCTTCGCTGGAGTCTGAAAAATCAAGATCAAAATTATGATCTTCACGAATCATAAAAGGAACGGGCTTTTGGAGAAACGCCTCTGATTTTTCATTCATTTTAAGAACACCGTACGTTTCGATGTCCTTCACTAGGTATCCTTGAACAATAGCTTGCCTCATTACACTGGTCCAGTGCAATTCAGAACCGTGTGTTCCCTTTCCATAAATAGGTAAGGTGTGGGCTCTGTTGGATTTAATTATTGAATTCAATTCGCCCCTTAGGATGGAAGTAATGTGCTGTATCTTAAGTCTTTGATTTGTGTCCTTAACGGCTTCCAAAACGAGTCTTAAATCCTTAGATGCATCAAAAAGACTTCGTGGATTTTTACAATTGTCACACATCTCGTTACAATCTTCAGTAGAAAATTTTTCACCGAAATAATGCAAGAGAAATACTCTTCGACAACAACTTGTTTCAACAAAACCTACTGTTTCCTGTATGAGTTGTTTACCTATTTCTTGTTCTGAAACAGGTTTGTTATTCATGAATTTTTCAAGCTTCTCTATATCTTTATGAGAGTAGAAGGCTAAGCAAATTCCTTCACCACCATCTCTTCCTGCCCGACCCGTTTCCTGGTAATAACTCTCTAAACTCTTGGGAATGTCATGATGAATAACAAAACGCACATCCGGCTTATCTATACCCATTCCGAAAGCAATGGTAGCCACAACGACCTCAACATCCTCCATTAAAAACGCATCCTGATGCTTTACACGAGTAGCACTATCAAGACCAGCATGATATGAGACTGCATTAATTCCATTCACTTGGAGGGTTTCGGCAATTTCCTCAACTTTTTTTCGGCTGAGACAATAGATTATACCACTTTTGCCAGCGTGGTTTCTTATGAATTTAATGATTTCATTTTCAATATCTTTCTTTGGTCGCACCTCGTAAAACAGATTGTCTCTATTGAAAGAGGATACAAACACATTTGCTGATTCCATACCCAGATTCTTCTGGATATCTGATTGTACTTTTGGAGTAGCGGTGGCCGTTAAGGCAATAACTGGCCTTCTAACAATGCGATTGATTATGGATCGCAGATTTCTGTATTCAGGCCTGAAATCATGGCCCCATTCAGAAATACAATGCGCCTCGTCTATTGCGTAAAATGAAATTTTTATTTGTTGAAGCAACTCTATATTCTCATCCTTAGTAAGCGATTCAGGAGCAACATAAAGTAACTTAGTGATACCACTTCTAAGATCTGCCTGAACCTGTTGAACGTTCTTCTTGGTTAAAGAAGAATTTAGAACATGCGCGATGCCCACTTCCGAAGAAAAACTCCGGATGGAATCTACCTGATTCTTCATTAATGCAATAAGTGGAGAAACTACAATTGCAGTTCCTTCCATCATAAGAGCGGGTAGTTGATAGCACAGTGATTTACCTCCACCTGTAGGCATAATCACGAAAGTGTCGTGCCCGTCTAGTAAACTTTGGATTGCGGGTTCTTGATTTCCTTTGAAACCCTTGAAGCCAAAAAACTTCTTTAATTGTTCTGATGCTGCTGTCATTATCACGAATAAGACCTATTGATATAACCTTTGGGCTACAGAGACCTAAAATAAGGTGAAAAAATGATTTATTAATAGAAGTTTATGGAATTTTACTCCGCTAGTTTCTTAACAATCGTAGATTTACTCAGAATTTCATAAAGACTTGGAAAAAGATAAAGAAACCATGAGCTTTCTAGACCATCTAGAAGTGCTTCGATGGCATTTAGTTCGCATTACTATTGCTATTCTTATAACTGGGATTGGCGTGTTTATTGCTAAAGATTTTTTTATAGACACCGTATTATTTGGTCCTAGGCGGCCTGATTTTGAGACTTATAAGTTGTTTTGTAACGTTAGTTTGTCTTTAGGACTGGAAGGAATTTTCTGTTTCACAGAAGCTCCTTTTGAGCTGCTCAACACCAAAATGGCAGGGCAATTCACTACACACATATTGGTTTCGTTCTTGGGTGGGATTGTAATTAGCTTCCCTTATGCCGTGTTTGAATTTTGGAGATTTATATCCCCAGGACTCAGTAAAACCGAAAAAAAGTCAAGTAGGGGTATCGTTTTCTCAGCGAGCATACTCTTTTTTCTTGGTGTGGCCTTTGGTTATTATCTCATTGCGCCGCTTTCAGTTCAGTTTTTAGGCAGCTACACCATTAGTGACGAAATTGTAAATAGAATTGATTTAACTTCATTCATTAAGACCATTACTTCCGTTACCTTGTCAAGTGGTATCCTGTTTGAATTGCCAGTAATTGTGTTTTTTCTTAGTAGGGCGGGTATTTTAACACCCGCATGGATGAAGGCATACCGCAGGCATGCAATAGTTGTTGTTTTAATACTTTCTGCCATTATTACACCTCCAGACATATTAAGCCAGATCTTAGTGAGTATTCCAGTAATACTTCTCTATGAACTGAGTATTGGTATAAGTCGAAGACAGGAAACAAGAAGACTTAAAAAAGAGATGGCCTTATGATGACTTTGCGTGCAGAAGGATTAATTAAGCGCTATCGAAAAAGAAGCGTCGTAAAGGGTGTGTCTTTTGAAGTGAAACAAGGTGAAATTGTTGGTTTACTAGGGCCGAATGGAGCCGGTAAGACTACTTCTTTTTATATGACCGTTGGACTAATAAAACCCAATGAGGGCAGGGTTATGTTGGATGACGTTGAGATTACAAATGATCCTATGTACGTTAGAGCGAAGAAAGGAATTGGATATCTCGCTCAAGAAGCCTCTGTTTTTAGGAAATTGAGTGTAGAACAAAATATCTTGGCTGTTCTGCAGATGACTTCTTTATCTCGCGATCAGCAGCAGGAAAAATTGGAATCGCTTTTGAATGAATTTAGTCTTCAGCATATCCGCACAAACAGAGGAGATTTATTGAGTGGAGGGGAGAGAAGAAGAACGGAAATAGCTAGAGCACTCGCGGTAAGTCCTAAATTTATTCTATTAGATGAACCTTTTGCAGGTGTAGATCCGATTGCAGTTGAAGATATTCAGCAGATTGTAGCTGGTCTAAAGCAGAAGAATATTGGAATTTTAATAACCGATCATAACGTTCAAGAAACACTGGCTATAACTAATAGAACCTACTTAATGTTTGAGGGCAGTATTCTTAAGTCGGGCTCAGCCGAAGAGTTGGCAGAAGATGAACAGGTTCGTAAAGTGTATCTCGGAAAGAATTTTGAACTTCGGAAAAAGAATTTCGAGTTTTAAAATCGAGTTGCAGCGGCTCTTTGAAGACGATCATTTATAGCTAAGCCTAAGCCTTCCTCTGGCATACGATGTGCAATTATTCGCTTACAATTACTTTTTCCTAAGTAACGTAGAGATTCAAAAAGATTAGTGGCTGCTTCATTTAAATCTCCATTTAAGCTCAATTGAATATAAGGATGATTCATTTGCTTAGGATGGATTTTGAACAAACTTAAAAAGGCACAATCTTCGTCTGGAAGAAAGTTGTGCCACTCTTGTTCTGAAAATAATTCAATAGGAATCCCGGGCGAATAATGAGCAGATAACATTCCAGGAGACAATGCTTTAGGTCCGTTAACTTCAATTGCCAAGTTATATCCAAACCAAGTTTCTAAATCCTCTTTGGTTGTGCTACCAAACCTTCGTATCACAGGTTTGTCTCCTGTGCAATCGAGAATAGTAGATTCTACACCTAATTTGCAGCTTCCTCCATCTAAAATATAAGGAATACGATCTTTAAGTTGGTCAAATACATGGGTGGAATTTGTAGGGCTAGTCATTCCAAAAAGATTAGCGCTAGGTGCGGCTAAGGGGAAGTCTATTGCCCTTAGTAATTCTAGAGTTAGAGGATGATTCGGAATTCGAAATGCAAAGCTTCTTAGTCCTGAAGTAGTGATGTCTGGGATCTCATTTGACTTTTCGACGATGTAAGTAAGTGGACCTGGACTAAACCTTTCTACTAAATCTTTGAGATAGGGTGGGGTTGTTTTCAGTATGCTTTGAATTCTCTTGAAATTTGGAAAGTGAAGTATTAATGGATTAAAACTGGGTCGTTTTTTTGCATCATAAATTTTAGCGACAGCTAAAGGATTTAGTCCATTTCCAGCCAAACCGTAGACTGTTTCCGTTGGAATGGAAACCAATTCGCCTAATTTTAATAGACGGATAGCTTCCGATAGATCCTTTCCAATTTGGGTTTTCAATTCCTCGAAAAATCTGTTGTCAGTTGAAAAGTAGGTATGTTGGCCGAAAATTTAGTCATGTCATCCAATTTCTGAAACATGTAAATTCCCTTCATTGCACCGACAAAACCAACTATCCCAACACCTGAAGAATACTCAAAACTTTCACCTGGATGAAGAATGGGCTTTAAACCCACAACGCCCTTTCCTTCAACTATATAAGATTGTTTATCGCTATCAAATATCATCCATTTTCTGGATAGTAAACGAATGCTGGAATTGGAGAGGTTAAGAATCTCTATGGTATAATTGAAAAAATGCTGATTCCCAAAAGGCGTTTGCTGCCTTCCTCTGTAAGAAGGGGTGACTCGAATTTGAATTAAGGGTTGAATTGACCTTTCCAACTTTATAGAGAATAAACGGCTAAACCAATAGATACGATGGTGAAGATAGCAGACATTAGTATAAATCCAAACGCTGCGCCAAAAAATTTAAATAGTCTTTTAGTAGTCGTTTGTTGATAGAATGATTTAAACCCAAGCCATAAATAAAGGGTGTAAATTATCATAATAGGCACTAATATGTCTATTTCCAGAAAGAAAGAGAGGGCCTGAACCAAAGAATACAAGAAGAAAATAAATGCGTGGTTATAGAGAATGAAGATGACATGATCTACCAAAAGGATATCAGGGGAACGTATGTACAAGAGCTTCATCCAAAGAGCAAAAAATGGAACGAATACGAGGAAAACAATTAAAAGCTCGTCAAGAATACTTGCAATAAATTGACTGTATGTCATTTTACCTATATTAAAAAAGATCTGATACATCAATCGGTTTTGGAAAGTGGTTGCCAATCCCATTTTATTCAGTCCTATTTCTGCGGGCTCAGATGAATTTTCAAAGGCATACTGAGCGATATCATCTTCAGAATACGACGGTAGATCTACTGTGTCATTTACTGTATTTATGGAATCTTCGTCAAAATTGAATTGAATAAAGTTCTCATTACTTTCTTCTAAATTAAGGTCTGCTCTCGCCTTAATGGGCAATGAGTCGGTTGGTTGAATAGCAAGCTGCAAGCGGTTTAAGGCAACGGAAACAAGCAAAAACCATATAAAAAGACGCAAGGGATGTACAATTCTAGCACGGCGCCCCGCAATAAACTCTTTTGCCAGAAATCCTGGTTTGAAGAGGAGTGGTACCATTGAATTTCTTAGTCGAGAATCGCTACTAAATAATGATGCTGCAGCAAAGGCAATCATTGACCCCAGGGTTAAACGTCGAGTGTCATTAATTTGTCCGCAATTTGGACAAAAGTTTTCGCCATGCAGAAGTTTACTACAATTCAGACACTTTTTACCTTTAAATGTATTCGATTCCCACATCAATACAAGTCGCTAGAAGAAAATTGGCTGAACGCAATAACTCTATCGTACCGCAAGCCTATTTCGCGGTGATAGGCAATAAGCTGATAGGAATTCTCTGTTTCCCAGTGATTTCCCTCTAAATCATCTAAACTAAGCCCTGAATTTGGAGATTCAGCTAATGAATACATATAATTGTAATAGCCTTGCTTCAGAAGAATTTTTTTTCGATAAACGCCCAAGGAGTAATCATAAGTCATTTTATAGCTTTCAAGACATGTCCAATTCGAGAAAGCACCTGTTACATATGCGTCTTCGTTTCTAAAGGGCTCTTCGATCTTTAGAAAAAAATCCACCCAAACATAGTCCGATTCGGTCTGATTATCCGTCCCTGTGGTTGTTCGAATGACAAACATTCCATTGATATCATCCCAAGTGGTATACCGGTTAATTGCTCTTGATTGATCGGTTTCTAAATAATAGGTAAGATTAGTATCGAGCTCAATTTTTCGGATGTTCATGCTGAGATTCCGATCATCTTTGGTATCAAAAACCCTCCATTCATTTCCACCCGGAAATTGATTTTCTAGGTCGAAGTCATAATTCAAGAGGTAGTTTTGAATAAATCTAGGCTTCAGATTATCAATGGAAGAAGCCCAAGATTGATTTTGTAAAAGACTCACATGTAGATCCGTAAATGCATTTGGGATTTCATAACCTGAATGATTCAAATTAAAATCAAGCTCTTGATGCGTGTCCATTGTTTCTACTTTAGATGGCCTCCGAATTCTTCCTGAAAAGTTGGCAATTTCTTCATAAATAACAAAACGCTTTGTTAATATCGGCTCATCCACTTTGTCTTTATACACTACCAGCAGATAGTTTCCTGATAAAATTGGTTGAATTTGCGCATTAGGGATTCTCAGGGAATAATGGGTGTAGGGGACATAAGTGTTGAATGAATATGCAAATTCTGTGATAAAGTAGTCCTGATAGCCTTCGAGATATTGACTTTTCATCAAGTCAGAAGGTGTCCAATCTGCATTACAATGCACAATAGTATAGTTGTAAGTAGTGCTTTGAGCCTTCAAATCGTCGAAATGGAGCTCCAAGGTCTGTCTACTTTGCAATAGAATTGCAGGAAATGCAAGAATGTCGTTGGAGGGAAAAAGCTGAACTGTTTTAATATGGTCTCTATATATCTTGTCTTTAAAATCTATATTAAAGTCTTGATTTCCAATTGCATTTACTGTCAATTGAAGAAAAAAGCCAAAGTAAATCAGCAGCAAAGAACCAAATGGGATTTGCAAATGTTTGAAGTTCATATTTTCTTTTTTTCTATTCTGTGATAGAATAATGAAGATTTAATCGCAATGCTATGCACAAATTTCTAATTTTGCCCGCGAAAATCACCGTACAATATGTCTAAAGACATCCGGATTAAACGCGGCCTCAATATTAAGCTTAAAGGGGCTGCCGACAAGATCCTTGCCACTTTTAACCCACCGGGTATTTATGCCATCAAACCAGATGACTTTAAGGGAATCAATCCCAAATTAGTTGTGAAGGAAGGAGATGAAGTACTTGCTGGGCAACCCATCATGTTTGATAAAAACATGGATAGCGTAAAATTCTGTTCTCCTGTTAGTGGAGAAATAACGGAAATCGTAAGAGGGGCCAAAAGAAAGTTACTAGAAATTCGAATTCTTCCTGATCAGGATTTGAAATATGTAAATTTTCAAGCCCATTCGCCATCCGACTTGAGTCGAGAGAAAATCGTTGAGACTCTTTTGGAATCGGGTGTATGGCCATTTATTAGGCAAAGACCCTATGGTGTAATAGCGAATCCAAAAGATTCACCCAAGAGTATTCACATTTCTTGTTTTGACTCAAATCCTTTAGCTCCAGATGTAGATTTCACGCTACATGGACTAGAACAGGAGTTCAATATTGGTTTAGAGGCCTTAAAGAAACTAACCTCAGGCAAAATACACTTGAACGTTGATGGATCTACGAATCCGGACAAGGCGTTTACAGGTGCTAAGGGGGTGCAGATCAATAAATTTAGAGGTCCTCATCCTGCAGGAAACGTGGGTGTTCAGATTCACCACATTGGGCCGCTTAACAAAGGTGAACTAATTTGGTATTTGTATCCACAAGATGTGGTTTGTATTGGTCGTCTATTTGCTAATGGAAAGGCTGATTTTACCCGTATTATTGCTTTGGCTGGAAGCGAATTTACTAAGCCAAGATATGTTAGAACCCTTCCTGGTGCTCAGGTTAAGCCTATGTTAGCCGATAATTTGAAAGACGGGAATGTTCGCATTATCAGTGGAAACGTATTAACGGGTACACGGATAGAAAAGGATGGTTTTCTAGGCTTTTACGATACTCAGATTACTTCTATAATAGAAGGAGATCAACCTGAATTCTTTGGATGGTTGTTACCTGATCCAAACAAATTTAGCAACTCAAGAACATTACTTTCTTGGCTTCAACCCAATAAAGAATATGTTTTAGATACCAATATGCACGGTGAGGAGAGGGCTTTTGTTGTTACTGAAGAGTATGAAAAAGTATTTCCTTTCGACATTTATCCTGTTCAACTGCTGAAAGCGATGTTAGCAGAGGATATTGAAAGAATGGAGCAACTAGGAATTTATGAGGTAACGGAAGAAGACTTTGCTTTGTGTGAAGTTGTTTGTACTTCAAAAATCCCATTGCAATCTATTGTAAAGGAGGGATTGGAATTGGTTAGAAAAGAATTGAGCTAGTAAATTATTTATAAATGAAGGCAGCACGTAAGTTATTGGATAGTATCCGTCCTCATTTTGAGAAAGGAGGAAAGCTAGAGAAGTTTTACCCAGCCTATGACGCGTTTGAAACCTTTGCTTTTGTTCCAGGACACACGACTCATGCAGGGGCTCATATTCGAGATGGCATAGATCTTAAAAGAACAATGGTAACGGTCATTTTTGCCATGGTTCCAGCGCTACTTTTTGGAATATGGAATGTTGGATTTCAGCACTTTACAGCATTAGGTACCATAGATACAAAAGAGTTTCTAGATTTAATGCTCTTCGGTTCATGGAAAGTATTGCCCATGGTGGTAGTTTCATATGGAGTGGGTTTAACAGTAGAGTTCATTTTCGGAATTATTAAAAAGCACAGTATCAACGAGGGGTATTTGGTTTCTGGAATGTTAATTCCCTTGATCATGCCAGTTGATATTCCTTTGTGGATGGTTGCTGTATCAGTAGTTTTTGCTGTTGTAATTGGAAAGGAGGTGTTTGGTGGAACTGGAATGAATATTCTTAATCCAGCTTTAACAGCCCGTGCTTTTGCCTTTTTTGCCTATCCCTCATGGATGTCTGGAGATAAAGTATGGGTAAATACCGCAGATGGTGCTGTAGTAGATGGATACTCTGGCGCAACCATTTTGGGTAACTTGGCTACAACAGGAACAACAGGTTCAGCCTATGCAGATTGGAGTGTAGCTGAAATGGTTATAGGTACCATTCCTGGTTCTATTGGTGAGACGTCTAAAATTGCAATTCTAATAGGGGCAGCTATATTATTAGTCACTGGAATAGCTAGTTGGAGAATCATGTTGGCATCCGCCGTTGGCGCTTTAACAATGGGATTCATTTTTAACCTGGCTGCGCCACACATGATTACTGAAGTTCAGAGAAACTTCATGGCTATTCCCTATTGGCAGCACTTAATTATTGGTAGCTGGATGTTTGCAACTGTATTTATGGCAACAGATCCTGTATCGGCGGCTCAAACTCCTACAGGTAAGCTTTGGTATGGATTCCTCATAGGCTTCCTTGGAATTATGATTAGAGTTTTTAACCCAGCATATCCTGAGGGAATGATGTTGGCTATTTTATTAATGAATGTTTTCGCGCCCACTATTGATCATTATGTAGTTGAGTCGAATGTTAAGAGGAGATTAAAACGAGTAAAAGCTGTAGCACAATGAAACTAGATGTAAATAGCAATGGCTACACATTCATTTTCGCTGCCGTTCTTGTAATATTAGTTGCTGCAATGCTTTCTATTGCTGCAACTAGTCTAAAGACGAAGCAGGATATGAATGTTGAAATGGAAAAGAAACAAAACATTCTAATGTCGCTCGGAATGACCGTGACTCGAGATGAGGCAGAGGAACTTTATGGTTCTATTATACAGGAGGAAATTGTACTTCTGAACGGAGTTCCTCAGGAAGGTGGAGTAGGTGCTTTCGAAATCGATATGGCTGAAGAATTGAAGAAGGGAGTTTCCGAAAGAAACTTACCGCTATATGTCGCTAGTTTCGAAGGAACTACATCCTATATTGTTCCTTTAAGAGGAAAAGGCTTGTGGGGCCCGATTTGGGGCTACGTAGCCTTGGAAGCAGATTTAAGTACAGTTAAAGGCGCCACCTTCGGGCACAAGACCGAAACCCCAGGTTTGGGTGCCGAGATTTCAACGCCTATTTTTCAAGATCAATTTGCTCAAAAGCGAATTATGGAAGACGGTAAATTTGTTAGTATAGAGGTTCGCAAGGGCGATGCTAATGGAGATCATCAAGTAAATGGAATTTCTGGAGGCACTATCACTTCGGTTGGAGTGGATGATATGCTTAAAGATTGTTTAAAAGGGTACACCTCTTATTTTGATTTAAAGAAGGGTGAACAAAAGGCGGTGGAAGAGCCTGTTTTGGAGGAGACTATCCCCCAAGATAGTACCTCCGTAGTAGATGAAAAATTGGCGATTCTTTAATTCTAAGCGAAATGAGTGAAGTAAAGACAGAAGTAGAAAAGAAGGTGAGTGAGCCTCTTTTCTCAAAAAAGAACAGACAGCTGATGAGCAGTCCGCTAAATGATGATAATCCTATTACCGTTCAAGTGTTAGGTATTTGTTCAGCATTGGCGATCACGGTTAAATTAGAGCCAGCTATCGTAATGTCTCTTTCCGTTTTGTTTGTTTTAGCGGCTGGTAATGTGATCATTTCTCTCATGAGAAATTTAATTCCAAGTAGAATTAGGATTATCGTTCAATTGGTTGTTGTTGCCTCTCTAGTAATTTTAGTAGACCAAGTGCTTAAGGCCTATGTTTACGATGTGAGTAAACAATTATCCGTGTTTGTAGGTCTTATTATAACTAATTGTATCATCATGGGCCGCTTTGAAGCATTTGCTTTAGGTAACACTCCTTGGAAATCTTTCTTAGATGGAATAGGAAACGCTCTTGGGTATGGGTGGATATTAATTGCGGTTGCTTTTTTTAGAGAATTATTAGGCTCTGGGACTTTATTTAACGTGCAGATTATTCCTTTGTCGTGGTATATCAATCCTCAAACAGGTGAAGGTTTTTATGCCAATAATGGAATGATGCTTTTGCCTCCAATGGCCCTTATCACTGTTGGTATTATCATCTGGATTCAGCGCTCAAGGAATACTAAACTCATCGAAAACGCTTAAAGAAATGCAAGAGCTTCTAAATATATTTGTAAAATCAATATTCGTAGAGAATATGATTTTTGCCTATTTCTTGGGCATGTGTTCCTATTTAGCTGTATCAAAAACAGTAAAGACGGCAGTAGGTCTTGGTGCTGCAGTTATTTTTGTTTTGGGTGTAACAGTCCCAGTAAACTGGTTGCTTGAGAACTATGTTCTTCAACAGGGTGCCTTGGCGAAATGGCTCGGACCTACGTTTGCGGAAGTAGATTTGAGTTTTCTATCCTTTATTATGTTCATTGCAGTAATTGCCTCCATCGTACAGTTGGTTGAAATGGTAGTTGAGAAATTTGCTCCAGCATTGTATTCTGCCTTGGGAATTTTTCTTCCACTAATTGCTGTAAACTGCTCAATTTTGGGAGGTGCTCTTTTTATGCAAGAAAGAGCATATGGAACTATTACAGAGGCCACCGTTTATGGACTGGGTTCTGGGATAGGATGGTTTTTAGCTATTGTTGCAATTGCAGCCATTCGCGAGAAAATCAAGTATTCAAATGTACCAGCCCCGCTTAGAGGTTTAGGTATTACGTTCATTCTGACAGGCTTAATGGGCATCGCGTTCATGAGTTTTATGGGTATTAAACTCTAATTATAGTTCATATGCTATTAGTAGAAACATCTACAATTATTATTACAAGCATAGTTGTATTCTTTGTAGTAATTCTTTTGTTGGTTGCCTTATTGCTTACTGCAAAGGCGAAATTGGCTCCTTCCGGTCCGGTAACTCTTATTATCAATGGAGAATCGGTTGAAGTAGAATCTGGAACCACTTTGCTCGGTACTTTGGGAAATCAAAAGATTTTCTTGCCTTCTGCTTGTGGTGGTGGTGGAACTTGCGGAATGTGTAAGTGTCAAGTTATGGAAGGTGGAGGAGAAATCCTTCCCACTGAAACTGGATTCTTCTCGAGAAAAGAGATTCAAGAAAATTGGAGACTTGGATGTCAGGTGAAGATCAAAAATGATATGACCATAAAGGTTCCTGAAGAAATTTTTGGTATCAAGAAGTTTGATTGTGAAGTTGTATCCAATTACAATGTCGCAACCTTTATTAAAGAGTTTGTCGTTCGTCTTCCTGAAGGCGAACATATGGAATTTGAGGCTGGGGGTTACATTCAAATAGATGTACCAAAGATCGAGGTCGACTTTAGTAAAATGAATATCGCCCCAAATCCAAATGATCCTGCAGGTCCGGACAAATTCAAAGAAGATTGGGATAAGTTCAATCTTTGGAATTTGAGGATGAAAAATGATGAGCCTCAGTTTAGGGCTTATTCTATGGCCAATCATCCCGCAGAAGGAAATATTATAATGCTCAACATTCGTATTGCTACGCCGCCATGGGATAGAGCAAAAAATGGATGGATGGATGTAAATCCAGGCGTTTGTTCATCGTATATTTTTGGAACTGTTCCCGGAGATAAGGTAACTATTTCTGGCCCCTATGGTGAGTTCTTTATAAAGGACACCGGAAAAGAAATGGTATATGTTGGAGGTGGAGCAGGAATGGCTCCGTTAAGAGCACATATTTTCCACCTATTTCATACACTGAAAACTGGAAGGAAAGTATCGTATTGGTATGGTGGTAGATCAAAACGTGAATTGTTTTACATAGAACAGTTTAGAATTATTGAGAAGGAATTCCCTAACTTTAGATTCTTCGTTGTTTTATCTGAACCTATGCCAGAAGATAATTGGGTAGTTTCGAAAGATATTGACGATAGAAATGGAGACGGATTCCTAGGATTCGTTCATCAGTCATTCATCGATAATTACTTGTCTAAACATGATGAGCCAGAGGAAATCGAATTCTATTTCTGTGGTCCACCAATGATGAATGCTGCCGTTCTAAAAATGGTAGATGATTGGGGTATTCCACCAGAGCAAGTGGCCTTTGATGATTTTGGAGGTTAATATTGATACAAAAGACCATCTTCGGATGGTCTTTTTTTATACTTAAATCTATAGATGATGAAAGCTTTTCTTTTCTTGATTACCCTGTTTTTGTTGTCTTGCTCTTCTAATGAAGACCTGGTACAAGTTCAAAACTATGGACCTATTCAAGGAACAACGTATCAAGTGTCATATGTTGTGAATTCTGGAACAACGTATCAGAGCCAGATAGACAGTATTCTACAGATTGTAGATAGAAATTTAAGCACTTGGCTGCCTCACAGCGGAATTTCAAAATTAAATGCAGGAGATAGTATTATAAAAGTTCAATACCCTCTATTGGCTAATGTAATTGACAGCTCAAGAAAGTATTATTATCAAACGAATTCATATTTTGACATTACCATTGAACCATTAATAGAACTTTGGGGATTTTATCAAAAGTCTAGCGGAATTCCAGATTCAAGTAGCATAGATTCGGTCTTGAGTTTAGTCGGTTGGCAGCATCTCTATGATGAGAATGGCTATTTATGGCTTGATAAAGGAGCAGGAATAGACGTTAATGGAATAGCGCAGGGTTACTCTGTCGATTTAATTGCAGAGTTCTTGATGGCGAAGGGGGTGGAAAATTTCATGGTTGAAGTAGGAGGTGAGTTAAGAGCAAAAGGCAAGAACATCGACGATAAAATTTGGAGAATAGGGATTGACAAGCCAGTGGAGAATATTGAGGTAGATAGGCTTCAAGAAATTATAAGTCTTGAAAATTCAGCACTTGCAACATCGGGTAACTATAGAAAATATAAAGTAGACCCTGTGAGTGGAAAGAAATACGGTCACTCGGTAAACCCGAAAACAGGTTTTCCCGAAGAAAGTAGCTTGCTAAGTGCAACAGTCTTATCTCATTCTGCTACTCGAAGTGATGCTTGGGGAACGGCAATGATGGTAATGGGTATTGAAAAAACAAAACAGCTTTTAAAATCACAAAAAGGACTCCAAGCCTATTGGATTCTAACAGATAGAAAAGGAGATTGGAAGGTTGAAACTACAGATGAGTTCCAACTATTAATTAATTAAGCCGATTTATCTGCAGGCTTTGCACACTTTTCATTTGGAGTAGCACCACAAAAGCTGCATGACTCGCCTTCTTTATTCAAGAAAGGACTATTGCTTGCACAAGTACCAGCAAATTCCCCGTTTTTTTTACCCCAAATTTTAACGGCAATTCCAGCAAATCCAATTGCCAGAAGGACTAAGGTGATTATGAATAATTGCATGCTGCAAATATAGAGAGAAAATAGGGGTAGAAGGAATTGAAAGTAGTTTCCAGATAAAATTAGAAAGGTACTGTAGTTCTCTTTTTAATGACTACAGCACCTTCTATGAATAGAACTAAAGCATTTTATTCTACCCAGTCAGCAATGAATAAATTAGTGGCTCTTGTTCCTCCGTTTTGCCTGTTGGAAGCAAAAACCAGCTTTTTACCGTCAGGCGAAAACATGGGAAATGCATCAAATTGAGGATCGAAGGTAATTTGTTCTAATCCGCTGCCATCAATATTTATCATGTACAAATGAAAAGGGAAACCTCGTTCACTTGCATGATTTGAAGAAAAGATGATTTTCTTTCCAGAAGGATGAAAGAATGGAGCCCAATTTGCCTGACCGAGTTTTGTAATCTGTTGCATTTCACTTCCATCAGCATTACAAACATAGATCTCCATATTGGTTGGCTTTACCAAGCCCTGAGAAAGAAGATCTTTGTATTCTAGAATTTCTTCTTCAGTAGTTGGTCTACTCGCTCTAAATACAATTTTACTTCCATCTGGAGAGAAGAAAGCCCCTCCATCATAACCCAACTCACTCGTAATCTGAACTATATTTTTTCCATCTAAATCACAAGTGTACAATTCTAGGTCGCCACTTCTGGTACTAGTAAAAACCATGCGATCGCCTTTTGGAGATACCGTTGCTTCAGCATCGTAACCAGGTGTAAAGGTGAGCTGCTTCAATTGATTGCCCTTTAAATCGGCAGTAAAAATGTCAAACTCTGGATAAATAGGCCAAACATAAGCTCCATCTTGTCTAGGTTTTGGAACTGGAGGACATTCATCGTGAATCAAATGGGTAGAGGCATAGACAATAGTAGAGTCACCGGGTAAAAAATACGAACAGGTGGTTCTTCCTTTACCAGTTGAAAGCATTTTAGGTTTAGCCTCTCCCATATTGTCATTCTGCCAATTCGTGAAGAAAATCTGATCGCAGTTTGTGTTCCAATCTGGATTATTTGCCTGAAAAACAAGCATATTATTATCAAAACTGAAGTAAGCTTCGGCATTGTCTCCGCCAAAACTTAGTTGTTTAATGTTGGCTAAGTGCTTTTCTTCTTCGTAACGAAGCGCACTATTGTATTCATTTCCTTTCCAATCTTCTGATTTTGATTCAGTAGCGTTTACATCGCCTTCGTTGATAGGCGAGGAGCAAGCATAGGCCAAAATGGCCAATAATGCAATTCTTTTCAAGGTTCATTTATTTAGTTGCGCAAAGATAACCTCCTCAAAATATGGATACAACCGAAGTAGTTAAAATCAAAAATTCTTTATCTAAACTCCAGTTTTTCTTGAAGTTTAAGATATCTTCGAACTACCTTCAAATTTCAAAAACGTACCTCATGAAAAATTTAATACGATTTGCTTTTGTCTTTCTTTTTTTCTTTGTTGGAAGTGTTTATTCGTCTGCTCAACAAAGAGAACAGAGTTGGAATGCTTATATGACCGCTTTAGAAGAGTCAGACAAAATATTTGTTTCAGTTGCCGTTAGTGAAAAAGGAAAGTTACTCTATTCTAGGGCGATTGGGATGCGTTCTATAGAGGGAAATTTAAAGTCTGATGAATCTACAGTATATCACATTGGATCAATTTCTAAATCTTATACGGCTACCATTATTCTTCAAATGGTAGATGAAGGTCGCCTTTCTCTCAACGATAAGTTGGCAATCTATTTCAGCGAAATTCCAAACTCAGAGAACATCACTATTGAGCAGTTATTAAGGCATCAAAGTGGTTTGGTTAATTTCACTAGTCTTCCAGAATACACAGATTATATGCTTACTTCCCAATCAAGGGAGCAAATGCTTGAACGCTTTGTCGCCAATGGAATTGAATTCAAGGAGGGAACCCAAACTTCTTACTCGAATACAAACTACGTATTGCTTTCGTTTATAGCGGAGGATATTGACAAATCTTCGTTTAGCGAAATTGTATCGAATAGAATAGCAAAACCTCTAGGGCTGAAACGCACCTATATCAATAATCAGATTGATGTTTCAAAAGGGGAGGCGGAGTCTTACGTTAAGATAGGGAAATGGACAAAATCTACTGAAACACACTCATCCATTCCCTTAGGTGCTGGAGCAATACAGACCACCCCAACCGAGCTTAATATCTTTTATCAAAATGTGTTTCATTCAAATCTGTTAACAGAAGCGTCTCTAGCAAGAATGACAGAAATAAAGGAAGGATTTGGCCTAGGTCTTTTCACATTTCCCTTTAACGGAAGAACGGCTTATGGTCATACAGGCGGTATCGATGCATTTCAGTCAATGGCAGGGCATTTTCGTGAAGAGCAACTAACTGTGAGCGCAATAACTAATGGTACTGAGATTGAATTAAATGACGTTATGATTGCTCTATTGAGTATCTATTTTGGACAAGATTATGAAATCCCAACTTTTGAAAAACCTATAGAATTGGATGGAAGTATGGCGGGAATTTACCAAGGAGTATATTCTTCCAGTACTTTTCCTTTAAAAATAACGATAGGATTTAAAGATGGTGTGCTTACAGCTCAGGCCACGGGACAGGCAGAATTTCCCTTAGAACAGACTGAAAAAAATGTGTTTGAATTTAAACTCGCAGGTATCAAAATGACATTTGACACCGAAAAGAGAGAGATGAAATTTGAACAAGGAGGTGGAGTGTTTATCTTATTAAAGGAATGAAATTCAGACTTTTAGCATTCTATTTTGAATGGTTTTTTTGAATTCTTCAAAAACGGCATTATTGGCGGAAATGAGTGATCCACCGAAAAGGTAGTTGTCATTTCCTTCAAAGTCGCAAAGAAGTCCTCCAGCTTCTTTAACCAAGAGAGCACCCGCAGAGACATCCCATGCACTTAGGCCATATTCAAAAAAACCTTCAAATCTTCCACAAGCTACCCATGCCAAATCGGTAGCAGCAGACCCCAATCTTCTTAAGCCTCTTGATCCTTGAAAAAAGTCTGTTAGCAATTCCATAAAGGCCTCCATTCTGCCATAATCATAGTAAGGAAATCCAGTTGCGAATAGCCCGCTTGCCATGGAAGAGCAAGAGCTTACTCTAATTCTTTCACCATTGCAATAGGCACCACCTCCTTTCCAGGAAGTAAAGCTTTCTGAATACCCAACCTCGTGCACAACGCCAGAAAGTAACTCGTTCTCTTCTAAAAGGCCTATGCTCACTGCAAAAAGAGGAAGGCCATGTATAAAGTTGGTCGTGCCGTCTAATGGGTCTATGATCCAATAAGCCTTTGAATCTATCGTTTCTGCGGTGCCTTCTTCTGTGATAAACCCTATTCCTGGTAAAAGCTTAGTTAACCCTTCAACTAGCTTTTCTTCTGCAGTTCGATCTACATAACTAACTAAACTGTTGAGGCTTTTAATTTCAACAGAAGAAGTTTTAAACTTCTTCTGTTCTGTCTTGATATAAAGTGCGACTTCTTCCGCCAGTTTAGCGACTGCTTGTGTTAGAGATTTATCCATGATTTTACAGAAGTTCGAGAGAACCCTTTCCTTCTCTTATTATTTCTAAGTTTAATTGAGTTGCATCTACAACCGTACTTGCATGATTGTCGCCATATCCAGCATCAATAATTAAATCAACTAACTTCCCGTATTTCTCGTCAATTAATTCAGGATTCGTAGTATACTCTATAAGCTCGTCTGGATCGTGCACAGAACTGGCGATAATAGGTCGCCCTAATTTTTCAACTAACATTCTTGGTATGCTATGGTCAGGGATACGAATACCAATGGTTTTCTTGCCTGAGTTGAAAAGTTTAGGTATTGCATTATTCGCCTCTAGAATAAAGGTGAAAGGCCCAGGTAAGCACCTCTTTAGAGCTTTAAATGTACTGGTTTCTATGGGTTTAGTATAATTACTTAGATGACTCAAATCGTTAAAGATGATTGAGAAATCTGCTTCTTTTGGCTTGATATTTTTAATCTTGGCAATTCTTTCAATAGCCTTTTGTCTCATTAAATCACACCCAAAAGAATAAACTGTATCTGTTGGATATACAATTACACCCCCATCCTGAAGAACACTTAATACTCTAAGCAAAAGCTTTTCAGATGGGTTGTCAGGATATATCCTTAGGATTTCAGCCATTCCCTTTATTGTAATCTTCTAGAAACTTAGCCAAACCGATGTCCGTAAGCGGATGTTTTAGTAAACCTGTGATCGAAGAGAGAGGCCCTGTCATTACATCTGAACCAGCTTCAGCGCATTCTATAACATGCATTGTGTGGCGTACACTTGCGGCTAAAATTTCTGTTTTGAAGCCGTAGTTGTCGAAAATTAGGCGTATTTGGTGGATTAAATCCATACCATTTGTGCTAATATCATCTAATCTTCCAATGAAAGGAGAAACATAACTAGCACCCGCTTTAGCCGCCAATAGAGCCTGACCTGCAGAAAAAATAAGCGTGCAATTTGTTCGAATTCCTTTATCACTGAAATATCGAATTGCTTTAACGCCATCTTTTATCATCGGGATTTTCACAACAATTTGAGGATGTAGGGCTGCAAGGGCTTCACCTTCCTTAACCATTCCTTCAAAATCAGTAGAAATAACTTCAGCGCTCACATCTCCATCCACGATCTCACAAATGCGAACATAGTGATTGCGAATGTTCTCTGCGCCAGTAATTCCTTCCTTCGCCATCAAAGAAGGATTGGTTGTAACCCCGTCTAAAACCCCCAATTCTTGGGCTTCTCGAATGTCATTTAAATTTGCTGTGTCTATAAAGAACTTCATTTTTACTTTTTTTTCAAAAATAGGCAGGAAAGGGGAGAGTATTTTCTGAAAGTTAACAGTACTCCATTTTAATTATTTCGCTTCTTGTTTTGGTAGGTATAAACTGCTTTCTAATCTCTAGGTAAAATCAGATTGAAGCGATATTAAAGTTTGAAACATTCTTATCAAACTGGCTTGTCAAGTATGTTTTAAATCTAAGAAAAGTGACTGAAATTCGTTGGAACGATTTATATCTTGAAGATGTAATGAATAAAAAAAGGCTCCATATGAGGAGCCTTTTTTCTTCTATCAAGCAATGGTTCTAATTATAAAACCAATTCTTTAACCTTGTCTGCAGCTTCTTGTAACATTATGACAGAGTACACTTTAAGTCCACTTTCATCAATAAGAACTTTAGCTTCAGCGGCGTTTGTTCCCTGTAGACGCACGATAATAGGAACGGGAATTTCTCCTATGTTTTTATAAGCATCTACAATACCTTGTGCTACTCTATCACAGCGCACAATTCCGCCAAATATATTCACCAGAATAGCCTTAACGTTTTTGTCTTTCAAAATAATTCGGAAGGCAGTTTCAACACGTTTTGCATCCGCTGTTCCTCCCACATCTAAGAAGTTAGCCGGATTTCCTCCTGCCATTTTAATAATGTCCATGGTGGCCATAGCTAGACCAGCACCATTAACCATACAGCCTACATTGCCATCTAACTTAACAAAGTTTAAACCAGCTTCTCCTGCTTCAACTTCGGTAGTATCTTCCTCTCTAGTATCGCGAAGGGCTGCGTAATCGGGATGACGAAATAAGCCGTTTCCATCCAAACTAACTTTCGCATCTACAGCAAGGATTTTATCGTCAGAAGTTTTTAACACCGGATTAATTTCAAACAAGCTTGCGTCAATTCCGTCGTATGCTTTATACAAAGAAGTGACAAACTTGGTCATTTCTTTAAATGCTTTTCCTGAAAGACCAAGATTGAAAGCGATCTTTCTCGCTTGAAATCCTTGCAGACCTACCTTAGGGTCTATTTCTTCAGTGAAAATTAATTCAGGTGTATGCTCAGCAACCGCTTCTATGTCCATTCCACCTTCCGTAGAATACATGATCATGTTTCTTCCAGCCTGACGGTTGAGAAGTACACTGATATAAAATTCTTTGGTTTCGCTCTCTCCTGGGTAGTAAACATCTTCAGCAATAAGCACTTGGTGTACTTTCTTTCCTTCCGCAGAAGTTTGTGGAGTAACCAACATCATTCCTAAAATATCATTGGCTCTAGATCGAACTTCTTCGAGATTCTTAGCAAGTTTTACTCCGCCACCTTTCCCTCTTCCTCCTGCATGAACCTGTGCCTTAACGACATGCCATCCAGAACCAGTTTCTTGTGTAATTCTCTTTGCAGCTTCAACAGCCTCGTCTGGAGTTGAGGCTACAATTCCTCTTTGCACATTAACTCCGTAAGAAGCTAGAATTTCTTTACCTTGATATTCGTGTAAATTCATCTTTGGGAAGGATTTTTTTAAGCAGTGCAAATATAGCTTCAAGCATTTTAACCACTGTGAGAAAAAGGAACTTTTACCAAAAAGAATATTTTAGAGAAACTAGAATCCTTCAATTGGTTAACCTTCGGTTTTTCCAAATGCCCAATTCACGAAGTATGGAATAATAATTCCATAGGTTTCTAAGGTGTGTTTTCCTCCTATGACTTCATAATGAAAGAGATCTTTACCTGTTTCAAATCCTTTCTCCTTCAATTCTTTAACTAAATCGAGCATGTCGTCGACGCTATCTATAATTCCATTCTTATTCCGATCCGATGCCTCGTCTAAAGTTCCTGCTTGAAGCCAGATTTTAATATTTGGTTTTTCAGCAGTTTCGCGAACTACGCGATGCATAATTCTATCATTATCAGTATAATTGTCCGACAAGTCTTTGCTTCTATACCAAAATGAAGGGCTTGCTGCCATCACTTTTGAAAACTCTTTTGGGTAGTTCCAAGCAATGTCAAATGCTGAAAGTCCTCCAAGACTGAATCCACCAATAATTCGCTCGGTGAACTTATTAATATTCAATTCTTTACGAATAAACGGTATGCATTCTGATATTAAAAAGCGACTGTATTTCTTTGCCAACTTCCCTCTACCGTTAAAATCTGGATTTCCTATAATGCCATAGGTATCCATTCTGTAGAAGGCGTGCACTGCTGCAAGGACGAAATGTTCGCATACATCGTGTCTCCAAATGTCGTTCACAATCCTTCCCATTTCCATTCCCGCCATGTCTTGACCATCATTCATCAGAAAAAGAGGGTAGGATTTTCCAGAGTGAAAGTCGGGAGGTAAAAATAGATCTATATAGATTTCAGCATCTAAGTGCTTGGAATACATCTTAACGGTGCGACTTAAAAGTTTTTTCATACTTACAGACAATATTAGTGTGCTTGATTGGGAAAACCTTAGCAGTTTATTCACATATTTGACATAAGCGTTTAAACTAAGAACACTAAGGGAAATTAAGATGGAAGAGAGTATTGTAAATTGGTATTCGAATGCCTTAGAATTGGATGTGAAAATGTTAGTGTTTGGCTCAAAGGGCCTTCCTATCATACTTTTTCCGACTTCCATGGGTAAGCACAACGAGAATAAGGATTTCAAATTAATTGAATCTGCTGCTTGGTATATTGATAATGGATTTGTTCAGATTTATTGTCCAGATGGTTTTGATGAACTCAGTTGGTACAATAAAAACGTGCCGCCTTCTGTGCGAGTGCACAACCATGTTTGCTATGATCGAATGTTACATGAAGAACTCATTCCAGAAATCAAGCAGAGAACAGGATTTTCAAAAGTAGCGTTGGCTGGATGTAGTTTTGGAGGCTATCATGCTGCAAATTATGGATTTAGACATCCTGAAAATGTGAGTCATATCATGACTATGGGTGCCGCTTTTGATATTAGGGATCAGGTGAAAGGGCATTATGATGATGCTGTATATTTTAATAATCCTGTTGATTTTCTTAAAAACGCCTCGGATCCAGCAATTTGGGATATTAAAATTGTCTTAGGCACAACGGAGGACGATATGTGTAAGGGTTCTACTCTCGAATTGAGCCATATTCTCAATTCAAAAGGCATTCAGCATTGGATAGACATTAGACCCTATGGAGCGCATGATTGGCCTATTTGGAGAGAAATGTTTCCTCACTATCTTTCAGCACGATAAATAACAAGGACCGAGTAAATACTGACTAATAAATCTAAGAATATGAAGAAGATCGGAATACTTCACGGCAAAGAAAGAAGCTTCCCTGAGGCATTTGTGAGAGAAGTGAATAGCAGAGGAGAAAAGGATATTGTGGCTGAGTCGGTGTATATCGACAAGCTATCGCAGGGAGCAGATACTGGATATGCAGTAATTATAGATAGAATCAGCCAAGATGTGCCGTTTTATCGCGCTTATTTGAAGACAGCCGCCATTATGGGAACGGCTGTAGTTAATAATCCATTTTGGTGGAGTGCAGATGAAAAGTTCTTCAACAATAGTCTGGCTATGAAGTTAGGAGTACCTGTGCCAAAGACCTATTTGTTGCCGAGTTATGAGCGTCCTGATGACACATCTCCGGAGTCTTTCTCTAATATGGCAATGCCTTTAGATTGGGAAACTATTTATAAAGAGATAGGTTTTCCAGCCTATATGAAGCCTCATGCTGGTGGGGGGTGGAAGAGTGTTTATAAAGTGAATGATCCCCAAGATTTATTCGATAAACACGCAGAAACGGAGCAGCTGGTTATGATGCTACAGGAAGAAATTATTTTCGATGAATACTATAGAGTGTACTGTATTGGAGGTAAGTACGTTAAAATTATGCAGTATGAGCCAAGAAATCCTCATCATCTTCGCTACGTTGTAGACACACCTCCTTCAAGTCAAGCTATGTTGGATACAATTCGTGATTATACCTTGAGATTGTGTAAAGGTTTAGGATACGATTTTAATACAGTAGAATTTGCAATCCGCGATGGAATTCCATATGCTATTGATTTTTGCAATCCAGCTCCTGATGCAGATATTCATTCTGTTGGAAAGGAAAATTTTGAATGGGTAGTAAAAGCGGCGGCTGACTTTGCAATTGAAAAAGCCAAAGCACATACCTCTGGGAGAGATAACCTTACTTGGGGAAGTTTCGTGAGAGATTCAATCGCTAGTCATAACGAAACACCGAAAATAAAAGCAGCTGTGGCAAAGCCGAAAGCAGCCGCTTCTAAGCCTGCAGCCAAAGCTAGTGTAGCTGCTAAATCAGTTACACCAAAGCCTGCGGCTAAAACAACAAAAAAACCTACAAAGTAGTAAACCATCCCTTAGCCAGACTATATGAACCCAAAGATGTTTACCATTGGCATTGAAGAGGAGTACATGGTTATTGACCCTGTAACGAGAGAACTTCGTTCCCATGAGCAGAAAATTGTTGAAAATGCCTCTTTAATACTAAATCCTGATGCGGTTAAGGCAGAAATGCATCAAGCAGTGGTTGAGGGTGGAACTGGAATCTGTGCAAACACGGAGGAAGCCCGAAAGGATTTGTCTCATTTAAGGAAAACGGTTAGCCGGGTTGCAAATGATATTGGTTTGAGCATTGGCGCTTCTGGCACCCATCCTTTCAGCAGCTGGACTACCCAACTGATAACAGACAATCCTCGATACCATGAGATTGTAATGGAAATGCAGGAGGCGGCGCGCTCAAATCTTATCTTTGGACTACATGTTCATGTGGGCATGCCAGACAAGAGAATGGCTATGCATATTGCTAATTCTATGCGCTATTTTCTCCCTCATGTTTTTGCCTTGTCTACTAATTCGCCTTTTTGGGAGGGAAGGGATACTGGGTTTAGATCATTTAGAATTAAGGTTTTTGATAAATTTCCTAGAACTGGTATTCCTGAATTCTTTAGTAGTTGGGAGGAATATGAAAACTATGTGAAATTGTTAGTGAAAACGGGTTGTATAGATAATCCCAAGAAAATTTGGTGGGATTTAAGGGTGCATCCTTTTTTTGATACTGTTGAGTTTAGAATCTGTGATGTTCCAATGCTTTTAGATGAAACCATTGCCATTGCGGCCATTTTCCAAGGTCTTTGCGCTAAGCTATATAAACTTAGAGAGCAAAACATTGAGTTTATGCCATATAAACGCTCGCTTATTGCAGAGAATAAATGGAGGGCTTCTCGTTATGGCTTAGATGGAAAGTTGATCGATTTCGGAAAGGAAACAGAGGTTCCAACAAGACAATTAATTTACGAATTACTTGATTTTATTGATGATACAGTAGATGAACTTGGTTCAAGAGACGATATCAATTACGTTGGTAAAATGATGGAAAGAGGAACCGGCGCAGATCGACAGTTAGAGGTATTTTACAAGAACAAAGACATGAATGAATTAGTCGACTTTATAACAAAATCAACATTAGAAGGACTTTAAAATGATAAATCTCAAATTAGCCATTTTAGACATGTATAAAGGCGCACCCAATCAGGGAATGCGGAATATTCATGAAATAGTGGATGGTTATGCAGATGATCATGGAATTCGTCTGGAAAAGAAGGTATTTGATGTCAGAGGAAAAAACGAATGCCCTGGTCTGGAATACGATGCCTACATTTCAACAGGAGGTCCAGGTAGTCCTATTGATGCAGAGGGTTGGGAAGAAGAATGGAAGAATTTGATGGAGTCAATTATAGATTTTAACTCTAAAAGTGAATCATCCAAGAAATATGTTTTTCTAATTTGTCATTCTTTTCAGTTAATGTGTCACCATTTTCGGCTTGCACATGTCTCTAAAAGAAGAACAGAATCTTTCGGAATATTTCCTATGCATCCAACCTTTGCAGGAAGAAAAAATAAATATACGGGTCAACTTCCAGATCCTTTCTATGCGGTTGATTCTCGTTTATATCAGGTAGTTAAGCCCGATAGCAGGGCCTTACATAATATGGGTGCTCGAATTTTAGCGATTGAGAAAGAAAGGACCTATGTTCCTCTTGAGAGAGCTACTATGGCTATTCAATTTACACCTGAAATTGTAGGCACACAATTTCATCCAGAGGCAGATCCGGATGGAATGCTCTATTATATGAGAAATGAAGAGAAAAAGCAGGTAATCATTAATAACTATGGACAAGAAAAGTACGATCGGATGATTACTCGATTGCAAGACCCTGATATGATTGCACTTACTCAGAAAAAGATGATTCCAGTGTTTTTAGATGAAGTCCTTCATGTCAATTATAAAGAAGTTTTAACCGCATGAAACAGGATCTGAGATCATCTTTTAATAGTCAGTTCTCCGAAGACAAGTATGAGAAACTTGAGGAAAAAATTCAAAAAGAATGCAATAATCAGGTGAGTTTTCGAATAGCAGAAACACCTTTATTTGTTCCCAAAGAGCTAACTAAAAAACTGATTCAGGCAGGTGAGGAAATTTTAGAAGTGCTTCAAAGGCCTTCATTCTTGGAAGAATCTGAAAGGGCTATTCCAGAAAATGTTAGAGTAAAGAATGAAACAGAAAAGCCTCATTTTATCTGTTTGGATTTTGGCATTTGTGAAGATGAAAATGGTGATTTAGAGCCTCAACTAATAGAGTTACAGGCTTTTGCTAGTATGTTTTGTTGGATGGATCAGTTGAGTGGTTCGTATTCAGAATATTTTTCAATTCCTTCTAACTTCAGCCCTTATTTCAGTGGGTTGAATCATTTCACTTATTTGGATCTTCTTAAAAAGACTTTAATAGGAGACTGTCCTGTTGAAAAGGTAATTCTCTTAGAGATAAAACCTGAAGAACAAAATACAAGGGTTGATTTTTATTTAACCCATAAAAATTTTGGAATTGAAGTGGTTTGTCTTAGCAAACTTAAACAAGACGGTAAAAGACTATACTATATAAAAGACGGAAAGAGGCAGGATATTGATAGAATTTATAATCGCCTAATTTTCGACGATCTTCAATCACAATCGGATTTTAACTATTCGGTTGATCTCTTCGGAGAATTGGAAGTAGAATGGATTACACATCCTAATTGGTTTTATAGAATTAGCAAGTTTACCATGCCTTTTCTTCGCAATAAATTTGTACCCGAAACACGTTTTCTGAATACCATTGAATCTATTCCAAGCGATCTTGAAAATTATGTGTTAAAACCACTATTTAGTTTTTCAGGAACGGGAGTAGTGATTGATGTAACTAAAGATGAAATCAACAAAGTAAAAGATCCTGAAAATTGGATTTTGCAGAGGAAGGTAAATTATGCCGAGGCGCTAAAGTCACCGGTAGGAGGGGTGAAGTGCGAAATTCGATTAATGTATTTATGGCCGTCTGACCAAGAAAAACCCACCTTAGCAATGTCTTTGGGTAGATTGAGTAGAGGAAAAATGATTGGAGTTAAATACAATAAAGATTTAAGCTGGGTGGGTAGCACCTCTTGCTTCTTTGAGCAATAGCAGTTCCTTTCAAACTAATTTAGAAAACTTAGATGTTAAGACAGATTGCCGCGGTTTTTTTAGGAGTACTATCTGCTGGATTAGTTACAAGTGTGGGCGAGAAACTAAGTCATTTACTTTTTCCACCGCCTGCGAGTATAGATTTTAATAATCTAGATCAGATGAAAGCATTCTATCAATCTATTCCTAATGAAAGTTTTATTCTTCTTATTGGCGTTTGGGCTTTAAGCTCATTTGCAGGAGGCCTAGTTGCTGCCGTTATTTCTGTACAATCAAAAAGAAAAGTTGCAATGATTGTGGGAGGTATTCAATTGCTTTTCGCAGCGATTAATTTCAGTTATTTACCTCACCCTATGTGGGTTGTAGTTTTATCTTTGAGTTTATACGTACCTATGGCTTTTTTGGGAGCGGCGGTTATTGAAAAGAAACAATCAGGAATAACAGATTTTAAGTAATCGTACGAAAGGTTAGATTAATTCGAGCTTTTTCTATTTTCTTAGTTGGAGGAAGTCTATGCAGCCAGTTTTTTTGGGTTTCTTCCTTCATAAGCAAGAGGCTGCCAGATTCGAGAAAGAGTTCGATTTTTTCTTGGGTTCTTTTATGTTTAAAGGCAAACTTCCGTTCGGCGCCTAAACTCAAAGAAGCAATACATCCATTTTCTTTTAATTCCTTTTCTGCATCGCTATGCCAAGCCATTCCTTCATTGCCGTTATGATATAAATTTAGCAGGCACGAATTAAACTGTTCCCCACTTTCTCTCTCTACTAATGCCTTGATTTTTAGAAGTTCTTCTGTCCAAAATAAGGCTGTTTTTTTTGTGTTTGAATAGCCATATTCAAAGGCTTGATCTCCATACCATGCTACTTTTCTCTTAGTAACTATCCTTTTGCCGAAAATAATCGCAATGTCATTTTCCCACTTAATGGTATTCCTTAACAGGGCGAAAAATTTTTCGGCTTCGTTAAAAGGTAAAATGGGTCCATAATATTGAACACAGCCCTCTTTTGGAAGCCAATTTTTTGATGAATCTATCTCGGGTTCAAACAATTTCATTCTTGAAGCTATTTAGAAAGGCCCGCTTTGAGTCTAACTATTCGTTATCAGTAACAACAGGAAACCCTCTATCTCGCATAAGTGCTTCTATTTTAGCAGGCCTTCCCCTAAATAATAAATAGGCTTCTGAAGGATCGATTGAATTTCTTGGTGCGAATAAATACTGGACAAGTTTATCTGCTAAAGCCTCATCATAAAATCCGCCTGGCGCTTCAGCAAAAGCTTCTGCGGCATCAGCTGTTAAAACATCCGCCCACATATAGCCGTAATACGCTGTGGCGTAACCTTCTCCGGAGAAAACATGACTAAATTGTGGAGTCCTATGCCTCATGGGTAGTTCTTTTGGCATTTTCAAATCTTGTAATGTTTTCTTTTCGAATTCAGAAACGTTCATCTTAGCCGGATCTGCTAAATGCAATTTCATATCCATTAGCGCTGAAGCCAAGTATTCGGTTGTAGAAAAACCTTGATTGAAATTTGCGGCTTTTTTAATTTTAGCAATCAATTCAGCCGGTATGGGTTCTCCAGTCTTATTGTGAACCAAGTAATTTTCAATTACCTCATCTGTAGACAGCCAACGTTCTAAGAGTTGCGATTGAAATTCTGTATAGTCGCGAACGCCTGAATTTAAAATGGGATATCTAACTTGAGAGGAGAAAAAATGAAGTGCATGCCCGAATTCATGAAAAAAAGTAATCGCATCGTCCCAAGAAATCAAAAGAGCTTCCCCTGGTGCTGGTTTAATAAAATTTGAATTGTTTGAGGCCAGAACTGTTTTTCCACCTTCAAAACTAGATTGGCTCCGATACATGGTCGCCCAGGCACCCGATCTTTTTCCTTCTCTAGAATAGGGGTCTAAATACCATAGTCCAATGTGCTTAGATGTTGTTGCATCTATAACTTCCCAAACTTTAACATCAGCATGAAAGACAGGAACAGTGCCTTCAGGGACTGGAATGAACTGGTAATTAAATAGTTTAAATGCTACAAAATGCATGGCTTCAGTAAGTTTATCCAATTGAAGATATTGTTTTACCTCATCTGAGTTTAAATCATACTTCTCCTTTCTAACTTGTTCTGCATAATAACGATAATCCCATGGTTCTATAGTTACTTCGTTGTTCTTTCTGTTAGCGACTTCTTGCATGTCGCTAACCTCTTCATGCACTCGAGCAATAGCGGCTGGCCAAACGGCTTCCATCAAAGCCATTGCATTTTCAGGTGTTTTGGCCATTCTGTCTTGCAAGCGCCATTGTGCGTAATTTTCAAATCCAAGTAATTCAATCTTCCTTCTGCGCTTCTGCAAGATTTCCGTTATTAATTCTTTGTTGTCGAATTGATCATTATTGTCTCCTCTCGAGTAAAACTTATTCCAAACTTGTTTACGCAATTCTCTTTCAGTAGAATAGGTCAAAAACGGGTCCATGCTAGACCTTGTATTTGTTATTGCATACTTACCTGGTTCACCTTTATCATTGGCCGTGCCTGCTGCTGATTTGATAAAGGCCTCAGGCAATCCACCTAATTGATCTTCATTTAAAAAAGTGATGTAATTTTCCTCATCGTGCAATACATTGTTTGAAAAGCGAGTGTATAAACTAGATAATTCTTTGTTAATTCGAGCATACTCAACCTTGTCGGCTGAATCTAATTCAGCTCCATTCATTGCAAACTGAGTGTAAATTAATTCAACAGTTCTTTGTTGGTCTGCTTCTAAAGCTTGTTTTTGTGAAGCATCATAGACAGATTTAATCCTTTCAAACAGTTCTGAATTCTGCGTAATTTTAGACTGGAATTCGGATAGCACAGGAGCCATTTCTGCTTCAATCTCACGGAATTCAGGACTAGAAAGATTACTGCTAAAAATACCGTAGTATTGAAAAACCCTGTCCAAGGCTTTCCCGCTTTTCTCTAAAGCAACAATAGTATTCTCGAAATTTGGTTCCTCCTTAGAATGAGTAATAACTTCAATTTCTTCCCATTTCAAATCCATCCCTTGAATCAATGCTTCTTTTAAATCATTTAGATTCATTTCATTAAATGAAGGCACTCCGCCATAGGGACCTGTCCATTCTTTCAGTAAAGGATTTTCGTCCATTTTTAACTCTGTTTTGCTTTGGCCACATCCATGTAATAGGATGATAACAAGGAATATAAATCCTGTTTTCAGGCTGTTTGAACTCATTCTCATAGGACACAATATAAGGTGGATTTTTGCTAATAGCAGGAAGAAATCGATTATTTTTTTGGATAATAATCCCGGCAGTTTTACCAACCAGATTCCATGGAAATTTCTATGCTAAAGCCGAGGAGCTCACTTAATTGAGAACGTGGAATCAGTCAAGTTGTTCCTCCAAATTTAAAAGTAGAATTCGGTTTTCCTTTTTTACTTTGGCGAGATGAAAAATACTATTTTATACCTCCTTACTGCATCATTAAGCATTGTATATAGTCAAGAACTTTTTTCTCAAGAAGAGTCTGAAGGTTATAAAGGTGAGCACTTAGTTTCTGTAGTCATCGGACATAGTCATTTAGATGCCGCTATACTTTATGGCGAAAAGCAGTGGCTAGCAGTTCCTGCTTTTGGATTTGGGTATAGCTATTTTTTTCACCCAAAGTGGGCGGTAGGCATTTAATCTGATTTGATCATTAGCAATTTTGAGGTCGCTACTTTTAATAGAGAGGGGAGTGTAGAGGCAGAAATAAGTAGAAATTTTCCTTTAGCCTTAATTCCAGTTGCCGTTTTCAAACCCAATGAATGGTTGTCTTTGGAGGCAGGTAGTGGGGTTGAACTTGAATCGAACGAAAATCTATTGCTAATAAAATTGGGTGCGGAAGCCGCTTACCCAATAAATGAAAAGTCAGAAATCATTCTAGAGATTAGCTATGATTACAAGCCTGGATATTACAATAGTTGGGGTCTCTTCTTGGGAGTTGCAAGAAAGATATAACCCTCAAATAGACCACATTTATTGTGTCTATTTGAGGGCATTTATCCGATTTGTATGATTGGTGTAGGCAATTAATCCGTTACTTCTTGTTCAGAATCATCGTCATCTTCCTCATCCTGGTTGATTAACATTCCGTTATTGTCTAATAAATACTCATTTCCCTCTATCTCAATTTCGTATTGAACTGTGCCGCTAACCCATTCAATTTTACTCGCTTCTGTAATCTTTTTTCCAGGCCAAGTAACCGATGAATACTTTAGCACGGCAGGAGGTAAATCGTTAATCTTCAGCTCAGTTTCTGTTGCAAGTAATACACTCGTTTCAGAAAATAAATTTGTTATTTCAACTCCATTAAGCTTATATTCAGCTTCATAAACACCATTTTTCAATTCCCAGCTCACTCCCTTGGCAGGAATCCCAGCTACTTTGCTTGCCTCTACAAGCGAAGTGGGAAGGCTACTTGGGTTTAGGTTTTGAGAAAACATAAATCCACTTGAAAAAAGGCAAAGTCCGAGGAATGTTTCTTTTAAATATTTCATCTTTAAAGTTTTTATAAATGTAGAATTTATTAAGTCATTCTATTTCCTATTTCTTAATCTTGAACGTTTGAGTTTATGAACGTTGAATGCGACTTATTTTGTTTTAAAATATCAAATGAGTTGTAGACCTTAGTGCAATGGTTTTGGAAGAATTCGTAAAGCGCTCGAGAAGACAAATGGAGGAGATGGGTCACTCTATTACGGAGTCTAAGGCCGTTATTAAAGAGCTTTTGTTTCAGCAGTTTGGATGGAATTCGACCCAGCAAATTATGAATTCCCGAGAGGAGTTAAATGATCCGGACTTTCAATTGCTTACTATTCAAATTGGAAAGGTACTTAAGGGAATACCCACTCAATATGTTACTGGAAAGGCAGCCTTTTTCGGAATGGGATTGAAGGTAAATTCATCTGTGTTGATACCAAGACCTGAAACAGAGGAATTGGTTCAGCTTATTTCTGATCGAACTTCACCCAAACGAATACTGGATATCGGAACAGGTAGTGGTGCTATCGCTCTAGCCTTGAAAAAACTCTTTCGAGAGGCTGAGATTATTGGGATTGACCTTTCTTCTGACGCATTGAAAGTGGCAAAGGAGAATGCAATAGAACAGGTATTAGAAGTGGAATTCCTTCAAATGGATATGACAAAGTTGGACGAACTGAAAAAATTGGGCAGCTTTGATTTAGTAATTTCAAATCCACCTTATATCCCAATTGAGGAAAAAGAGAGTCTTTCTCATGAAGTTATTGAAAATGAGCCGCATATGGCGCTTTTTTCTCCAGTGAACGACCCTATTTACTATTATAAATTCATAGGGACTTCGGCTAAATTTCTGTTGAAAAGAGGAGGCTGGCTTGCGCTCGAATTACATCCACCTAGGTCAAAAGAGGTTCAGCTATTTTTGGTTGATTCTGGTTTAGACGCCTATATAGAAATGGATTTAGCAGGGAGAGAACGGTTTATTATTGGTCAAAAAAGAATATGACAAAAGAAAAAATTCAGCTTGAAATAGAGCGACTTAGAAAAGAATTAGAAAGACACAACATCCTCTATTATACCAATGATAGACCAGAAATAAGCGATAGAGAATTTGATGTTTTATTAGAAAACTTAATACAACTCGAAAAGAATAATCCAGAATTTTTTGATCCAAATTCCCCCAGTCAACGTGTGGGTGGATCGATATCAAAATCCTTTGAAACGGTATTTCATCAGCGGCCGATGTTAAGTTTGGGCAACACCTATTCGCTTGAGGAATTAGGTGAGTTTACATCTAGAGTTGAAAAGAGCCTGGGTTCTTTTCCTGAATTTGTTTGCGAGTTGAAGTATGATGGAGCCGCCATAAGCCTATTGTATGAAAAAGGCCAACTCTCTAAAGGAATTACGAGAGGAGATGGTATGAAGGGCGATGATATAACCGTTAATATTAGAACCATTCACAATATTCCACTCAAACTAAAAGGAGAGAACATTCCAGATATTCTTGAAGTTAGGGGAGAGATTTTTATGCCCTTAGAAGGATTTCAAAAAATGAATGAAGAGCGCCTTGAAATGGGACTGGAGCCTTTCGCCAATCCTAGAAATTCTGCTTCTGGATCATTGAAGATGCAAGACAGTTCCGAAGTGGCAAAGCGACCCTTGGACTGTTTTATCTATGCTTTACAAACAAACTTAGATTTTTCGCAAAGCCATTGGGAAAACCTTCAGTATTGCGAAGCTTTGGGATTTAAGGTTCCTTCGGGCGATATGCGTCGTTCTTGTCAGAATCTAAAGGAAATCGAAGAGTTTATCACCCTTTGGGATGTTCAAAGAAGTCAACTTCCTTTTGATGTTGATGGAGTAGTAATAAAGGTCAACCAATTAGCTCTTCAAGATGAATTAGGCTTTACTGCAAAATCTCCAAGATGGGCTATTGCTTATAAATTTGAGACAGAGCGCGCTGAAACCGTTTTAGAAACAATTGAATACCAGGTGGGTAGGACTGGGGCGATTACCCCAGTGGCCAATTTACTGTCCGTTCAATTGGCAGGGACTACGGTAAAGAGAGCTTCTTTGCATAATGCAGATCAGATTAGAAAGCTTGGACTTCATTATTCAGATTCTGTTTTTGTTGAAAAAGGAGGGGAGATTATCCCCAAAATTGTAGGGGTCAATCTCCAAAAAAGGCAGTCAGATGCAAAGGAGGTTCAATATATATCACATTGTCCTGAATGTGCAACTGAGCTGATTCGGGAAGAAGGAGAAGCCCAACACTACTGTCCGAATACCTTCAACTGTAAGCCCCAAATTCTTGGTCGACTAGAGCATTTCATAAGCAGAAAAGCTATGGATATTGAAGGGATTGGTCCTGAAACATTGGATTTATTATTATCCAACCAGTTGATTTCCAATATTGCAGATTTATATACTTTGAATGAAGCCGAATTATTGCAATTAGATCGAGTAGGTCAAAAGTTAGCGGGAAATATTTTGGATGGCATAGAGCAATCTAAGTTACAAAGCTTTGAAAAAGTACTCTTTGGACTAGGAATTCGCTATGTTGGAGAAACAGTATCTAAGAAATTAGCACGTGCCTTTAAATCCATGGATGGACTGATAGCGGCTGATAAAGAAAGTCTTCTACAAGTAGACGAAATTGGAGAACGAATTGCAGATAGCCTTATTCGATTCCTGCATGCACAGTATAATCTCGAATTAATAGAAAGGTTAAAATCCTATGGCCTTCAAATGAGAATTGAAGAGCAAGAAGGAGCAAGTGATCTTCTGAAAGGAAAGTCCATTGTTGTTTCTGGAACCTTCGAGCATTTTAGTCGAGATTCTATTAAACTAGAAATTGAGAAACACGGCGGAAAAGTCTCTTCTTCCGTTTCGTCTAAAACCAGTTTTATTATAGCTGGTTCGGATATGGGACCCGCAAAGAGGCAAAAAGCTGGAAGTCTTAATGTTGAGATATTGAATGAAGAAGATTTCATTAAAATGATCTCTTAAACACTGATTTTCTGATTCTTGCAAGATTGAAAACTGATTCTGTTTTGATTTTGTTCTATTAGGATTTTACCAAGTTTAATTCCACCCCAACCGGTTTGAGTTATGAGTGTTTCTCTTCCGTCTATATGCTGTATAAGATGACCTTCTTCGAGAAAACTATGAGTGTGTCCTCCAATGATTAAGTTCAAGTCTGGACAGCTTTTAGCAAGAATGACATCAGAAATTTTAGTGTTTTCATACTTATAACCCAAGTGTGAAAGACAGATAATTAAATTGCAACCTTTTCTCTTCAATTGCTTGATTTGTTCTTGGGCAATTTCTATGGGATCAAGATATTTCGTCTCCCTAAACTGTACTTGTTGAACGAGACCATCTAATTCAATTCCTAATCCAAATACTCCAACCTTCCAATCCTCTTTTTCGAAGATTTTATTTTCTATAGTTTGGCCTTCCAGCACCGTATTTTTAAAATCGTAATTCGAAGTTATGAAAGGGAAGTGGGCATACTTTAGCTGTTTTTCAAATCCATCTAGCCCCGCGTCAAAGTCGTGATTTCCCATAGTAGCCGCATCATATCTCATCTTCGACATGAGCTTTATTTCAATTTCTCCTTTGAAATAATTAAAATATGGCGTTCCCTGAAAAATATCTCCCGCATCAAATAAGAGCACATTCTTCTCTTCATTTCGTATCTGTTGTATTAATTCCATCCTGCCCAAAACACCTCCCATATTAGGATACTTTGAGTCTGTGGTCGGAAATGGATCGATTCGACTATGGGTGTCATTTGTGTGAAGGATGCAAAGTCTATTTTTCGGATTGGCAGAGATTAAATCCATCGGAAGTAAACTCGAGGCGGAAATCAGCGCTCCGTATTTAAGAAACTCTCTTCTATTCAATGACATATGTTCTAGAATCTATGATTGGAAAATGGGAAGGAAATGCTCTTAGGTAGGCAATCATGGCATCTCTTATGAGTATGTTAGATGTCTTTCTGGGTTTGTCTTTAAAGAATGCCATATAATCCCCTCCGTCTGCTAAGTAGTTGATCGTAACTACTTTTACAGTCTTCTGTGGAAGTGAGTCTGAATTTGCTAGTTTTAAGCTCACTAATTGATCCTGCAGAAATCCTAAGCGCAAACCCGATTGGGGCTGGAGGTTTTCTTTAAGGTAGGATTTCATTTCTTCGAAAGCATCTGCATCTAATTCTACTTCAACCAGAAAATTTTCGAAAGGAAGCAGTTCAAAAATATCCCTCATTAATACCCTTCCTGAATCAATATCGCGCCGAAATCCTCCTTTATTCAACAAACAGATATCAGAATTCCACCTCAGTGAATCTTTGCTATACCATAGAATAGCATCGCTTATCCAATTCCACATTCTTTTCTGGTACAAACTATCCATCTCTGTTCCTCTTCTCATTGTTCTTGGATTTAGAAAGAGAAGTTCATTCATTTGTTTTCCTAGGGAATCTCTATAAAATTCGGTTAAACCTTTAAAAACATCAGTTAAAGAATCGCTTGCAAGGCCTTCTACAGCAATGAGTTGTGGTGTTTTATTAGGGCTCATAGAAATTTTTCTAGAAGCACATGAAAAAAGTAATAAACAACTAAGTGAATAAAATAATACTCTCATTTATAGTTGATTAATTTTTTAGGGTCAATCAGGATGACTTAGCAGTGCAAATTTGGGTAAATTTGAAAGAGAACAGATTCAAATTATGCTTCAAGAATCGATTGCACGATTTTTACTTCAAAGAAAAAAGCCATCTAGCAGTCAAAGAGGTTATGGCGGCTGGAAATCAGTGCGTACTATTCTTATTGTGGGCATTTTAGATGAGAATTGGAACCTTAAAACTTGGGAAGCATTGTATTCTTTACTCAATTCAAAAGAAAAAAAGGTGGATGTACTTCTTTTTGATCCCAATTTAGAACAGGGCGAAAGGCATCATTCTTCTTTCAAAATTTTTGGGAAGAAGTCTTTGAATCTTTTTGGACAACCAAAGGGTGATTGGATACGGCCCTATCAATCTGCGGAATACGATATTCTATTTTGTTTGGCAGAACAACCGAATCTAACAATACAGTATATCTGTTCTCGAACCAAAGCAGATTGTCGGGTTGGAACGTTTGATGATTCTTTTAGCTTGTATGACTTAGTTCTTTTGCGTCCTTCTGGAATGAAACCAGTGAATTATGGTTCAGAGATGTTGCGATATTTGCAACAAATCAACGCAGCTTGAAAAAAATAGAAAAGTGGGGAACAGGCGTAGCCTTGGTAACTCCGTTCACCCAATCTGGATTGCCCGATAGAGGAGGAGTGTTTAAACTGGTCGATCATTGCATACAGGGAGGAATTGATTTCCTTGTTGCCATGGGAACTACAGCAGAATCAGCTACTTTAACTAAATCAGAAAGAGAAGAAGTTCTCTCTTGGATTATAGAAGCCAATGCGGGTAAATTACCTATTGTCCTTGGGGTAGGAGGAAATAATACTGCAGCAGTAATTGAAGAGTTAGTTCAATTAAATCCTGCGCCTTTCTCGGCCATACTCAGCGTTGCTCCCTATTACAATAAACCAAGTCAAGAGGGAATCTACCAACACTTTAAAGCTATAATAGACTGCAGTCCATTGCCCATTATATTATACAATGTGCCAGGTAGAACAGTGTCTAATATTAATGCTGATACTTGCCTTCGACTGGCTCATTACTCTGAAAAGGTAATAGCGGTTAAAGAGGCTTCGGGAAATTTAACTCAGATTTCACGAATACTAGCCGGTAAACCAACTCATTTTCAAGTGCTTTCGGGTGATGATAACCTAACGTTTCCAATGCTTTGTATGGGTGCACAAGGAGTAATTTCTGTAAGTGGCCAATTGGCTTGCCAAGCATTTTCTACCATGGTGCGAGAGGCAAGAGAAGGAAATCTAGACGCAGCTAGAATTATTCATTTTCAACTTTTTGAATTAACCGAGCTGCTTTTTGCTGAAGGGAATCCTTCAGGTGTTAAGTCCGCATTAAGTCAACTTGGATTAATGACACCTAAAGTTCGTTTGCCATTGGTGGAAGCCACCGATTCTCTTTCCGCCCAATTAATAGCGGCAATGCGCTCTGCGAATTTGATTTAAATTGTTGTTGGAGTTAGAGTTTTCCGATTGGAAATCAATTCTCATAATAATAGCGAGGTTATTAAATGGTTTACAGAACTTTAAGTAATTAATTCACACAATTATCGACTTTCTTTTTGATCACTTTAGCTAAGAATTCTGAAGAGATGGAAAAGCGGAAATTAGATCTTGTTGTGGTCTCAGATGTGCATTTAGGTACATATGGTTGTCACGCCAAAGAGTTGGTTAGATATCTTAAAAGTATAGACCCTAAAGTGCTGATTCTTAATGGAGATATAATTGATATTTGGCAGTTTAGAAAGAGATACTTCCCAAAAAGTCATCTTAAGGTGCTAAAGGAAATTCTAAAAATTACCACAAAGGGTAATAAGGTCTACTATCTCACAGGAAACCATGACGAATTTCTGAGAAAATTCTCTGATCTCGAATTGGATAATTTTAGCCTACTAGACAAGCTTGTATTAAACTTAGACGGAAAGAAGGCTTGGTTTTTCCACGGAGATATTTTTGATGCATCTATTCAAAACGCAAAATGGCTCGCAAAGCTGGGTGGATGGGGGTACGATCTTTTAATTCTAATCAACCGCCTTATTAATTGGTTCTTACATAAAATGGGAAGGGAGAAATACTCTCTCTCCAAAAAAATAAAAAACAGCGTAAAAAAAGCAGTTTCATTCATAAGTGATTTTGAAGAAACGGCTATAGAATTGGCAATAAATAACCAATACGACTATGTCCTGTGCGGTCATATCCATCAGCCCCAAATACGGGAAGCTATTAATTCGAATGGGAAATGTGTTTATTTAAACTCTGGTGACTGGATTGAGAATCTAACCAGTCTTGAATGGAATAAGGGTGAATGGAAGTTATTCCATTATCTCGAAAACAAGAAAGAATTAGAAGTGGAAGAAGAGGAAGATGATTCATTAGCGGAGGTGGAAAAGATGGCTTCCTTTGTAAATTCCTTTTCGGGAGCAGAAATTATACCCAAAGTTGAGTCGACCTAAGATTTTATATGCCATTCAAGGCACTGGAAATGGACACGTCGCCAGGGCGAGAGAAATAATTCCTATTCTTCAGAAGTATGGCCAGGTAGATGTTGTATTGAGTAGCGATCAAAGTCAAGTAGAAGTTGGCTTTACCATTAAATATAGATTAACGGGCTTAAGCTTTATATACAGTGGAAATGGTAGTATTAGCTATTTCAAAACCATTCGAAAGAATAAGTTATGGCAACTTTTTAAGGAGATCCTGCAGTTTCCGATACACAATTACGACATTGTAATAAACGATTTTGAATGTACTACAGCATGGGCTGCAAGATTAAGATCTAAGAAGATTTATGGTATGGGACATCAAATTAGCTTTCTCTCTAAGAAAACCCCTCGTCCAAAGAGAAAGGATCTAATTGGCGAGTTCATTCTAAGGAATTATGCTCCATGTCACTGGCCTATCGGCTTTCATTTCGAAGCTTTTGACACCTTCGTTTTTACTCCTGTTATTCGAAGCGAAATTCGATCGTTGCAACCCGAATTAGGAGGGCATTATACAGTATATCTGCCAGCATTTAAAGAGGAGGAGATCATTCGAGTCCTCAATAAAATACCAAATGTAAAATGGCATGTTTTTTCAAAGAATACTCAAGTGGTAAGAAATCAAGAGAATGTTTTGCTCCATCCTGTGGATAATAAACTCTTCCTCGAGAGTCTAAGAACTTGTGTAGGACTACTTAGTTCAGCTGGTTTTGAATCTCCTGCAGAGACTCTTTTTCTTGGGAAGAATTTATTTGTAATTCCTATTAAAAATCAATACGAGCAAATTTGTAATGCTCAAGCATTAAGTAATTTAGGTGTTTCTGTTTCGCCAGAGTTTAATCTTTCAATTCTTGGGGAATTACAGCGCTGGGTAGACAATCCATTCGATATTAGGATTGATTTTCCCGACCAAACCGAAGACATTATTCGAGATCAAATTCTTAGGCCTGCAGGATTTTTAGTTTAAGGAGTTTTTTTCACCTTTGGGGGAGATGAAAACTACCCCTATTTCTATTCATCCCAATCGAGATATCGACTTGGGATTGGTTGCCGATTTCCTAAATCAGCCCTTTCCTTTAGAGCTTTCGGAAGAAGCCAAAGAAGAGATTTCCAAGAGCGTAGATTGGATGATGGATTTTATTGAAAAATCAGATAGACCTATTTATGGCATCAATACTGGTTTTGGCTCGTTATGTGAAACTTCTATTGATGGAAAAGATTTAAATCAACTCCAAGCCAATTTGGTGATGTCGCATGCCGTTGGAACTGGAGACCGTTTGAGTCCAGAGATTAGTCGATTAATGCTCTGGTTTAAAGCACATTCTCTATCAAAAGGTTACTCAGGTGTAAAAGTTTCAACCGTACAGAGACTTTTAGAGTTGAACAATCAGGATCTGTTACCCGTAGTATATGAATTTGGTTCTTTGGGTGCATCAGGAGATCTTGCTCCTTTGGCGCATCTCAGTCTCCCCTTAATTGGAAAGGGAGAAATATGGGATGTGAATTTAGATTTTAAAGAAGTAAAAACCTTCCAGCCGAATAAGTCTTTTATAGAAGAGCTTGGTCCAAAAGAGGGTTTAGCCCTTTTGAATGGAACACAGTTTATGTCTTCCATTGGTGCGTTTGCTTTAATAAAGGCCTATCGAATTTCTTATTTTGCAGACCTCATTGCGGCCTTATCAATAGACGCGTTCAATGCTCGTCCTGAACCTTTTGATGAGCGCTTGCATTTAGTTCGTAAACACAATGGACAACGAAAGGTGGCCGAACGAATGCGTAATTTATTAATGGATAGCGAAACTTTTCAAGCTCATAAAGAGCATGTTCAGGATCCGTATTCTTTCCGCTGCATTCCTCAGGTACATGGTGCAAGTCATGCAGTATTAGAGTATGTAAGAAAAGTGGTAGAGGATGAAATAAACTCTGTTACAGATAATCCAACCTTGTTTAGAAATGAGGCTATTTTGAGTGGAGGAAACTTCCATGGTCAGCCGATTGCTATGGCACTAGATTATTTAGCTCTAGCGATATCAGAATGGGGGAGTATATCTGAGAGAAGAGTTTATCAACTGATTAGCGCATCAAGGGGATTGTCAGCCTTCTTAATTAGTAAGCCTGGACTGAATTCTGGATTTATGATTCCTCAATATACTGCCGCTTCGATTGCTAGTAGGAACAAAGCTTTGTGCATGCCTGCTTCTGCCGATAGTATTCCTTCTTCTAATAATCAAGAAGATCATGTAAGTATGGGAGCTAATTCAGCAACCAAACTTTTGAAAATTGTGGAGAATGTTGAATCTATACTTGCCATTGAACTTATGAATGCTTCACAAGCATTGTGGCTAAGTGGAAGAAAAACTTCAGCCTTTCTAGAGCAATTTTTGAAAACCTATAGAGAAATCGTTCCACCACTTGAAAAAGACAGAGTGCTTTTCGAAGATCTTAGAAAAACCGAACACTTTTTAAGATCTACTCATGTTGATAACGAGCTTCTATTTATCTGAGCTACTTCTTTTGGCTTCTAGCTCTAACAATTGATCTCGAAGTCTTGCAGCTTGGATAAAGTCTAATGCCTTCGCTGACTTTTCCATCTCTTTTCGTGTAGAATCGATGAGCTTTTGTATGTCTTTTTTGCTTCCATATTTAGCAATCTCGTCTGCGGCTAATGAAGATTTTGAAACATCTTGATTGTAATCTGAACGAGAGCTAGCTGCAAAACTCTGTGCCATGATTTCTTCCCTTGATTTCTTCAATGCCCTAGGCTCCAAGCCATTTGCAAGATTGTGAGCCATTTGAATATCTCGCCTTCTATAGGTCTCATCAATGGTTTTTTGCATGCTTGCTGTAATCTTATTAGCATACATTATGGCCGTTCCATTGAGGTGCCTAGCGGCTCTACCAATGGTTTGTACTAGGGAGCGCTCAGAACGCAAGAATCCCTCCTTATCGGCGTCTAAAATAGCCACTAAGGAAACCTCCGGTAAATCCAATCCTTCGCGAAGTAGATTCACACCAATAAGAACATCAAATATTCCCAAACGCAAGTCACGCATGATTTCAACACGCTCAAGAGTATCTACATCTGAATGCACATAACGGCACCGAACGCCGTATCGAGTTAAATACTTTGTTAACTCTTCTGCCATTCTTTTTGTGAGGGTGGTTACCAGAACTCTTTCATCCAATTCAGTCCGAATCCGAATTTCTTCCATCAAATCGTCAACCTGATTCTCGCTCGGTCTCACTTCAATTATAGGATCGAGCAGGCCTGTTGGACGGATAAGTTGCTCAACTACAACGCCTTCAGATTTTTCCAATTCATATTCAGCAGGAGTGGCGCTTACGTTAATTACTTGAACTTGTAATTGCTCAAACTCTTCAAATCGCAATGGCCTATTATCCATAGCAGCAGGCAATCTAAATCCGTATTCTACTAGATTCTCTTTCCTAGATCGATCGCCTCCATACATTGCACGTACTTGAGAAACCGTAACATGACTCTCATCAATTATCATTAGATAATCTTTTGGAAAATAATCTAACAAACAGAAAGGACGTGTACCGGGCAGACGACCATCTAAATATCGGCTGTAATTTTCTACACCAGAGCAATACCCCAATTCCCGAATCATTTCTAAATCGAAATTCGTGCGTTCATCTAATCGCTTAGATTCAAGAAATCTTCCGCTTTCTTTGAAGTAATCAACCTGTTTTACGAGATCGTCTTGAATTTGACGAATAGCTGAATTAAGAGTGTCTTTCGAGGTTACAAACAAGTTGGCGGGAAAGATTCTAACTTTATCAACCACCTCCATATCATTTGGATATTCAGGGTGATATGATTCTATTCGCTCAATTTCATCTCCCCAAAAATGGAAGCGATAAACTATATCCGCATAGGCAGGAAAAATATCCACAATGTCCCCTTTAACTCTAAAATTACCACGAGAGAATAAAGCCTCTGTCCGAGAATAGAGCGCACCTACAAATTGGTGTAAAAGTGTATTTCGAGAAATAATCTGACCCACTTCCACCTGAACCATCTGTCCGTAGAATGAATCTGGATTTCCAATTCCATACAAACAAGAAACAGACGCCACCACAATGACATCTCGCCTTCCTGAAAGTAGGGAAGAGGTTGTACTCAATCGCATCTTCTCAATCTCCTGATTGATAGATAAATCCTTTTCTATATAAGTCCCTGAACTTGGAATATAAGCTTCAGGTTGATAATAGTCGTAATAAGAAACAAAATACTCTACTGCATTATCTGGAAAGAATTGTTTGAATTCCCCGTAGAGTTGTGCGGCTAAGGTCTTGTTATGACTTAAAATTAGAGTGGGTTTCTGAACTTTCTCAATTACATTGGCTACAGTAAAAGTTTTACCCGATCCCGTTACTCCAAGTAAGGTTTGATAAGGATCTCCTCGCTCAATTCCAGCCACCAACTCCAAAATAGCCTGTGGCTGATCACCGGTGGGTTCAAAAGGAGCTTTAACTTTAAATTTCATGTATTAAACCTACAACTAGGCATTCCTTAATACCCTCAACTTTAAGTCTAATTCCTTTATCTTATCTTTTTGAAAATCAATCTTTTTCTGAACTTCAAGAACCATGGGATTAGTCTTTTTTCCAGTTCTGAAAAACTGAATATTGTTCTCAAGCTGGAATAGTTCTTTTTTGGCTTCTTCCTTCATTTTTTGAAGATGGAAGCGTTCTCTATCCAAGCCTTTATCGTCTCCAGAATTTGAAAGCATTTCAACTTTACTTTCAAATTGTAGGCGAGAAGCTTCCTTTCTATCTATCTTCAGTTTAGTGTAAGAATCCGAAATCAGCTTGTCAAATTTCTCCTCCACTTCTTTTTTGTCATGTGGAACAGAGCCAATCCCCCTGAATTTTGTCATATTCTCTTCAAGAATCTCACGAGTAAGACCTGTTTCAGAATCAAATACTGACTTCAACTCGTTGTAAATAAGTTCTTTAGAAGAATGATTTGCCTCAAATATATGTCGAGACTCTTCGTTCTTTGCTTTCATTCTATCAAAGAAATGATTGCAAACCGCTCTAAACTCTTTCCATAGTCGATCAGAGTCCTTTTTACCTACTTGTCCCGTATTTTTCCAGTCGGCTTGTATCCTCTTTAACTTATCAGAGGTTCCTTTCCAATCGTCGCTATCTTGTAACTCTTTTGCTTTGTCAATTAAAGCTTTTTTCTTCTCTAAATTTTCCTTAAAAACAGCCTTTATTTCTTTATAATATTCGTTTCTAAGATGTTGAAATGAGAAGTATGCATTTTTAGCTTCTTCCCAAACCTGATCATTTTCCTTGTGATTTACCCTGCCTAGAGCTTTAAATTTCGTAAAGAGCTCTTCCATTTCAATAGAAGCCTTCTGCCATTCAGCATGAGAGTTCAATCCTTGAGTAGGAAATGAAACCATACTGGCTACAATTTCCCGTTTAGCCTGAATTCTTTCGGAATTAACAGATTCTTGTTGTTTAAACCACTCGTTCCTCTTATCGTGGATGGCCTTACTTGCGGCAGCAAATCGATCCCATACGTCATCTCTTTTTAGAGGTTCAACAGGACCAATTCTCTTGTACTCCTTGTGCAGTGCGTTTAATGTCTGAATTGCTTCCTTTATTGAGCTATGGTTGATCAATTCTTCCGCTTTTGCACAAAGCTCTTCCTTTGATTCTAAGTTCTTTTTAAAATCTAAATCCCTGAGATCGCGGTTTATTTGGGCAAAATCATAGAAGTTTTGTAGGTGGAAGTGATACGTCTTCCAAATATCTTCTGCCTGTTCTTTCGGAACAAACCCCGTTTCTTTCCATCTGGATTGGATGGATTTAAACTCTTCAAAAGCCTCTGAAAGTGATTCTTCTTTTTGAATTAGTGCTTTAAGTTCTTCAATTAAAGAAAGTTTTGTGCGAAGATTTTTAGTCAACTGACCTTCTAACTCCTTGTAATAACTTCTTCTTTTCTCTTTGTATTCTCCGTAAAGTTTACGGAAACTATCTTTTTTAGGGTTGGAATAACGGAAGTCAATCGGATTTCCCCCTTCCTCAACAAATTGATTGAAATTTTTCTGAGAATCCGCATCAAATCGACCATCTAAAACAGTCTTCATGCCATCGAAAGCTGGACGAAGCTCTGAAATGGGACGATCTTTTAACAGTTTTGCGCCTAAAGCCAAAAGCTCTTCGGTTTCCATTGAGGCGAACTCTGGGAGTTCCTCTTCATGTTCATCTTCCGATTGAACTGTTTCTACGTGTACCGTATCTTCTTCATGGGATTCTCCCCCAGATTCATGCGTATTCACAACAGATTCAACTGTTTCTGAGTTACTTGAGCTATCTGCATTATCTGCAGCTGCATCTTGAATTTCCTGAGTCACCTCTTGCTCAGGCTTAGAAGTTGACGCTTCCGGAGTAATTAAATTCTCCATTGCTTCTTCGTTATTTTCGATGTGTTCCATTTTTCGGATTGCCGATTCGGCTACAAAAATAGACCTTCCTCCTTAGTGACAATGTATTGAAACCAAATATCCCAAGAAGAAAGTGCTTGAATCTCTAGCATTCTCTGTCCATTCTGAATAGTACACCCCTGATTTAATGCTTTAGAAAGGAAAAGGCTGGGAGAAGGATTGTATACTAAATCGAATGCTAAATGCTTTTTTTTAAGGCTTTTATAAAGTATTGGAGGGCTTTCATCTATAGTGGGAAAGGTTCCAAGAGGAGTGCAATTAATGATTAAATCATATTCAATTAAGTCCAAATTGTAAAGTTCCCTAAAAGGAATGTCTGAAATAGAGGGATCTCTACCCGCCATATCGAAGGGTATTCTATTGGATTTCAAGACAAATTGAATGGCCTTAGAAGCTCCACCAGTACCTAATATCAATGCTTTAGAGAATTCACTCGGTTTACGTATTTCGAACAAACTCTTTTCGAACCCAATACAATCAGTGTTAAAGGCAGAAATACTTCCATCTTCTTTAAACAACAAGGTATTCGCTGCACCTATTTCTAAAACTTCTTGGCTATGGAAATCTGCGAACTCAAGAATACTTTCTTTGAAAGGAATTGTAACATTAAGGCCTAAAGGATGGATTTTTGCTACCCACTCCCGAAATCCAGTTAAAGAACTCAGTTCAAAAGCTGAATATTCAAAAGAGGATTTCAGATTTAAACTTTCTAAATGAACCGAAAAAAAATAAGGTGAGAAGCTGTAATTCAGACTCTTGCCTATTAGACCTAAAACAAAAGGAGAATTAATCTTCTTTGGCTTTTTTGCCCAAACCATCGAGAATGAAAATAAGAGCAAAGCCTACAATCGAAAGAATACTTGCCATAAGCCACTGAGAATTTCCATCGTATTGCTGAGGCAAAATGCTTTCATATCGGAAAGGAACCATCTCACCATGTGAATTTAAACGGGATTCAATCACTCTTTTCCATGGCCATACGACACTTAATGAACCAATCATAAAGCCGGTCATAAGAGCAATCGTAGCATCATGATATTTTTTGAACATCCAACTTAAAACTTTGGAAAAACTCAACAAACCAATGGTACAGCCGGCCAAAAAAACCAAAATGGTTACAAAGTCTAGGTTTTTAATAGCTTCCGTAACGTAATCGTATTTTTTTAGAAGCAGTAGAATGAAGCTTCCCGAAATTCCGGGCAAAACCATTGCACAAATTGCGAGCGAGCCAGAAAGGAATATAAACCAGAGAGAATCAGGTGTTTCTGATGGAGTTGTTTGAGTAATCCAATAAGCTATTCCTCCACCTATTATTAAAAGAACGATTGTGACAATATTCCACTTTTTAATTTTCATTCCAACCGCAATTGCACTTGCAACAATAAGTCCGAAGAAGAAGCTCCAAATGAGAATAGGGTGAAAGTCGAGCAAGTAATGAATGACGCGAACAAGACTTAAAACGGATACTGCAATTCCAGCAAAAAGGGCCAGTAAAAAATTAGCATTACTCTTTTTCCAAGCGGCTGCAGGACCTTCTTTCACCAAGCAATTGAGGAGACTCAGATCGAAAGACTTTATAGAGTCAATTAATTCTTCGTATATACCTGAAATAAAGGCTATTGTACCTCCTGAAACTCCTGGAACCACATCAGCAGCGCCCATTCCCATCCCCCTAAAAAATATAGGTAAATAGGATTTCCATCCTTTTCTAATTGCCATTAATTCTGTCGTAGTGATTGAATAATAAGTTGAACCTTTTCATTTTCAAGTAGGCTAGGGAAAAGGTCTTCGAAATACTCGAGTTTGTTAAAATCAATTTTCAATCCTTGCTTAAAATAGATAGAAGCCTCGTCTTCTTCTTGCATAAGATATAGAAATCCAGCTAAATACAGTCTAATTTCGGCACTAAGCGGATTAAGTAGAACCCCCTTATATAGAAGTTCCATTCCTTGATCTACTTCATCCATTGAAATGAGCAATTCGGAATATTCCATGTAAATATCTGTGTCTGTATGCCCTAATTCAATAAGCTCAGTATATGCCTCACTCGATTCATATAGAAGCCCCATTCTCTTACAGATCTCCGCTTTGGTTAATAGATATTCCGGATTTTCAGAATCTAAATCACAAGCTTTATTGATATGATAAAAAGCTTCTTGCATCTCATTCAATTCGTCTAGAATGAGAGACAACTCGAGATGTGCCTCATCTAAACTTGGATCTTCTTTCACTGCCTTTGTCAAGAAAATCTTTGCCTTCCTTAAATCCTCTAATTCACTGTAACAGCAACCAATTTTGTAGTAGCCATAAGCGGAAGGGGCATCGAATAGAAAGCTATCCTTGTAAGTTTGAGCGGCCTCTTCAAAGCGATCCATTCTTTCTAAAACGCGTGCTTTCTCATAATAAGCAGCCGTAAATTCCTCATCAATCAAAAGGGCATAGTCAATTGCCCAAAATGCTTTTTCAAAATTTTCTGCTTTCGAAAATAAGATAGCAAGGTGGTACCAAGCTTGTTCAGAAAATGGTTCTGACTCAATATGCTGTTGAAAAAACTCAATAGCCTTATTATTCTGATTGAGCATTTCATAACAGAGTGAAACGCTGTACAATGCGATATCATCCTCAGGATCAAACTTCAAAACTTCCTTGTGGTGCTTTAAAGCCATCTCAAAATTGCCCATAAATTGATACTCATTGGCAACAAGCGAAAGGACCTCCTCTGGAAATTCATGCCTAGAATAGGCTTTTTTGAATAAGTTGATTGCTTTTTGATGAAGACCTTTCTTGCTGAAAATGGTTCCTCTTGCAATCAATAACTCCACGTTGTCCGGATCCATTTCTTCAACTTTAGAAAGGGCAGCTAGAGCCTCCTCAATATTGTCTGAAGCCGTTAGAAATTGAGCACGTTTCAGAGGAAAGGTGGAAGTATAGGGATGTTGACGTTCTGCCAATTGAGTTACGTAGAGTGCTTTTTGAATTTTTCCGGTTTCAAAATAGAAATCGCTAATCAGCTCAAATTCATCAGCATCGAAGAAATTTTCTTCGCCTTTAGAAAGCATTTCTTCAAATCTCTCAATCAAGGAATCGAGATTGGGCTCATCGTTTTCAAACATGAAACGTTAATTTGAGGTTGCAATACGAAAGATAGTGGCTAAACATTATGCAAAGGTATTCGGTATAGTCGGTTTTTAACAGGCTTTTGAACAGCTTTTAGTCTGAACTGCAGAACTTATCTTTGGCGCTCAAATAAGAATATGACTCTAATCAAATCCATTTCAGGAATCCGAGGCACCATAGGTGGTCAAGTAGGAGACGCATTAACACCGGTAGATTTAGTGGCCTTCAGCTCTGCTTACGCCGTTTTCATAAAGGAAAGATCGGGAAAAGAACATCCCAAGATTGTATTGGGTAGAGATGCTCGACCTTCAGGGCCAATGGTTCAGCAAATAGTTTCGTCAACGCTTAGAATGTGCGGAGTGCATGTGCTCGACGCAGATCTTTCGACCACACCGACAGTAGAAATGGGAGTGGTTTTTGAAAAAGCTGATGGAGGAATTATTTTAACGGCTTCCCACAACCCTGTACAATGGAATGCGCTAAAGTTACTAAATGAGAAAGGTGAGTTTCTATCAGGAGAGGATGGAGAACGTATCTTAAAGATTGCATCAAAAGCAGACTTCAACTACGCAGAGGTTCAGCAATTGGGTAGTTTGGTTCCACTTGATGATCTCTTCGAAAAACATATAGCCCAAATTATTAACCTTCCTTATATAGATGTTTCCGCAATAGAAGCAGCTGAATTTACAGTTTCAGTTGATGCAGTTAACTCGAGTGGAGGAATAGCCATCCCTTTACTTCTTAGAAAATTAGGGGTAAAAGTTATCCATGAACTCTATTGTGAACCAAACGGACAATTCCCTCACAATCCAGAGCCATTGGAGGAGCATCTTTCTGAAATAATGAAATTAACCAGAGAGAAGTCTTGCGATATAGGTATTGTAGTAGATCCAGATGTTGATCGTTTGGCACTGATCACAGAAGATGGTAAAATGTTTGGAGAGGAATATACCCTCGTGGCTTGTGCCGATTTTCTACTTCCAATTAAAGGAGGGGCGACGGTTTCAAACTTATCGTCTTCAAGAGCTTTAAGAGACATTACAAACAAACACGGATTTAATTACACCGCATCAGCCGTGGGTGAAGTAAATGTGGTGACGGAGATGAAAAGAACCCAAGCCGTAATCGGAGGAGAGGGAAATGGAGGAATTATTCTCCCAGACCTGCACTATGGAAGAGATTCATTAGTTGGCGTGGCGCTGATTCTTTCACTTCTTGCTAAAACAGGTAAAAAATTGAGTGAATTAAAGGCTTCTTATTCCAGTTATTCAATGTTAAAGCAGAAGATCGATTTAAATCCGAGCCTAAATGTCGACGCTTTGCTAGAGCGCGTGGCGAATGCGTTTTCAAATGAAGAAGTGAGTACCATTGACGGAGTGAAAGTTGATTTCAAAGAAGGATGGGTACATCTCCGTAAATCAAATACAGAACCTATTTTGAGAGTGTATGCAGAGGGGTCTACCTCTGAAGTTGCTCAATCTTTAGTTGACCGTATGAAATCGGTAATTGATGCTTGATTTCAATCCAGTGAATTGAATAAATAATTTAGTTAGTTTAACGATACCAACCAACCCATTATAAATCTTTCAATCATGAGAGTATATCTAGACAATGCCGCAACTACTCCTCTTTGTGAACCTGCAAAAAAGGCAATGATAGAGGGTTTAGATCTTTTTGGAAATCCTTCTTCTACCCATGCTTTTGGAAGAGAAGTCAAAGCAAAAATGGAAGCTTCAAGAAGAAGTATTGCCGCTCATTTAGGTGTAAAACCATACCAAATCATGTTCACTTCTGGAGCCACAGAAGCACTAAATACTGCAATGACTTCTTGTGCAAACTTAGGAGGGAAGAAAAAATTCTACACAGATCGTCTAGAACATCATGCTACAATTGACCCTCTTGAAAAGATGGATAAAGATGGGAGGATTGAGTTAGAGTTTTTTAAGAACAACGATAAAGGTGAGTTGGATATCAGTGTGTTAAACACTGCACCAGAAGGATCCGTTGTTTGCTTGATGTACTTCAATAACGAGATTGGAAATTGCAATCCTATTATGGAAGTAGGTAAAATTTGTGAACAACGTAACCTTATTTTTATTTGCGATATGGTGCAAGCCATTGGGCAGATGAGAATAGATCTCACTAGCATTCCAGGTTTGTGTTTTGCTGTAGCATCTGGTCATAAATTCAATGGCCCTAAAGGCGTGGGCCTTTTGTACATAGGGAAGGGAAGGGAATTGAATTCTTTGCTGCTAGGTGGTGCTCAAGAAAGAGGAATGAGGGCCGGAACAGAAAACACCATTTCTATTCCAGCGATGGCAGCTGCACTAGATTGGAATTTGGAGAATATCGATGAAAACCGAAGAAAAAAGTATGAAAGAAGTGCATACATAATTGAAAGGCTAAGCGCTCACAAAAATTTAATTTTTAATGGTTTAGGTGGAAGAGAAGGGCACCATCCATCTATAATTAACTTTAGTTTCGAAATCAGTGGCGATTCTAGTATGGTTGTCTTTAACCTAGACTTAAAAGGATTGGCTCTTTCTCAAGGAAGTGCATGCATGTCTGGAAGTACTACGGGTTCTCATGTGCTTCAGGCAATGAATTGCGTTCCGCCCAACCATGCTACCATTCGTCTTTCTCATGGCGTCTTCACCACCCAAGAAGAATTAGATTACAGTTTAAATGTTTTAAGTGAAGTCATAGAGCAACAGGTTGAAGCCTAAGGCCTAATCTTCTTCATCACTAACGACAACAGTGGATTCATCGGATGCCTTGTAGCCAAAAAGCTTTTTCTCTTTGATTATCATATCTACATAGGGTGGTAAAAATTCTTCCCATCCATCTTCACCTTCCTTAATCATATGGAGCACTTTCGGAGAAAATATTTGTAGAATACTTCTGTCGAAGTTTTGAATATCCACTAATCTCCGGTTAAATATTAAATAGTCTGAAAGTGGCTTAAATCTGGGATGCACCTTCATGTTCTCAATGGTTTGAATCTCTGAAGATTTACTGGTTTGAGAAGGATATACATACATTTTCAAATCGTTTGAAAAAAGTATACCCATGGCTTCCAATGTACCTCCTTTTAATTCACGATAATACTTCTCATTAAATACTTCTTTTAGGTTGGTAAGTCCCATGATCAGTCCCATTCTACTCTTTGTATAACGGCTGAAATATTCGACTAAACGAAAGTATTCCTGATAGTTAGAGATAAGAACAGTGTGTCCCAAAGAGCATAAAATTTCAGCTCTATCTAGAAAGTCTTGCTCATTGATTTCACCTTCTGCCCTTAAATTGTTTAGTGTAATTTCGAATAGAACCACCAGATTGTCCTTATCTACTCTTTTTTCTTTGGTAAACATATTGTATCCTTTCTGGAGCATATCTAGATTTACCTTGGTAACAGGCCGAAAGCTTCCTCGAATCGCTAAAATGTTTTTCTTGTAGAGTAGGGCAGCAGGCAAAAGATTATGACCATCTGGACCAAAAATAACGGCGTCGGTCATGCCGTTTTTAATCAGTTGCAAGCTCAATAATCGATTGTCGACATTTTCGAAACATGGGCCAGAAACATGGATCATATCAATCTCGATACGATCAAGAGGGATATTATCAAAAAGCGATCTCAATAGCAAGTTTGCATCTGAATGGTGCTTGAAGGCTCCATAAATCAAATTGACACCCAATTCGCCTATAGTTTCTTGTTGAAGCTTGGCTTCTGTTTCTTTCATTCGAATATGAAAAACAATATCATTATGAGCTGCATCTGCTTCTGCCTGAAAGCGGATACCCATCCAACCATGCCCTAAGAACTTCTTTGTAAAATTAATGGTGGCCACCGTATTGGCATAAGCAAAAAATCGACGTTTTGGAAATTGTGAATTATCCAATCGCTCTTGCATTAAACCATATTCATGATCAATCATTTTCCTTAAACGAACCTCTGTCACGTATCTTCCATCCGATTCCTTTCCGTAAATAGCATCCGAAAAATCTTTATCATAAGCCGACATGGCCTTTGCTATCGTTCCTGATGCTCCTCCAGCTCGGAAGAAATGACGAACTGTTTCTTGTCCTGCACCTATTTCAGCAAAAGTGCCATAGATATCAGGGTCTAGGTTTATTTTGAGTGCTTTCTGCGCGGGGGTAAGATGAAAAGACTGATTCATGGTAAAATTTGAATAACAAAGGTACATTAACCGACTAACCTTGGGTTCTAGTTTGATACATTTAAACCCTAATGATTGAACAAAAAATTACCATTTTAGGTTCGGGGACCTCTCAAGGAATTCCGGTGATTGGCTGCCATTGTGCTAGCTGTAGCTCAACTGATAGCAAAGACAAACGCTTTCGAACAAGTGCGTTGATACAAGTAAATAACATAAGAATACTAATCGATGCGGGCCCAGATTTACGAATGCAATTGCTAACAAATCGGATTGAAGAAATAGATGCGGTACTCTTTACCCATGAACATCAAGATCACACAGCTGGGTTGGATGATTTAAGACCCATTATTTTAAAACAAAAGAAAGGAATGCCATTGTGGTGCAGCTCTCAGGTTCAAAAAAGGTTAGAAGAGCAATATTCATATACGATCAAGAATGCGAATTATCCAGGGGTTCCTAAATTTCAATATTGCAACTTTGAAGAAGATCATTTTGAAATTGAAGGAGTTAAAATAGTTCGAATACATGCTAAACATGGAGAGTTAGATGTGAGTGGCTTTCGGATTGGAGCCATTTCATACTTAACAGATTTGAATTATATATCGGATGAAGAGTTAGAAAAAGTGAAAGGAAGTTCATTACTCATATTAGGTTGTCTTAGAAGAGAGTCGCATTATAGTCATTTCAATTTAGAAGAAGCCATTGAATTGGGAAGGAAATCAAGAGTCCCTAGAATTCTTTTCACTCATTTGAGTCATCATTTCGAAGTACAAAGCCAATTAACTCGAGCCCTTCCCAAAGGAATTGAATTAGCTTACGACGGTCAGATTATTGAAATAGAATATTGAGGATAATCAAATTAAAAAGCAAAAAAAAACTCCAAATTATTGTTTTAAAACAACTTGGAGTTTAAGTAGCGAAGGGGGGGATCGAACCCCCGACCTCAGGGTTATGAATCCTGCGCTCTAACCGTCTGAGCTACCTCGCCATATCCTTTCTGAAAAGGGCTGCAAATATAGTTGAAAAGACAATGAAAGAAAAAAAAATAGTTCTGTTCTAGCCGTCATTTTTTTCTAAATTGGCGCCCTATCTAATTTGATTTCATAATAGAAAATGGCAGATAAAGTTCAATTCGAAATTGAGTTCCCAGTGAAGGCATCACCGAAGATGTTATTTCCTTTTTTGTCTACACCAAGTGGACTTTCAGAGTGGTTTTGTGATGATGTAAATTCGCGTGGAGAGCTATTCAAATTCTTTTGGGAGGGAAGTGAAGAGTCCGCAAAATTAATTGCGAAAAAGAACGATAAGTTCATTCGTTGGCGTTGGCTCGAAGCAGAAGAAGAAGGTTTAAAAACATTTTTTGAATTTAGAATAGAGGTCGACGAGTTAACAAATGATGCCTCATTAATAATTGTTGACTTTGCAGAAGAAGAAGAGATAGAAGAAGCTAAATTATTGTGGAACAGTCAGATAAGCACCTTACTGCACGTGATAGGATCCTAATAAAGAAGCAAGGTGTCCTTGGATTACTTATCCTTTGGACATTCTGGTACTTGTGGATAAGTCAGCACTTCTCGAAAATTGAATTACACTTATTTTTAAATGGCTTCACCCGTTTAGAATACGACTCATTTTTCAAGTTAGTAACCCACTTAGGTGACGGGCTGATTTTTCCAGTTTTAGCCATCATCCTTTTATTTTGCTCTTACAGAGATTCGGTATCATTTATCCTTTTGGGATTGCTCGTTCTTGTATTTTCTCAAGTAATGAAGCAATGGCTCTTTGCAGATATGTTAAGGCCTACAGCAGAACTAGAAGGATATATTTATCGAGCTATTCCTAACTTCCATACACACAAAAACAATAGTTTTCCTTCGGGACATTCTACCGCTGCTTTTGCTGCAGGCGTATGGTTCTATTTAAATAGTAGAAATCGTTTTTTTGGAATTGTGACAATATTTTTAGCTCTTTTAGCAGCTTTATCTCGCGTATATCTGAATCAGCATTTTATGGGAGATGTACTGGCCGGCGCTTGGATTGGATCTATGCTTGCATTTGCCAGCTATTCTTTTTCGCGAAATTGGAAGTCAGATGGCTGGGATGCTAGCTTTCTTTGGCCTAAAAACAATTCCAAGTCGTCACCTAACTAAGTCTTTTAGCCACCTCTTGTCCAACATTAGCCCCTATGGCAATGCCCATACCACCTAAACGAACTCCGCAAACTACGTTCTTAGATAAGGATTTAATTAGAACTTCTTTGCTGTTGTTTACGCCAAACCCCATTATTCCAGACCAACTCTGTTCAATTTCATGAGGAGTGGATGGGAGCAAGTAGTTCAATAAGATAGACCTCAAGTTTGTTTGAATGAGATCTGTAATAGCCAATTCATCTGTGTTTTCCTCTGAAAAAGCCAATTGCCTTCCGCCACCTAAAAGCACTCTATTCTCTACATTTCGAAAATAATAGTAGCCTTTATTCATATGAAATACTCCTTTTATTGCTAATCCTGCTATGGGCTTTGTAATAAGCACTTGCGCTCTTGCAGGTTCTACTTCTAAGAAAGGTAGTAGACTTTTTGCAAAGCCGTTGGTACAAATGGCAAGCTTGTTTACCTTAAAATCAAACCGTTTGGTATGTATGTAAACTCCATCTGAAGAATCTTCGAAATTTAGAATTTCTAATCCATTTATTATTGTAATATCCTTTTCATGAGCAAGTTTTACCAAGTTAAAGAGAGACTTGCCCGTATCAATTTGACCTTCATGCGGTATACTTATGCTTTGATTTATAGATTTAAAACCAAATTTTGAAATGCTAGAGTTATCTGTAAGGAAAGCATCCTTTCCAAAAATGGTTTTAAGAGATTGGTTGAGAAAATTCAACTTAGTTAAGACATCAGAATATAAATCGTCCTGTCCAGCTTGAAATATCTCATAGCCTCCATTTGCTTCAAATCCCATCTTATTAGATCCAAGCCAAGAGTGGAGTAGACGGAAACCACTGTATCTCTTTTCGACCTTGAGAAAGACTTCATTCTCAGATTCTGATTGTAAATCGTCTAGAATTTCACTGGGACTTCCATAGCATGCAAATCCTGCATTCTTTGTACTGGCACCTGATGGAAGGCAACCTCTCTCTACAACTAAAATTCTGGAATGAGGAAATTGATCTCGGAGATTTAAAGCCGTAGATAAACCTACTAGTCCTCCTCCCACAATGCAATAGTCGACATTTGTAAACCAAGTTTGGCTTTCCCAAAAACTCAACATACTAAGTCGCTAGCTGTAGCTTTCTAATGCTTAATTGGTAAATCCCGAAGATTAACAGTGAATAAAACAAAGTTCCCAAAGTGAAATTCATTGCGAAAGGTATTCCTTCTGTATAAGCCAACAATAAACCCGATACATTCTTCGGATAAATAGGGATGGTGAGCCAAGAGGCGAAATTAGTAAATACAAAAAAGAGTAAGCTTGCACTTAATGAATGAGTTAACACGCTAAGAGTCGAATCTTTTTTAACAAAAGTACCAAGTATAGAAATCATCAAAAATGCTAGATAAGTCACCCACATTCCAGAATAAAATCCAAAGAATACATCAGTTAGCAGAAGAATCCCTAAAGTCAGTAAGCCCGAAAAGTACTTCGATTGAAAGCCCGCGCCACCAAAGAGAGCGATTGCCCCAAGAGCCGTGAAATTTGGCCAATGTGGAATTAATCTACTCAAAGAGCCTAATATAATTAGCCCTAAAACAATACCAATTCTTGAATATTTCTGTTCTTGTTTCATAAATCAAAAATAAGTCCGAAATCATTTTGGTCGAAAGCTTTTATAGGTGCCATCACTAAAAAGTACAACGATCTCATTATCTGAATCTTTACTCGGAATAATTTGCTTTTCCTGCTCTTTTTCGATATGTTTTGGCCTCGTTTTCTTGAGTGTTTGTTCCGGAAAAGAGTCATTCACTTCGTCTTGACTTACGATAGGAGAGCTAATCTCAGAATCACTTTCTGACTGATTTGATTTAACAACTCCTTGAATCAACCAATTTAAATCTACCTCTGGATAGAGTTTGGCGAAAGATTCAATTATGTTAAGACTCACTTTGTTTCTTCCACTTTCGATATGAGAAAGGCTAGCCTTATTTAGTCCAGCAGCATCCGCAAAAGCTGATTTGGATATGCCTTTGTCTTGAAGGAATTTTAAGATACGATCTGCTATTGGATCCATGGTTTTCAAAAGTAAACCCAAAAGTATGGTATTTAGTCTTAGAGATTATGTAATCGCTAAATTATTAATTTGAATTCTCTACAGTAATAAATTGTCTAAACAGTAGAATATAGATCTGACTATTTACTTTAATCGAAGTGCTTTAAATACATCATATTAAGATATATACGTAAATGCATAGTTAAAATCAATCTACTTATTTGGGTAATTTATGTTTGAGAATCTTGATTTAGAGATCGGAAACAGATCGATTTACAACAATTGCAACCACACATTCTGTCCACAATCCATAAGTTTACAAATGTTACATATGTAAACTTATGGATTAGCATTGTTTATCTCTTAATAGT